>Ga0335074_10007168_pt1 | contig 15444 bp, 14 predicted proteins | sample Lox_Sample_23_FD_206715 | JGI IMG/M metagenome (GOLD analysis project Ga0335074, IMG submission 206715) | Soil microbial communities from Loxahatchee National Wildlife Refuge, Florida, United States - Lox_Sample_2.3 | ecosystem: Environmental > Terrestrial > Soil > Wetlands | place: USA... | reverse complement strand
GTAGGAGCTATTGATCTCCGCAGATGCTGCAAACGGATAGGTGGGATCCTTGCCAACCCCCATATCGGATTTTGTGGAATAGAAGATCTGCCTGTTCTTGCGTAGCCCGTGTCTTCGGAGTTCTTTTGCGCCCGCTCCCGTCACCCATGAGCCCGGCCGAATCTGTCCAACAACGGACGGCAGCAGTGGACTTTCAACCGCGCCGAACTCGCTCTCCTGACGGACGGGAACCAGGCGCAAGGCAGTTTTGAATTCTCCTTTGAGCAGGCACTCCCCGTCCGCAACAACCGCGGTGGAGTTTGTCGTTCCTAGGTCGATGCCCAGAAACTCTTGTGCTCCGATGTGGTTTCGAGCCGCTAGCACTGCTGGTTCGGAAAGACTGGCGGGTCCACCACTGGTTTTGAGGGCGTATTCATCAATCGACTTATCTCGCATGTTGTCACGAAAACTGGCAACCCATTACGGCGATTGCAGCGACTGAGCAGGACATCATGACTCAGTCCTGAAAATCGGTAGAGTTCGCGTATATCTTGCCCACCGCTCTTACGGCCGCTCGCTGCACCCTTTCGCTGGGATCGGATAGCCTTTCAAGAAGGGCTGGAACCGCACGCTGCGCTCTTGCGCCAATGCTTCCCAAAGCATGCGCGGACTGGAAGCGCACCCCCTCAATCCCATCTCTTAGGGCGATGATCAGAGGTCCGACCGCTGCCTCTGCGGTCGGACCAATGAATCTCAGAGCATGTGCCACACCTTCGCGGACGCTCTCTCGTTTATCACGCAGTCCTACGATCAGCGAAGAAATCGCATCGGGATGCGAGGCGACCCTTGCTAGCGCCTGTGCCGCTCCGAGACGAACGGAACTATCGCCATCGGTAAGTCTTTCTAGTAGCGGCGTGATCGCCCCTTCTCCCGACGGGCCCCCAACCCGTAGCACCCGCGTTGCCTGCAGACGAACGTCTTCGCTTTCGTCATGCAACGCCGCGATCAAATCGTCGACCAGTTCCGCGGTCAAACAATCGGTGGCCATTCCAAGCGCTTGGGTGGCGCCTAGCCGAACCAACTCGCTGGGATCGCGCAGTTTCTCCGCGAGTTCTGGCACGACGATGTGGGCACCCATCTCCTTAAGGGCTTGGGTAGCTCCATAACGGATCAGATCGTTGTCCTTGCGCAGCGCCTGCCGCAGCATCACGATAACCGAAGGGCCTAGACTTCCCAAGACTTGGGCCGCATTGCTGCGAATTTCCGGACTACCATCGCGCAGTAAGTTGATAACCTCCTCCGCTTCAGTTGTCGTCATTTCCGGCTTGATCCGAACCAGCGCCAGCAGAGCCTGCTGCCGAACTGCGTCGTTCGGGTCGTGTAGGGCGAGAACGATGTTGGGAAGGGCTGGCAATGCGGTCCTCCCCATGCACCCTAAAGCCTCTACGACTGCTTTTCGGACCTTCTCGCCGGTGCCACGCATGTTTTCGATGAGGGTAGGCAGTGCATGCCCTGCCTTTGGCCCGATGCTGGCTAGAGCTCGCGCGGCGCCTTCGCGCACCGGCTCTCGGCTGTGGTGAAGTGCATTGGTCAGCGCCTCAATGGCTTCGTCTGACCCGATTGCCGCGAGAGCATGAGAGGCCTCCTCACGTACTTGAGGCTCACTGTCGTTTAGCGCCTCGACCAGCGCAGCGATCGGGGCTGGTGCATTGACGCGAATTCTGCCCAATGCCCGCGCTGCCGCCATTCGAACTTCTTCGCTGCCATCGACTAACCGGTCAACCAGCGCCGGGACGGCGGGCAAAGCCCGAAAGTTCGAATCGGCCAGTACATCACCGAGTGCTTCCGATGCGCCGGCGCGAACCATGTCACTGCTGTCAATCAACGCTGCAATAAGCTCTTGCACTGCAGGGTCGGCAGCGGCCTTCATGTGGCGCAAAGCCCGTGTGGCGCCGAAGCGGGTTGCCTCGCCTGGGTGCTGTAATGCACGAACAAGAGCGGTGACCGCAGCCGACGTTTCGAGCTGCGCTAGCGCTTGAGCGGCTTCTTCCCGCACGACTGGTGAGCTGTCGCTGAGTGCTTCCAGCAATACAGAAACCGCCGGTGTGGCGAGCGCGCCCATTGCGGCAAGAGCGCGAACAACAAGCTGGCGAACTTCGTGTTCTTCATCGCCGGTCGACTCAACTAGAGCAGAGAGCGAAAATGCGGGTAACAAACCGATGCCGTTTAGTGCGCTGGCCGCTGCGTGGCGTACTCTCTTATCAGTGTCCCTCAAAGCTGCTAGCAAACTCATGACCGCCGACTTGGCAAGCTGGGGTTCCCGCGCCAGTACTTGCGTCGCCCCGAAGCGTTTCGTTGCATTGTCGCTTTTCATTGCCTCAACGACTGCCGGCAGCACGTAATCGAATTCGCCAAGACCAGCTACTGTCCGTATTGCCTGCAGGCGCACTCCAGCATCGAAATCGATGAAGGCTTCAATCAAAGCCGGAAGGGCAGGAGGCGAGTCCGGTTTAATGCTGCGCAACGCTGCGATAGCTCCTCGACGAACCGCCGCGTCGGAATCCCGGATACTGTCGATCAATGCCGGATTGCTCGTGCTGGCTAAGCTGCCCCACTCCGCCAAGACCTGCGTTCCGCTCTCTCGAACATACCCGGTATGGTCCTTCAACAGACGTACAACATCGTCCACGGCTCCTGCCGATATGAACCCGGTACGGCGCAGGACCTGTGACGAACCGTAGCGGACTGCTTCGTTGTCATGTCTCAGTGCCCTCCGAACCTTCGCAACGACGCGTGGATGTGAACACATCCTTGTCAATGCGGAGACTGCTTCTCGCCGCGCACCAGCATTGCTATTCGCGAGCATTCCGATTACCGCATCGATTATTTGTTCACTAGAATCGCTTTGTGCGAACAGATACTGCGAGAGACCGTTCGTTCTTGCAGTTTGGCACATCAGGCTCGCAGAGAGATTGCGTTCACCCGTCCCGGTTCCTCCGAGATTCTGTGACTTAGTGCTCATTGATTCGCAGAGCGCCAGGTACAGCTAATCTACGCGTCGGAAACGTCACTTCCTTCACATCAATTGTCTGTCTTTGGGGGGTGTTACTGTTGGCAGTGTCCCCTGAGACAATCCTGTTCTCAGGAGTCATCAGCCATCCGCTCACTTGAGGAGGGACCGCGGTTAGAGGTGGAACTCCTTCACCAGTTCCGACACTGTTAATTCTAGGCAGGTGCTACGGATTGTCAAGGCGTTAGCGACGGAGGGCGCGCTCATTTAACGTGCGCAAGGGCCGCTGTTGCAATTGCGATGAGATGCGATTACACCGGACTCGTCGCAATAGAAATGCTATCGTGAGACCCGTCGGAAACATGCTCGCTCGCAACCCAGTTTGTTCACTATCTCACCGCGACCTTCTTTGCCGTCTTGATGTGGTCGCTGGACCGTCGAAGCCGCTTAATGCCGTCTCAAATTGACAAGGTTTTCGCTCTTTTGTTCTGCCCACTGTGTACACGGTTCTTGCGTGAAATCAGGTATCCCATCAGCCAGGACTTGTGGCTTCGGTCAATCCGTCAACGTTGGAAAGTATCCAAACTTCAATACCTCGAGCATGGCGCTGGCTCGAATTGCAGAGGCCTTACACATTGGTTTCGGTGCACTCTCCGCCGTCCGCAGGCTCAGCAAGTGGAGGAAAGAAAGACAGCCAAGTTGTAGGTTGCATGCATAACGGCTGCGGCAGCCGTCGAGCGGGATGACACGCGGATCCAGCCATAGGCTAAACCTGTGGCGGTAAAGGACACCCAATGCGCGCCATTGGCCGGCTGGTGAAAAAGCGCAAACAGAATCGCAGTGAGGATCACCGCTATCCCACTGCCGGTGGTCTGAGCCAAAAGGGGCAGTAAACATCCCCGAAAAAGAGATTCCTCCAGCATGGGACCCAGCACAAAACCCAGCACCAGCAGTTCAGCGACTCCCAGGGGCGGCTGGCTTTGACTTCGAAAGTTAAGGTAGAGGGCAACAGCTGAGGCAAGGAAGAGCCCTCCGAGGAGAGCGACGACGATGTAGGCCGTGCGCGGCCAGACCCAACCCAATGGCTGCAACACCGGTTGGTGATGGCGGATTTTGAGAACCAAATACAAGGCTAGGCTCAAAGATGCGACCACCGCGAATTGCAAGCCGAAGCTTGGGTTAGTGAGTTCGGAGCGCCGCAGGAGATGAAATCACACGAAGAGACGCAGAATAGAACCAATGAGGACGAGGACTAGAAAGAAGACACCGATGTCTTCGTAGTTCCAATAAGGTTTCTCATGCGCGAGATCATCGCTGGTCATGGAACGACGTGTTCGCAATGTTTCCACCGGCTCTCCTTCGCCTACAGCTACTGCCGATGGCGTCACAGCGGTTGGAGATATCGAAATTCTGGAACCACCCCGAAAGGGATGGTCGGAGATGCAACGGTTTCTCCAACTTGGTCGATAAGAGTAGGAGAAGTGTTCCCCAGGAATCTCGATCCCTCGCGAATATGAATGACTCGCTCGGGATGAAATCCCATCAATCGCGCGCAGGTTGCGTCGGCAGCCACTGGATCATCCGCAAGCACGATCCTTCCCAGAGTACGAGGGGTGCCGTTGAGAGGCCCATTGCCTTCCATGGCCACGATGCCGTCCGCGATCACGAAATGAATCGGAACACTTGCACACAGGTCAAGGATGCTCTCCTGAATCCCCTTCCAATGGAGAATATTCTTCGGCCATCCATATCTCGCACCCGGCACTACGCCGAACATGTTCTTCATGCTGAGCGTGACGCCGGACCAGTGATGAGCCTTTATTTTGGGCATGGAGACCAGGAAATCGGCCTCTAGCACAGTGCGGGGGAGCCAGAGGTCTTTCATTCCGGTGTAGCCCGCCCGTAGGGGTGTACGAATCAGTTCATCGCGATTGAGATCGATGAATCGGATCTTTTCGTCTCGAAGACACTGCTCATAACCGCTTTGTGAGAGCACGAGCTGTGTGTCGCGTTGATGTCCCGGTCCCTCGGCTACCAACACGGATTTGGCGCCTAGGCGGCGGAACGATTCGGCCGCGGCGAGCACCAGCAATGGGTGGGTGTTGATTGCATCGCCAGGAATGTAATCCACCAAATTGGGCTTGAGGACCACGGTCTTGCCTGTCAGGTTGATCGGGAAGAGGCGAAGACCTGCGGCAAGGAGGTGGTCGAGCTTCTGGGAGTATTGCTCTGCATGGATAACCGCGACTCGGGATCGCTTCGGTCGTTGATCGGAATGATACTTGGGTAGAAGAAAGGGAGCCGTAACTGCTGTACCAGCCGCCACAGCAGCGCTCCCAATAAGAAAATCTCGACGAGTAACCTTCAAACCGTCACCCCGAAAGCTGACAAGGCGCGGCTGTAGTCAAGAGCGAGGCAGGCCAACGCAAGCGTGTCGGTGTCCTCTGTACTTGAGAGATCAGAAAGGGCCGCCAGAGAATCGTGAAGCGAAGCAATCGGTCGGCGGTGAGCAGCTAGCGCAAGGATTGACCAAGCGAGGCTCCAAGGCGCCGTAAGGGTCGGAGCAATACCTTCCAAGTACTGCACTGCGCTTTGTACAACCGGGTGCTGTCCTCGATCACTCAAGGCCAGCAGAGCAATTGCCGTATCGTCGACGTGGGGCGCCATGGGGCATCCATAGACAACGCCGTTGCCCGCATTCCATCCTCCGCCAGGACAGGCACGATCGAAAAGCATCTGGATGCCGCAATCGACGCGCACAGGGATGCGCTCAAGACCACCGCAGGAGCAAGGGATCTGGTTTAGCGCAAGTATCGCGAATGAGGTAGGAACCACCCAGCTCACCGTATCTGGGAACCATGGCCAGCCATACTTGTCGGGGTCGAAGCGGACGTGGCGATCGGTGGTGCGAAATTTCCATTTCCAAAACCAGTTCGATTCCTTGCCCGAGCAGTTCAGCAGCCAGTGAAAGCCTTGCAGCCTGGCCGGTATTGCCAGTACCAGATCGCGAAGGGCTATGACAGCCAGCGAAGTGACCCAGCCACCCTCTTGATCATCTCCGGGGAAGACTGGCCAACTGCCATTAGGGTTCTGCGTGCGAAGAAGGAAGTGATGAGCACGTTCGATCTCACCAACAGGCACAGAGCCGAGTGCCAGCGCGGCGTAGCACGTCGGCTCAATTGCCGGCTGTGAAGAAGATGCAAGAGCAGCCCAGCCTCCACACGGGAGCTGCCGTAGGGCAAGTTCGGCTAGCACGTTGCTGAGCGCAATGGCGTCGGTCGTCACAGTGGGCACTTGTAGTGCGAAATCTCCTTACTGTCAAAACCCACTGCGAAAACAGAAGCATGTCAGCTATAAGTCCAACCATAGCGCCGTTCAAGAGGCGGAGAATTCTGCTACCAGTCAAAGTGTGATCGGTGAGAAAAAACTTGGTGCCGAGTCACGAGGGGCGCAGCACACCGAGTAATCGTCGGTTTGCGATGGATGCGAGAAAGGCGATGATCGGTTCTCTGGCCTGGTTCCAACGATGGCGGCGCCCGATCGCGCATCGGAGGACGGAAGCCGGGCTGCCAGTCAAAGTGCGATTGGTAAGAAAAAGTTGGTGCGCTCCGTGCAGAGGCCCTGGCCGGCCGAGTGAAAAATACGAGCCGACCCCAACTTGCCGAGGTACCAGTCAAAATGCATTCGGTAAGAAAATTTGGCGATGGAGATGCCAGAGATGATTCGCCGCGCTGGTGACTCCCAATGCCAAAAGCGAAGAGATTCTTGTTCCCAGTCAAGGTGTGATCAGTGAAATAAAGATGGCGAGCATCTTGCGAACGCCCTACCCCGAAAGTCCGACCCGCGGTCTGCGGGTCGCGGCGTCTGACTCGCGCAATCGAAGAGCGTCAGTCAAAGTGCGATCAGTGGAAAAGGTTCGGCGTGGTTGTGTGGAATAAGCCAGCAGTAGAGAAAGGATGCGCTCCGGCCAGTCAAACTGTGATCGGTAAAATAAAACTTTGATTTCTGAATTTTGCGACCTGCATGGGCCGACACCTCTCCTGGCATGCGGCTGCTGGTAAAACAGAATCATCGTCTTAGCCTAAGGAAAAGGCCTCTAACCGCTTCCCTCCGCGTTGAAGTGAACCAACGCATCGGGCCGCTCGATTACCCGCAAAACCCACAAACACAAAATGCAAAAGACATGCTTCGGGTGTAGTTTTCACGCCGGAAGGAAGCCGACGTGTTCTCGTCTGCAAGCGAACTCGCCACGAAGCTGCGCGCGGCACGCTACATCATCGATCCAGTCACGCTGGAGGTGGTGTTTCTGGCGGCCCGTATGCGCAAGCCACTGCTGGTGGAAGGCCCGCCGGGATGTGGCAAAACAGAGCTAGCGTATGCCGTAGCTGCGGCGGCCAGCACGGTGGTTGAGCGCCTTCAGTGCTACGTGGGGATTACCGAAGAAAAGGTGATCGGCAAATTCGATGAAGCGCTGCAGAAGCTCTTCCTGGACACTCAAGCCGCCAATCTCGACCGGGACTGGAACCAGATCCGGGGCCGGCTGCACTCGCTGGACTTCTTTGCGGAAGGGCCGCTATTGCGTGCGCTGCGCTACGAAACCCAGCCGTGCGTGCTTCTGGTCGACGAACTCGACAAGGTCGACCACAACATCGAAGCCTTACTGCTAGAGATTCTGAGCGCCTGGCAGATCACGGTCCCTAAGTTAGGAACGATTGGAGCATCGACCATTCCCTTTGTTGTTCTGAGTTCGAACGAAGAACGACGTTTGGGCGACCCTTTACGGCGGCGCTGCTTTTATCTGCGGTTTGAATACCCATCGGTCGAGCGTGAGAGAGAAATCCTGGCGATCCGGAGCAGGAGTGAAAGCTTGCGCTTACGGGGGCAACTGGCTGGGCTGGCACACGCCCTGCGCGGCTGGAACATGGAAAAGCCGCCCTCGATCGCAGAGATGCTGGATCTAGCGGAGGCGCTGGAGATCCTGGACGTCGAAGAGATTTCTCACGAGCAACGGGACTTGCTGCTGCCGCTGCTGGCTAAGACTGAATCCGATCGCAAACGATTACTACTGCGTGCGGGGTTTGAAGGTCTTGTTGCCGACTCGAAGCGTTATCGCGATGACCTGATGGCCACGACGGAAAATCGTGGCGTGCACGCGACAGAAGTGGAGGCTGTCGCGTGAAGTGGACAAACGTGTGCCTTCTTGTGCTGTTGGTGGGAACCGCAAGAGCGCAAGCGCCTGACGCACGCCCACCACGAGACGTGTCAGCAAGGTGGGCTGAGTATTACGCCGCTGTCTACCAGGTGCCGGTTGAGTTGGTGGCGGCGATCATCGACGAAGAGTCGGGATGGAATCCGTACGCAGTATCGAACAAGGGGGCGGCGGGGATCATGCAGTTGATGCCAGCAACGGCTGTGCGGTTCGGGGTTCGCAATCGGTTTCTGGTGCAGGAGAACATTCGCGGTGGAGTCGCGTATCTTGCCTGGCTCAAACAGAAGCTCAACGGGGACCTCCGATTGATCACCGCAGCCTACTACGTCGGCGAGTACCCGATCTCTTCCAGGGGGCTGGAGTATTCCTCGCCTGATGTCCAGAGCTATGTCAAACGGGTTGCGCATCGGTATCGCGTGAGACGAGTGCTCAGAACACAGAGCGAGTTGGTGCGCCAGAGGCAAGAATTGAGGTGACGGATGAGAAACGCTCTAGTTTTCGGCTGGCTCTCGCTGTCGGTACTAACCGCGACGGCGACGGCACAACAAACAAGCATCGATCCGCAGGTTCGCACCAAACCCACGGCGGACAGCAAGATCACGGCTATTGAACTTGCGGCACATTTTGTAACCACGATACGGGTGCCGGAGCCGGTGAACTCAGTCGTGGTGGGAGACCCGGCGCTGTTTCAGGTGGAACATTCCGAGCATGAGCCAGAGCTGGTGTTCGTCAAGGCCCTAACCAACGAACATGCCGAGAGTAACTTGCTGATTTCTACTGCGAGAGGCCGCCAGATCAGCTTTCTCCTGGTTAGCCGTGGCGAGGGCCCGAACTCAGCGAAGGTTGATTTCCTGCTGCGATACCAGCCATCCGGGGGCTTTCTGGTCGAGCCCGCCGCCGTTCCTTTCGCACTAGTGGCACAGACCGCGAGCGTATCAAAGGCGCAGCCTCCAACCACTTCGGCCGCCTTAGGTTCTGCAGAATCGAGTGCTGCATTGTTACCCGCCTCACTTACTACGACCAACTCTCTGGTGGAACAAGCGCCATCCGAACCCAAACCGAACTCTCTCGACAGTTTGCTGGAGCGGCAGAAACAGGCTCCCATGCCTGTGCTCTATGGCGAGCGGATGGAAGGCGACGAGGTGAAGGGTGACCGCCTGCGAGCGGGCATCAGCGAAGTTCTAGATGGAGGCCAACAGGTGATTGTTTTGTTCTCAGTGGTAAACACCAGCAAGCACGCCATCTTGTTAATGCCACCGCAGGTCCAGCTAGGCGGCCGAGACAAGTCCGGAAAACTTATCAAGCACGAGCACTGGTCCACGGCGGAGCAATTGGCGGTGATGGATTTCCGCCTGAGCCGGCGGCGAATCGGACCCGGGGAACGCGCCGACGGCGTGGTGCTGTTTGAGCGCCCTCCTTACAAGCGGTCGATGGAAACGTTGTTCTTGCAAATGGCGGAGTCCGGCGCGGTAGACAAACCAGCCTTGGCGCCTATCGGTTTTGGAGTCAGCACACTGCGGGAGGCAGCCAACAATGCTCACTGAGGAAACAAACAAGAAACTGAACACAGCCCCGGCAAATCCAGAGGCGGAAATAGCCAACGAAGAGTCCGCGCCGGAGGAGACTGGCAAAGGAAACTGGCGCGAAGCTTTCCGAGCGGCTTTCGACAGAGCTCGGCGGCAGCAGAAACCGGCGGAGAGCCGCCAGGAACTCGGGCGCGACAAGAGTAAGTCGCTGTTCCTGCTCGTGGGAGTTTGCGTGGCACTGCTGTTGCTCTTTTTCGGCGTCTTCTCCCACCCGAAGAAAAAGATTGCGCTACCCGGCGAGAACCCACGCGGCGAAGCCAGTCTGGGCCGCAAAGTTACACCCGGGCAGGAGAACAGCGATCCCACCAAGGCGGCTACTCCGATGCTGAGTGCGGATGTGCTTTCCACGGATCCCGCGCTGGCTGGCCAATTGACGCCGGAAGATATCGACCGGACCTCGCGAACCGGCATCGCACGCAGACCATCTGCACCGAATACCGAAACCAAGCCCCCGCAGGATTACGCGCTGAGCAAGGTCGATTTCTCTGACCCTTCCGTGGGACAGGGCACTACCAACTCCAATCCGCCGTCATCGTCGTCGGACTCAACTGCCAATTTGAAGAAGCCCTCACTGGTGTTCGTGCGGTCGGCGGAAGCCAAACCGACATTCAGATCGAACTCGCCCGAGGATACTGAGGAAACCCTGGCGCTTGCAGCCGGTACCCGGCTGGTAGCGCGACTGCAAACGCCGGTGAGTTCGGCCGTCGCCGCTCCGGTGGTGGCGGTCGTTGAATACAACTACGAGCGAAACGGACAGATCGTGTTGGCGGCAGGATCGAAGGTCTTAGGCCGCTTGACGCAGGTGAATCCGTCCGGCTATGTGGGCATTCAATTCAGCCGGGTGGAGATGCCCGATGGAACGACCGAAAAGATCGATGCCTCGGCGATGAGCCTGAATTTCGGGCCACTCAAGGGCGACGTCTCCGGCAAAAAGACGGGCACGAAGTTTCTGGTGCGTTCACTGACGGGACTCGGAACAATTGCGTCGTATGTAGTGGGTCCGCAGGGGTCAAGTTCCGGCGAGTTGATTTCCCCCAACACACTGATGCGAGAGCGCCTGGCTGACAATGTCGCGACCGCAGGACAGGAAGAGCTAAACGGCCTGGCGTTCAATCAGAACCTTGTGGTGACCCTGCCGGGCAACACGCGCTTTTACATCGTTGTTCAAAAACCATCTTCGGACCACATGGGCACAGCATCCGGAACGCGAAACACCGGTACCAGTACAGCCAGCTTCACTGGCGGGGTGCCGACTCTCGAAGAGCTTCGCCAATTGATGCAGTTAAGAAGCGAAATCAACGAGCTCTATACCCAGGCCAGCAGTCAGGCGGCGATCCAACCGCAACCGCCGCAATGAAAGGCGATCCAAAGTGGAACCAAACTGGACTCCTCTCGAAGACCGGCTGGGCACGACCAGATGCGTGGGATTCATGTTCATGGGCCGAGTCAACGGGATCAACCAGTACAAGCACGGCATCACACGCACGTACTTATACCTGGATGATGCAGGCAACTGTTACGTGAAGGCAGAGAAAGGAGGTTATGTCCCTGGAAACTGGGGTGTCGAACTCGGCAAGATGGAGGCTTGCCTGGCCAGGTTGGACGCCAGCCTGGCCACCCCCTATGACGAAGAGTTTATGGTTCGGAAGTACAACGCATTGCAGCAACAAGGGGTTTCGCTTCTGACGATCGAGGTCCAGCCGCAGGACATAAATATTCACTGAAAACACGCCGCCACCGCCTGTCGCACCCGCGTTTCCTGATGTTTGAGTCACCCTTCCCAACGTCTTCATAATCCAGCGGCCAAGCCCTGAGATGGGCTAAATTAAAGCTCTGTCAGGACGGCACGGGACGCAGGCTTGATTTTCGTCTTGTGCCGATTGGTGATGAAGTGGCGCGCTTGCCTCAAGAATGGTTCCTCAACACGCCCGTGCTGTGGCTGGGAGCACTCGTGTTGATAGGTACCATACGAGGTCCTCTCCGCAACGCCCCAATGTTCATCAAGAAGCTGCTGAGTCTTGCGGTGGCAATCCTAATCGCGCTTGGCCTGCTAGTGGTACTTGTGTGGGAACCGATCGTCAAGGCTAGCAAGGCGTCTCCAGTTTTCACCGCACTGTGGATTCTGCTTATAGGACTTGTTCCTATCGGTTTGATCGTTTCGTTTTTTAGGATTCTGTTGTCAAAGCCGAGTCGAAGGAGGACTCTCGCGACGGTCGGCGGCTCGCTTGAGCGACCGGCACCCAGACCGGCCGAGGCGGTTCGTAATGTGCCAACGGAGCGGTTCGCCGATGTCGGGGGCATGGAAGAGGCAAAGGAACAAATCCGCGAGGTAGTGCAGGGACATCTGGATCCTGGAAAATACCAACGCTATGGGCTGGTGAGAAATGGAATCCTCTTGTACGGCCCGCGGGGAACCGGGAAAACATTTCTGGCGAGAGCGACTGCGGGCCAGTTCGGTCTGCACTTCGGATACATATCCGCGCCGAAACTGCTGAACCGCTGGATTGGAGCGACTGGCGAGAACATTCAGGCGGTGTTCGCACAGGCAGCAGGCCGCAAGCCCGTGCTCTTCTTCATCGACGAGATCGACACAATTGGAGGCGGGCGGCAGGACGCCTTTAGCGACCCAGGCGGGGCGGGACGTGAGTTCAACAACATTACTATGGCCCTGATGAGCGCGATCGATCAATACCGCACGATCAGCGGCTTTGTGTTGATGGCCGCGACCAACCGTCTGGATGGTCTCGATGAAGCGCTAATTCGGGAAGGGAGATTTGACATAAAAGTGCGTGTCGATCTTCCAGACGAAGCTACGCGAGTGAAGATTCTGGAAGCGCAGCTCAGCAAGAAACCGTGGAAACGATTCGACCTGCAGGCGTTCGCACGCCGGACGCCGGGAGCCGGTGCAGCCAAGTTGCGCGCTTTGGTAGACCGGGCAGCAAACTACGCACTGACGGACAACCGGAAGATCGAATCAAAGGATTTGTGGCGAGCTCTGGATGCAAACGGCGGTAGGGACCGGCCACAGCTGGAGCGCGTGGAATGGGACGATGTCGTCATCGCGGAATCCGTCAAGCAGGACCTGAAGTCCCTCATTCGCCTGCTCGAAGACCCAACGCGAACTCATTCTTTGGGATTGCAGATCCCAACGGGTTTGCTGTTGATCGGTCCGCCAGGAACAGGAAAGACGTTGATTGCGACCCTGGTCGCGAGTCAGACGAAACGTAGCTTCTATCCGCTGACCGCGGCTACCGTATTGGGCGGAGGCGTCGGAGATTCGGTCAAGCGTGTGGCCGCTGTTTTCGCGCGCGCCAAGGAACACAATCCCGCAATCGTCTTCCTCGATGAAATGGATGGGCTGTTGCCGGCAACCAACCGGTACCTGGCTCAGCATGATGTCCAACTCGTGGAGCAATTTCTTACTGAAATCAGCAGCTTGCAGCCGGAAAACAATGTGTTTCTTGTCGGCACGACCAATCATCCGGAAAACATCGATCCCCGGGTCCTCAGGGGCGGCCGGTTCTCCGAGAAACTTCTGATTCCGGCTCCCGAAGCCGCACAGCGAGTGCAACTGCTCAGTCTCTATCTCAAGGGCGTTCGACTGGAAGCAGGACTAACCATTGAAGACATCGCCAAGCGGCTGAACGGATTGGCGCCAGCGGATCTCCAGGCGATTTGCGCGGCAGCAAAGCGCATGGCTTTCAATCGAATTGCCAATTGCGACCAACTGCCCCCTCTGAACTGGTCCGATTTTGAACGGGCCACCGAGAGGGTTCGCGGGGACATGGCTCAAGCCGACAATGCCGGGTTGCAATAGCCAAGCCCCCGAAGTCCCCCTTCGGTGTTACTACCCCTCTAAATATTGCTCCCTACCCTAGTATCTTGGTCGTTCTTCTCCGCTGAATTCGCGCCCGTTTGACAGTTTTTTGTTTCACCGCTACTTTCCCTCGCACATCGATCACTTCTCCGCCAACAATTTCGGCGAGCGGCGAGGCAATCGACAGTCTGGGAAAGGAGAAATCGTTGGTGAGGAAATTTCAGGCAGATCTCGAATGGAAGAAACCTCTGGTTGTGCTGGCCATGATGCTGCTGGTCATTGTGCAGTTTGCGGCAGCGCAGAACCTTGGCCAAAGTCCGCAATTCAATGTGGCCGTTCAAGGAGAGACCGGCGCACAACCGGAAGGCAGCTTCCTGAACTTCATTAACTGGATCGGCAACGTGATCGCACCAGTCGGCGCCGGCGGCGCGGTCCTTGGTGCCGTCGTGTCGTGGCTGACGGGACGCGGCTTTGGGCGGTGGTTGTTCGCGGCCGGGGCTCTGCTCGCTATCTCAGGAGTCACGCGTTTGATCGAGTTCTGGATCACGAACGGAACAGGAGGGGTGACTTAACAGTGTGTCCACGAGTAAAGGGCGGCACACCAACCAGGCAGCCCGCAACAGCTGTGAAGCAATGCGGGCTGCCTATAACCAGGATGCTTCTTCTCGATGTAAATCCGAACTTGGGAAATAGGACAGATGGCAACGCCGCAGCTGCTCAACGACATTATCTCGGTCCTGCTCTTGCTGGCCCCATCAGCCGCGCTGCTGTCCCTGGTGATTGCCGGGGTCAGTTTGCGGCGCGAGGGAACGATGACCTTCGCCATCGGCGGAGGATTCACCAAGTGGGTGTTTTGGGCAGTCGTATTCCTGACGCTGCAGCCTCTTTTGAGTTGGTTCACCTCGTTCGGAGTCCCTGTGCCGTTGCCCAGTGGGGGAATTGCGACCGGATGGCTGGCCAATCTTCAGGCAGACGTGGCGCAATTCGTGGCCAACTTCGTGGTGCAGCGACTGGTGCCGACGCTGGCGGCGTTCTTCGTATTGCGTGCCATCTTGGACGCTGCCTCAGGTCAACATCCGCTGCCGTCGATTCTGGCAGCCATGTTCCTGCTTGGCACCCAGACCACCTACAACCTGCTCCAGAGCTACAACACCGGAACGCAGTACGCGACTGTCGATGTTTTGGACAGTCTATGGAACCACCTGGTCGGCACGATTATGCCGATCGCGGCCGTTTTGGCACTGGTGGGAGCGATTTTGAACTTTGCGACCAAGAAGCCATTCATGCGATTGGTGGCTGTGGCATTAGCTCTGCTCACGGTCTCAGCCATTTGGAAACTGCTGGTCTCCATGATGTAGGAGTGCGAATGAACCTCGGGAATATGACTTTCGACAACGGAATCCTTCATCTGTCGAACTGGATGGGCAACGTGATCATGCCCACGGTTGCCGCGGCCTTCATCATCATCGCCATCCTGCAATTCTCCAAGGGGCAGGAGTTCTCGCACAGCATGTATGGGGCGTTGGCCTGTCTGCTGGTCTCAGGACTGACGAGAGCGTTTGAGACGTTCGCTTCACAAGCGGCTTGGAACAATCCCGATCTGTACTGGATTTCGCTCAGGACCCTGATCGACTGGGTTGCGAATGTCATCTTGCCGGTCTACGCGGCTTCGCAGGTCGCAGCCATGGCCTTGCGATTAGGAATCTTCTCACTGGTCCATCCCACCAGCGGCTGGCTGCGCCACTTTGTAACGGCGGCCCTGTGCCTGATGGTCTCTGGCTTGCTTCGCCTGGCTGAGTTTTTCGTCAACCAAGGAACCGGAGGGGTTCGGTAGGAGAGGAAG
>Ga0335074_10007166_pt1 | contig 15447 bp, 13 predicted proteins | sample Lox_Sample_23_FD_206715 | JGI IMG/M metagenome (GOLD analysis project Ga0335074, IMG submission 206715) | Soil microbial communities from Loxahatchee National Wildlife Refuge, Florida, United States - Lox_Sample_2.3 | ecosystem: Environmental > Terrestrial > Soil > Wetlands | place: USA... | reverse complement strand
ATTCATCGCTCCGCCCCGGCGCTTCACCCAGCCAGAAGGGGATGGTGGGCGCGGCACCGCGCGCGTCCTCCACCCGCACCACGCCGCGTTCAACCCGCATGATCCGATAAGCGCTGTTGCCGAGCTGGAACACATCGCCCGCCAGGCTCTCAACCGCGAAATCCTCGTTGACCGTGCCGATCGTCTGGTTCTCGGGTTCCAGCAGCACCTGATAATCGGCGGTATCCGGAATCGTGCCCCCGGACGTCAGCGCCGTCAGCCGGGCACCGCGCCGGCCGCGCAGCACATGGTTGATCGAATCGTAATGGACCAGCGCGCCGCGGCGGCCGCGACGGGTGGAAAAACCTTCCGCCAGCATGTGCACCACGGCCAGGAAATCGTCATGCGACAGCGCACGGTACGGCCATGCGCGGCGGAAACGATCGAACAAGGCATGTTCTGACCAATCCCGCGCTGCGACTTCGGCCACGATCTGCTGCGCCAGCACGTCCAGCGGCTGGTGCGGCAGCGTCAACCGGTCCAGCTCGCCGCGGCGCACGCAATCCAGCAGTGCGGCGCATTCCACCAGGTCGTCGCGTGACAGCGGGAACAGCCGACCCTTCGGCGTGGCACCCACCGCGTGGCCGGAGCGGCCGACGCGTTGGAGGAAACTCGCAATCGAACGCGGCGAGCCGAGCTGGCACACCAGATCGACGTCGCCGATATCGATGCCCAGTTCCAAAGACGCCGTCGCCACCAGTGCCTTCAGCTCGCCGCCTTTCAATCTTTGCTCCGCACCCAGCCGCTGCTCTTTCGCCAGGCTGCCGTGATGCGCGGTGACGGCGGTTTCTCCCAAACGATCCGATAATTGCCGCGCGACACGTTCCGCCATGCGGCGGGTGTTGACGAACACCAGCGTGGTGCGATGCGCCTGGATTAACGCGACCAGGCGCTCATAGACCTGCGTCCAGACCTCGGCCGACATCACCGAATCCAAGGGCGAATCCGGCACTTCCAGCACCAGTTCACGCGGACGCTGGTGTCCGGTGTCGATGATGACCGGCGGTTCTGCCGATGCTCCGACCAGCAGCTGGCCGATCGCATCGATGGGATTTTGCGTGGCGGAGAGGCCAATGCGCACCAGCGGATCCCCACACAGCGCCGACAGGCGTTCCAGCGACAATGCCAGATGCGCGCCGCGCTTGCTCGGCGCCATTGCGTGGATTTCGTCCACGATCACCGAGCGTGTCGTCGCCAGCATCGCCCGCCCGGACACCGATCCCAGCAGGATGTAGAGCGATTCCGGTGTCGTTACGAGAATATGCGGCGGCCGGCGCTGCATGCGCTGGCGCTCGCCGGGTGGCGTGTCGCCGGTGCGCACCCAGGTGCGGATGTCGACCGCCGGCAGCCCCTGCCGGCGCAGCGCGTCCTGAATGCCGGCGAGCGGCTCCTCCAGATTGCGTTGGATGTCGTTGGAAAGAGCCTTCAGCGGCGAGACGTACACCATCTGCGTCGCGTCCGGCAGCGCGCCCGCCACACTCTGGCGCACCAGCGCATCGATCGCCGCCAGGAACGCCGCGAGCGTCTTGCCGGAGCCGGTCGGCGCAGCGATCAGCGTATGGCGGCCGGATTGGATCGCCGGCCAGGCCTGCGCCTGCGCTGGGGTGGGCGCAGCAAAGCGCGCAACAAACCACGCCGCGACGGCGGGGTGAAACAGGGAGACAGGGTCCATCGGGTGGACAGCATAAGGGGCCGGCCACCCCGGAAATCAATCCGCCGTGTGGTCGGTTACTTCCGTGCCGGTAAGCTCGCCCTCAAGCAATTCCATCGTCCGCTCGTCCTGGCGGCCGCCGCAATAGCGATCGAGCCCGGCGCGGAACGAACTGTCATTGCCATCGGCGGCGAGGGAGAACAAGGTCATGCAGGAGCCGAACTTCATATCGTCCGGGGTGCCGAAGATGTCGTGCAGTGAACGGTTCTCAAGGGCGAGTACATCGCGCGTACAGGTTTCGAGCCGGGGACCGAGCAGTGGATGGGCGAGATAGGCACGCGCCTCGGCAAGCGAAGCGACACCGTAGAGACGCGCCGTTGTGGAGAATCCCAGACCGCGCAGTTGTGGGAAGATAAACCACATCCAGTGGCTACGTTTGCGGCCGGCTTGCAGCTCGGCCAGCGCGCGGTCGAACACCGGTGCCTGCGCGGTGACGAAACGTTCAAGGTCGAATGGGTCCTGGGGCGGTATCACAGCACCTCCATGGTTTGCCGCGGCAGCGTGTCGGACGTTGGCACCGAAGGGCGACGGTGCCATGTGTCTCAACAAGAATGCGGCCTATCAAAAGGCCGTCGCCTCCATTGTTCGCATGTGATTTCGAAGGCCGCAGCGATCAAGCACATACGCTCCGGCGTGACAAGGCCGTGACATGAGAGGGGGCAAGGCATGCCAATCCAACCGCACCGTGTCGCTTTGGTCACCGGCGGTGCGAATGGCATCGGTGCGGCGATCGCTGCCCACCTTTCGCGCGACGGCTACCACACCGTGGTTGCCGACATCGCCCCCGCCGCCGCTCCGCCGAACGGCCGCGCCATCGCGTGTGACGTTGCGGATGAAGCCGCCGTTGCCGCTCTGCTTCAGGATGTACGCGCGACCGAGCGCCGGCTCGATGCGCTGGTCTGCAATGCCGGCATCATGATTCGCAAACCGCTCGCGGCCCTCTCGCTCACGGAATGGTCGCGCGTATTGTCCACCAATCTGACCAGCACCTTCCTGCTCGTGCGCGCCGCCGAGCCGTTGTTGCGCGCTGCCAAAGGCGCGGTGGTGACAATTGCCTCCACGCGCGCACGCATGTCGGAACCCGATACCGAGGCTTATGCCGCCTCGAAAGGCGGCCTCGTCGCACTGACGCATGCGCTGGCGATCAGCCTGGGGCCGGATGTGCGCGTGAATTGCATAAGCCCCGGCTGGATCTTTACCAAAGGCGATCCGCCGCGGGCGGAGGATCATGCGTTCCACCCCGCCGGCCGTGTCGGCACGGCGGAGGACGTGGCGTCGCTGGCGGCATTCCTGCTTGGGCCGGACAACCGCTTCATTACCGGCGCCGAGTTTGTCATCGACGGCGGCGTCACCCGAAAGATGATCTATCCGGAATGAAGCGGTGACCGGGGGCTAATGCTTCTTGCCGCCCCCTGCCGTGCTTGCCACGTGGGCGGCAGGCGCGGCGGCCGGATGGAATCCGGCCGCGCCGGCTGGATGGAAGCCACCGAGCGACGGACCGGGGTGCACAAAGCCGCCGGCAGGATGCGGCATACCGGCCATGCCGGGCCGCACGCCGCCTGGCATGCCGGGGCGCACGCCGCTTGGCATGCCGGGGCGGAACCCGCCAGCCGGGCCTGGATGAAAACCGGCCGGACCGGCGTGCGCCATTGCGCCGGGATGCCCAGCCTCGGCATGCAGCGCTGCCTCGTGGTGGAATGCCGCGTCACGCCGTGCAGCATCTCCCCGCAGCACGGCATCGTGACGCAGAGCTTCGTCGCGGCGTAGGGCTTCTTCATGGCCGTAGCCGCGAAGGCCATGACCCTCAGGATGGAAATGCTCCAGGTGGCGGCGGAACCTGTCCGGTGCACCGTGCCAATGGTGGAAGTGGTCGTAGTAGCCCCATCCGATTCCTCCGGCGAACACCAGGAACACAGGAGCGCCATCGATCACGGCTTCCGGCACGCCCCCGACATAGGTGATGCCGTCCGCGCCGTCGTCACCTGCCTCGAGTGCGCAGCATACCGGCACCGGCTGCACGGTTGACATCGCCAGCAGCACATCCTGCGGCGGGTTCAGCCACAAGCCGCGGTGATTGCTCAACGCCAGGCCCTGCTGCACGCGGTACGCATCCGGCGCATCCGGCGCGACCCGCGCTGCCCCGTTCACCAAGGCGACCTTCGCCAGGTCGGTGCCGTCCGCCATCACGCACATGTAATGACTGTCCCCGCCTTGCGGCATGCAGGTCACCACGTCGCCGTTGGCCTGGATGTAACCCTGGAGCTGCTGCGCATAGGGCGCACCGAGGCCGATGATCCCGTCCAGCCGGTAGGTCTGTCCGTCGGACACCAGGGTCGCCGTGTCCTGCACGGCCGGGTGTTGCAACGTGGCCGGCGGCGGCGGCAGGTCTGCCCATATACCGCGCCGCGCGGCCTGCGCCGCGGCCTGCTGGTCCTGGTATGCCGGTGGTGCATCGTCCTTGACCTGGGCCGCGCCGTTTACCAGGGCCACTTCCGCCACGTCGGTACCATCGGGCAGCAGGCACACGAAGCCCGCCGTGTTTTCCTCCTGGCAGGTGACGCGGCCGCTGTTCGCGGCCAGAAAACCTTGCATGTTTTCTGCCGCTTCGCCCTGAATGCCTTCGATGCCGTACAGCGAGACGGTGACGTCACCCGTCTTCAGCGTGCCGGTATCGACCACTGTGGGATGATCCAGGCTGATGGGCACGGCCTGCACCGGCGGGGGCGCAACCGCGGGGCTGGCAGGCAACGTGGCGGGTGGCTGCGTGCTGCCGTCCTGCCCGGCAGACGCAGGCGGTGCGGCAGCCCCCGGATTGACCGTCGCGTAATGGATGCCGTCCTGGACATTGGCGCGGGACCACGTTGGCGCGCTTGGCGCGTTGGCGGACGCCGTCGCCGATGCCGCCGCCGCGGCACCTGCGGGGGCGGCGGGAGCCGTACCTCCGTCAGGCGCCGGCGCTGTTGCTGCGGTAGCAGCCGCTGTTGCTGCCGTAGTAGAGGTGGCTGTCGAAGCGGACGCAGGCGCTGCCGCCGCGGGTGAGGAAGCCGTCACGGCTGTCGGCGTGGACGACGGTGCCGCCGTCGGAGCGCTCGTTGCCGGTCCGGACGCCGCGACCGGTCCTGCCGCCGGTCCGGACGCCGCGACCGGTCCTGCCGCCGGTCCGGACGCCGCGACCGGTCCTGCCACCACCGGCGCCGAAGCCGGCCCGGCCCCTTTCCCGGCGGTGTCCATGTCCAGGCTACCGCTCCGGCTCGCCGCGGTGGCTGCCGCCGGCGGCGTGGCGCCTGCAGTGGGGAGTGCATCCAGGTCCACTGGGCCGTTCTGGCTTGCCGCCGCGGCCGGCGCCGGCGAACCGGTTGCCTTGGCTGCGTCTCCCGACTGTGCACTTGCACTGCCGATGGCAATCCATGTCACGGCACCGAGCGCGCAGCCACAGTGCAGCGCGCTGCGTCGCCAGGTGGCGGTCCGCACTGACATCATGGGACTGTCCTCCGGGTTGGAACCCGTCATTGTTTCGTGGGTGCGACCCAGCCGGACGGCGCCGCCGGCGAGGATGTCGAGGCCGAGGTCACACCGCCGCTGGGCGCAACCCAGTCGCTCGGCGCATGCGCGCTTGGGGCCGGGGTGGTTGCGGTGCCCGGTGTCGTCGTGGCGGCGGTCGCGCTGGCCGGTGTTGACTGCAGTTGCGCGAGCAACGATGGCGACGCCGCACCGGTCACTGACAGCGAATGGGATTGCTGGAAGCTGGAAATTGCCGCCCGCGTTCTGGGTCCCATGTAGCCGTCGGCGGTGCTGTGCAGGTAGCCGAGCCGGATCAACTCGCTCTGAGTGGAACGCACCAGCGGATCGGCCGCAGCGACAGGTGCAGGCGCGGGGGTGCCGTCGGCAACCGGTGCATAGCCTGGTACCTGCTCGCCCTTTGCGTACATACACTGCATGAAGGCGGTGTCGAATTGCTGCTGGATCATGGCCTGGTCGTTGCCGTTGTTGGCGGCGCCGATGGCCGTCCCGCCGGTGGCTCCGCTTGCCGCGCCAATCGCCGCGCCGGCTCCGGCATCGCCGGTCGCCCCGCCAATCGCAGCGCCAAGGCCGGCGCCAAGCACCGTGGTCAAAACAGCTGTGCCGGCCGCGCGTTGGTTCGCGGCGTCGGCCTGTCCCTTCACCTGGTCCGACGCAAAGGCCTTGCAGGCCGTGTTGTCGTTCTGGAATGCGTCGAACGTCTTGCCGGGGCCCGGCATCGCCTGAACGGTGGGTCCGAGCGGGGTGGTGGCACAACCCGCCAACAGCGCGGCGGCCCCTGTTGATAAGAAAATAAGCCTAATAGCGGCAAAACGGGCAGTCATGCTCTCGCTCCTCTCCTCGAAATCGATTAGTTACTTTGCAGTAACCGGTATGCCGGCGCGCGGCGATTCAATTCGTATTCAGGATTACGTTGCCAATCCCTGGGAACAGTCCTCGCGTTCAGCACAACAGCTTGCAAAGGTTTGGGCTCCAGGATTATTGCTGTATCATCAGATGGTTTGTCCAGTGAAATGTGTGCGCCCATACAGAAAATGCTCGAAGTTAGGGTCTATCAAATTGCTGATTTGATGTTTCTGCTGTCTGAATTTGTTGCATGGATGGTTCGCGATCGTTGCGACGACGTGGATTCGCGGTCGTTTCGATCGACGCATGGTGGCGCCGCACGCCGGGCCGTTTCACCGGCGGCGCTTTCCGCCGAAGGGGAATCCTGGGCCCTTACCGTGATTCCGCGGGCGCTGCCGGGGATGCCAGCATCGGCGATGGCTTGGTTGGCAGTGTTGTCGTCCGGCTGGCCGGCGCTTCCAGGCCTTCGTAAACGGCCTCGATAATCTCGCTCTTCACCGCGGCAGCGTTGCCGGCCCCGTCCGCGGGCGCGAATGTCACCACAAACTCAAGCGCATTATCGGTCGCATTGCGATCCAGCAACACGCTCGGCGCCGGCGTGTCCAGCACCTTCGGATTGGCCCGCACGATCGTTTCGATCTTCTCTCGCGCAATTGCGGCGTCGGCGTCCGGCAAACGGAACCGGACCTGCGCGGTCGCCGCCGATTGCGGATAGACACTGAAGTTCCGCATCTGCTGTCCCCAAACGCTGCCGTTCGGGATGATCACCTGCACGTTGTCGCTGGTGACGATTTCGGTCCAGAACAACGACAGCTCCTTCACAATCCCATCGGCACCGCCGATCTGGACGTGATTTCCAATACGGAACGGACGGAAAATCAGCAGCATCACGCCGGCGGCGAGATGTGACAGCGTGCCTTGCAGCGCGAGGCCGATGGCAAGGCCCGCCGCCCCGATCACCGTGACGAGGCTCGTCGTCTGAATGCCGAACTGCGACAGAACCGCGAGCACGGTGATGGTGAGGATGAAATAGCGGACGATGTTGCCGAAGAAGCCGCGCAGCATCGTGTCCAGGTGCGGCGTCTTGCTCAGCGACCGGACCACAAATCCCTGCGCCCGCCCGGCCACCCAGAACCCAATGATCAGGATGAGGATTGCCGCAACCACGTGCAGTGCATTGCTGATAAGCAACGGCAGCAGCGCCTGCACATCAGTCACAAGGTGTTGGGCGTCCTGGTCCAGCATAACGACACTCAACGTGTTGAGAGCGAGGTGGTTCCGGTTACGACGGTGGTTGCACAGTTAGCACCCAGAATCGGAGAAGCGCGGCGTAACGCGCACCATTTCAGCGCGCATTATGTCCGCGCACCATGTCATTGCGAGGAGCGAAGCGACGAAGCAACCCCGATCGTACGGAGGCACGAGCGGTCTTGAGTCTCCTCCGAACCAGATTGCTTCGTCGCTTTGCTCCTCGCAATGACATAAAATGCGTGCCTCACGCTTCTATGACGTAAGGTGCGTGCCGCACGCTTCTCTGATCCTGGGCATCAGAAGTGCCGCTCACCCTTTCGCAGGCGACCACCGATAGATGCGCTGCAATGTTCCGCCCATCAGGGCGGCGCGGTCGGTGTCGGACAGCCGATCGGTGACGCGGAACGCATCGACGCCCTGTGCGTAGGTCAGCAGCGCGACCGCGCGGGTCCAGTCGGTGCCCCACATGCAGCGGCCCATGCCGAACGCGTCGAACACGCGTGCCAGCGGATCCCAGATGTCCCGATAGGGGAACGGCTGGTGCGACAGCGTGCACGCGCCGCTGACCTTCACCGCGATATTGTCGTGCTTCGCCAGCGCCAGCAGCTTCGGCAAATCGCTCCAAGGTTCGGCCGAAGGCGGCGGCTTGGACGGCTGCGGCAGGCCCAGATGGTCGATCACCACCTGCGTATTCGGGTTGCCGGCCGCCAGCGCCGCCGCCTGGTCCAGCCGCCCGGTCGCCATCAAATTCACCGGCAGCCCGTGCCGCGCGGCCGTCGCCAGCACGGTGTTCAGTCCCGGATCGGCGGGGTCGGCCGAAACGCCCTCGCGATTCAGCATGATGCGCACGCCGACCGTGCCATTGGTCGCCGCCCAGTCGGTGACGATATCCCCCACCGCCGGATTGCCCGGGTCAACCGGCTTGATCAGGCCGAACCGGCCGGGATGCCGGGCATAGACCTCCAGCGCGTAGCTCGCGTCGAAGCGGTACATCGCGAAGGGCGACACCAGCAGGGCGCCGTCAACGCCCACTTCGTCCATGGCGGCGACCATCTGGTCGCCGGTGACCTCCGGCGGACCCTGCAGCACGCTGGCCCAGGGACGGCCGGGATGATCGCGTTCGTAACAGTGCACCTGCACATCGATGACCGGCATGGCGTCCCTCCGTTTGTTTTTCAGGATTCTTGCGGGCTGGGGGCAAGCAGGCGCTCGATCGGATCCCAGACGAAGGCGGTCTGCGTGACATCACGGCCGGCAAAGCGGATCAGCGCCTCGGCGATGGGCTTGCCGCCGAGATGCTCATAGAACCATCGGCTGGGATTTTCGCGCAGCACCCACAGGAACACCGACCGGCAGCCGGCCTCGGCGAGATGCGCAGCAGCGGCCTGCATCAGGCGGCGGCCGATGCCGCGGTCCCGCCAGTCGTCCAGGACATACAGGGTCTCGATCTCGCCCTCGCCCAGGCGCCCGCCGAAATCGCCGCTGGTGCGCGAGCGTCCGGCCGTGGCGAAACCCACGATGCGCGGGCGGTTCGCGGTGCCGGGGCTGACCGGCGGTGCGTCGGCCCCAGAGGCGACCGCGACGAAGACACCGGTAGGGCCGCGAATGGCCGCATCGTAGTAAGCGGCCTGGCGAGGGACCGAAAGGTTGGTGAGATAGGCGTCCGGCAGGATGCCCGGATAGGCGCTCCGCCAGGCCGCGACGTGCACCGCGCCGATCGCCACAGCGTCGGCGGCGCGCGCGCGGCGGACGGTGATCATGCGGTCCGTTCCAGCACGGCGGCGAAGAATCCGTCGGTGCCATGGCGGGCGGGGGTCAGGGACAGGACGTCGCCCTCGCAGGGTGGGGGTATTTGCAAGGGCCACGCGCGCGCCAGCGGCACCATGGAAAAGCCGGCGTGGCGGGCAAGAAAGCGTGTCACCTGGGCCTCGTTCTCTGCTTCCAGAAGCGAGCAAGTAGCGTAGACCAAACGCCCCCGCATGCGAACCAGGGGCGCGGCGGCGTCGAGAATGGTGGCTTGGCGGTCCAGCAATTCAGCAAGGTCGCCTTCGGACAGGCGTTGCCGTGCGTCGGGATTGCGCCGCCAGGTGCCGGTGCCGGTGCACGGGGCATCGATCAGCACGCGGTCGAAGCTTCCGGCGCGGCGCTTGGCCCACTTGTCCCCCGGTTCGAGCAAATGGCGCTCCACGTTGCCGACGCCGGCGCGGCGCAGGCGGCGGCCGGCGTTGTCGAGCCGTGCCGCGGCCGTGTCGCAGGCGAGCAAGTGGCCGCGGTTCTCCATGACCGCGGCGAGCGCCAGGGTCTTGCCGCCCGCCCCGGCACAGTAGTCGCAGACGCGCTGGCCGGGGTGGGCGTCCACCAGGGCGGCGACGAGTTGGCTGCCTTCGTCCTGGATCTCCACCAGTCCGGACTGGAAGGCTGGGCCGGCGGTGACCGGGCGGCGACCATCGAGGCGCAAGCCCCAGGGGGAAAAACGGGTGGGCACGGCGCGCAGGCCTTCGGCGGCGAGGACGGCCTCGGCCTCGGTGCGGGTGGCTTTCAGCAGGTTGGCACGGAGATCGAGCGGCGCGGGTTGCAGCAGGGCTTCGAGTTCGGCCTGGGTGGCGTTGCCGAAACGGGCGGCGAGCTGGGGATACAGCCAATCGGGGATTTCCAGCCGCACCGCGTCCGGCATGGCGGGATGGCCGATGGTATGGGTTTCCAGCGGGCGCAGCACCGCTTGCTCCGCGGCATCCAGCGGCGCAGGAGCGAAGCGGCCGCCGGAGAACAGGGCGGTGATGGCCGGCAGACCCGAACCTTCGAGGAGCAACGAGGCGGCAATGCGGAGGCGGGGGGAGTGAGCAAAAGGCTCCCTCTCCCCGTGCGGACTCGGGTCGCATAGCGGACCGAGGCCGGGGGGAGGGGGAGCCTTGACGTGCCTCCCGAGCCACCAGCCCAGGCGCCGGTAATGCCGCAGCACGTGCCAGACGCGTTCCGACACAGCGCGCCGGTCGCCGCTACCAATGAAGCGGCGTGCCCGGAACCAGTCGTTTGCGATCGCGTCAGCCGGACGGGCGCGGTCGGCCTCGATCGCGGCCAGCAACTCGATCGCGGCAGCGATGCGGGCGGCCGGGGTCACGCCAGCCGGTCGGGCAAGGAGGCGAGGTCGCTCAGCTCCGTCGCCAGCGATGGCAGACCATACTCCACCGGCACCCCACTCCTGTTCACCCAGAACACCTGGAAGCCATAACTGGCGGCACCGAATGCATCCCACGGATTGGAAGAGACGAAGACCATCGTTCCCGCCATGCCACCGAAACAATCCTCGGCAAGGCGATAAGCACGCGGATCGGGCTTGAACACGCCCACCGCCTCTATGCTGAGGACGGCGTCGAGACCCGTTGCAATACCGGCGGCACGCACGGCATCGTTCAGCATGCCAGGCTCGCCGTTGGAAAGAATCGCGCGCGGGATGCCCATCTCGCCCAGGCGGCGCAGCATCCCCGGCACCTCCGGGTAGGCATCAAGGACGCGATAGGCTTGCAGAATGTCTGTGAGCAAGCCGGTATCGGTGATGCGGTGGCGCGCCGCAGTCCAGGCGAGGGCTTCCTGCGTCAGGGTCCAGAAATCGCGATGATGCGACGGGCCGGCCAGACTGCGTACCCAGGTGTATTCGATCTGCTTCGTCCGCCAGTCGGTACTGATTGCCTGCCAGTCGGGGCCGAGACGATCCGCATGGCGCGCCATCGCGGCGTGGACGTTCAGCAGCGTGCCATAGGCATCGAAGATGACGGCGGCGGGACGGGGCATGGGCGTGCTCCTGAGGTGAGGGGGCACTCCCGAATTGCGGCCGGTGGGGGCACGATGCAAGCCGGCCCCGTGGCACAGCCGAGGTGGCCGGCCGTTTCGATGCCCTGTAAGCTCCTGGCATCAGGCGCGCCTGCAACACAACAACCAGAGGAAACATCATGAACCTCAGCCGTCGTCATCTGGCCGAAGGCTTGCCCGCACTCGGGTTGCTCGGCGCCACTCTATTGGGGGCAGGGACCGCCTTCGCGGCATCGTCCGGCGAGGCAGCCGTAGCGAAGCGTCTCCAGGCCTTCCGCGACGCCCAGTTCACCCATGACGCGAAGATGCTCGACGCGCTGACTGCGAAAGACCTGAGCTACAGCCACTCCGACGCCCACATTGAGGACAAGGCGACGTTCATCAAGAACGCTACCGCCCCCACGACGAAATTCATATCCCTGGATTATAAGGATCCATGGATCCACGTGGTCGGCGACACCGCGATTGTGCGCTTCCACTGGGTCGCGCAAAGCGAGACCGTCCCCGAGGGCAAGCAGAGCGCGACCAATCTGCACATCCTGATGGTCTGGCAAAAGCAGGCCGGGCAGTGGAAGCTGCTGGCTCGTGCATCGACCAAACTCTCATAACAAGCAGGCGTGGAGGGCAACCATGCGTGGCCCTCCTCAGGCCCTGAATTTTTCCACCGCCCCCCAATCTATGTCCACACCAAATCCCGGCGCCTCGGACAAATGTACCATCCCGTTCCGCATCTCCGCCCCGCCGCGGTGGATCGCGTGATGGATTGGATGCCGCCCCGCATCCCCATGGGACTCCGCGCCGAACGCCGCATCGCCGAACGCCGAGACCAGATGGGCATGCAAATACCCCACCGAATGCGGCGCAATCGAAACCCCCTTCATTGCTGCGTAATGCGCAATGCGCAGCGACTCGGTGAACCCGGCATGCCGCGTCGAATCGAACTGCACATAGCGGATCGCGCCGCTATCGATGAAATCCCGCACGGTGTAACGGTGCCACTCGCGCTCGCCATGCGCCAATGGAATTGGCGACGCCGCCGCCAACCGCGCAAAATCCGCCGGCTGCAGATACCAATGCAGCGGCTCCTCCAGCCAGAAAATGTCGTACGGCGCGACCGCGCGTGCGAACTTGATGCAGCCCGCGACGTCATAGGGCGCGTTCATGTCCAGCAAGAACAATATGCCGGGGCCGATCGCCTCGCGCACCGCGCGGATCCGCGCCACCTCATCACGCAGCGATAGCGCACCGCATTTCAGCTTCACCGCGCGATATCCGGCAGCCACGAACCCCGCCAGTTCCTCTGCGGCTGCTTCCAAAGGCTCGCCTTCCAGGTAGTACCCGCCGGTCGCATAGGTGAACACCGCGGTGCGCGTGCCCCCGAGCAAGCGGAACACCGGCAGCCCGGCTGCCTTGCCCTTGATGTCCCACAGCGCAATGTCGATCCCGCCAATCGCCGCCATGACCTGCGGCCGCTGGTTGCGCGGCAGCGGCGCCGGCATGCCATCCCAGCCGCCCAATCCGCCCGGCCGCGGCGAGGTCAGCGAGAACAGTTTTTCCCAGATCTCCGTGTGGCCGAGCGGGTCCATGCCCCGCACCACGCCGGCAAACGCTTTTACCAGGTCGCAGATCACCGCCTGCGGTCCACCGGAAATCTCGCCGAACCCGACCAACCCAGCGTCGGTGCGCACCTCCACCAGAACAAGCCGCTCGTGGTCCATCAACTCATGCGCGGTCCACCGCGGCAGCGCCACCGCGACAGACAGCGGATGAGCAACGATGTCGGTGATCTTCATGGCACTTCCTCCCGGCTCCGGACATGATGGATGTTACGCCGGATCGCGCCATCGGGCGCGCCACGCGGCGCCGCCGCCCAACGATTTGTGCCGGCGCCCTGTCGCGCCCACTGTGCCGGCGGGCAATACCGCCCCTTCACGGCACGCCTGCCCGGCTCGTGTCGTGCCAGCCAACCTCCCACGAGGCGCCACCATGCTGACTGACTGGTACGGCCTTCCCCTCTCCACCGCTTCGTCTGCCGCGCGAGAGGCGTACGTTCACGGCTGCCAGATGAAGGTCACCATGTATCCCGGCGCGATCGAAGCCTTCGACCGCGCCATCGAAGCCGATCCTGCCTTCGCCCTGGCCCATGCCGCCAAGGCGCACGCCCTGCTGGAACGCGGCGACGCCTCGGCCGCCCGCGACTCGATCGCCAAAGCCCGCTCCCTCGCCACCAACCTCTCCTCCCGCGAGTCCAGCCACATCATCTGCCTTGCCCTTCTCGTCGCCGGTGACACGGAATCCGCCTTGAACGCCATCCCCGCCCACCTGACCCAATGGCCGTGCGATACGCTGGTGCTCGGCACCACCGCCTTCACCAACGGCCTGATTGGCAGTTCCGGTCGTGCGGGGCAGAAGCGAACGCTGCTTGCCTTGCTCGACCGCCTCGCGCCCCACTATGGCGACGACCCATGGTTCACGGCCCATCACGGCATGGCGTTATCCGAGAACGGCCAGCACGAAGCCGCACGCCCGATCATCGAGCGCTCGCTCGCGCAGTACATCGCCAACCCCTGGGCAGCGCACGCCCACGCCCATTTGGCCTATGAGCAAGGCGACCCAGCCGCCGCCCGCAAATTCCTGGCCGACTGGCTCACCGGCTATCCGCGCAATGCTCCGCTTTATAGCCACCTGAACTGGCATCTTGCGCTCACCTGCCTGGAAGTTGGCGACGCTGCAGCTGCGTCCCGGCTGCATCAGGAAGCGTTCGCGCCCCACGTCCACAGTGGGCCGCCCCGCGGGAAACTGAATGATGCGGTCTCGTTCCTCTGGCGCAGGGAACTCGCCGGCCATCCCCGCGACGCTGCTGCCTGGAGCGAAATGCACAACCTGGCCGCCAGTGGATTCCCGCGTCCCGGCGCGGCATTTTCCGACACGCACGTTGCAATCGTGCACGCCGTGACAGGCGATGACGCGGCGCTAACAGAACGTATCCAGCAGATCGAAGCGCTGGCAGAGCAAGGCCGCTACCCGTCCGGTCCCTGTGTGCCAGCGGTGTCGCGCGGGTTTGCCGCGTTCGAACGCCGCGACTTCGCCGGAGCGATCGGCGCGCTGGAACCGATCGCCGGCGAACTCGAACGCCTCGGCGGCAGCCACGCGCAGCTCGATCTGGTGCGGTTCACGCTGTTGAAAGCCTATCTCGCGGCGGACCGCCCGGGCGACGCCCAGCGCCTGCTGCGTCAGCGGCGACCGCAGCATGCCATTGCTCCCGTCGGCGATTTGCCAACCCTGCACTGACAAAGCCAACCCTGCACTGACAAAGCCAACCCTGCACTGACATGGCCCAATCCTGCACTGACAAGGGTGGCGACCGCCGTCACTCCCCAATGGTCAGCAACGCCCCGCGCACCCGCGCCTGGTGGAACTGCCGCGCAAACAGCGCGCTCGCCGCCACCAGCCAGACCGCGTTCAATGCGAATGCCGCCGCCAGATGGTCCCATCGCACCACGCCATGCTGCACGATGGCGCGCATACCCTCGAACACGTGGGACGCTGGGATCGCCCACGCCACCGGATGCAAATACCAAGGCAACACGGCCACTGGATAGAACACCGCGGAAAACGGTGTCAGTCCGAACAACACGGACCATGCCATCGCCTCCGCCCCTGCGCCATGGCGCAGGATCAACGAGACGACGCACAGCGCCACCCACCAGCCCATGATCATCAGGTTGGCAAAAAACAACACCAGCACGGGCCCCAGCGAGAACAGATTGTAGGCGTACAGCGCCCAGGCGAGCAGGATTGCCGGCAGCACGCCGGTCAGCATGCGGATGATCGACATGCCGATCAACGCGCCCACCAGTTCCCACGGCCGCAGCGGGCTGACGAACACATGGCCCAGATTGCGCGACCACAGCTCCTCCAGGAAGCTGATGGCGAACCCCATCTGCGAGCGCAGCGCCACTTCCCACAGCAGCACGCCGCCAAGCAGGGCCGCGGCCGCGAGCGATGCCGCGCTGCCCATGCGCGTCATCAGGAAGCGCGCGGTAAAGCCCCAGATGCACATCTGCAGCACCGGCCAGTACGCCAGTTCCAGAAGCCGCGGCCAGGAACTGCGGTACAGCGCCAGATGCCGGTACAGCATCCCCCAGATGCGGCGAGCGCTGCGATGCATGAAGCTTCTCCGGACTTTCGAGGGATGCAGGAGAAGCTCAGATAGGCGCCAACCGCGCCTCCGGCCAGCGATATGTCATTGCGAGGAGCGAAGCGACGAAGCA
>Ga0335074_10007165_pt1 | contig 15447 bp, 7 predicted proteins | sample Lox_Sample_23_FD_206715 | JGI IMG/M metagenome (GOLD analysis project Ga0335074, IMG submission 206715) | Soil microbial communities from Loxahatchee National Wildlife Refuge, Florida, United States - Lox_Sample_2.3 | ecosystem: Environmental > Terrestrial > Soil > Wetlands | place: USA: Florida... | reverse complement strand
CCGCTGCTGCCAATGACAACGGTCGCGCCCACAAGGTCGCCGCCGCTGTCAACGTCCGCGACGCTGATGCCGGAATCCAGCACCACCGGCGTGCCACCGCCGGTGAACGTCACCGTGCCGCCCGCCGTGACGGTGGGCGCGACATGCACCAGGTCCAGCGTGGTGGTACCGGTGCTGGCCACAACGCCGTCATTCACCGACCAGTCGATGGCCGTGCTGGTGCGGCCGACACCGCCCGTCGGATCGCGATTCGCCGGGTTGGTGCTGTAGGTGAGGCTGTCCAGCTCCTGCCGGTAATCGGCGACGGTCGCATCGCCACTTAGCGTCAGCACGCCGGTCGCGGTGTTGTAGTTGGCGACGATGTCGCCCACCGTGGTCACCGACAGAATGTCGCCCGTCACGAAATTCGCAATGCTGACCGTGCCGCCGTTCAGCATGCCGCCGCTGTCGGGATCGGCGACCGCCAGCGCGCCGTCCAACATCACCGGGCTGCCGCCGCCGGTGAACGTGACGGTGCCGCCCACCGTCAGCGTCGGCGGGGCGTGGATCACGTCCAGCGTACTGGTGGACGGAACACTGGTGCCGGTGGCGTCGTTGACGATCCACGAGATCGTGCGGCTGGTATCGCCGCCGCCCGCTGTCGGATCACCATCGCTCGGGTTGAAGCTGTAGGTGATCGAGTCCAGCGCCGCCTGGTAGTCTGCAACGGTGTCGGTGCCGCTCAACGTCAGCACGCCGGCCGCCGCGTCGTAACTACCGGTGATGCTGGCCGTGTTGGCGAAATTCAGCACGTCGCCGGCGGTGAAACCGCTGTTGATGTCGATCGTCGCACCGCTCAGCAGCGTGCCGTTCGGATCGGTGATGGCGATGGCGCCATCCAGCACCACCGGCCCGCCGCCGCCGGTGAAGCCGGCCGTGGCGCCGGCCGTGATTGCGGGGGCGGGCTGCAGGAAGATATCGGTGCCGCCATTGGTGTCGGCGGTGATATGCACGTTGGCGGTGGTGAACGTGCCCGCGACGTGCAGCGTCTCCTGCCCGCCGGTGCCATTGGTCAGGATCAGCGTGTCGCTGCCGCTGTTGAACGTGCGGCTGACCGCGACGAAGCCGTTCAGATCGATGGTGTCGCCGGTCGCGAATCCGCTGATCGTCATCCCGCCGAACCCGGCGGCCGAGTCGTTGCCCGCCACCGTCCACTGCGACCCGGAATCGAACACCAGCGAGGTGAAGTTCGTAATGCTGGTGCCCACGCCGGTGATGGTGCCGACGCTGCTGGCGGACGCCAGTTCCAGCACCGCGGTGCCGCCGGTGCCGCCAAAGGCGCCGCCGATCAGTGTCGCGGTGGGGAACTCGGTCAGGCGGGCGTCACCGCCGGTGAAACTCACCGCGGTTCCCGTGTCGCCCAGGCTGGACGCAATCGTGCCCTGGTTGACGACCGTGCCGTCCGTCTGGATCACCACACCGACATAGCCCTCGATCAGCGCATGGGCGCCAAGGTTGCTGACCGTACCGCTGTCGCCGATGTTGACACCGTAGCCGGGCGACGCCGTGTTGGTGCCGATGACAGTGCCGTAGTTGGTGACCGTCCCACTGCCGTTGTAGACGCCATTACCTCCGCCTTCGATCAGTGCGCCGGTGGCGCCGCTGGCGCCATTGACCACCAGGCCACCCTGATCCAGTTGGACACCGGAATGAGAGACCGTGTCGGTGCCGATGATCGATCCGTAGTTCAGCACCGTGCCGAGTTGATTGACCGTATCAACCGATGTGACGACGACGCCGTAATAGCCCTGGATCGATGCGGTGCTGGTAGTCGAACCATTGCCCTGGCCGTTGATGACCAGGCCGCCATTGCGCAAATACGCGGCGTACGCCGCTCCGAAGCTCGACGTCGCGGTGACCTGGCCCTGATTGTTCAGGGTTGCCTCATCACCCTTGAGCTTGACGCCATAGGCGTGGCTGATAAGCGCGCCGCTGGCATTGGTGAGGTTGCCCGGGCCCTTCAGATAGACCGCAAAGCCGGTGCCCCCGCTGATCGTGCCCTGGTTGACCACGCCGCTGGTGGCGCCGGAAACGCCATACACATAGGCCGAGGTCACCAGCCCGCTGGCCTGGTTGGTCAGCACGCCGCCATCCAGGTTCAGCTTGTTGCCGGTGAACGTGCCGGCATTGAACAATGTGCCGGTGTCGGTGAGCGAGCCGCTGTTGGTCAGCGTGACACCGCTGCCGAGCGTCACGCTGCCCGCCAGGACCCACGTCGCGCCGGAATCGACGGTGCCATCTGCGAAATTGATGAAGTCGGCGTTCGATCCGGTCAGCGTCCCGGTCGTCGCGCCCGAGGTGAACTCCAGCGTGCTGCTGCTACTATTATTGCCATTAACAGTACCTTGGATGGACACACTGCTCGATGGCAGGAGCTGGAGCGCATTGTAGCCGGCACCGAAGGCGATCGCCGTGCCTGATGTGCCAGCGATGGTGCCGGAATCCGTCACCGTGTCGTGGCTGCCGCTGGCGGTGGAAAAGCTGATCCCCTCGCTGCCAATGATCGAGCCGGCATTCGTAATGTACCCGGAACCACCGGAGATGGTGATGGCCGGATCGCCGACACTGCTGATCAGCCCGGTGCCCTGGTTGCTGACCGTGCCGCCCGCCGTCAGCGCGATACCGGTCCCGCTCTGCCCAAGGATCGTTCCGGCATTGAACACCGTGCCGGCCGCCGTCAGTTTGATCGCATCGCTGCCGGTTCCGGTTTCGCTGATGATGCCCAGATTGGTCACCGTCCAGTCCGTGCCGCTGGAACCGTAGATGCCCGACAGGCCGCCCATCGTGCCGGTGACCTTGGCGGTGGACGCGATCGTGGTCGGATTGGTCAGCAGCGTGACGGTATTGGTGTAGGTGCCGAACACCGTATCGACGACGATCGTCGTGTTCGTGCCGTCGTTGCTGACCAGGAAGTCACTGGTGTTCAGCGTCGTGCCGACGGCGAAGGTCCCGACCGCGGTGCCGCCGCTGTTGAACAGGGTCAGCTGGCCGGCATTGACGGTCTCGCTGCTGGCGACCACGCCGGCTTCGTCGATCGTGTCACCGTAAATCAGCACCGGCGATTGCAGCGTGATATCGGTGCCGGTGCCGCCGTCGTTGGTGATGTGGAACTGCTGCGTGATGAAGCTGCCGGGCAGGTCCAGCGTCACCGAGCTGGCGCCGCTGGTCAGCGTCAGGTGCCCGGCACTGAAGCTGCTCGACGTGGCGGCGAAGTTGGTCAGATCGAGCGTGTCGCCATAGGTGAAGCCGCTGATGGTCGCGCCGGCCAGCGCGGTGGTGGCATCCGACCCGACGACATCCCACTGCGCGCCGGCATCGATCGTGATCTGCCCGAAATTGATGTACTGGCTGCCGACACCGTGCAGCGTGCCTTCGCTGGCGCCGGAAGCGAGTTCCAACGTGCTGACGCTCGTCGCGCCGATGGTATTGCCGCCGTTGACTGTCCCGACGAAGGCCGCGCCCGGATCGATCACCAGCCGGTTGGTGAAGCCGCCGGCGAACGACACCGCGTCGGCGGTGCCGCTGATCGTGCCGCCGGACTGGTTGACGATGGTGCCGCCGGCCGCGACGCTGACGCCGACCCCCGTGCCGGAGGTCCCGCTGATGACACCGGCATTGACGACGGTCGCGGCTGCCGACGCATAGACGCCGAACAGGCCGCCGGTGATCGTGCCACCCAATTGGTTGGTCGCCGACCCGCCGGCATACAAATTAAGGCCGATGCCACTCGCAGCGGTGCCGGCGATCAGCCCGGCATTGAGCACGCTGGCACCGGCCCTGGCATACACCCCCGTCTGGCCGACCAGGGTGCCGCCGGACTGGTTGGTGATCGCGCCGCCGCCTACCAGGTCAACCGCGATGCCACCGGGTGAATCCGCGATGTACCCCGCATTGACAATCGTGGCCGAGCCGAACGCAGCGATGCCGACCGTCCCGGTGATCGAAGCGCTGGATTGGTTGGTGACCGTGCCGCCCGCATCCAGGATGATGCCGGTGCCCTGTGTATTGTTGCCCGCGATGTCGCCGACATTCAGGATGGTCGCAGACCCGGTGGCGTAGATGCCATCGAAGCCGGTGATCGTGCCGCCTGACTGGTTGGTGACCGACCCGCTCCCCGCCAGACTGACGCCTGCTCCTGAGGTGGCGTTGGCCTGGATGAAGCCGGCGTTCAGCACCGTGGCGCCGGCTGCGGCGGCCACGGCGTTGTACCCGGAAATCGTGCCGCCGTTCTGATTGGTAAGGCTGCCGGCGGCGGCCAGATCCACGCCCACGCCCGACGCGGTGGCCATGGCGCCGACGATCTGCCCGGCGTTCACCACAATGCCGGCGCCACCTTGGATATCCACACCGTCATGCCCGGTGATGGTGCCGCCCGTCTGGTTGGTGACCGACCCGCCGTGGTACGCCACCACACCGACATCCGACGCGGCCGCCGTGCCGCCGGCGATGACACCGGCATTGACAATCGTGATCGGAGAATACCGGTCAACAATGGCGAGATAGCCGCTGATCGTGCCGCCAGACTGGTTGGACAGCGTGGCGTTGGAAAAGAATTGAACGCCAACGCTCGTGCCCTTGATCTGACCGCCGGACAGGTTGGTGACCGAGCCGCCGGCCCCCAGGTACAGGCCGTAATTGCCGGAAAGCACCCCGGCATTGACCACGGTCCCGGCACCGATCCCACGGATCGCGTCGTCATTGCCGCTGATCGTGCCGCCCGACTGGTTGGTGATCTGGCCGCCGGCGCCGAGAAACACGCCATAGCTTGTGCTGGTGATCCGCCCGTCATTGACCAGCGTACCGGTGACCGTATCGGTCCCGGAATTGGTCAGTGTGACGCCACTGGCGATCGAGTTGCTGCCGCTGAGCGTCCACTGCGCGCTGGCGTCGATCGTTATTTGCTCGAAATCTATGTACTTGCTGCCGAGCCCGCTGATCGTGCCGGCCATCGCCGCCGAGGCCAGTTCCAGCGTGCTGGTCGAACCGCTGCCGATCGTGTTGCCGCCGTCGACCGTGCCGGTGAACGACGCGCCCGGGTCGATGATCAGCCGGTCGGTGTACCCGCTGGCGAAGGTAACCGCGTCGGTGGTGCCCGTGATCGTGCCACCAGACTGGTTGGTGACCGTGCCGCCGGCGGCAACATCGATGCCGGCGCCCGCGGTGCCCTGGATGGTGCCCGCATTTTGCACGGTGCCGGCACTGCCGCCGACATAGACGCCGGTGCCGCCTATGATCATGCCGCCTGACTGGTTGGTGACCAGCCCGCCGCCCCCCAGGCTGACGCCGTAAGCGCCGTCGATGAAGCCGGCATTCGTCACTGTCGCTGCAGCGCCGGATGCAAGCACGCCGCTGTAGCCGGTAATGCTGCCGCCCGACTGGTTGGTGACGCTGCCGCCCGCGCCGAGGCAAATGCCCCCGAAGCCCCCGGTCGCGCTGCCGCCGATGCTGCCGGCGTTGATCACCGTCACGGCGTTGCTGACCGCGAAGACGCCGTCCGAGCCTGTGATGGTGCCGCTGGACTGGTTGGTGACCGCGCCGCCCGCACTCATGGAAACGCCGGTGCCGCCGCCCGAGCCGCCGCCGCGGATCACGCCCGCGTTCAGCAACGTCGCGGCGTTCTGGCTGAAATGCACGCCGATATAGGACGATTCGATCGTGCCGCCGGACTGGTTGGTCACCAGGCCGCCGGTACGCAGCAGCACACCGGTGCCATTGCCGGCGGTGCCGTCGATCACGCCGGCGTTGGTCACTGTGACTGCGGCGCCCTCGCCGAGAATCGCGGCGTAGCCGATGCCACCGCTGCTGCCCGACCCGGCGACGGTGCCGCCGGACTGATTGGTGATCCTGCCGCCATCCGTCAGCGCCACCCCGATATTGCTGGCGGCCCTGATCAGCCCGGCGTTCGCCACCGTGGCGGCACCGCTCGAGTCAAAAATGCCGTAGCCGCTGCCGCCGTTGATCGTGCCGGTGGACTGGTTGCTGACGGTCAGCGCGCCACTGCCCAGCGTGATCCCGCTTGCCACGGTGCCGGCATTGGCCAGAGTGGCGAAACCGTTCTGCGCGCCGCTGAGGTTCCACGTCGCGTTGGCGTCAATAGTTACTTGATCAAAATGTATATATTTGCTGCCCAGCCCGCTCAGCGCGCCCGTGCTGGCGTCCGAAGCGAGCTCCAGCGTGCTGATCGCGGTGCCGCCGATCGTGTTACCGCCATTCACGGTGCCGGTGAACGTCGCATTTGGGTCGACCACCACGCGGCTGGCGAAGCCGGCGGAGAATTGCACCGCGAAGGTGCTGCCGCTGAGTACGCCGCCGGACTCATTGATAACGGTGCCGCCATGCGTCAGCGAGACCGAGGCATGCGTGCCGGTGACCGAGCCGGCATTCACCAACACGTCGTTTGTACCAAGCAAGAAGACGCCGTTGGTGATGACGCCGCCGGCGAGATTGGTGACGCTGCCGCCGCCGGCCAGCGCGACGCCATCGTTGCCGCCGCCGAGGCCGTCGATGGAACCGGCGTTGACGATGGTGGCCGCGCTGGCGCCGGACGCATAGACGCCGATAGAGCCGGTGACGATGCCGCCAGCATTGTTGGTGAACGAGCCACCCGCATTGAGCCTGACGCCGATGCCGTTGCCCGACCCGCCGCTGCCGCCAGTGATGCGGCCGCTGTTCACCAGCGTGCCAGTGGCGCTGCCGATCACCACGGCGCCATAGGCGCTTATGGTGCCACCGGACTGATTGCTGACGAAGCCGCCGGCGCCAACGTAGACGCCCAACCCGCCATAGCCGGCGCTGCCCGCGATCAGTCCGTCGTTGACCAGCGCGCCGATGACCGTATCGGTACCAGAATTTGTCAGCGTGACGCCGCTGGCAATCGAATTACTGCCGCCGATCGACCACTTCGCGCCGGAATCGATGGCGATCTGCGGGAAATTGACGAACTGCGTGCCGAGGCTGCTGATCGTGCCGGCCGCAGCGGTGGAGGCGAATTCCAGGGTCGATGTGCCGGTGGCGGCGCCGGCGCCGCTCACCGTGCCGATGAACACCGCACCGGAATCGACGATCAGCCGGTTGGTGCCGGTGCCGAATTCCAGCGCCGCGGCGCCAGCTCTCTCAGTGTGGCTGGTCGTGATCGTGCCGGCATTGGTGACGGTGGCGCCACCTTGGGCGTAAACTGCGACATAGCCCTCGATCACCGATGCGGCGCCAAGGTTCCTGATAAGGCCGCCGCCGCCCAGATCCACGCCGGAGTACGGCCCATAATTGGTGCTCACGATCGTGGCGTAATTCACCACGGTGCCGGCGCCGGCGATCACCACAGCATCGGCGCCGCCAACCGCGATCCGTGCGCCGACGTCGCCGCTCGGCCCGTTGATCACCACGCCGCTGGGCATCGACACCACGTTCTGCCCGCCATCGGTGATCGTGCCGTAGTTGATCAGCGTGCCGGTGGCGCCGAACTGCACCGCTGTGTAGCCATCGATAGACGCAGTGCTGGCGCTACCCCCGGAGGTGCCGTTGATGATCGTGCCGCCGTTGCCGAGCACAACGCCGGTGTAGCCCTGGCCCCCGGTCAAGGCGTTGATGACGCCGAGGTTCTGCACCGTCCCCGCAGCGCCCGAGACGACGACGCCATACATACCGGCGATGGTGCCGCCGGCCAGATTGGTGACCTGCCCGCCAGCCGCCAGGCTGACGCCGGAATCCCTATAGGTGTGGATGAAGGCGCCGCTGATGACGCCGCTGTTCACCACCGTCCCCAAGGCACCGGCCACGCCAACGCCGCTGTTGCCGGTGATTCTACCGCCCGACTGGTTGGTGACGCTGCCGCCATCGGCCAGCGAAACGCCGGCGTATCCAGCGTAGGTCGCGCCGCCGATGCTGCCGGCGTTGACCACCGTCGCCGCGCTGTTGGTGGCAAGGATGCCGTTCTTGCCCGTGATCGCAGCACCGGACAGGTCGGTGACCACGCCGCCCGCGAGCAAGTCGATGCCGGTGCCGGAACCGTTGCTGTCGATGACGCCGGCATTCACCACCGTCGCCACGGCGGCCGCGGTGATGGCAGCGCCGTTCTTGCCGCCGATGAAGCCACCCGAGGCGTTGCTGACGTAGCCGCCGCCCGTCAGGATGATACCCCTGGACTGGGCGGTGACCCTGCCGCCCGATTCATTGATGACGGTGCCGGCCTGGGCGAAGCTGATGCCGATGCCGTTGGCCGCGGTGTCGCTGACCAGGCCCTGGTTGACCAGCGTCCAGTTGGTGCCGGACGGACCGTTGATCGCCCCCTGCGTGCCACTGCTCGTGGTACTGCTCACCGTGCCGGTGGGCAGGATCGTCGTCGGGTTGGTGATGAGGGCGACGCCGCCCTCGTAGGTACCGAAAATCGCATCGACGGCGATCGTCGAGTTGGCGCCGTTGTTGCTGAGTAAAAAATCACTCGTACTGTTCAGCGACGTGCCGGCATGGACCGTGCCGATCGCAACGTCGCCGCTGTTGAACAACGTCATGTTGCCGCCGGCGGCGGTTTCACTGGTCGCGACGAGGCCGGTCTCGACGAATGTCGAGCCGTAATTGAGGATCGCCTCCTGCAACACCACGCCGGTGCTGGTGACGGAACTGGAGCCGGTGGCGTCGGCCGCCTGCCAGTCGATCGTGGCGGAGGTGTGGTTGCCCGCCTGGGTGGGGTCGCCATCGCTTGGCGTGAAGCCGAAGGTGACGGAATCGAGCACGGACTGGAACGCGGCCGCGCTGGTATTGCCGCTCAGCACCAGCGTGCCGGTGGTCGCGTTGAAGATGCCGGTGATGCCGTTCTCCGCGGTGAAGCCGAGCGTATCGCCGGGTACGAAGCCGCTGTTGATCCAGATCGTGGCGCTGGTGACGTTGCTGCTGTCGGTGATCGCCGCCGTGGCATCAAGCGGCGTCGGGCTCTCATACTCGGTGAACGTGATGGTGCCGCTGGTGGCGAGCGTCGGCCCGGTGACCTCGGTCAGGCTGGTGACGCCGCTGCCGTAAGAGGCTTGGATATCCTGCGGCCCCTGGAAATTGAGGGTCATCGGCGAGCTGCCGGTCAGCGTGACGTGGGTCTGCCCGCTGCTCGTCGACACGTTGGAGATGGTGTCGCGCCCGCTGAGCTGGATCGTGTCGGTGCTGGTGAAGCCGACAATCGTGCCGAACTCATTCTCCAGGTTTGCACCGCCATTGATGAGCCAACTGGCCCCGGAATTCAGTGTTAGATTGGAAAAGTTGGTGAAATCCGAGCTGACCGCGGTCAGCGTACCGGTGCTGCTGCCGGACGCGAGTTCGAGCGTCGCACCGCTGCCGCCATCCACCTGGCCGGAAAATACCGCGCCCGGATCTACGACCACCCGGTTCGCGTAGCTGGCCGTCAACGTGACGCCACCGCTGATCGTCCCGGCGTTGGTGATCGTGCCGGCGCCGCCTATGATCTTGATGCCATAAGCAGCGCCATTCGCCGAGATCGTGCCACCGGCCAGGTTGGTGATGGTGCCGCCTACTTTCAGGTAGAGGCCATACGCGCTGTCGCCAAGGATCACGCCCGAATTGACGATAGTCGTCGCGTCCGTCGAGGAGGTCCCGGCATAAATGGCGCCACCAGATATCGTGCCGCCACTCAGGTTAGTAACGATGCCGCCATACCTCAGCACGAGGCCGTCGCTCGATTCGCCCGCACCGCCGTTGTAGCCGGTGATCAGTCCGGCATTCGTAACCGTGGCGAAGAACCCGTCGAAAACGATACCGGCATCCTTCGGTCCAACGCCTTCGATGACGCCGCCGGACAGGTTGGTGACGCTGTCCCCTGATCCATCGACACCAAGGCCTCCGTAGTCGTGCCCGCCTCCAACAATGTAGGTCCCACCGGCCAAGGTGCCGCTGTTGATCAGGACGTTGTTGCTGCCGTTGTGCTGGGGGTTCATGTAGACGCCGACGGCGGCGCCAGAGCCGCCGCGCGTCAGGCCCGACGCGAGCGAATACGTCCCTCCGGTTGCGCTGAGGGTGAATGTGGTCGATCCGGAGGAGATCGGGGTCGTCGTCATGAGCTCAGGCCCTCCATTCCGCTATCGGCCGGTTGGCATCGGGGTTCACCCGTTCCATCCGATGGGAGTCATCGAAATTCGCGCCACCGCTGCCGATGACCGTCGGCAGCACATCATTCCGCAGATTGATGGCGTACGGATCTGCTTTCCCGACGATGTCGCTCGACTGGGTGATCGCGAACGAGCCGGAACTCGCGGAATTGGCGCTCGCCATATCTTCGTAGAGCATGGCGATATTCGAGACTGTCCCGGGCATCCGCCAAACCCCCGTCGGCGTGTGGTCGATGATGAACGCACCGCCGGCAAAGCTTGCGTTGCGGCGTGTCTTGCATCCGTGGATTGAACCAGCCGGGGCAAAGCCCGGGTTACGGCCGTCCGCACGTAACGGCGTCTCGCTGTGCATCCGAACAGCAATCCGCAACCGCCTGGCCATCGGTGTGTCCCCCCGCGGATGCGCGCCGCCCCAGCGGAGACGTTAGCTGAGCTGTGCCGGCGCACTATCCCGTGATGTTATACCTGTCTCATTTCGCGAGCCGCAACTAATATCGCGTCGCAAATGGCTGGATTCTCTCATCGCAGCGGCAGATTTATTGCCGGCGATTCTTGCCTTCTATCATGTCATCCGAGTGCTTGCAACGAATTGTAGCGGGATAGCATCAATTTCGTGGCACTACAGGGGCAACTTGTTAACTGTGGTGGCAACTTATTAATGAGACGCATCCATCGTGCGGCCAACCGTAACGTCCCAACCCTCGGCCCACCATCATTCCAGTCCGACGAACGGCGGCTCCTCTGCGCACCACGTCATGCCAGGCCGCTGCCAAAGCCGGACCGCGCCCATGCACCCAGCATTGTTTCAATAAAGTTTCACATATAACGCGTGATCGTAACGAATCCGCGCGGTGGCCACCGTCTCCGCCGGACTGTCCATGAAGCTGCAGTAATGGTGCAGAAAGGGCGTGGTCATGCGAGGTTCGCTCCTGAAGGCCGACGCTGAGATTGGCGACACAGACCAGGCAGTGCGGGTACGAAAACAATCGTGCGATCCTCACCAGTTGCGCCTGTCCCCGCGGCAGAAGCTCGCGCAGGTACGGCAAAAGGTGAAGTACGTCCTCGTATTGTTCCAGGAGAACCGGTCCTTCGACCACTGTTTCGGCACCGACCCAGGGAGCGAACGGGTTAACCACCACCTTTCCCGGCGCGCCGCCACACGATCCTTACTCACAGCCCGCGAATACATTCGGCCGTTGCCATTCGGTAATCCGCAACATCGACAGCACCTATACCACGATCTCGCCCTTCCTGATTCCCCGCACCATCACGAACGTGAACCATCAGACGGTGCAGCTCTACCCCGAGGACACGTTCTGCCATAACGGCTATGTTAGCAATCTTCACACCGATCAGGCGACAAGGTCGCATCGGTAGAACGACGACTGCGCCGGATAAGGACGGCCTGCATCACGCCACCGTTGCCTCCGGCGTCAGCGCTCCCACAAGCGCCAGGCTCTCCGGCTCAGCCCCGCCAGAGGGACGCCAGGTTCAGGCACGCAATCCGGTGCATGCGGCTGCTCATGCGCCGGCTTTTTGTTTCCGGCCGCACGTCCCAGGGCACAAAAGAAAATGGCGGCCCTTGCGGGGCCGCCAAGTTTAGGGAGGAAACGTCCAAGAAAGCAGACAGCACGGCCAGAGGCCGCATTGCTGCGAGGCAGAAAATAGGCCGATCGGTCGTTCGTGTGCAATCGAGTTTTCGCGGTGCAGCATTGCCTCTGCCGCAAACCGGCGTGGCACGCAACCGCGCGTCGGCGACCGCCTTGGGCGCCACCGTTTCACCGCCGCGGTCAGTTGATGCTCTTTGTTCCCTCAACCACATGCGCACTCGGCTGAAACGCCGGGTTATCCCGAAGCGCCGCAGCGACGGCAATGGCAGGATCGATGTTTTCACAGATCAGCAGACCGAGGGCATGGCACAAGCTGGCCATTGCGGTTACCCGAGGTTCCACACCCTCATTACGCGCTGCCTCACTGATCTCCATGTGTGCCGCCAGCACTCCGGCAGCTTGCGCGATGCGCTGCGGCTGCCTTGTGTAGGCGATGAGATCATTGACCTGCCGTGCCTGCCGTAATGTGTGCCAGTCCATGACGAGCCTCTTTTCCGAGGTTGGCGTGCGCGCAGATATGTCGGGCTTGATAGCCGCCAGGCTCGAAATCATGGGTGTCGATCGGATACGACTTATGGCAAAAAAGCCGACACCAACGGTAAGTGCGCCACCACCAAAGGCAGTCGCCCACGCGATCCCAGAGACAGATGCGCATTGCGCGGCATCTGCCCCAAACGCAACCTGAACTGCGTAATGAGCTCCGGCTCCGCTGGCTTGGCGCCACATTCACGGGCGCGTGCGGCGGGCTGCTTTCGCGAGTGACGGATTGGGAAGCATCGACAAGGCCGAGCGTCGCGTGATGGCGTACGCCTCCTCCAACGCGGAACCAGCCCAAATTTCGCAGCTCACCGGCGCCAACCGCCCTGAGCGGGCGGTTTCTCTTGGCGTCGCCGCAAGTGCTTGATCCGGCTTGGCGTGCCGGGGCCGACGATGATGAGCACTATGTCTACGCCATAGCCCTATCTTGAATTTCACGTCGTTATTGTAGAGCCGACACGACAAAGGGCGGAGGGTCTGACCTCCGCCCTTTGCCCGCCAGCTTAACGGTGGTTGGCGAGACGCCGGATAGTGTTTTCCGCCGCCGCCAAAGCACTCTTGGCTAACGCCAAGGACTCGATTGCAGCAAGCGCCTGTGCTGCTTTCGGGTACGGCCCGCGGGGCGGAAGGTCCGCCGCGTTTGCCGCCTGGACTTCCCCGAACCGTGCGCCGACCGCGATTTCCGCCACCCGGCCCCCATTGACCCCAAACCACGCTGCGATGTCATGCTGACGATCACCGCGGCGTAACATCCCCTTGATGAGCGCGGCATCGGCCGCGCTCAGGGTGATGCCACTGGACTGTGCCCGGCGGCCCATCACAGGTCGTCCAGCGTAATGTTTTTCAGGTCCACTTTTGGCGTCATGGCGTTCTTTTCGCCATCCGTCAGGCTGATGCCCAGCTTCGACTTGATGAACGCCTTGGTCGCCGCGCGCGCCTGCCGATTCGACACCACCGAGTTGGCGACGATGCAGATATTGTCCCACTCCTTATTTTTCTTCGACCAGTCAATTTCCTCAAGCGGGGTAAGGCGGGCTTTCCAATCGCCCGACGCCATCAGATCGACGCCAAGCCCGCCCAAGGCACGCAACACGGTGGAGTGCGAGGAGATCTTCCCCTGTCGCAACTCCACCGCCAGCGTCTGCCCCTTCAGCACCTTGCCCCAATCCGGCATATGCTTGGCAACTTCCGTCCAATAGTCGGTCAACAAGCCGGCATTGGTCGGAATGTCGTTGCCGCTGTAGCCTTTCAGCAGCTCGACATTGGCATCATACAGCGCCGCCAGGGTGAACAGCTTGGTGGACTTGGATTCGAGCGAGACCTTTTCCTTTTCAGTCAACTCTTTGAAGGCAGGAACCTTCTCGATCATCATCAGTGTGGCAGCGGCCACGTCATCGCGCTTGTCGTACAAGATATCCAGCGACTTCGAGGTTTTCTGCACAAACCGATTGAGGTCCGAGAACATCTGTTGCACCCGGTCGGTGCTTTCCCACGGGAACAGCAGGACCGATAGCGTGTGATGCTTCAGCGCCTCGCTCCCATTCTTCAGAGCTTGGACGATGCCAGCGCAACGGTGTTGGCCGTCATTGATGATCAGCTCATCGCCGAGTTGCAGCTTCAAGGTGCCGATGTCGCTGCCGGGCGCATAAGGCTCGAACACAGGCTCCGACTTGTAGGAAGCGGTGATGGACGAGAACAGATAGTCGTCCTCGTTTTCGGTGATGTAGTTAGCCAATTCGGGAATGCGCTTCACGACCAAAACCCGCTGTTCACGGTCTTCCGGCAGCATGCCGCTCCAATCGGTAAACTTGAAGAACTGCGGCACCGCATTCAGCGGCATCAGGCACGAGTAGTAGGTGCGGGAGCCCATTTTTCCACGCATGGCAGGCACATGAACTTGCATTGACTTCTTCTCCGTAGAGCTGGCTACCGCCAGAGCGAACAGCTCGCTTCAATAGGTTGCCGGATGGCTTCGACGGTGACCAAGCTGGCGGTTTTCGAGAAAGTGCAACGGAATCAACGCCGTTTATGCCATCCGTCGGCTTGCTTGGCCCAAGTCGGATCGACGGAAGCAGGACGGCAAGGGAAAAGCGACACCATCCGGCGCGCGCAAGTGATTGATTGGGTTCGAGTTTCTCGCCATCCGCTCCCGACAGGCGGATGGCGGTAAAGGCACTTTCTTCAAGGAATTCAATGGTCCAACCGCCATCCGCCCACGCGGCGGTCTGACTCGCTTGCTTAAGTTGCTTCAGTATGATAACTGTATGCCGTGACAGAGCCGCGTGACCCGACCCTCGACGTGCTTCTCGATCTCGACGGGCAGGTTCTCGTGGTGGACCCGGAGGGCGGCCATTGGGTCCGGTTCGTGGTGACGCGGGTGCAGGTCTCGGCGGAGAAGCCGCACGGCATCGACTACTCGCTCACGCTGCACGGGCCGGACGGCGAGCGGCTGGTCGGATTCGACAATGCCCACCCGGTCGGGCGGCAAAGGCGCGGAGAGCCGCAGGACCATCGCCACCGGCTGCGAAGCATACGACCCTACGAGTACCGAGACGCGGCGACGTTGCTCGCGGACTTCTGGACGATGGTGGACACGGTGCTGCGCGAGAGAGGAGTGATCCAATGACCACCTTGAAGGTCGGCATCGCAAGCTACGACGAGATGAAGTCCCGCACTATGGCTGTGGCGCGGGGTGAGCGGCGCGTTGCTGCCGACGAGCCCAAGGTCTGGTTCACTACGACCGAGTCCTTCGCCAAGGTGCTTTCCGCCGGCAACCGCGAGCTGCTGCGCGTGATTGCCGAGAAGGCGCCCGGCTCGCTCGATGAACTGGCGCGGATCACCGGCAAGGCCAAGTCGAACCTGTCGCGCACGCTGCGGACCATGGAAGGCTACGGCCTGGTCCGCCTCGAACGCGGCGAGCGCGGCCGGATCACGCCGAAGGTTATGCATGACCGCGTAGAACTCGACCTGCCGCTCACGCTGACGCGCAAGGCAAGCTGAGCCATGACCGCTTGGGCGCGAGCAGGCCGGACCGCCGCCAGCCCGTCAAGGCTGGCGCGTTCCGCGCCACCGCTTCGCGGCTGCGGCCTTGACCGGCTGTCGCCGGCCCGGCGAGGGCCTGCCAAGCGATCAAGGTTCGAAATGAGCGCGAGCGC
>Ga0335074_10007163_pt1 | contig 15452 bp, 12 predicted proteins | sample Lox_Sample_23_FD_206715 | JGI IMG/M metagenome (GOLD analysis project Ga0335074, IMG submission 206715) | Soil microbial communities from Loxahatchee National Wildlife Refuge, Florida, United States - Lox_Sample_2.3 | ecosystem: Environmental > Terrestrial > Soil > Wetlands | place: USA... | reverse complement strand
ACCGAGCTCGAGGCGCCCTACGATTTTCGCAGCGGCCTCACGCTCTACGCCCGCTTCGGCAATTGGCTCCCCTGGCTCTGTGTGATTGCCGCCATTCTGCTTTTGAGCTTTGCAGCGATCAAGCGATCCGCGTGACACGAAACACGAAATTCGAAATTAGCGCCGGCTGCGCGCGCGTGATTCGCATTTCGGATTCCGAATTTTCCGTGTACGATTGAAGGAGCGATTCGCCCGGAAACGCCACACTTCCTTGCGTGCTTCGGTTTTCGAATTTCGTGTGTAGGATTTAGGAATGGCTGAACACATCGACGATCTGCAACAACGCTACGCCGAGCTTGCGAAACGCATGGAGCTCGTGCGGAGCTATCTTTGACGCGCCCGCCGCGGCGAAGCAAATAGCCTCCATTGAACAGAAAATCAGCGCTCCGGATTTCTGGGACAACCAGGAAAAGGCCCAGGCGGTCCTGCAGGAGCGCAAGCAGCTGGAAGACCGCGTGAACGCCGAAAAATCGCTCGCGGCGAAGGCCAGCGACATCGAAACGTATTTCCATCTCGCGCAGGAAGAAGCCGATCACGCCCAGCGCGAGGCGATTCTCGACGACGTGGCCAAGGAAATTGCGGCAGCCGATGCTCTGGCCTCGGGTCTTGAGACGAAAACTCTTCTCGGTCGCGACAACGACGCGCTGAACGCGATCCTCACCGTGAAGCCCGGCGCCGGCGGAATCGAGTCGCAGGATTGGGCCGAGATGCTGCTGCGAATGTACCTCCGCTGGGCCGAGGACAAAGGCTTCCGGACGAACGTCCTCGACTCGACGCCCGGCGAAGAAGCGGGCATCAAATCCGCCACCGTGCAGATCGAGGGCGAAAACGCCTACGGCATGCTCGCGGGTGAAAGCGGCGTGCACCGGCTCGTCCGCATTTCGCCCTTCGACCAGCAGGCGCGCCGACACACATCGTTCGCCTCGGTATTCGTGATCCCCGAGATCGACGACCGCATCGAGATCGTCGTGAACCCGGACGACCTGCGCGTCGACACGTATCGCTCGGGCGGCAAGGGCGGCCAGAACGTCAACAAGGTTGAAACGGCCATTCGCATTACGCACATCCCGACCGGAATCGTCGTCCAGTGCCAGAGCGAGCGCAGCCAGCACAAAAACCGCGAGACCGCCATGAAGCTGCTTCGCTCCCACCTCTACGAGCGTGAGCTCGAAAAGCGCCGCGAAGACGCGCGCAAGCTCGACGCCTCCAAGCCCGAGATCAGCTTTGGCAGCCAGATACGTTCCTACGTGATGCAGCCCTACCAGATGATCAAGGACCACCGCACCAAGGTAGAGCGCGGTGACATCCAAAAGGTCCTCGACGGCGACATCGACTCCTTCATCCAGGCGTACCTGCTCTACCGCCGTGATGCCGCATAATCTGCCCAAACTGTGAAGAGCAATTCCCGCTCCCCCGGTGTCGCCATCGCCTTTCGCCGCCTCAATCCGCCGTTCAACCTCGAATTAAGCCCTTTCGCTACAGAAGATTGACAGCCCAATCCCGTTTCGCTACGATTTTCGCTCGGTTTGGCCGTAAACGAGCGATAATGGCGCGCTTGACCCAGCCGTTTTTCTAATCCGCCGGAGGATACGGTTTTGGCACACCAACCTGAGAAGTTTCTGTTTACCTCGGAGTCTGTCACCGAGGGCCACCCCGACAAGATGGCCGACGCGATTTCCGACGCCGTGCTCGATACTGTGCTGACGCACGACCCGATGGGGCGCGTCGGCTGCGAGACGCTGGTCACCACGGGCCTGGTCGTCATCGCCGGCGAAATCACCATCAAGAAGGAAGCGCGCGGCGTCCTCGAATATGAGCGCATCGCTCGCGACGTGATTAACGACATTGGCTACAACCGCGCCAAATACGGCTTCGACGCCGAAACGTGCGGCATCCTCTCCGCCGTCAAGCCGCAATCACCCGACATCGCGATGGGCGTCGACACAGGCGGCGCCGGCGACCAGGGCATGATGTTCGGCTACGCTTGCGACGAAACGCCCGAGCTGATGCCCATGCCGATCCAACTCGCGCACCAACTCACCCACAAGATCGCGCAGGTTCGCAAGGCTAAGGAAGTCGATTTCTTCCGCCCGGACGCCAAATCGCAAGTGTCGATCGAATACGTAAACGGAAAGCCGGCTCGCGTCGATACCGTCGTCATTTCAACGCAGCACAGCGAAAGCGTTTCGCAAGGCGACCTCCGCGAGGCGGTGATCGAGAAGGTCATCAAGCCCGTGATTCCTGCGCACATGTTCGACAAAGCCACGAAGATCCACGTGAACCCGACGGGCCGCTTCGTGACGGGCGGACCAATGGGCGACGCGGGGCTCACTGGCCGCAAGATCATCGTCGACACCTATGGCGGGTACGGTCGCCACGGAGGCGGCGCGTTCTCCGGCAAGGATCCGTCGAAGGTCGATCGTTCGGCGTGCTACATGGCGCGCTACGTCGCAAAGAATATTGTCGCGGCAGGGCTCGCCAGCAAAGTCGAAGTCCAGCTCGCGTACGCAATCGGCGTGGCGGAACCCGTGTCGGTGATGGTGGACACGTTCGGCACCGGAACGGTCCCGAATTCGCAGATCACCGAAATCGTGCGCGCGCTCTTCAAACTCACGCCGAAGGCGATCATCGAAACTCTGGATCTGCGCCGCCCGATCTATCGTCCGACGGCGGCTTATGGCCATTTCGGCCGCACGGGTCCCGGCTTTACCTGGGAGCGCACCGACAAGGCGGACGCGATCCGCAAGGAAGCCGGTTCCGTAGCAATGGCGCGCGGCTAGGCCGGCGTCTGAACTTCGCCCCCGGCGTGACGTTGCATTCGAATTCGCGCCGGCTTGTTGGCGCTTTCTTCTTTGCCGCAGTTGTAGGGGCGCATGCTTGCTGCGCCTTTTTCGCTGGAGCCAGCTGAAACATTCATTGAGCAATCGAAAGGGAGCGTATGCCCGAATCAGCAACCAAAGTGAACGGCGACGTAAAGGATCTCGGCCTCGCGGCTGAAGGAAAGCGCAGAATCGAATGGGCCAACCAGCACATGCCCGTGCTGCAGTTGATCCGCAAGCGTTTCATCAAGGAGCAGCCGCTCAAGGGCATCCGCATGGCGGCATGCCTGCACGTCACCACCGAGACGGCTAACCTTGCCGTCACTCTGCGTGACGGCGGCGCGGACCTGGTAGTTTGCGCATCGAATCCGCTTTCGACCCAGGACGAAACCGCCGCGTCGCTGATCAAGGACTATGGCATCCCCACATTCGCGATCAAGGGTGAGGACAACGCCACCTACTACGCGCACATCAACGCAGCGCTCGATCACCACCCGCAGATCACCATGGACGATGGCGCCGACCTCGTCACCCAGTTGCTGACCAAGCGCACCGACCAGATCAAGGACGTCATCGGCGGCACCGAAGAGACCACCACCGGCGTCATCCGCCTGCGCGCGATGGCCAAGGACGGCACGCTGAAGTTCCCGGTGATCGCCGTGAACGACGCGCTCACGAAGCACTTCTTCGATAATCGCTACGGAACGGGCCAATCCACGCTTGATGGCGTGATCCGCGCCACGAACCTGTTGCTCGCCGGCCTCAAGCTCGTCGTGGCGGGCTACGGCTGGTGCGGGCGCGGCGTTGCCATGCGCGCCAAAGGCCACGGCGCGGATGTGATCGTCACCGAAATCGACCCGACGAAGGCCATCGAAGCAGTCATGGACGGGTTCCGGGTGATGCCGATGAACGAAGCCGCCAAGATCGGCGACGTCTTCATCACAGTCACCGGCAACAAGTCCGTCCTCTCGCACGAGCACTTTGAGAGGATGAAAGACGGCGCCGTGATCAGCAACTCCGGTCACTTCAACGTGGAGATCGATATACCGGCGCTCGAGAAGCTTTCGAGCGGCCATAAGCCCGCTCGCCCGTTTGTCGAGGAATACACCCTTCGCGACGGCCGCAGGGTCTATCTGCTGGGCGACGGTCGCTTGATCAATCTCGCCGCCGCCGAAGGCCACCCCGCATCCGTGATGGACATGAGCTTCGCCAATCAAGCCCTCGCCGCCGAGTACATGGTGAAGAACGCCAAGGAGCTCAAAGCCAACGTCTACCCAGTGCCCGAGCACCTCGACAAGCAGATCGCCAAGCTAAAGCTCGAATCGCTGGGCGTGATGATCGACAAGCTCACGCCGGAACAAGAGCACTATCTCGCATCGTGGAACGAAGGCACCTGATCGTCATCGTTCTCTAACCGACAAATCAAGGAACCCCGCGTGAGTCTCCGCGGGGTTTTGCTTTTCGTGGGACGCTTGAGGAGGAATCCGATGCCGGAATTCTGGTATGACGCGGCCGGTGTGAGGCTTTACGCCTTCGAGGAAGGGAATGGCGATGCAGTCATCCTGCTGCACGGAGGCGGAGGAGACCATAGCGCCGTCTGGCCGATCGCGGATCCTCTCAGCGCACGCTATCGCGCAATTGCTCCGGACCTGCGCGGCAGCGGCAAGTCGCGCTGCAGCGACTCGCTGACCTGGGATCGGCTCGCGGATGATGTCGCGGCTCTGCTCGACCGCATCGGCGCGGAGCGCGCGGTGATCGGCGGCGTTTCGATGGGAACGGGGACAGCTGTTCGCTTCGCGCTGCGATTTCCGCGCCGCGTCGCCGCGTTGGTTCTCGTGCTGCCGGTGTATGCCGGCGAGGACCGCGGCCTGACCGCCGATCAAGTTGCGAGGTTCGATCCGCTGAAGCCGGCGATCGCAAAGGCGCGCGCCGAAGGCTTCGAAGCGTTTCGATACCTCTATCGCCAGTCGCCCGCGGCGGAAGCGTACTTTGACGCGATGATCGCCGAAGCAGATCTGGCCAGTTTCATCGCGACGAACGAATCATGCTTTCGGGCGCCCAGCCCTTCGCATCCGCCGAGGATCTGCGGCGAATCGCCGCGCCCACTCTGCTGATCCCCGGAAACGATCCGATGCACCCCGCCGAGACTGCCGAGATCTACGCTGCGAAGATTCCGCAGTGCTCGATTGTCGAGCCTTTGGATGCTGCGGACTATAACGGCCGTAGCAAAGAGATAGCGTCCGCCATTGGCGATTTCTGCGCGCGAAGCGCTCGTTGGTGATCCGATAAGTGTTCCTGGAACGGAAACCTCATCGGCCAGGTCCAGCGGTGGTCGCACAACTGTCCGCGCCAGTGCCGATGTGCTTACGCCGGCACCACCACGTCTTCCTCTTTCGGAATGGCGTCAAGCGTCGCTTTGTCGATGCGCAAATGAGCCTGCACGAGCTCTGGCGGCACATGGGTCAGCCAGTTGTTCAGCGAAATATCCTGGTAATAGCTGCTGCGGAATATCTCCAGGAATTCGAGGTTGGTGTCACCTGTGTTTTCGATGTAGTGCGCGAAAGTTTTTTGCACGTAGCCCACGTCGCCCGCGTCGAAGTCCATCGTGCGTGCACGAGCGCTGGCGGCGAATACGGTCATCCGGCCCTTGCCCTTGAGGAAGTACATCCACTCGTCCGCGTTGGGATGCCAGTGCATCTCGCGAAGGCCGCCCGGACGCACCAGCACGAGCGCGGCGGCAATCGTGGTGGCAGCCGGGAAATTCTTTGAATCGACGATGCGCACTTCTCCGCTTTTCGTGCGCTTGTTGGGCGTCTGGTCCCGCAGGTGATAGTCGAAGCGGATCGGCGACGCTCCGATTGTTCCTTCGGCCGCCTGCCGGTCTTCCGCGAGCGGCCCAGGGACCTCTCCCTGGAAAATGTAGAGTTCCTGCTTCGGACTCTTGTCGAACGCAGCGGCGGGCACACCGAAGTTTTTCGAGAGAACCTCACGCGGCGTGTGAGCCACCCAGTCGGTAAGCAGCGTCGTGTCGTATTCCGAAAACGCGCCGTCATCGAAAACCAGCAGGAATTCGCAACCGTCCGGGCCCAGGCCCTGGATCGAATGTGGGATTCCGGAGGGGAAATTCCAAAGGTCACCCTCCTTTACGTCTGATACAAAGCTGTTCCCCGCGGGCGTGATGGCTGTGATTCGCGCCGATCCGGAGATCATGAACGCCCATTCTGCCGCCGAGTGCCAATGGAGTTCGCGGATACCGCCCGCCGTGAGGCGCATATTGACGCCGGCGAGAGTAGTCGCAATCGGGAGGTCCTGCACGGTCACTTGCCGGGCCCACCCGCCTTCTTCGATCCGCTTGTGAGACACGGAAAACGGATATTTGAACGGCTGCACGTTTCCGTGGTCGGTAACAGGCGGCGTAACCGAGTCCTTATTTTCGTTGGCCAGCGTTGGATTCTGAGGACCAGGATTGCTGGCGCTTTGATCGTGTTCGCCCTTGGCTATGGATTCCTGACTTTGAGCGACGGCCGCCTTCGAGAGCAAGCCGGTCGCGCCTGCCGTCGCCAGCGTCGCCGATCCGATTTCCAGGAAACGTCGCCTCGAAACTTCATTCTCGATCGTCATGGCTTCTTGCCTTTCCGGTCCTCGCGGACGTAGATCCCACAAGCTAGATGACCTTACTGGATGGATAGTTCTACATGAATTCTCCGACAGCGAGATTGGTTCTTATCTGATGTATACTCCGCCACATCCCCCAGGACGACACGGAAGCTAGACGAGGACATCGACATGGCCGAAATCGCACCCGCGAAAGCTCCGTTCGTTGTCCCCCAGGAACAGATCCTCGAAATCATACGTGGTTTCTGGCAAAGCCGCGCGCTCGCGATCGCTGCGGAACTCGAAATTGCCGACCATCTGGCCGATGGGCCGCTGGCGATCGAGGCGCTTGCGGGGAAGACGCAAACGCACGCGCCCAGCTTGTTCCGTCTGATGCGCGCCCTCGAGAGCACAGGCGTCTTCAGACAGGCTTCGCGGGGCGTCTTCGCGAACAATGCGGCGAGCGAGTGCTTGCAGAAAAATGCGCCCGGGTCGCTCTGGGCTTTCGTCCGCACGATTATCTCGAAGGGCTTCGGTCAATACGACGCTTGGGGAGATTTCCTGACCAGCGTTCGCACCGGTAAAGCCGCTTTCGACGAACTCTACGGTTGCGGCCCGTGGGAATTCTTTCACAGCAACCAGGAAATATGGGCCGTTTTCAACCAAGCAATGCGCGCGGCGAGCGCGCTGATCACGCCGATCGTCGCCGCATCGTACAATTGGCGCAGGTTTCCCGTGATCGCTGATATCGGCGGCGGCATCGGTTCGCAGCTCGTCGCCATTCTCGACGCGCACCCGTCGAGCCGCGGCATTCTCTTCGATCAGCCGGGCGTCCTTGCCGAGGCCATCCCGCACGATCGCGTCGAACGTGTAGCGGGTGATTTTTTCCAGGGCGTGCCGCCCGGCGCGGACGCTTATATCATGCGCTGGATTATGCACGATTGGCAGGACCCGCAAGCAACCCTCATTCTAAAGAACATTCGCAAGGCCATCGCCTCCGAGTCGTCCGTCGTCCTGATCGAGGAAATCATTCCGGACACTCCCGAGCTCACGTGGGGCAAATGGATCGACCTGCACATGATGACCGTCACCGGAGGCCGCGAGCGCACCATTTCGGAGTATGGCGACCTGCTCGCGAAATCCGGTTTCGAACTCGAGAAGGTTGTCGAGATGCCGATCGGCGGGTGCAGCCTGATCATCGGCCGGCCGCACTCCTGATAGACTGTGTTATCGCTTCGCCGAAGCGCGCGACGCAACCACCCCGAGACAATCGATCGGCGCCCGATGTAGAATCCCCGCGTTTATGGCTACTGCCCTCCGGCCGGTCGTCCTTCTTCTCGCCCCCGCGATTTTGCTTGCCGCCGTTTGCGCCAACCCTCGCTGCGCCGCGGCCCAGGACGACTCCGCCAAGCGAGCCGCGGCCGAAGCCGAGACATCCGAGGTGCGTTTCAGCGGAGAGGTGCTTGCTGGAAAGGAATACGTCCACACGATCGGACACGGCCTCGACTTCGGCTTGGAGCCGTTGACGGGCAACGGCGGCGGAGGCTGGGTGATCGAGATCGTGCCTACCGTGCAGGCCCCCGACAATCCAGTCGAATTTTCAGAGATCGCCACGCCGCCCTACCACTTCTACAACGACCGCTATCTCGCCGGCGCGTACGGTTACTCGACGAAAGAGGCGATGCAGATGACCACGCGGAAATTCAATTTCGTTATGTCAGTGAGCGACGAGCAGAAGGCAAACGACGTGATCAATGCGCAGCTGTATCCCAGCGCGATCGCTAACGATGATGAAAAGGTTCGCATCGCCCGCGAATCCGCCGCAGTGGAGCTCGGCCACGGTGAAGTTCACATCACGCATTCGCACGTCACTCTCGGCAAGGGCAACACGCCGGATGCGATCGACATCCTGAAGTTCGACGTCGTCGTGAATTTTTCGCCCGGCCTTACGCTTGCCGAAGTCCTCGCGCCGCAGCCTGTGCCTTCGCGCAAACGCGAACGTTAGCGCTCCGGCCAGCGTATCTAGCGTCGGGAACGCCCGCCGGCTTGCCCGCGTTCCGGCCGCCAGGCCTCGGCGATGTTGCGATGTTCGCGGAAAAGGTGCGGCGAGACTCGAATCTGCCCTCCGCGGACGAATCGCTCGTGATTTTCTTCAAGGTCTTCGGGCAGATACCGATAATTCACGGTCACGCCGAAAGACGCTTCCAACCCGTATGGCCGCAAATTCCCGAAAGCGTTGATCTGCTCGAGCCGCGCGCCGTTCGCCAGATGGAAGAGCGCCACCGGATCGTAGAGTTTGCCTTTGTCCCGCGCCTTGGCCAGGTACGCGAACGCCAGCCGTTCGAGCGGCGCCGCCAGCACGTCGCGATGATCCGCGGGCCGTTCGAGAAGCGCGAACAACGCTTCCACTGGATCGCGCCGCCGCGCCGCTGCCGTCAGCTTCGGCGCAAAATCGGCGACCAGCCGGGAGACGCGGTCGTGCGTAAACCCCTCGCTGTTCCCCGCGTCCCGCAGAGCCCGGGAAAAACGCGGCAGAGGCGAGAGCGTCCCATACGTTTTCAGGTTCGGGAACTCCGCTGAGAGTTCGGTCACAACCTGTTTGATCAGAAAGTTGCCGAATGCAACTCCTCGCAGACCTCGCAGGCAATTGTTGATCGAATAAAAGATCGCCGTATCCGCTTTTTCCGGCGCCAGCACAGGCGCCTGGATGTCGAGCAACGGCTCCAGATTGCCGCTCAGTCCATTGGCCAGCGCCACTTCGACAAAAATGATCGGCTCGTCGGCCAGCGCCGGATGAAAAAACGCGAAGCACCGCCGGTCCGCGTCCAACCGTCTGCGCAGATCCGGCCACCCGTTGATTTCGTGCACCGACTCGTAGCGAATCAGCTTTTCCAGGACGATCGCAGACGTTTGCCAGCTGATCCGCTCGAGCCGCAGGAATCCGCGGTTGAACCACGACCGCATCAGATGTTTGAGGTCCGAGTCGAGCGCCGAAAACTCCCCATTCTCCGGCGTCAGTGTATGTAAATCTCCCCGCAGCGACACCAACGTTTCGGTGCCTTTCGGCGCCGTATTGATTCGACGGAAGAGTTCCTGCCGCGGAGCCTCGACCGTCGCCGAGAGCGCCGCGAGACTTAGCGGGCTCGGCGTTTTTTCGTACTCGGCCGCGGCCCGCCGGATCGCCGCTTCATCGGGAGAAAAATCCTGGCTTAGCATTTCGAAAAAGCCGCGCCGTTTGGCTGGAGTCATTCCCGCGTACGTTTTGATGATCTTTTCCGCGAGGACCGTCTGCGAAGCCTCGCCTCGCTCGGAAAGCAGCTGCTGGCACAGGAAGCGCATGTCCTCGCCGCGTCCACCGCCCAGCACGCGCAGCAAGTTGGAGATGAACCCCGGCATGGTAGTCGGAATTATAGCCTGAACGCCCGAGTTGTCATTGGTACTCCCGGCGCCTCGAAAAACCAGCCCGAGACCACCCGCGGGAATTTTGTGCGCACAACGTTGCCAGCAGATGCCCCGTGCGTTACGATGCGTTGCACTTTCCTGACACCAACTCGCGGGGGGAGCATGAGCTCACGTCGTCCATTTCGCACCGGATTTGCTGCGGCATGCATCGTCGCATTCGCTTTAACGGGGCTCGCTCTAAACGCAGGCGCCCAGGAACACTGGGTCGCGACGTGGGCTGCGTCGCCACAGAGCGCGCACATCGTTTTCCCGGGGTTGCGCCGCCCCGCCGCCCCGCCTCCTTCCGCCAGCGCCGCGCCGGGCGCGCCGGCCGCGCCAGCGCAAGGCAATCCGCCGATATTCCCACCGCCGCCGTCCTTCGATAACCAAACGGTCCGCATGGTCGTGCGCACCAGCATCGGCGGCCATCGCGTGCGCGTCCAGCTCTCGAACGCTTTTGGCAGCTCCATGCTGCGGATCGGCGCCGCCCACATCGCCCTGCGAGGCAACGATTCGACCATCGTCGCCGGCTCCGACCGCGCCCTGATGTTCAGCGGCCAGCCGTCCGCCCTGATCCCCGAAGGCGCCGAAATTGTCAGCGATCCGGTCGATCTCGACGTGCCGCCGCTCTCCGATCTCGCTATCAGCGTTTATGTCCCCGGCCACGTTGACGATCCCACGGATCACCTCACCGGCTTGCATACCACTTACATTTCCGGCCCCGGCGATTTGACGGCCGCGTCCTCAATCGATAACCCGAAAACGACGCAATCCTGGTATTGGCTTTCGGGCGTGGACGTTCTCGCGCCCGAGAAGACCGCCCTGATCGTCGCTTTCGGCGATTCCATCACCGACGGCGCCACCTCCACGCCGGACACCGACGCCAGCTGGCCCAGCCAGCTTGCGCGGCGCCTAATCGCGAATAAGTCCACCGCGAATTGGGCCGTCGTCAACGAAGGCATCTCCGGCAATCGCCTCCTCAACGGCGGGATGGGCGTCGCCGCCCTCGCGCGCTTCGACCGCGACGTCCTGAGCCAGCCCGGCGTGAAATGGGTGATCGTGATGCTCGGCATCAACGACATCGGCCTCGCCAGCATGCCGGGAATCGAGCCGTCCGACGTCGTTTCCGTCCAGGACCTGATCGCAGGCCAGAAGCAGCTCATCGATCGCGCGCACCTTCGCGGCATCCGCGTCATTGGCGCGACCCTCACTCCTTACATGGGCGCGATGTACGCGAGCGAGCAGGGCGAAGCAAAACGCGAAGCCCTCAACGACTGGATTCGCACCGGTGGGGCCTACGACGCAGTGTTCGATTTCGACAAGGTCGTCCAGGATCCCCAGAATCCGAAACAGATTCTCGCGTCGTTCAACATCCGCGATCACCTGCATCCCAACGACGCCGGTTACAAAGCGATGGCCGATTCGATCGACCTTTCCATCTTCAATCCGAAGCCAAAGGCTGCCGCGTCGCGCTGATTGGAGTGGGGCGGCCAGAAGATAATTTGGCTCCTCTGTGTAACGAGCGCGCTGCTTGCCTTCCAGCGAAAATGAATCGCAAAAATGAAAACGCCGCTTCATGCGCTGGGCCTCGCGTGAAGCGGCGGTGAACACTTCAGGATTGAGGGAAGAAAAGCGCGACCTGCTGCACTTTTAGCCGCGAACTGCAGCCTCGCCGTTGGGTCCTACCCGCACCAGCACCTGAGTTTCGTGCTGTAGTTCTCGCTCTCTGTGGTTGGAGTAGATGAACTGGTGGCCGACGTCGTCACCGGGATAAAACCACTTCGTGAGTGCCGGAACATCCCCGTACGCGTTGACTGAGGTGTCCGGTTCGGCGAATGCCAGCACCGTGCGTCCGGTCGGCTGCAGGCGGTCCGCATTGCCGGTCACAACCGTGTCGATCAGCGAAGTCCGGTGAGCGTTGAAAATCTGCACCACCTTCTGGCTGCCGCCGTGGTCCAGCAGGACGAACCAGTAAGTCCCGGCAGGCAACACTTGCCCCGGCACTCTTACTGGCGCGCTGAAATTAATCTTGGTTGCTTGATCGAATGAATCAGCCCTGGCCGCCGGCAAAGCGCTCAACGCCAAAAGCGACGCCAACGCCAATCCCACTAATATTTGTTTTTTCATAGCCATCACCTCCTGGCGGCATTCATGCCGCCGTGCATAATATCTGCCCTCAACTTTTCGACGCACTCATAGCCGCGCCTGGATTCAAGAATATTTTTTCGGGCACGCGGATGCGCAGGCAACCCTGAATGAAAGCGACTGATTCAGTGTGAATTAGCGGCGTGAATGGCAGTGGCAACCCGGTCGGTGTTCTCACGCAATCTGTTGAAATTGATGGAAGGATTGTTCCCACCCCGTAGGGTTTTCCCTTGAGGAAAAGATTGCCGATGCAACTGCTTGACACACTCGCCTGCGTCCCTAAGATGGTGGTGTGAGTACGCGCGCTAGCTTGCTAAAGGACGTGTCAGCCTGACGCGCAACCTTCGGTTTTTGTCCCTGTACAACACGATCTAGGGCCAGTTCTAATCGACACAGTAACGAGGGTATCGACTGATGCAAGATTTAGCCAATTCGGCGATCGAAACCGCGAAAAAACGCGGCGCTTCGTACGCGGACGTGCGCGTGATGGACATTCGCCACCGCGACATCTCCACCAAAAACGGCGAAGTCGGAACCCTGGCCGAATCCGAATCGCTCGGTATCGGCATTCGCGTGATCGCGAGCGGGGCCTGGGGGTTTGCGTCGACCGACCGGCTCACGCGCGAAGGCGTGCAAGCGTGCGCCGCCGAAGCGGTCGAGATTGCGAAAGCTTCGGCCCTCGCCAAGCGTGAAAACGTCGCGCTCGCTCCCGAAAAAGTTTACGTCGATACGTGGCAGAATCCGTTCCTCAAGGATCCGTTCCGCATTCCCGTCGAGCAACAGATCGACCTTCTGCTCGCAGCGGACAAAGAGATGCGCCGCGTAAAGGGCGTCACGGTCGCGGAAGGCTCGATGTCGTTCCGGCGTATCGACCAGTTTTTCGCGTCGAGCGCGGGCTCGCGAATTCACCAGGTCAAAATGCAATCGGGCGCGGGAATCGTCGCCACCAGCTTCGCCGGAACCGAAATCCAGAAGCGCTCTTATCCGAATAGTTTCGGCGGGCAACACATGCTGCAGGGATACGAGCTGATCGAGTCGCTCGATCTCGTGGGCAACGCGCCGCGCATCGCCGAAGAGTGCGTCGCGCTTCATTCCGCCGCGCAGTGCCCTGAGAAGCAGGGCACGATCATTCTCGGCAGCTCGCAACTGGGCCTGCAAATCCACGAATCGATCGGCCACCCTATCGAGCTCGATCGCGTCCTCGGAATGGAAGCGAATTTCGCGGGCATGAGTTTTCTCACCACTGAGAAGCTTCGCAAATTGAAATACGGCTCGGAAATCGTCAACGTCGTCGCGGATGCGCGGCTCGAGCATGGCCCCGGCCTCGGCACATTCGGCTACGACGATGAGGGCGTTGCCGCGCAGTGCACGCCGATTATCAAGGACGGCCTCTTCACCGGCTACCTGAGCAGTCGCGAGACGGCGTCGGCGATCGGCGAAAAGCGCTCGGGCGGCACGGTCCGCTGCGAAAGCTGGAATCGCCTGCCGATGATTCGCATGACCAACATCAGCATCAATCCCGGCACGTGGAAATACGACGATCTGATCGCCGATACCGGCGATGCCATCCTGATGGAAACGAACCGCTCGTGGTCGATCGACGACAAACGCTACCACTTTCAGTTCTCGACCGAAATCGGATGGGAAATCAAGGGTGGCAAGAAAGGCCGCATGATCAAGAATCCCAGTTACAGCGGCATCACCACCGAATTCTGGAACAGCTGCGACGCCATCTGCTCGCGCGACTACTGGACCCTGTGGGGCACTCCGAACTGTGGCAAGGGCCAGCCGCAGCAGACCATGGGCACCGGCCACGGTGCCGCCCCGGCCCGTTTCCGCAACATCAAAATCGGCGTCGCTTTCGCCAAGTGAAAATTCAAAATGGCCAAAACAGATAAGAGAAATTCCATCAGCGATCTCGAGCGTATCGCCGAGCGCGTGCTGAAACTCAGCGGCGCGGACGAAACCGAAGTCGACGTCGGCACAACCACCGACGCGCTCACGCGTTTCGCCAACAATACGATCCACCAGAATGTCGCCGAGGAAATCCTCGGCATCTCCGTCCGCACCGTCGTGGACGGTCGCACCGCTCGCGCTACGACCAACAAGACGGACGACGATTCACTGCGCCGCGCGATCGCCGCATCCATCAGCCTTGCGCGCAACCAGCCCAAGAATCCCGATCTTCTGCCGCTGCCGAAGTCGCAGAAATATCAGAAGGTATCGCGCTTCTTTTCGGCAACGGCCGGTACGACCCCGCAAGACCGGGCTAAAGCCGTCACGCGCGTCTGCAAGAAGGCCGACAAACGGAAGCAAACCGCGGCAGGCATTTTTTCGAGCGGCGAGTCTCATTCGGTGCTGGCGAATTCGAAGGGTCTTTTCGCTCACTACGAGCAGACCAAATCCGAATTTTCGGTCACGATCCTCGAATCAAGTTCGTCGGGTTGGGCAAAGGAAAATTCGCCGGACATCCGCAAGATCGATCCCGAAGAACTTGCCGAAAAAGCGGGCGAAGCGGCCGCCAAATCGCGCGAGCCGCGCGAAATTCCGGCGGGCCGCTATACCACCATCCTGCCGCCCTCTGCGGTCCTCGATCTCGTCGGATTTCTTTTCTACGATTTTGCCGGCACTGCCGTGCTCGACAAGCGCTCTTGCTTCACGGGCCGGATGGGCAAGAAAATTCTCGGCGACAACATCACGCTGTGGGACGACGTTTACCATCCCCTGCAGACCGGCTTTCCCTACGACGGCGAAGGCATGCCGCGCCAAAAAGTGCTGCTCGTCGATCGCGGCACGCCCAAGAACCTGGTCTACGCACGCGCGACCGCGAAAAAGATGAAAGCCAAGCCGACCGGCCACGGCTTCTCGCTCCCCAACGACTACGGCGAAGCCCCGATGAATCTCGTTTTCGCGGGCGGCGACAAGTCCATCGACGAGATGGTCCGCACCACAGAGCGCGGCATCCTTGTCACGCGGCTCTGGTACATCCGCGAAGTCGATCCCTATGAAAAGATCCTGACCGGCATGACGCGCGACGGCACGTTCTTGATCGAAAACGGACGCGTCGCGGGCGGCATTCGCAATTTCCGCTTCAACGAAAGCATCATCGAGATGCTGTCGAACGTCGAAATGCTCGGCCCCGCGGTGCGCGCGGCCGGGGAAGAGTCGTTCGAAATGGTGGTCCCGGCGATGAAGGTCCGCAACTTTCACTTCAGCGAAGTCACGAAATTCTAGGATGAGATATTCTCGCGGTTCTTATTTCTGCGATTTCGCTGCCAGCGCCACATCTCAGTGCAGAGCGAAATAGCTCCGTAGTAGTAAAGGGAAAGCGCGAGCCAGCCGAACCTCTCGAAAAGAATCGGCTCGAAATTGGGAATCTCCGGCCAGAGTGGGTTGGAAAACATCCCCATTAAA
>Ga0335074_10007162_pt1 | contig 15454 bp, 17 predicted proteins | sample Lox_Sample_23_FD_206715 | JGI IMG/M metagenome (GOLD analysis project Ga0335074, IMG submission 206715) | Soil microbial communities from Loxahatchee National Wildlife Refuge, Florida, United States - Lox_Sample_2.3 | ecosystem: Environmental > Terrestrial > Soil > Wetlands | place: USA... | reverse complement strand
AGATACAGGCCAAGGCTTGACCGCCTGGCGATGGACAGTGGCCGTCCTGCGAACGAATTGCTGCAGGATGCCTTTGTCGGCTATTTCAATGAAGTGGCCGCGCTCCGGCAAACCCTCGACAACTGCTATGACGATCTCAAAAGCGGCCGGGTGAAACCCATCAGCGGCGATGAGACGATACCGCGCTTGCGCGCACGAAGTGCGGCGCGGCAAGCCGAGCGGCAATGACTGGGTATGACTTTCACCCGGAAGTAGAGCACGACTTTGGCGGAAATTTGGGACTTCATCGCCGAAGACAGCCCCGCCGCCGACCAGGTGATTGCCGATATTCCGGACACCATTCACACCGAGGAGGAAAATGAGCGCCTCATAGCGGAGTTGGAGCAGTACGACAGGCGCCATGATGCACTCACGCGCGAAGAACGCGCGTATTCCGAACTCCTGACCGTAATGCGAGGCGCGCTGCACAATAAGAGGCCGGGAGAGATCCAAGTGCAGCGTCAGTTCGATTGCTCGACGAATTGACCCAGCGCGCGAAGCAATCGACCTTTCCTGGCGCGCCATCGAAGCGCCTGCGCAGGCCCTGTGCGAGGGAAATCGCCGGGCGCTAAAGCGCTGATACGCGCCTAAAGCCATTGCGCTCCGCACCGCCCGCGATGCAAAATGGGAGCGCCATGCGATTGTTCACCGGTCTCGATCTTCCCCTCGAAGTGATCCGCGCTCTCGATGCCCTGCTCGATAAGCTGCGTCCCACGGCCCGCATCAAATGGAGTCCGCCCGCGAATTTGCACATCACTACACGATTTATTGGCGAATGGCCCGAAGAGCGCCTGCCGGAACTTCGTGCCGCGCTCGAAGAAATGCCGCTGCCGCCGGCGATTTCGATTCGCATTCAAGAACTCGGATTCTTCCCGAATCCGCGATCTCCGCGCGTCTTTTGGGCCGGCGTACAGGCCGCGCCGGGCCTGGCGGAATTGGCATCCAACACCGATCGCGCGCTCGGACCGCTTGGTCTCGAGCCCGAAGCACGCCAGTATAGTCCGCATCTCACCTTGGCACGCATCAAGGATCCAGTCCCACTCGAAAAACTGCGCGCCGGGATTGCCGCGCTGCCCTCACTTGATTTCGGCCGCTTCACAGCCGATCGTTTTTTCCTCTATCGAAGCCAACTCAGCCGCGCGGGATCGGTCTACACCAAGCTTGCGGAGTTTCCCCTTGCAAGCGTGAAGTAGCGCGAGTTCCCGCGCCGCGATTGAGGGGAAAAATGGTGGGGCCCACGGCAGCCGGCTTTGAGCCGGCTCCCCCAGCAGAAGCGGAGGCTGCCAGAGCCGCCTGGAGGCGCCTGCGGGCAAGATCGAGGGTACCCACCTGCGCTGTCAATTCTACACGGGGCAGGAGATTAGCGCCGCGGGCAACACGCCCTGTTTTGCGCGATTTAATCAGGAGCTGAGTTATCCTAGGTGCTGGGAGAATTCCGAAATGGCCACAGCTCAGTTCCCCTACGAGACGCGGCTCAATATCCTCTACAAACCGTTGGAAGTGATCGACGAAAAAGCGCTGGCCGATGCGTGTGAGTTCAAGTGGTATAACCAAACGCTCTGCCAGGTGAACGGCTCGGTGGTGCGCATGGCCGTGGTGGAGGGCGAATATCACTGGCACAAACACGACCACGATGACGAATTCTTCTATGTCGTCGAAGGCCGCTTCTGGATCGATCTCGAGGATCGCACGGTGGAACTCGCTCCCCGCCAGGGCTTCGTGGTTCCCAAAGGAGTCGTGCATCGCACGCGCGCCCTCGCGCGCACCGTGATCCTGATGGTTGAGAATGCCGGCATCATTCCCACGGGCGATTGAACCAAGATGATCGCCGCCATAGGACTCGTCGTCGCCTACCTATTGGGCGACATTCCCTTCGGATATCTGCTCGTGAGAATCACTACCGGGCGCGATGTGCGTGCTTCCGGCAGCGGTAATATCGGCGCTACGAATGTGCTGCGCACTACCGGCCGCGCGGCCGGAGTCGCCACACTATTGCTGGATATCGGCAAAGGCTATCTGGCGGTGTGGCTGGAAGGCGGGCTCACCCACCATGACATCGGCTGGATGAGCGGCGCGGCGGTGGCCGTGATGATCGGCCATTCCTATCCCGCATTCCTGCGCTTTCGCGGCGGCAAGGCTGTGGCGGCGTTCGTGGGCGCGTATCTATGTCTCACGCCGTTGCCTCTGCTAGCCGCGCTGGTGGTTTTTCTGGCGATGGTTGCCTGGACACGCCATATTTCGCTGGGCTCCATCGTGGCCGCCGGCACATTTCCGCTGGCCGTTTGGTTGATCGAGCACCCTCCCGGAATCGTGGTCATCACCGCGATTGTCAGCGGCGCGCTGATTATTTATCGCCATCGCGAAAACATCGCGCGGCTGCGCGCCGGAACCGAATCGGTGTTCTCCTTCGGGGGACATAAGTGAGCCTGGCGATCATCGGCGCAGGCGGCTGGGGCACCGCTCTGGCCATCGTGCTGGCGCCGCGTTTTCCGCACATCCGTTTGTGGGTTTACGAACACGATCTCGCCCAGCGCATGCGCGCCACCCGCATCAACGACCTTTATCTGCCTGGATTCGCGCTTCCCGCCAACGTCGCAGTGGAGACCGCCTTCGCTGCCGCACTCGACGGCGCCGGCACGGTTCTCAGCGTGATGCCTTCGCATCTGGTGCGCGCGATCTACACGCAAATGTTGCCGCATCTCGCCCCCGGGATGGTTTTCGTCAGCGCCACCAAGGGACTCGAGAACGGCACGCTCATGCGCGCCTCGGAAGTGATCCGCGAAAGCGTCAGTGCGCGCTTCGAGCCGCGCGTGGCGGCGATTTCCGGCCCTACATTCGCGCGCGAAGTGGCGCGCGGCGATCCCACCGCGCTGGTGGTCGCTTCCGCCGACGCAGCGTTGGCGTGCTGTATTCAAACTACTTTTTCCGGTCCCGCTTTCCGGCTTTATACCAGCCCCGACCCGGTCGGTGTGGAGATCGGCGGCGCGGTCAAGAACGTAGTCGCCATTGGGGCGGGTGTCGTCCACGGACTCGGTTTGGGCAGCAACACGCAGGCCGCGCTGATCACTCGCGGATTGGCCGAAATGACACGCCTGGCAGTGGCGCTCGGCGGACGCGCACAAACCTTGGCTGGACTTGCCGGACTTGGCGATCTAGTACTTACATGCACCGGTGAGCTTAGCCGGAACCGTACCGTTGGCCTGGAACTGGCGCGCGGGCGTAAACTGGAAGAAATTACCGGCTCCATGAAGATGGTGGCGGAAGGTATTAAAACCACCCATGCCACGGTCGATCTGGCCCGCCGGTACGCGGTCGAAATGCCCATTTCGGCCCAAATGTTTGAGATGCTGAATTTTGGGTTGTCTCCCCGCGAGGCGATCCGTAGATTAATGGAGCGCACGCTGAAGGGTGAGTAGTTTTCATAACATAACGCGCAACCCGGACATGGAACCTGGGGTTAACACAGATATGGGGGTAGCCGCGGTCGCCCTGGATTACGACGCCGAGCTGATGCTTCGCGTCAAAGAGGGCGATGGCATAAGTTTTGGCGTCCTGCTCGAAAAGCATCGCGCGCCGGTAATTCATTTCATTTACCGGCTGGTGCAGGAACAGGCTATCGCCGAGGAATTGTCGCAGGAGGTTTTTCTGCGCGTGTACCGCTCGCGATCGAGCTATGAACCGACCGCCAAGTTCAAGACCTGGCTGTTCCGCATCGCCACGCATCTGGCGTTGAACTGGCTGCGTGATGAGAAGCACGAACGCGGGCAAGAGCGCCTGGACGATATATCGCCGGATCTGCCGGTGCGCCAGGTTTCCGACCGCCGGCCGTCGGTGGAGCAGGAATTGGTCTACGAAGTGAAGTTGCGGGAGGTTCGCCGGGCGGTCGCCGCGCTGCCGGAGAAACAGCGGGCGGCCGTGCTGATGCACAAATACGAAGAGATGGAATATACCCAGATCGCGAAAGTGCTGGGATGCTCGGAATCGGCGGTGAAATCGCTGCTGTTCCGGGCCTATGAGACATTACGCGCCCGTTTGGCGCATATGGGAACGATATGAACTGCCCACTTGCAAGCCACAACCCGGAAATGCTGGTGGATTATGCCGCCGGCCAACTGAATTCGGAATCGCGCTGCGCGTTCGAGCAGCACATGGCCGATTGCGCCTCCTGCCGCGCGACTGCCGCGGAGCAGGCCGCCGTTTGGAGCGCACTGGATGCCTGGGAAGCGCCCGCCTTGCCGGCCGATTTCGACCGGCGCTTGTATGGCCGCATCGACCAAGGCGCGCGCCTATCCTGGTGGGAGCGGCTGATTCGTCCGCTGCGCCCCATGCCTTTGCGCGCCGTGCTGCCGCTCACCGCTACGGCCGGATTGCTATTGATGGCGGGCTTGTTGCTAGAGCATCAGGGTCCCGTGACCCCGGCTGCATCGTCAGGCCGCGTGGTGCGCGCGGAGCAGGTGGAGCGCACCCTCGACGATCTGGATTTATTGGGCCAGTTCAACTCGGCAAGCTCATCGGAGAGTAAACATTCGCATGCCCTGTGACGTGATGCGTTCCGCGATCCCTCGCGCCCGCTTTCGCGCCGTTTGCCCGGCGATGGCGGTGCTGCTGCTATGCGCGCCGTTCGCCAGGCCCGCGCGCGCACAGCAGGAACAGTCGTCCCCAGGCGTCGAAAACTCCATCGACCGGTGGAATCGGATGTCGCCCGAGGAACGCGAACGCGAACTGGCCAAACTGCCTCCAGCGCGCGCCCGTTTGATCCGGCAGCGTATCCGGCGCTACAACCAGATGAGTCCGGAACAGCAGCAGGCGCTGCGCGAGCGGTATCAGGAATTCAGCTCGCTTCCGCCGGATAAACAGCAAACGGTCCGCGGCAGCCTGGGCGAGTTCCGAAAGTTGTCCACCGATCGCAAGGTGGCCGTACATCGCGCGGTGATGGAGATGCGTACGTTATCCGAGCCGCAACGTCAGGCACGCATGAATAGCGAGGAGTTCCGTAACAGCTTCTCGCCGGTCGAGCAGCAGATTATCCGCGATTTATCTACTTACCTGCCAAAGTAACTTACTTCTGGCTTCCGCCAACGAAGCCTGCCGACGTCTTGCCGTCTTCAACTAACTCAAATTCCCCGTTCTTCCAATCCTGCGCCATGGCTAACTTCACCGTGCGCAAGGCATCGTTTCCCGCCACAACTAACACCATGTGACGCGGATCCAGCGGATTCTTGCCGGCATATAACAGCGCATCGCGCTCGTCCGCATAAGTGCTGCCATCCATTTGGAAGACATCCTCGTGGTAATCGAGGCCCAGGCCGGCGCTCCACGCCGCCAGCACGGAATTCGTATCCGGGCGGCCGATGAAGATCACGTCTTTTTGCCGCAAGTCTTCATCTGTCACTTCGAAATCTTTGCGGATGGGCGCCCAGATTTCGCGCATCTCCATCCAATGTTTCTGCAGTTGCTCCGCGGCGTAACGGTTCGAACCGGCTTCGCGCACCGTGCCGTAGACGATCACCGCGGAACTTAGCCGGCTATGGATATCGCCTGTAACATACTCAGGCCCAGGGCGCACATCCACGCTGAACTTAGCTCCCGCTTTATCGAGAAATGATTGCGCGGTCACCGTCTTGGTGGTATTCGCGGCAAAATAATCGCGCATAAGTTTCAGGAAGGCATCGTCTCCCATGCGCCGCCGCTGTGCATCCAGGAACAACACGCCCTTGGCGATTTCGAATTCCAATCGCTCATTAGGTAGCGCGCCTTTTTCCAGGCGCCGGTAAGTCGCGCGCCACAAATTGAGCTGCAGATCCGGATCGTGCGCCGATAATACCTGGAAGTATTCCGCGGCGCCCGCCACAAACCAATCGTCCGCATCACTCGCCGGTAGCATCCAGCCTTTCCACAACCGGTCCTCGTCGAAGCTCGTTTCGTGCGCCGGCTTCTTCGACTTACTGTCACCCGTCTGCGCCAGGCGCGCCTTCTCTTGCGCGGCCGCCGTTGTTTCCAGTCCGGCGGACGCTTGCGTTTGGAACAAGTGATAGCCGGACGGATACAACCCGTCATTCTTCTCGTAACCATGCCGCCTTCCGTGCGGCTCCCAAACGTCCTGATTCGGTTTTCCGATCTCTGCCCAAACCATCATGTTCTGCGCCATGGCGGCCGTGGCAACCTTGGCGTCCATGGTTGCCCCGCTCACCAGAGGCGCGGAGCGGAATGCCAGAAATCCGAACTGCTCGTCGATCTGCCCGCGATACTTGTGATAAAGATCCTGCCATGCGGCATCTCGTACGTAGGTCGCATACGGAACATACTCCGGCTCGCCCTGCGGATTGGGAACATACTCCAATTTGACTCCCAAGTCCTTGGCGTTGTTATCTCCCCAATAGAAGCCTTCCGTCCCGCCGAACCATTCATTCTGCGAACTGCGCCATAACTTAGTGCGAGTAGTGCCTAACTCATACATGGCAATTTCATTGTTCTTAGCGTCGCCGATGAGCCATTCGTTAGTGTACAGCCCGTTATTGTGCGTGCCCAGCCGGTCCACAATTTCCATCACGCTGCCGCCGTATTGAATGGCCAGCCGCGCGCGGAAAGCTTCCGACGTGCCCTCGATATTGAAGGGCGTTTGCCGGATAGTAGTCTCAGTCAGCACCATGCCCGCGTCATTTTGATACCAGTCCGTGCCGCTTTCAATTCCGCCCGGATAACTTTGCATCAGCACACGATGTCCCTTGTCCGGCTTGATATCCAGCATGACGTTGGTCTGTTCCGCCAGAGTCAGCGGCCACCAGGTCACGTGCCCGATGATCATTTTTCCATCGCGCGTAGCCGGTCCGGTAGCGGCGAATGCGCTGCAATGGTCGCCGGCATAGGGCGGCGCATCGAAGTGCAGGCCTTCGAGGCCGGTGGGAGTCATCGGCATGGCTTCGCGTAACTCGGCCATTTCCACCTCGGTGTTGGCAATAGCGATATCCACCAAATCGATGCGCCTTCCGAGCCATTTCGCGCCCGCATCGGAAGCGCCATCGGCGATGCCTTTCATTTCTTCCAGAATCTCTTTATCGAAACCGCGCAGAAAAAGCGCGTCCACGGTAGTGCGAAGCTGATCCCAAGTGTCCTGCTCGGCCTTCACGCCCAAGTCAGCCGCGCAGCGGCCCAGATATTCGGGAATTTCGCGCGCCATCAGATGGCCATGCTGATAGCCGCGCTCATACGGTGCGCCCTCGATATGTAAATAGATCCAGCCGGCCATGGGATAGCGGTAAGCCGGTCCAAAGGTGCGCACGGTGGCCGCTGGCGGATCGCCGGCCGGCGCAGCGTCGTCGAGCGAGACCTGCGAAAACCAGGCCTTGCCGGTAAAGGCGCCGCCGTTGCCCACGGTGAGCAGGATGCGATCCTCGGCGCGGCTGGCCACGAAGCTGAGCGTCAGATGCGTCCATTGTCGCGTGCCACCGAGCGAGACGGTGTGCACGTCGAAAGGCATGGATGCCATGGTCAACGCCGCGCCTATCGCGATGGGCGTGCGATCGAGGTCGCGCACCTGCAGGTCTTCCGTGCGCACCCAGCCGCTCAGTTCGTAGCTCTTGCCGATCTGCAGCGTGACCGGCGCGGATTGCACGTAAGCATCCTGCGAATTGCCCGGTTCCACGCGCAGCGAGCGGGTGTTTTCATGAGTCACGGCGGTGTCCACCGCCAGCGATCCGCGCACGGCGGTCCAGCCGCCGGCACCCTGCTCGACTACTGGGCGGAATGGCGTGCCCGCATATAACAAACCCACACTCAGCAAAACGACGACGAATCGCATCTACCCTCCAGTTCGGGACCAATCGCGCAAAACGGGCGTCCTTCAACGGCGAGCCGTGGGGCAGACGAATCGTTTTCCAGTCGTCTGCCAACGCCTCAACAATGGCAGACCACGTAAAACGATGGTCTGACCCACAACTCGCCCCTTTGCGCTCCTTCATCCTTTATACACCACCGGCGCCTGTTATACTGCGCTCTTGTCCCCTGCTTCGCCAATTCCGTCCACCAGCCCGCTCACGCTTCTTTGTCTCGCCAGCTACGAGAAGGGGCACGACTTCCTGCGCGAAGCCAAGCTGAGGGGCGCGCGCGTGTTTTTGATCACCTCGCTCAGCTTGCAAAACAAAGCGCAGTGGCCGCGCGAAAGCATCGACGACATTTTTTACATGCCCGACCAGGATAAGACCTGGATCCGCAACGATACCGTGCTGGCCATCAGCCATCTGGCGCGGACGGAGATCATCGACCGCGTGGTGGCACTTGACGATTTCGATCTGGAGATGGCCGCTTCCCTGCGCGAACATCTGCGCATTCCGGGCATGGGTGAAACCACCACGCGCTATTTTCGCGATAAGCTGGCCATGCGCATGAAGGCCGCCGAAGCCGGCTTGAATGTGCCGGAGTTCGTACATCTGCTCAACGATGCCAAGGTGCGCGAGTTTACCGAACGTGTTCCCCCGCCGTGGGTGCTGAAGCCGCGCCTGATGGCGGGCGCCATCGGCATCCAGATGATCCATTCGCGCGACGAATTGCGCGCCGCCGATCACGCGTTGGGCGATCAACGATCTTTCTATCTAGTGGAACGCTACGTCGCGGGCGATGTCTGCCACGTGGATTCCATCGTTTACCAGAACCAGATTCTCTTCGCCGTGGCCAGCCAGTATGGCTATCCGCCGCTCGATGTATCGCATCGCGGCGGCATCTTCACCACGCGCCTGCTGGAGCGCGGCTCGCCCGATTCCGAAGCGCTGATCGAAAAGAATGGGCGCGTGCTGGCCGCCATGGGCCTGTTGCGCGGCGTTTCGCATACGGAGTTCATCAAGGGCTGCGACGGCGTGCTGTATTTCCTTGAAACTTCCGCGCGCGTGGGCGGCGCGCATATCGCGGAGCTCGTGGAAGCCGCCACCGGATTGAACCTGTGGCGGGAGTGGGCGAAAATCGAGATCGCCGGCGGCAAACTGCCGTATGCTCCTCCCGCGCCTGCCGGTAATTATGCGGCGCTGCTGGTTTCGCTCGCCAAGCAGGAGCATCCCGATACTTCGGCCTACAACGACCCGGAAATTGTGTGGCGCATGCAGCTTCCGCATCACGTTGGGATGATTCTTAAGTCGCCCCGCCGCGAACGCGTGGCGGAGTTGCTCGCGCAGTATGTCGAGCGCGTGCAGCAGGATTTCGCCACCGTAGCGCCGCCGCGGAATAGGCCAACGAATTGAGCAGTTATGTCCGCCATGCCCACCACCGTGCGCTCTAAGTTATCGGGATCGCAATGGGCGGCACTTATCCTGCTGGTTATCTCGATTTTTATTAATTACATAGACCGCAGTAACTTATCTATTGCGGTAGCATTGCCTCCACCCAAGGGACTTAGTCTCGATCCGGCGCGCCAGGGTTATCTGCTTTCCGCATTCTTCGCTACTTATGCCCTGTTTCAGTTGCTGGGCGTCGTCGGATATGTGCTCGACCGCGTGGATGTCAGTTGGGTTTACGCCATGGCCTTCTTGGTATGGTCGTTGGCGACCGCGCTCACCGGCTTCGTCAGCGGTTTCGCGCTCCTTTTCATTTTGCGGCTGGTGCTTGGCATGGGCGAATCGGCGGCGTATCCATGCTACTCGAAGACTTTCGCCACGCATTTTCCGGAACATCATCGCGGGCTCGCCAACGGCTTGATCGATGCCGGTTCGAAGTTCGGTCCCGCGCTTGGAATGCTGGTGGGCGGATTGCTGATGGCGCGTTTCGGATGGCGGCCGTTCTTCATCGTACTGGGTGCGATCAGCCTGCTTTGGCTCATACCATGGCTGAAATGGATGCCGCGCGGCAAAGGCATCATATCCGCGCATGCGTACGAAGCGCCGCCTGTTATCCGCATCCTGAGCGAACGTTCCGCGTGGGGATCATTCGGCGGGTTGTTCTGCGGCAATTACTACTGGTATTTTCTGCTAACTTGGCTGCCATCTTACATGGTGAGAGAGCGGCACTTTACGAAGGATCACATGGCGGATATGAGCGCACTGGCCTTTCTCGCCATCGGACTGTCTTCGGCGCTGTGCGGATGGCTCTCGGATCACTGGATCGCCGCCGGAGCTACCCCCACGCGGGTGAGAAAGACATTCACGGTCGGTGGACTTACTTTGTCGACTATCATTCTGCCCGTGGCCATGGTGGATAGCAAGACTACGTCGATGGCCCTCTTGTTTCTGGCCTGTATCTTCTTCGGGCTGTGGAGTTCGAATCACTGGGCGTTAATCCAGACCTTGGCGGGTCCGCCCGCCGCGGGCAAGTGGACTGCGGTGCAGAACGGATGCGGCAATCTCGCCGGAGTCGCCGCGCCGGCGCTGACCGGGTTGGTAGTGGCGAGCACCGGGCAGTTCTTTTGGGCTTTCGCGGTAGCCAGCGGATTTGCGCTGTTAGGCGCGTTCTTTTACATGTTCGTGATCGGCCGCATCGAACAGGTGGACTGGCGGTAGGAGTTACAGAACAGCGTCGTCCGCCCGCGCTCTGCGTGCGCTTGCGAAATGGCAGGCCGCGAAAACGATGGCCTCCCCACCCCGATTTGATGGGCCGTGGAGGCTCAGTGCTCCCAGACCTGCCTTATCTCAATCGTGCCGAATTCGAGATGAGGATGGCCGGACGCCAGCCGCACGGCTTCATCATAATCAGCGGCTTCGATAGTGTAGTAACCGCCCAGCACCTCTTTGGTTTCGCTGTAAGGACCGTCGGTGGTGCGCGTCTGTCCGCCCGAGGAACGCATCACGCGGCCGGGATCGGGAGTCAGCCGATTGGAGTCGCGCGTGAAGGGTTTCGTCCTCCACGCCATGTACTTCTCGAGGGCCTTCTGCATCTCCTCGGGGCTGAGCTTCATCCAGCCCGAGGGGTCGTCGTAGAGCAAGAGCATGAAATTGGGCATCGCTTTGTTTCTCCTATTTTACGCGCGTATATTCGAAGGTCTCGGTATGCGCCGGTTGATTGTCTTCGTACAACTGCCACTCCTCGCTGAGACGGTCGTTGCCGGTGAGATGGAACTTCGCGCGGTGCATATGCCGGCCTCCCGGAGCCAGATTGGTGGCGTCCAGAAAATCGAAATCGATTTCGCCGGTTTGCGCGTTGAAGGCCTTCGCTTGCATGCGCGGCTGATTGCCCAACATGCAATAGTGGGTCATCAGCAAGCGGCCGCCATCCAGATAGTAGACGGTCATCATGGGCGGCGTCTTTTCGCCGCTGATGCGTTCCACCAGCGCAGTGCCGCCGGAGATCAGTTCAAAATTGAGATGCAATTTCCCCATCTCGGCGGCGGCCTCCCATTCGCCGGCCAAGTTTTTTAATCGGGAGTAGGCAGCCGGACCGGCAGCCGAATCGGCTTTCGGGCCAGCGGGCAGCAAAGTGACGACGGCCAGCGCGGCGGCGGCGGTCACTATGAAGATCTGTTTCACCGGTTATTCTCCTCAGTGGTTTGTGTTCCATCCCTATAACGAACGGCAATGCGCGAAATCGACAACCTCGAAGATTTTTTTAAGCGAAAACTCTATGTGCGGCGTCTAACTATAGTTCCAACATGTTCTTACGTGCTCTTCGATTCGCCCACATTTGGCCGCGCCGGCGCGCGCCCCTTTGCGCTCTTTTGGTCACACCTGTGCTTGCGGCGACCGCCTTCGCGCAGCTCGCCTCATTCCCCAAACCGGCATTCTTTCGCGAAACGTTTGCGCGTCCGGTAACCAAGGTCGAGTTGGAGCCACCCGCCCATCTGGACGACTACGTGGTGAACGGAAAGCTGGAGCTTTCCCTGCGCTCCTACCTGGAACTGGTGATGGCTAACAACACCGATATCGCTATTCAGCGGCTCACGATAGACGTAGCGCAAAACGCCATCACGCGCGCGTTCGCCGTGTTCGATCCGCTGGCGCAGGCCAGTTTCAGCAGCACCGAGCAGCGCACGCCGTCAGGCGATCAACTGACTGGCGCCAGCACGCTGGTGCAGCTTTCGCAACCCGCTAATTTCAGCTACGGGCAGACGCTGCCCACCGGCTTGAATTATCAGGTTGATTTCTTCGCGCAGAAGCTCGCCACCAATAGCGGGTATTACTATTTCAACCCTTCGATCAATTCCAGCTTGACGGTCAACATATCGCAGCCGCTGATCAAGAATCGCGGCGAGTATATCAACCGGCTGCCGATCATGGTGGCGAGCAGCAGTCTGCGCAAGACAGAATACGATTTAAAAAACAGCCTGCTGCAACTGGTGAGTAACGCCGAGAACGCCTATTGGGACGCCGTGCTGGCGCGCGAGAATCTGCGCGTGGCCGAGAGCGCGCGGGATCTGGCGGATCAGGCCCTGAAGCGCGCACAGAAAGAACTGGATTTGGGCGCGCTGTCTCCGCTCGATATCTACAATCCGCAGCAGCAGTTCGCGACTTCGGAAATCGGCGTGTCGCAAGCGCAATACGCGCTGAAGCAGACTGAAGATGTGCTGCGGCGCCAGATCGCCGCCGATCTCGATCCAAGAATTCGCGTGCTGCCGATTGAGCTGACGGAAACGGTAAGTCCGGAGACAGACGCGCCGCCCATCGATGCCGAGAAAGAGGTCGCCAAGGGACTGGCCGCGCGGCCGGATCTGAAGTCGGCCGTGCAAAGCCTGGATATCGACGATCTGAATGTCAGTTCAGCTAAGAACGAATTACTCCCCGATTTGGAACTAACCGGCAGTTACTCGACGCAAGGCTTGGGCGGGATTTTCTATCCGGCCACTGGCGAGGCGGCGATTCCGGGCGGCTTCGGCGACTCCCTGGGCCAGATGTTCGGCTTCGGATATCCCATGTACTCATTTGGGCTGACGCTGCGCTTGCCGGTGAAGAACCATCAGGCCTCGGCCGATATGGCGGACGCTTTGGTGGCCAAGAAACGCGATGCCCTGACAGTGCGGACGACGCGGCAACAGGTGCGCCTGGATGTGTTGACGGCCGTAAACCAGGTGGAATCGAGCAAAGACGCCATGAAGATGGCGGTAGTGGCGCGCGATTTTTCCAGGAAGTACATGGAGGCGGAACAGAAGAAATACGAGTTGGGAAACAGCACCATCTTCTTTGTGCTGCAGGCGCAGGGCGCGCTGGTGTCGGCGGAATCGAGCGTGGTGCAAAACGCCGTGAACTACCGGCGAAACCTAATGAATCTGCTGCTGCGCACCGGGGATCTGCTGGAGGCGCGCGGCATCGTGCTGCAGTGACGCACACCTGAGTGGCGCGCGGCAGGCGAGATGTTTTAGAATCGAACAATACCCCGCCGTCCGGGCGCGTAGCTCAGTTGGTTAGAGCGCCTGCTTCACACGCAGGAGGTCACAGGTTCGAGTCCTGTCGCGCCCACCATCAAGTGCTTCTGAATCAACTGTTTGCATCTGAGTTTCTTTTGCTACCCTGTCCTCAAAACCCCAAAACGTATCAAAATCGTATCAAAACCCGATCAAGCAAGTTGCCCCGTATCAGAATTGTCGGACGAGGCTGATTCGTTGGCCTTGCGGTTGAGCTTGGTCAGAGCCTCGCGCTTCATCTGCAGTTTCATCTGCGAGTATTTCTTGAATACCTTGGCGTCCGTCTGCCGGAGCAGCTGCGTCACCCACTCGTCCGCCACCCCACCCGCACTCAATCGCGTAGCGTACGTGGAGCGGAGGTCATAGAGCCGGAAGTAGGGGATACCCGCCTTCCGTAGCGAACGCTCCCACGTCTTCTTGAAGTTGGTCTGCGCCTCGCCTGCTTTCTTGGAACTGGGAAACAGCCACGGTCCGGGACCGGCCAGTTCGATCTGGCTGCGAAACGCCTCTACCGCAATTTCTGTCAACGGGACCTCGGCGACTCCGGTGGGAGTTTTCGAGTCGGCGACGAACACCACCTTGTTGGGGATGTCCACCTGTTTCTTACTCATTGCGGCCAGTTCCTTATAAACTCGCAGTCCAGTCTCCGTGATAATCCGAATCACATTCCGCAAGTAAGCGGGTGCGTGCTCTTCAATCTTGGCCTGCTCCGACCAGGTCATGTAGTGCGGCCGGAACAGACCTTTGAGGATTACCGGAAACTCAACGCCGGCACACGGGTTTGCCGGACACAGCTTTTTCTTCACTGCCACGTTGAGAATGCGTCGCAAAACACGAAATTCCTGATGCACAGTAGCGGGCTTCAGTGTCCCGAGTTCGGCGACGCCCCCTCTGCGGCGGACATGCTTTTTCTGCTGGAGCCGATGCCGCAAATAAACTTCGATCTGCGTTGCATCCATATCGACGAGCTTCATCGGTCCAAACATAGGCCTGAGTGCTTTTAGCGCGTTCTCATTGACTTCATGCGTTCCCGCTTCGCGAATCGGCGGCTTGGAGTAGTTCTCCAGGAAAAAATCCGCCCATTCATCGAACGTCATCCCTTTGCCCTTGCGAATCAGGTCAAGGGTGTTATTGTCCCTGGCGGCCAGGCGCTCGCGCATTTGCCGCTGCGCCTCGTCCCAGTCGGTTGTATTGGTTGATTCCAGGCGGCGGCGACCGGTTTTATCCCGGTAGCGCATCCACCAAACGTTGCTGTCTTTGCGTCGATAAACGACACCGTCATGTTTGCTAGGTCTTGCCATTCCCCACCTCTTGTTTGAATGTTGCGCGGAAGGGCGCGAGGTCCGATTTCAGAAACCGGATGTTTAGGCCCATCACGCGGAGATGGGGAATCTGCTTTCGCTCTACCCAAAGATACACCGTTTGGGCGCTGACACCCAAATAGGTGGCGGCCTGGCGGACCGTGAGCGGAAGCTCGTCGTCGCCGGCAGACAGGGAAGCGTTCAGCGGAAGAGGCTGAGTTTTCGATAACGTTGCTGTGCTCATCGTTATCTCCATCGCTTATAGGGGCCACCACATCGCGCTGATCCGGCCAGCCCATACACCACAACAGAACAGCAGCACAGCGGCAAGGACCGCGATCATAAGCTTCTGTGCCGACATGGGTCGCTGGTATGCCGCCTCGACCTGTCGCACGATTTCTGATGCTTGAAGACGGGCGTCCTGAACATCTCGCTCAAGCTCCTGTCGAATTTCGGCGGCGGACTCTCGAACCTCTGCCGCAAGGACGGTTCCCGCACGGATTTGCGTCTTCTTCGCAGCGGCTTCGAACAACGCCAGGTCCTGAACAATGCGGGAATGGATGGCTTCGAGCGACTCCTCCAGCACCAGGCGATTCATCGTGACGATGGCGAAGGCTGCGTCGTCCGGCTTGAGAACGAGTCGATGTCGCGCGGCCACCTCATCAATCAGGCGTTGCACGTCGAAGGCTATTTTCGTCGCCATGGCTCAATCCATCTCAATCCGATCCAACTGTTCGAACAACTCGCGCTGGATGATCTCCAGACGCTGTTTTGATACGAGCGAGACCTCGCCCAACCGGATGGC
>Ga0335074_10007160_pt1 | contig 15463 bp, 12 predicted proteins | sample Lox_Sample_23_FD_206715 | JGI IMG/M metagenome (GOLD analysis project Ga0335074, IMG submission 206715) | Soil microbial communities from Loxahatchee National Wildlife Refuge, Florida, United States - Lox_Sample_2.3 | ecosystem: Environmental > Terrestrial > Soil > Wetlands | place: USA... | reverse complement strand
TCAAGCGTGCTGACGTCCGATATTCACGAGGCTGTGCGTGGCTGAACTTGGGACTGCGATGGCGAGCAGGAAGATTCTTTCGGTTGGCATTATCGGCGCCGGGGAGATCGTCAGTCGTATTCACCTGCCGGTGCTGAGCGCCTGTGAAGACGTTCGGCTCAGCTATATCGCCGATCGCAATCCCGACGCAGCGGCATCGGTCGCCAAGAGCTTTCGCACCGCAGCGGTCGTCGTGGCGGACAATCTCGACCGTCTTCCACCCAGCGACGTTGTACTGCTGGCGATTCCGGTGAAGGCCAGGATGCCGTACTACGAGCTGTTCGCGCATCGCGGCGTGTGCGTGCTGGCGGAGAAACCGCTGGCCACCTGCCTGGCCGATGCGGAGCGCATTTGCCAGCGCTATCCGGACCACGCTTTGGCTTGTGGCTTTCAACGCCGCACGTACGCCACGGCACGTTTGGCGCGCCGGATGGTCGCCGGGCGATGGTTCGGCCCTTTGCAGTCCATGTCTGTTGCCGAAGGCGCGCTTACCACCAAAACCGGTGCGGATTCGCTGTTCTATGATGCCGACGGCAGCGGCGGCGTGCTGATGGATCTGGGCTGCCATTCGCTGGATCTCGCCTTGTACATCAGCGGAGCAACCGGTCTGACCGTGAGCCGTCAGCGATTTGTCGTTGACCAGGACGTCGACCGCGAAGTCGAAGCGCAGCTGTTGTTACGCACCCCCTCCGGCCAATGCAGGCTGGACTATCTCGTTACCTGGCTGCGCCCGACGGACAACGTCATCCAGCTGCGATTCGAAAATTGCGTGGCTTCGCTGTCGACTCGGCCGGCACAACCTATCGAAATACGCGGATGGCGCAACGAGCGGGAAACAGCCTTGCTCTCTGCCGAAGGTGGAGCGGCGACGGTCTATCAGGCGTTTTATCTGGAGTGGATGGCCTTTCTGGATGGAGTGCGAAGCGGCCAGGCTTCGGAGTTCAGCGCCCGCAGCGCTCTCGCAACCGTAAGCGCGGTTGAGACCTTATATCGCGGCCAATCATCATGACTCGAATTGCCATCGTCGGAGCCAACGGCCAGGTCGGCGCCGAGGTGGCGCTGCGCCTGCGTCAGGCGCCCGGCATCGAGGTGGTGCCCGTTGCCCGCAATGTTTCCGGCTCGGCGTTTCTGCGATTGAACGGCATGGCTTGCCGGCACGGCCGCATCGGCGATCCCGCCCAGGCGGGCCAGCTCATCGGCGACTGCGACGTGGTCATGAACTTCGCGTTGAGCACCACGGCTGTTCCCCGCGTCGACCGCGAGCGCAACCGCGCCATCGTGCGCGGCATTGTCGCGGGCGCCAAGCCCGGAGCCACGATCGTCTTCGCCAGCACCGTCATGGTTTACGGGCCGGAGATGAAGTTTCGCTGGCCCGAGTCCTACGGTTTGGAGAAGCTGATTGCGGAACGAATGCTGCGCAGCCGGTGTCGCAGGTCGAAGCGTCCGCTGTTTATTTTCCGCCTGGGACACGTGCTCGGCGATTTGCAAAACATCACGCGCAAAATCCTGGGCGAAATCCGCGACGGTAAAGTTGCTCTGCCACACCAGGGTGGTACGCCGTCGAACACGGTGTTTGTCTCGACCATTGTCGAAGCCTTACTGCAGGCTGCCAGTCGCCGGCAAGCACCGGGCACGTACGATCTCATCACCGCGCCGCAGTGGTCCTGGCATGACGTGTATTCGCACTACGCAGCACAGCTCGGCATGCCGCTGGAGCTGGTGCCGGGGAAAAGCCCGCACAACAGCGGCTCCCGTGGACCCTTGCACCGCATGCTGCAATACCTGCGGCGCAACGAACTGCTGCGCCAGCACCTGATGTTTTTGCTTGCCTTCCTGCCGAAGGACGCGAACCGGCGAATTCACTTACGCTATTTGCAAACTCGAGCGTTGACGGAGATCGGTGCTCTACGGCAGTCACAGAAGATCGATTTCTGCGTCCCCGACTGGCGCGAGTTGAAGCTTCGGCCTATGCCTGGATTGCCCGACCCGCTTACACTCGAAATGCGTTATCCGCTTCGGACCACAACTCCCTTCAGCGAATCGGGCCGCTTGCACATCAGCCGGCAGAGTTCCGTCTGAATGGCAAAAGATTTCCGGCGATTCGCCTCAACTTGTCGTTGCCCGAACTTGGCGTGTGATGAACGGTTTTCGTGGGCGGCCACTCCAGCAACGGCGGAGGATCGCGACCGCACTTGCTAGAATACTCACGCCCCAGCCAGCAGAGGACAATTCGCCTTATCCCGTGAGCCATCCCATACTCGTTATCGGTCCCATGCAAACCGGCGCGCTGGCGCAAAGCTACGCGCGGGCCTTCGAGCGTCTGGGGATGGAGGTGGTGCGCTTCGACTCGGAGCGTGCGCTGCAGTCGCAGCGGTTCGCCAATCACCGCATTCTGCGCCGCGCGATGCGTTCCTCGGCATGGAACGCGGTCAATCGCGAGGCGCTGAAGATTGCGCAAGACACGCGGCCGGCGCTGATCCTCGCCGTCAAGTGCACGTTCTTCCATCCTGAGACGATTCGCGAAATCCGGCGGCTGACTGGCGCGCCGTTTGTGAATTATTACCCCGACAATCCCTATATCGGCCTGCGTTGGGACCCGCGCGAGGCCTCGGCGCTGCGCCGCGACCTCATCGAGGTCTTCCGGCAATACAGCATGGTTTTCATGTGGGAGCATTCGCTGCTGCAGCGTCTCATCAACGACGGCGTCGAAGCCCGTTATGTTCGCTTCGCGGCGGATCCGGAGCTGTTTCGCGCGCAACCGAGTTCTCCTCCGGAGTTGTGTTCGTTGTGCGGCTCGCCGCATAGGGTGGTGTTTGTCGGAACCTGCACGCGAGCGCGGGCCAAGGAAATTGCCGGCGTGCGGCGGCATGCGGTTGCCATCTGGGGGAACGGCTGGCCGAAGCAAGGGGCAGCCGGCGGCAAGCATCGCGTGCATCCCGCGGTTTACGCCGAAGCGGTAGCGCGCATTCATGCCTCGGCCGAGGTCTCACTCAACGTGCTGAACGCCGAAAGCCTGGAGGGCCACAATATGCGCACCTTCGAAGTGCCGGCCAGCGGCGGAGTGATGCTGGCGCGTTACACGGCGGCGCAAAACGAGCTGTTTCCGGAGAACCAAGCCGCCGCCTACTATCGCTCGCCGGACGAGATGGACAACAAGATCGAACAGCTGCTGGGCGATGCGGAGTTGCGGCAACGCATCCGCACCAATGGCCTGCGCCTTGCGGCGACCGAGACCTATGATCGTCGCGCAGCCGAGATCCTGTGTCACCTCGGTCTGGCCAGTCCCTCCGGAATCGCACCGCCGGTGCCAACGGGGTGGACTGGATGACGGTGCGGGCCCGCCGGCTGGTCAGCGTAGGACACTCCTACGTGGTTGCCCTGAATCGCCGTTTGCCGCACGAAATCGCGCGCGTCAGCGGCGGCGGTTGGGAGGTCACCGCGGTAGCTCCGCGATTCGTTCGCGCCGAACTGAGAAATATTGCGCTCGAAGCCGGCCAGGACGAAGCCTGCACGCTGGAAGCGGTCGGCATGCGCCTGAGCGGTCATCTGCATATCGCTTCCTTCGATTTCCATCTGCGCGAGATTCTGCGCGGCAACTGGGACATGGTCCACATTTTTCAGGACGCCTACATCCTGCCCGCGTTTCAGCCGGCGTATTGGACTCCCAGCAACGTGCCGTTTGTGTTTTTCGCCAATCAGAATCTGGTCAAGAACTATTTGCCTCCGTTTTCCTGGATGGAGCGCTATTGCGTGAACCGTTGCGCGGGCTGGATCGGCTGCGGCGAAACGGTTCTGGAGGCGCTCAAGCAGAAGGGCTACGGCAGAAAGCCGCACCGGCGGATCGGGTATGGCGTCGACACCGCGACGTTTCGTCCCGACAAAGGCATGGGCGAACGCATACGGCAACAGCTGGGGTGGGACGGTTCCGCGCCGGTCATCGCGTTTCTCGGCCGCTTTACGCCGGAGAAGGGTATCGCTCTGCTGACCTCGGCGTTGAGCCGGCTGCGCGTGCCGTGGCGAGCGTTGTTCATCGGCAATGGGCCAATGCGCGGACATCTTGACGAGTGGAGCGGTGGTTTCGCCGCGCAGGTTCGTATTGTGAACGTCCGGCACGACGAAGTTCCTGCCTACCTGAACGCCGCCGACATTCTGTGCGCTCCCAGCCAGACCGCACCGAACTGGCGTGAGCAATTTGGCCGCATGATCATTGAAGCCTTTGCCACCGGCAATGCCGTGGTGGGCAGCAACAGCGGCGAGATTCCATACGTCATCGGCGACGCCGGATTGGTGGTGCCGGAGAATGACGAGATCGCGTGGGTGCAGGCTCTTGAGCGCCTGCTCAGCGATGCGGCGCTGCGCAACGACTTCGGCCAGCGCGGCCGCACCCGCGCTCTGGAGCATTTTGCCTGGCCGGTGATTGCCCGCGCCCACATCGATTTCTTTGAAGAATTGCTGGCCGGCGCGGTACGGAACTCCGCAGGAGCAGGGATCGGTTCCGGGTGACTTCAACCGCGGCTGGGCCGGCAGCGTGCTTGCGGTGCGCGAGACTCTTTGCGTCGCTGCTTGCTTCATCGCAAGGACAAGGTGATGTTAGAATCCTCCGGCATGTTGTGCGCCAGCCCGGCTCCTCCGCTCCGCCGCGGTTTTCTGCGGTCTGTGCTCTATCCCGCTTTGCGTCCGGTTTATCGCCCGGCCCGCTATTATTACAGCTTGCTGCGGGTGCGCAGCGCCGGACTGAACGTCTGTGCCCCGCGCGCCATCGCGATGGATTGCTCCCACGATGAGATGGCCCGCCGGATGCGTGAAAGCATCTCGCCGCGTGTGCATTGGACGCAGCTCGCCCTCGATGCAGGTGCGCTCCGCCGCAACCTGGAGCACTACTTCGAACGGCATCGCGACGTGTACGCCATCGACAAAGGACGCGGCAAGGCGCTGGAACATGCCCTGGGTTTGGAACTGCTCGATTTCAGCCGCGTCCACCGTTACTGCGATATCGCTTCCTGTGCCAGTCCGCTGCAGCAGACCTTCGCCGCGCATTTTCCCCAGGTCGAATTCTGGGTGCAGGATCTGATGTACGAAGATGATCTGCCGCACTTTCGCCTGGGCGGCTACGCGCAAAATCTGAAGGCGGTTCCGGATGGCTTTTTCGACGCGCTGACTTTGCACAATTCTTTCGAACACTTCATGCACACGGCCGACAGCGATTTTGTGGCGGAGGTCGATCGCATCTTAAGTCCGCGCGGAGCCTGCCTGATCCTTCCGCTGTACGTGGCCGCGACCCCCAGAATCTATTTCGATCCTGAGGCCGTGACTCCGTCGCTGCTGCGGACCTACGATCCGGGCGCGGAGTTAATTCCGGTGCGCGAGTTCGCGCGCCAGGAACATGCGCGTTGTTACGACGCCGTGGCGCTGCAGGACCGTCTCATCCGCCGCCTTCCCGCCAGCCTGGAGGCCACCATCATCGATTTCTCCGGCGGAAAAGCCATTGCCCCGGAGATGTTTCCCGAATTCGCGCTGATGCTGCATCGCCGCGATTCCGTATTTCGAGCTCCATTGTGAAAAGCCAGGCATGTTTGAGAAGTTGATTTCGTGGGAGATGGCGCTGCGCGGCAACGGCGCTCGCGCTCGCGCCGGGAAACTGATACGCCGCATGTGGCCGGACTTTCGGCTTTCCAGCTTCCTGCTGCGCACCACCGGCAGCGTCAAGCAAGTAACGGTCAACGGCAAGCGCATGTATGTCGATCTGTGGGACAGCGCGGTCTCGGTCCACCTGTTCGTCGCCCACACCTGGGAGCCGGAAGAGACCAGCGCGATCTCCAGCCGGTTGAAGCCCGGCGATGTATTTGTTGACGTCGGGGCGAACCTGGGATATTTCACGCTGATCGCCTCCGATGCGGTCGGCCCCGGCGGTAAGGTGTTTGCCTTCGAGCCTGGGCCGCACAACTTCTCGCTGCTGGAAAAGAACGTCCGCATCAATCGCTGCGCCAACGTCATCTGCGAGCGGAAGGCAGTCACCGAAACCAACCGCACCCTCGAGCTGCATCTTTCCAGCTTCAACTACGGCGACCATCGCATCTTCCGTTCGCATGACGATGCCGACTACAATCGCGGCCGACAGCGCCAGTCGACGACCGTCGCCGGAGTTGCGCTCGACAGCTACTTCCCTCCCGGCGCGCGCGTCGATTTCCTTAAGCTGGACGTGCAGGGCGCGGAGTATTTCGCGTTGCAGGGAATGAAGCGCGTGCTGCGCGACAATCCCGGCGTGGTCGTGCTGATGGAGTTCTGGCCGCACGCGCTGCGCGAGGCCGGCGTCGAACCGAACGCACTGCTCGACGAACTGGAGGAGCTTGGATTCCACTGCTACCGCGCCGAGGCGGAGACGATCGCGCCGTTTCCCCACGCCGAGATTCTGCAGACCTCGGGAGACAATTCCGTCAACCTCGTGCTGTCGCGCAGGAAGCTGGACTGAGCGGAGATCGTCGCGGACAGGAACGCCGCAACTGAGCCCTAGGAAATCCTTGCACCGGCGCTTCAGGCTTGAGCTTGCCTTTTTCCAGATGCTAAGGTTGGGTTCCCGTTTGTGTTGGCCAAGATCGCGCCCTTCGCGGCAGAGCGCGGTGAGCGGAGCATGTCGAAATTCCTTCTGAAACTTACGCGAGGGTTACGCCACCTGGAGTACGCCTCGGAGCTATGGCGGTGTTTTTGGGTATTCCGGCGCCCTCTGCGCGTCCTTGCAGGATATCTGAGTCTTCCCATCACATATCCGTTCACATGTGAGACCACGGCAGGGGTCAAGGTCGTGATAATGGATCGACCCGATCTGGTTACGACCTGGATTATCTTTCTGCGAGACGAGTACGTCGTGCGCCCCGATGATCGTGTCATTGTGGACTGCGGAGCGAACATAGGCACGTTTGCCCTTTACGCAGCTTCCCTGTCGGGCGAGCCGCGGGTGGTCGCCGTGGAACCGTACCCCGCGACGTTCCGGCAGCTCCGCGATAATGTGGAACTCAACGGCCTCGATGGTCGCGTCTCATGCGTCGCGGTGGCCTTGTCTGCAAGCGACGGCGACGTGAACATGTACGCCGCACCGGAGGTCCCCAGCCACGCGCGACAGGTGATCCGGCCGTCGGGCCCGGACACCGTGTCCGTCCCCGCGGTTAGCCTGTTATCGCTGTTTCGCAAGCTCGGTCTCGAAACGGTTGATCTCCTGAAGATGGATATTGAGGGCAGCGAGCACTCAGTCCTAATCCACGCGGACCGGAATACGCTCGGTCGCGTGAAGCGAATCGCGCTGGAGTACCACCCGAATCATCCCAAGCGCCCGCTCTTCGACCACATGGCGAGTATGGGATTTGTCGTTCAGCATGATCGCGTTCTCGGGCGAGACTACGGGGTGGCCGAATTCGTCCGCCGCGAGCATGGTTTTTGCGTTGACGCCTCAGCGCAAGAACTCTAACCTAGCCTCCTGAATGTCCAACCTGGCCTCGGGAGACGATTCCGTCAATCTTCTGCTCTCGCGCAGCAGGCCAAACTGATTCGCTCATGAACACTACGAAGACACAATCACGCGCGCTGCTGATTTACTTTCTCATCGCCGCCGCGCTGGTGCTGCTCGGCACACAGGTCGTCCTCACCCGCCACTCCGGAGGATCGCCGGAGCGGCTGATGAATATCTCCACCGCGGGCAGCGCCGAATACATCGCCATGGCGCAGCACGGCGCCATGGCCGGACCGGCGCCGTTCCGCTATCGCTTTCTGGTGCCGCTAATTGTTTCTGTGCTGCCGGTTCCGGCGGAGCTGGGCTTCCGCATCGTGACCTTCGTCTGCCTGGGCCTTACCTACGTGATCGCGCTGCTGATCGCCGACGCGCTGGACATTTCGTGGCGTGGCTCGCTCATCGCTCTGTTCTCGGTTTTCTGCGCCCGCACGCACGCCTTCAACTACTGGAATCCGCTGCTGACCGACGGCTGGGGATTGCTGGCCATGTTCGTCATGCTGTGGGCGCTCATTCGCGAGCGCGATGCCGTCTTCACTATCGCCTCGGTGCTGGGCACGCTGGGACGCGAGTCGGTCATGTTTCTCACTCCGGCCATCTTCACCCCGAAGCAGTGGAAGCGCGCCGTCGTGCCCATCGCGCTGACCGCCGCGGCCTACCTGCTACCGCGCATTCTGCTGCGCACTCCGGAGCAGGACCTGGTGCACTTCTACGCCCAATATCGCGAGCTGCCCAAGTTCACCAGCCTGCGCTTCTGGGAGAGCGTCGCCGTGTCGTGGAGCTACTTGTGGCTGGTGCTGCCGGTGGGAATGATCTTTACGCCGCAGCGATGGCGTCCGGTAATCTGGCGCGCGCTGGCGTGGGCCGCCGCCGGCACGTGCATCGCCGTGGTCATGGCCGATGACACCGAACGCATGGTCTCCTACCTCACGCCGTTCGTCTTCCTGGCCACCGGCTTCCTGGTCGACCACGCGCGCAGCCTGCTGCTCGACATCACGCTACTCGTTCTTGCCCCGGCGCATTTGCTAATCATGCTGGCCACCGTGCCGTTCCCGGTACATCCGCACGGGATCTTCACCAGTTCACTGCGGCTGGAGCTGCTGGTCTTCGCCTGCGGCGCAACCGCGGCCAGCATGGTTTTAGCGTTGACGCCTCAGCGCAAGAACTCTAACCTAGCTTCCTGAATGTCTCACCTGGCAACAGCAACGAACTTCACGCCGGCGCAGGCGCGTATCGACCGCGACTGTCCCGCGTGCGGCAGCGCTTCGCATAGCGCGCCCTTGTCGAACGAAAACGGGTACGACCTGGTGCGCTGTAACCAATGCCGGATGCTGTTTACGCATACCGTGCAGACGATCGAGGCCAAGATCGCGCACTACGACAAACTGGCGAACGAGCGCGTTGACACCACCAGCGTACTCTCCCCGGCACACTACGGATTGGCCAACCAGATCAAGTCCGTCGGCTTGTACGAACGTGTTCTGCAGTACGTCGTGGGAGAAATTCCGCAAGGCGACATCAATTTTGTCGACGTCGGCTGCGCCGGTGGCCTGTTCCTGCTGGCGGCGCAGTCGATCGACGGCTATCACTGCGGCGTGGCCCCGCGCTTCAAGGTGCGTGGGATCAGCATCGATCCGCGTGAACGCAGCGAGACCGAACGCAATGTCGGCTGTCCCGTGCTGTTTCCCGATGAGGCGGCGAAAGCCTGGGCGGAATGGGCGGACGTTGTCACGCTGATGAACGTACTGGAGCACGTGTGCTCGCCCTTCGAGTTACTTGGCCAACTGAGACGGATCATGAAGCCGGGCGGCATTCTGCTGATCGATGTTCCCAACAACGCGGTGGTTTCGTTGCGCGGGAGGCTGCTTCATCGCTGGCCCGAACTCGACTTGGGCGAGCACATCAATCATTTCGTCCCCTCTACGCTGGACACGGCCCTGATCCGAGCGGGGTTTACTCCACGGCGAAGATTCCATGGGATGTTCGGGGGCGTGGAATCGCTAGCCATCAAGCCTGGACTGCAAAGCGCAGTGCGTTGGACGGCAGCCTCGGCGATCATGACGGCAACCCTGCGGCGAATTCAGCTTTTCCCCCACATGACCATGGCCTATAAGGCGTAAGCTACTGTCGATCGGTAGGTTGTGTCGGCGCTTGTGCGATCCTTCCAGTCCAGCGCGTAGTTTTTAAATGTCAATATTGCGAAACGCAACAATAAGCCGTAATTGCAAGATGCCAATACAAATATAAAGTTGGCAAAAGCCGCAGAAATCCCGGTGAAATATGCTATGATGTAATTAGAGTAGAAAGTTAAGGAACCCGGTCCAATTGACCGGGTTTTTGTTTTTTCAGCTTTCGGCTGAACTGGCCCATAAGTGCCGTTATGGGTTGCCGCTTGAATTTTCTGTAAAGCTGCCCAAAAGATATGTTCCCAACCCAGCCTCGCTCCCGTATACTGCCGCCATCACAAGCTACGACTTTCATGGGATAGCAACTGGGACGTTCGCTGACTAGACTTAGCGGGCACTTCAGGTTCCCTGTAGTTACGGGTTCAACCATCGTCCACCTCCTCGGTTGAATTCTCCGCCACAGGTATCTCGAAAGTCTGCACATCAGAATCGTAAGCCGTAGCTGTGACGGGCCATCAGCTTTTGTGCCAGCGCCACTGCACGAAAGAATTTTTATGCCGGAATTTGCGGGTCTACGTACCGACCTTACAACGTGGATTATCCTGGCCGTCACCACGCTTTGCTGGTTGGCATCGCTGCGCCTGGTTCCCAACTTTAAGCGCCAGGGCTGGCCAGCGCTGCTGCAATCGGTTTACGGTCTGGTCTGGCTCGACTTCGGCCTCGACATTGTCCTGCGCTTCTGCATGCTGAGCTACAACGCGGTGGAGTGGGGCAATGCGACGCCGCGTCTGGTAGCGCTCTCCACCGACATCGTCAACACCACGCTGATTTATAGCGGCGCTTTCTGGGTGCTGGTTACGGGAGCGTATGCACTCGCCGTGCGCCGCCGCGGAGCCGGGCCGCTGAGCGTGACCGCTTCGATCAGTCCCGAATTCGCCTACAGCGCCGCGCTGCCGGTGGCGCTGATGGCTTCCGTCGGCTTCTACCTCGCCGACACCGGACGCACTCCGTTGGTGCTGCTGACGCCACTCGCGCTGATGTCGGGCCTCTACATGGTGCCGGCGGTGATCATCTGGTGGGACCACTTCCGCCGGCCCGGCCCGCTGTGGCGGATCGGGAGCCTGCACGTAATCGTGCTGCTGCCGGCGCTGGTGCGCGGCATCGTCAGTCCCTATCGCGAGAATCTTGCGCCCATCGTCCTCATCCCCCTGGCGGCGGCGGTGTTTGCCGGAAGACGGCCGCGACTGACCCGGCTGCTTCCTCTGGGCCTGGTCGGCTTGCTGGTGCTGAGCTTCGTCGTCCAGTCGTACCGGCAGATCAAGTGGGAGAATGTTCGTCCCGAAGAACTCAGCAGTCAGATGCAGCATGACGGACTCACCGGCTGGATCAGCGTGGCCTCGGGAGAACCGGTGCATCGCTTCCACGCCTTCGATTCCTTTCTGCTGACGGTTGCGCTGGTGCCGGCGCTGGAGCCGCACTCGGGACGCAACGTGCTGACCTCGGCCCTGGTGCGCGGCGTGCTGCCGCGCGCCGTCTACGGCAACAAAGGCAATGCCACGGAAGGCATCGATTTCGGTTCGCGCATCTGGGCCTACGACAATCCGGTGATGCGCGAAGGCGGAGGCGCTTCCATTGCGCCTTCCATGCCCGGCGATCTCTACGATGCCGGCGGACGGTTGTACCTTGTGCTGGGCGCGTTGCTGTGGGGAACGCTGCTCGGCTGGGTGGACGGATGGAAAGCGCACCTGCCGGTGTTTGCCAGCGCCGCAATCACCGTGCTGGTCATGACCCAATGCGCCATGTCGGTCGAGCGCGATTTCGATTACTCCGTCTCCACCTTCATTCAGACCCTGCTGGTTTTTGTTGTCGTCGCCTGGGCCACTTCACTGGTGCGACAGGAAGAACCGCAGTACTCACGTCGGCTGCGGCCGAGTCTGGAGCGTTCCTAGAAAAACATGAATTCGATTCTGGCCGGTCGAGACAGCTCTGAGCTGCAAAAAGTCAGGACGCCTGTGCGCGGGGAGGATCTGCGATGAAGGTCCTCATCCTGGCCACAGACGTTTTCACCCGCGGCGGCATCGCGCGCTACACCTCCACTCTGGCCTCTTCTCTGGGAAACCTGGTCGGCTCCGAAAACGTTGACGTTCTCTGCTTCTTCGACTGGGGACATGCGGGCGACGTGCCGGCGAACTTCCGCCTGCTGGGTTCGGTCAGCAGCCACAAGAATGCGACGCTACTGCCGCGGCTGCGCTTCCTCGCTAAAGCCTGGAGCGCGGGATCGCGTGGCTACGATCTGGTCATCGCCAATCACGTCGCGCTCGCGCCGGTGGCCGCGTTACTGAATCGCGTCTTCGGCATTCCCTACTGGGTCGCCTGTCACAGCATTGAGATCTGGTGGGGCACCACGCGCGCTCGTCACGCCGCGCTCCAGCGCGCCGATCTCATTCTCCCGGTCAGCCGTTATACCGCCGAAATCGTCGAGCAGATGAGCGGGATCGACAGCTCACGGGTGAAGCTGCTGTACAACGCCATTCCCGATTCCCTCACCCTTGCTCTGTCGGCGAAGCTGCCCGCGCCTCCGGCCAAACGCGCGCCGATGTTGTTGTCGGTGACCGCGCTGGTGCGGGGTAACGAGTTCAAAGGCATCGATACCGTTCTCGAAGCTCTGCCGCGGGTGCTGAAGACCGTGCCCGATTTGCAGTACGTCGTGGCGGGCGAAGGCGAACTCCGGTCGAAGCTGGAGAGTCTCGCCGTCAAGGCAGGCGTGGCCGCGAATGTTCGTTTTCTTGGCGAAGTTTCCGATGCGGAGCTGATCGCGCTGTATCGCCAATGCGATGTTTTCGTGCTGCCCAGCCGCGGCCAGGAGTTGCGGGGCGCCATCGGTGGCGAAGGATTCGGGCGCGTTTACGTCGAAGCTGCGCTCGCCGGAAAGCCGGTCATCGGTAGCTCCTGCGGCGGTGCGGCGGAAGCGGTGCTGGATGGGGTGACTGGGCTGCTGGTCAATCCGCAGTGGTCCGATGACGTTGCCGACGCGGTGCTGGCGCTGGTCACCGATCGCGAGCGCGCGACTGCGATGGGTGCGGCCGGACGCAAGTGGGCGCTGGAGATGTTCTCCCAGCAGGCGCTCAGCGAATCGCTGCAACGTTTCTTGCAGCCCTACGGATTGGAGAGCTCAAATCTGCCGAAGCTCGCGCACGCGGGTGCACGGCCACAACGCGACAACAGCCCGGTATCGCAGCCCGTCAACGAGGTGATGTAGCGCATGTGTGGAATCGTGGGAGTGTGGAGCGACGGACGGCCTGAGCAGGCTCGCGCCGCAGTGCGCGACATGATGGCGGCCTCGCGCCATCGCGGTCCCGATGCCGATGGCCTCATCGAACTGGGCGATGGCCTGGTGCTCGGCCACACCCGTCTTTCCATCCTCGACTTGAGCCAGGGCGCGCGCCAGCCCATGCTCGATGCGACCTCGGGCTCATGGCTGATTTTCAACGGCGAGATCTACAACTTCCGCGAGCTGCGCGGAGAACTGCAGTGGCTCGGCGTGCGCTTCGCCACCACCGGCGACAGCGAAGTCCTCCTGCAGGCGCTGGTGCACTGGGGCGAGACCGCGCTCGACAAACTCGACGGCATGTTTGCCTGCGCGTTCTGGAACGGTCGTGACCGCAATCTGCTGCTGGCGCGCGACCGCCTGGGCATCAAGCCGCTCTACGTCTACTCCGGAGCGCGCGGCATGGCCTTCGGCTCCGAGGTGAAAGCTGTGGAGCGCGCCAATCTCGGTCCGCTCACGGTGGATCGTGAAGCCATGGATTCGTTCCTTGCATTCGGCGCGGTGATCGGGCCGGAGACGATCTACCGTGAAATTCGCGAGCTGGAGCCGGGACATGTGCTGCGCATCAGCCGGTGCGGCGAGGCTGTCGATCGCCAGTACTGGTCGCTCGAATCCAACATCGGCGAGAGCGTGGCTGAGCGCTCCACAAATGGCACGCAGGATTTTTCTCATGCCGTCGCCGAGGTTCGCCAGCGGCTGGCCGCGGCCGTTGATTCGCATCTGGTCAGCGATGTTCCGGTCGGCGTATTTCTCTCCGGCGGCGTCGATTCCAGCTTGCTGGCGCTGCTCGCCTCCGAGCGTGCCAAGAGCCCGATCACGCTGCTGACCGTCGCCTTCGCCGAGCAGGAATTCTCCGAGCTGCCTTACGCGCGTCAGATCGCCAGCGAGCTACCGCACCATCACGAAGTCGTCACCCTGACCGCCGAGCAACTGCGCGATCTTCTGCCGCTTGCGCTCAGTGCGATGGATCAGCCGACGGTCGACGGCATCAACACCTACGTCATCTGCCGCGCGGGCGCGTCGTTGGGATTGAAGGTTCTGCTGAGCGGCGTGGGCGGGGACGAGCTGTTCGGCGGCTACACAACGTTCGCGAAGGCGCCGCAGCTACTGCGCTTCGGCGCGGCAATCCGCCCGGCGGCGCGGGTCATCGCCAGGTTGAACACCAAGAACCCGATTCAGTGGCGCAAGGCCGCCGACGCCGGCCGTCTGCAAAACCTCGCTGAGGCCTACCTGCTTCAACGCAGCATTCGCTGGACACCCGAGATCCGCCGCAGCCTAGGCGCGCGCTTGCAGCCGAATCTCGATTCGCTCGCCAACGATTATCGGAAAGTGGCAGCGCTCGAACTCGGGGTTTACATGCGCAATCAGCTGCTGCGCGACGCCGACGTTTTCAGCATGGCTAATTCGGTCGAGCTGCGCGTTCCCTTCCTCGATCTCGCGCTGGTGGAAACCGCACTGGCCATCGACCCGCGTCATCACTTCGAGGGCGGCAAAGGCAAGCGCATCACCTGGCAAATTCTCCGCCAGTTGACGAAGAACGGTGTCTCGCACCGCCGCAAGATGGGCTTCGCCTTTCCCTGGCAGCGCTGGCTGCAAAGCTCGCTGCACGACACCATCGCCGCTACGCTGCGCAACCAACAGCTTTACGAGGCGCTGGCGCTCGATCCCGCCTACGGACGGCAGTTGCTCGCCGGCCTGGCAAGCGGCGATCGCATGCAGTCGTGGAGCGAGGTGTGGTCGCTGTTTGTGCTGTTGCATTGGCAGGCAAGAACCGGAGTGGAATGTGCCGTTGCCTAGAATAGCGGTGTTGTGCGCAATTCGCGGACTTGGCGGAGCGGAGCTTAGCCTGCTGGAGCTGGTCTCGCGTCTGCGCGACCGCTACGAATTCCACCTGCTCATACCTGGCGAAGGCCCGCTGCAGGAAGCCGCGTTGCGCGCCGGCGCCCACACCTGGATCCTGCCCTGGCCCGAAGCCATCTCGCGTACCGGCGAGACTGCCATGCGTGCCGGCCCCGCGCAACTGCTGCGCGCCATGATGAATCTGCGTTCCTTCATACGCCAGCTCTCCGAGTTGCTGGAGGAGATCGATCCGGCGGCAATCGTCACCAACGCGGTCAAGGCGCACATCGCCGGCGCGCTGGTGCGGCGTCCCAAAGGCGTGCCGCTAATCTGGTATCTGCGCGATGGATTTGAGGACCGTGTCCTTTCGCGCAAGCTGCTGCGGCTGCTGTCGCGCCGTTGCGATCAGGCAATCTGTATTTCGCAATACGTGCTGGCGCAGTTGCGCCAATTTGTTTCCCGCACGCTCCCGGCGGAGGTGGTCTACAACATTGTCGATCTGAATCGCTTTCATCCTGCAGCCACTCCCGCCTCTGACCTGCACAAGCGGCCGCATGAAGTCTGGTTCGGCATCGTCGGTCCGATTACGCCGTTGAAGGGCCATGATGTCTTTCTCGATGCCGCGGAGAGGGT
>Ga0335074_10007158_pt1 | contig 15468 bp, 11 predicted proteins | sample Lox_Sample_23_FD_206715 | JGI IMG/M metagenome (GOLD analysis project Ga0335074, IMG submission 206715) | Soil microbial communities from Loxahatchee National Wildlife Refuge, Florida, United States - Lox_Sample_2.3 | ecosystem: Environmental > Terrestrial > Soil > Wetlands | place: USA... | reverse complement strand
AACATGGCAAGACGGTGCTTTATCAAGGGGACGAAGATGTCCGCGGAAGGTGGCTTGATTTTCGATTCATTGCGCGATGGGACCGCAGTAGCACAGGCACCCTCGATGCAACCGTAGACGGACGAGAAATCCTCCACTACGAAGGACCTACGATTTACCAACCCGGATCGGGGCATTCCCGGCACGCCCTCATCTATTTCAAGACCGGTCTGTACAGAGACGCACTACACGACCCGCCCTGGACGATGTATGTCGACGAATACCGAAAGGATCAATGTGATGCTGGAGGTTGCCGGTGAACTCCACAACAGGCCAATTACGGTCGACCGGAAGTTGACGGTCAACTGACGCTATCAGGCGATTACACTCAAAACCTCACACCGTCGTCAATGAGTGAAATGACGATATTACGACAACAACCGCGTTCGTAGGATGAGCCGATTCTCTGTGACTATCCTCCAGCAGAAAAAAGTATGAGATTTCCGTCGGGATCACGAACGATGAATGTGCAAGCGCCCCATGGTTCTGCCTTGAGTGTCTGATGAAAGAACACCCCTGCCGTTTGAAATTCGAGGAAGAGTGGCTTTGCCTCGTCTATAGTGATCGATGCTGAGAGCAGGTGTTCTCTGTCCCGAAGCTCCGGATTGATTGCGACTTCGTCCAGATGTCGGATATTCAACCTGGCTCCATCGCGGAACACTTGTCCGTAGAAGGGCGGCTCGCCATAGATGAAGGCAACAGCAAACCCTAGTTTTTTCGTATAGAACTCGCACGAGGCTCCAACGTCGGCGACAAAGAGCTGAGGTTCGGCGGCAAGAAGTTTAGGTTTGGACAGAGTCTCAGCGAGTACATCCTTCATAGTGTGGTCTGTGTTCCTCGGTCTACCGAAGAACAAGACGTAGCCGTCAGGGTCGCAAATCTCAAAGCCGCGAAGACCATCGTGGGTATCCTTGAGGGGTTCGCTGAATGCTGCGCCACGGTCGGCAAATTCTGCGGCGAGCGTATCCGGGTCTGGCGCATAGACGTAGGCATCCCACCTCATGGAGGGATTACGCTCGGGGTTCGGCAGCGGCAACGTCTCTTTATCCGACTTGACGAAGATTTGTGCTCCGTCGCGGCCGACTATTGCAAAAAAGGGGTTTCGATCCGGCTGCTGGAATGTCGTCTTAAAGCCAAGTTTGTCGCGGTAAAATGCGATGGTTTGATCGACGTTGCTCACGATGAAAAACGGTGAAATCGCCTGCGTGGTCGTTCGTATCATAAGCATGGAGCCAGCATACTAATTCAGTGCGATTGGGCCTGAACGGGAGCAGAATTCAAACTATTCCTACGATAAAGTCGTCAGCATTTTACGCCAAAGCACAATGGCGTAACTGTCGCCAACAGGCGTTAGCGCAAGTTGCGCCGTTTGTTCGCCTATGCGGCAATGGACCCGTCGCAAATCCCATGGAGTGACGCTAATCGGGGGACGAGCGACGCTTCGACGCTTGCCTGCGCGGTAACTTGCGGGCTACTCCGCCGCGGCTCTCGCCGTGGGCTGCGTCCAGCCGAGCCGCGAGGGTGTCGAACTCCGGCTTCGGCCCGCTCCAGCGCAGCTGCTCTACGTCGTCGAACAACTTGATGTCGGTGCGCAACGTGGCCAGAGTACGAAACAGGAGGGCTTGCTCGCGCCGCTCGCACAACGTAGCAGCCAGGGCACTCGCATTAGTAGCATTCACTCGCCAATCGCGACAATCGACGGGAATCGCTTCCAGATGCAAGAACTTCGCCAGCACTGCCGCAGAGGACTTCGCTCCCCAGCCCGGCAATCCCGGGTAACCGTCCGCAGAATCGCCCACCAGCGCGAGGTAATCGGGGATCGACTCCGGCGTGACGCCGAACTTCTGCACAACCCCCGCCTCGTCCAAGGTAACATTGGTTCGCCGACTTAGTTGCACAACGCGCGTACCGCTTACACATTGCGCCAGGTCCTTGTCCGGGGTGCAGATGATCACCTGCTTCACGCGCTTGTCGCGAGCGGCGGCCACGGCTCCCGCCGCCAGCGCGTCGTCCGCTTCAAACTCGGTCATCGGCCACACAGCGATACCCGCCGCGGACAAAATGTCTTCAAGCAGGGGAAATTGCGCCAGCAAATCGGGCGGCACGCCTGCGCTGGTCTTGTATCCCGGCCATAATTGGTTGCGGAAGGATTCGATGACGTGATCGGTTGCTACGGCAATATGTGTCGCGCCATTACGAATCATCCCCAGCACCGACGCGAGCACGCCACGGACGGCGGCCATCTCATGGCCGTCTGCGTCCATCGCGGAGGGCAGGGCATAGTAGTGGCGGAAGAGTTCGTAGGTGCCGTCAACCACGTAAACGTTCACAATTGACATTCATGATAGAGGATTAGTGGAGCCGGCGGGAGTTGAAGGTAGCATCGAGATCTCAAGTCGGCGCAGTTGTTGCAGATGCTGTATTCGATCCGCAGCGAGCGGCTGCTGATGGAGGAGATCGATTACAGCATGTTGTTCCGCTGGTTCGTCGGACTGATTCTGGACGACGGGGTGTGGGGCGCGACCACCTTCAGCAAAAATCGGGACCGGTTGCCGGAGGCCGAACTAGCCAAGCAGTCTCTGGCGCAGACGGTGGAGCAGGCGCGCGCGCAGAGCTTGAAGACGCGAACCCGATAGGGGTCGAGGAGGTTCAGATGTCGTCTCAACGGCTTCAAAAACAAAAGTTTTATATCGTTGGCCACAATCCCAACACCGTCGCTCACGCAAAAATTTACCTCGATGCTGGAGCGAACGCGCTGGAGCCCGATGTTTGCTTCAGTTCAAAGTCGACCCATCCGGACCGGTACTATGTGAGCCACGACCACGTCTCGATCGATGAGGACTCATACGATTTTGATCACGAGCACAGCCTCGCCAACTACATGCAACAGCTAGCGGTCCTACTCACCACGACCGAGAAGAACTACGACTTGGCCCTGATCTGGCTCGACTACAAGGACAGCCCAGAGGGTGACATCAATGAGATGTTGAAGATCGTACACGACAACTTTACCGTAGCGAGCCCGAAATGCGCGGGGGTCGCGATTATGGTTAGCGTCGCCCGCATCTCCGATGCTGCCTTCGTGAATGGGTACGACCAGAGCATTCTCAATGCTGGGGTAGCCATCGATCAAGATGACGACAGCGCCGGAGTACGTGACAACTTCGTTTCAGCCCTCAAGACACGGTTCGCCTATGCCAATGGAATCATGGTGGGTGGCTTGCCGATCGGAATCTACAAATCCATGATGAAGGCCAAAGTCATACAAGCCCAGGCAGTAAATCCCGATCAACGATTCAAAATGCTACACACCTGGGTGTTGGCCAGCGATAACTCCCTTCGCAGTTATCTCGACCTGCACATCGACGGCATTATTGTGAACCCCAGCACGGTCCCGACGTTGATCTCAATCCTGAACGAACCGCATTATCTCGCGATGTATGAGCTAGCAACGAATGGATACAACCCCTGGGGCGCGCCACCGATACCTGCCTATTGGGGTGCGGTGCAGACCGCCGACGTGACGTGGGCGGGCACCGACGCGTTAGTAAATCTCACGCTGAACGGCACAAATGGCTCACTGGTCTGCTCTATCCACGGCGACTGGGCAGGTGTGCTGGAGCAAGGCGACTCGAACGATGTGAGCTGGCAGGGACAAAATATCGGTACCATCACGAGCCTGACCGCTGAACTCGGCAACAGTGCAGGCAACGCTCCAGACTGGCTGCCTGCCAGAATCACGGTGGGAAGCAACCTGATGCCGAAGCCGGTACATTTCAATTTTGGACCAAACGATTGGGTAACGTTCGGGTTGCCAGTGACAAAGCTGCCGATCTGAACCCAGCTGCTAGTTAAAAGCTGGCTTCGATAGCCGCGCCCAGTCGGATTTGGCGTCGTAAACCATTGGCCCTCGAACAGCGAACTTAGGAGGAGGCATGATCGATAGCAGGTTCAACGAGTCAGCGTGGGCGCTCCGATCGAGCGGCAGCGCGATGACCGCGCAAGAAGTCTGCGGGACAATTAATTCCCAGTTAGGGAGATCGTGGTCCGAGAGTGAGATTTCACGAGCGTTAGACGAATTAGTAAGAAATGGCCTCGCTTCTCGCAGCAGGACGGGGGGCTACCAATGGATCGCTCCGACGCATCGCTAAATAGTGCTGTTCAGGGCTCAGCAGACAGCCAACTCACCTTGCATACTTCATCAAGCAATGCTGGGCAGCCCCTAAGTTCATCTCTTGTAGGATTGGCATATGAATATTACGGTCATCGCGGCGGTTCTCGTACGGACGGCCGATTGGAGAAACTGTGACAGATTTCGAAGTAGCACACCTGAATGTTTAAGGGCAGCAAGTAATCATGGTAATTGTGAATTCTTCGCTAGGATTGAAGCGTAGCCTCTCGAGGGACTTAAGTATCAAGCTTCGAGGCCCTTCTGAGGCGCGGCAGCCACCGCACAACATTTCCTTTGGATAGCTATTTGCCTCGACCAGTAACGCGCCGTCACTGTGACTGAGGAGGGTATGCAGACGTCCTATAGTGTGACACGACCAGTCTAATCAAGCTGAAGAGCGTAGTAGCACCCGCACCCGCGACCAAGCCCGTTAGCCAAATGACTTGAGGAGGACTATTCTTGAGGTGTAACATACCGCCTTTCTGTATTCATCATTACGCAATAAACCTAAGTCGATCATGTTCGTTGCTGCTGACATTTATCGCCCTTTCGGCACCGCTGTTTGCAGTCGCTGTCGATAAAACCGGCGGCTTGGTAATTCGCATATGCGCCCGCTGCAGTTCCTACGATTGCGCCAGCAACTATACCGCCCGGGGTACCTAAGCCGGTCCATGCGGTCGTCGCAAAGCCTGTCGCGACTCCCGTAAGAAACGATCCCCTATACCGTCGCTCCAGCTTGAAGAGGTTCTTGTAGCAATCTTTTTGATCGTCGGGCACATCACTGTCATCCTCGGTTCCCCACAGTGACATGCAAACCAGATGAATCCTGGGATACGATTGGGTTGCTTTTAGCACACAGATAGGGATTGACGTCCGGCTGTGGCGCCAGTGCCCCCGCATCGGCGCGAAGAACCTCGGGCAAACTGTGCGGAACGTTCGGTTCTCTGATCGGATCGCGGTTGGAGGAGCAATCGAGCTCGTCTCAAATCAGTGTTCTTCAGCAACCTGTGAAGCCGTGCCTTTCACCGCGATCTTATGGGACGGGTGGCAGACCGGCCTGCTCCACCAATTCGTCGAATGCGGGGTCGCGATGCAGGAACCAAAGTGGCTGGCTAACAACAATCGAGGCGAACGCCACCTCGTGACGTTGGAATGACGTCTTCAGATAGCGCAGCGCCTCCGGGCGGTCCCCCAAGCGGCCATACGTTTCTGCGATAACAAACGCCGGTATCCTGCCTTCCCCATAGTATCTTTTCTGAATGCGCAAAATACTTTGCAGCATCTCCTGCCGTCCGCCGGAACGATAACCTTTTTCAGCCTCCCGAACAATGACCATCTCGTGAGCATCACCGGACAACGTCGCTGCCTTCCGCGCCTCTTCCAGATAGTCGGGATAATCGTCGTTGTCCATGTAAATGTAGGACAGGTACTGATGGGTGGAGAAGAATCCAGGCTGGGACACTCGTATCTGCTTCAGCAAAGAAATCGCTTGGTCCTTCTCGCCGGCACGGGCGAGAATGAGGGCCTTGTCGGCAAGAATAGATGTGGATGCTGGGTCAAGCTGCTGGGCGCGATTGATCTGTTCCAGCGCCTCCGGAAAGCGCGCCCGAACCAGGAGGAACGTGGCGTACCAGTGGTGGGCGGTCACATACCCGGGATTCAGTTCGATGGCCCGGCGAAATTCGCGCTCGGCTTCCACCGCATCCCAGTTCCAATAGTAGGTGACCATCGCCAGCGCGTTGTGGGCTTCGGCGGAAGAGTCGTCGAGCTCCACCGCCTTGCGCGCGGCAATCAACGCCCGGGGGAACGCCTCCTCGGACGGCATCGCGGCGAATTCCCGCAGTAGGATGTAGCAGTTCGCCAGTCCGACATAGGCTTGCGCATAGCTGGGATCGCGAACGATGGCTTGATTGAAATAGTTCAATGCCTGGTTCAAATCGCCGGGAGTCCGCTTGTCCCAGTGATAACGGCCTTGCAAGTAGAGGTCTCTGGCGACTGGGTCCGAACTGGCGCCGCGGACGCTTCGCGGCGAGGGTACGCCCGCAGTGGCGACGCCCTGCGCCGTTGTGGGTGCGCTCGCGACCGTTGGATGCGAGTTCCTTCGAGCAACCCCGATTAGCACACAGACTCCAACCAGCATGGCCGCCGCCATCGCAGTGACCAGGAGTGGAATTTTTCGCGAGCGAACGGTAGGACGGGGCGCAGCCGTGCCGACCGGTATAACCAGCGCGCTCACGGGGTCCTGGTTCTCTTTCGCCGGGGCCACTTCTTCGCCCCGCGATTCCCCAGAGCTCATCCACTGCGTCAGTTCGTCGGTGAAGGCGAATACCCGTGCGCCCGAACTCTCACGGAAGCGATGGACCGGAAGCCCCTTTTCCTTCTCCCATCGCTTGACGGTGCGCTCGTCGCGGTCGAAGTAGGCGGCGATCTCCTTCCAGGAGTCTAGCCGGCGACGCGCGCGTGTCACCTCATGAATGCCCTGCTTTGTCACGCATTGTCCCGCTATGTCTCTTGCCAAGGGTGCAGAGAGACGTGACTATAGGCCCATAAATTTATCGCTGTTTCCCGCAAATGTCATCGGTGTTGACGCTCCCCGGCGCTGGATTTCGCGGAGTCACGTAAGGGCGAACATCTCTAGCCGACTCCGGCAGAGGACTCCGCACGTGAGTGGTATCGCCAACGAATGTCGTTTCACTGGAGGAGCTTGTGAAGAAACAACTCAGCTATATCGCGAACGTCCCATTGTTGAACTGCGCGGCGCCAGTGCTCAATGCGCCATATGCGATCACTCATCGTGAGGAGAGGGGACCGACCATGGCACAGCTAAAGGCTGGTTTCGCTTGGACATCGCAACGCAATCACAGATTAGGACATATCGCGCTTGTCATATTACTGCTAGCGTCCACAACCTTGATAGGCCAAGCCCAGACATTGACGACACTTCATAACTTCACCGGCGGCGCAGATGGGGGGATGCCTTGGGCTGGCTTGACCATCGACCGAGGGGGCAACCTTTACGGAACTACCTTCCAAGGGGGAAATGGATTCGGCACGGTCTACAAGCTGGCGCAAAAGAACGGCAATTGGACCATTGCTCCGCTGTATAAGTTCAACGGAGGCAATGACGGAGCAAATCCCGTGGCACCTGTGGTCCTCGGTCCAAACGGCACGCTGTACGGCACGACTGTTGGGGGCGGGGGTACCAGCAACACTTGTAACAGTCCCTACCCCGTAGGATGCGGTATAGTCTTCAATCTGGCACCCAGACCGTCGATCCCACCTTCGCCGCTCACGCCATGGAACGAGACCGTGCTGTATCGCTTCCAGGGAACTACGGATGGAGCGTATCCGGGATACGGTGACCTCACCTTCGACAGCGCCGGAAACATATACGGTACAACCAGCCAAGCCGGCGTCAGCTCTGCCCAGTGTTTTCCGCTCGGCTGCGGGGTCGTCTTTAAACTTACTCACTCTGGCCAGGGGTATACCGAGAGCGTCATCTACAGCTTCACGGGTGGTACCGATGGCTCTTGGCCAGTCGGCGCAGTCGTGTTCAATTCCACGGGAGAAGCTTACACGACCGCAGGCTCGCTTAACCCCAGTGGTGCAAATGGTGGCGGTACGGTAATCGAGCTGACGCCATCGGGTGGTGGCTGGACCGAAACGACAATTCACAACTTCACACCTGGTACTGACGGATCAAGTCCTTGGTCGGGGGTGATTCTCGACAGCTCCGGCAATCTATATGGGACGACGAGTACCAATGGATCAGGCGGCGGGGGCACGGTCTTTGAGCTAATGCCCTCCGGCGGAGGTGGAGTCTACAACGTTCTGCAAAGTTTTTCCGGATCCGGGAACAGCCCGGGACCGCTTCGTCGGCTGGTGATGGACTCGGCCGGAAACCTCTATGGCACGACATTTGCCGATGGAGCACACGGTCTGGGCTCGGTTTTCAAGCTGACCCACTCGGGTGGGGGCTGGACGTACACCTCACTTCACGATTTTACCGGTGGCAGCGACGGAGCCAATCCATATTCCACGGTTGTGTTTGATTCCAGCGGCAATCTATATGGCACCGCGAGCGCAGGAGGGTCAATGGGTCAGGGCGTCGTTTGGGAGATTACGCCCTAGAAGCGGTCAGGACGGGGGTGAGACGGCGGGCGCCCCACCCCAAGCTTCGCTTGCTTGGGTGGGGGTTTTCGTCCCGAGTCCCAAACGTAATTGGCGCGCGCGATCTTCACCCGTGGATTCCGAGTTTGTGGGCACGATCAAGAGCAGTTCCGAAAGTGACAGCCTGGTGCCGACGGTCGAGCTGCCGCATACTTCGGAGTGCCCAACCGCGACTTCCGCTACCAGTTGACCGCGGTCGGCGCCCCGCAATCGTGCCTGTATATCGCGCGCAAGGTGAAAGGCAATCACTTCAAGATCGCCAGTGGCAAGCCCGGCGCGAACGTATCTTGGCAGGTGGCGGGCATTCGGCAGGATGCCTGAACGAATGCCCGCCGCATTCCCAATGAAGAAGACAAGCCGCTGTATGAGCGGGGAAAAAACTGTAGAGTACGGTCACATTCCAACTGCCTCCCGAGAGCGTCGCTTCGTAAACTGTGCCATTGCCGCAGGTTCGCAGCGCTATATACCGCAGCGCTATATACTCGGTACTCGTGATCATGCAAACGACATCGGATACCGCTCAGCAGCAGCTTACGACAACGTTGATCCCGCGTTCGGTTTTGTTCGGCAATCCCGAGCGATCCAACCCGAGCATCTCTCCCGACGGCGCGCAGCTCGCGTATTTGGCTCCGGTGGATGGCGTCCTGAATGTTTGGGTCCGAACCTTGGGCGGCAACGACGACCGTCCGGTCACCTCCGACACCAAGCGCGGCATTCACGTTTTTGCCTGCAATATGACAACCGGCACATCTTGTACGCGCAGGACGCCGATGGCGACGAAAACTGGCGGCTTTACCAGACCGATATCGCCGATAAGCAGACGGTTGATCTGACGCCGTTCGAAAAGGTGCGGGCCTCCGTCGTTGCCTACAAATGGGACCATCCCAACACGCTGCTGGTGGCAACGAACCAGCGCGACGAGAGCTTATTTGATGTCTATCGCCTCGACCTGACGACCCGGAAGCTGGCGATGGATACTGAAAATCCCGGGGATGTGGCGGCCTGGTATGCCGATCACGACCTTCAGGTGCGCGCGGCGCAGATTATGACGGCGGACGGCAGCACCGTGATTCGCGTGCGTGACGATGCCAACTCAGCCTGGCGCGAACTCATCCAGTGGGGCCCGGACGAGACCTTTGGTGGGGTTTTCGGCTTCGCTCCCGACAATCAGAAACTTTGGATTGCAACCAGCCTCAACGCAAATGCCGCGCGTTTGCTCGAGGTCGACGTCGCGACGGGAGCGCAGCGCGTTCTCGCTGCCGACCCGCAGTTCGATATTGCCGACATCGAGACCCAACCCACCACGCGCAAGCTGCAGGCCGCGCTTTTCGTCAAGCAACGCCTCGCCCAGGAGTTTATTGACCCGAGCATCAAGCCCGACTACGACCTGCTGCAGGCGGCTAATTCCTGCGATATCGTCAACCTGTCGCGAACGCTCGATGACCGCAAATGGGTGGTGACCTACTCTCGCGACGATGGGCCAACGCAGTGGTATCTGTACGACCGCCCGGCAAAGGCGGCGTCGCTGTTATTCAGCGCCCGGCCTGATCTGGAGAAGTATCCGCTGTCCAGGATGGAGCCCATCGAGTATGTCGCGCGTGATGGCATGACCATCTATGGCTATCTAACGGTTCCGGGGGGTCTCACGGCCGAGCGACTTCCGATGGTGCTGCTGGTACACGGAGGGCCATGGCACCGCGACGTCTGGGGCTATAACCCGTGGGCGCAGTGGCTCGCTAATCGCGGATACGTTGTGTTGCAGCCGAATTTCCGCGGCTCAACCGGCTATGGCAAGCAGTACATCAATGCCGGCGACCGCCAGTGGGCCGGCGCCATGCACACCGATCTGCTTGACGCCAAGAACTGGGCGGTCGAGCGGGGCATTGCCGATGCGAGCCGGGTCTGCATTATGGGCGGAAGCTATGGCGGTTATGCCACGCTCGCCGCACTGGCGTTTTCGCCGGGCGAGTTCTCCTGCGGCGTCGACATCGTGGGCCCATCGAACCTGAATACCTTGCTGGCGACAATTCCCCCCTACTGGGCGACCATGGTGGCGGCGTTTCATAAGCGCATGGGCGACAACGAAGAATTTTTGAATTCCCAATCGCCGTTGTTCAAAGCAAACCAGATCACAGCGCCGCTGCTGATCGGGCAGGGCGCCAACGATCCCCGCGTGAAGCAGGCGGAAAGCGATCAGATTGTCGAAGCGGTGCGGGCCAATGGTCAGCCGGTGGAGTACTACGTTTTCCCGGACGAGGGCCACGGTTTCCTGCGTCCGGAAAACGACATGGCATTCAACGCCGCAGTGGAAAACTTCCTGGCGAAGTACCTTGGCGGGCGCGCTGAACCTGCGTCAGACGATGAAGCCAAGCTGCTGGATAGCGTTGCGGCCTAGTGATTCACCACGCTTAGCGTAATGCTGCTCGGGTACTGCTGCGAGTGGTGGACTTCGTTGTGCGCGATCACTCCCGTGGTCTCGTCATAGTTGTTGCCGCCGGTGTTCAGGTTGCGATCGAAGCGCGGGAAATTGCTGCTGCTGACTTCCACGCGCAGCCGGTGGCCGGAAGCAAAGTAGTTGCTCGTCTGCATCGGTTGCAGCGTGACCTTGTAGACCTTTCCTTTCTCCATCCATACGGGCGGCTTGTCGTAGCCTTCGCGATAGCGCACGCGTTGGATGTTGTTGGCGAGGTTATACGCTGTACCGTCCGGCAGAACGTCGATGACCTTGATCGTAAAATCGGTGTCTTTGGCATCACTCGAGACATACAACGTGACGTCGATGGGCCCGCTTACCTCCATGCCCTCTTTTAACGGATCGGTCGTATACACCAATACGTCGTTACGCGTCTCCATCGGCCGCTGATCCAGTGCGCCCGGCTTGTAGTTGGAGCCCATGCAGCAGAACCCGCCGCCGTAGGTTGGCACCGGATTCATCGGATCATAGACAAACTGGTCCGGCTGGTCCTTGGCAACCGGCGTGGTGGTCAATTCGCCGTCACCGTACATCGTGTTGGCTTTGCCGTCGCTGGCAAAGTAATAAGTGACCGGCTTTGCGTCGGCAGGCGGCCAGGTGTCCGACGTCTGCCACTTGTTGCTGCCCATGGTGTAGTAACGCACCTTGGGCGTCTTCTCGAGGATGCCATTCTGCTCGCCCTTCAGGAAGTAGTCGAACCAGCCATAGGTCAGGGAGTCGTAGTCCAGGCGCGCATCGCCCATGTCGCGCTCGCCGACAATCGTGTTTTCGGTGGCGCGGGTGTAGCCACAATGCAACGTCGGCGCGATGACCGCATACTGTTCGTTGGCAACGTCCGGCCGCGCGGTCTTGCGGACGTAGTTGTAGGCGGCGAGATTAGGCCCGATGCTCACGTCGTACCAGCTCATGAACCACATGCCAGGGGTGTTGATGGTCATGCTGTCGTTCCACAATCCGCCCTTATACCAGGCCGGATCGTTCGGCGTGCGCGCGATCATATTGCCGTGGGTTACGCCCGGAGTCACGCTGGCAAATATGCCGCTGCCGGCGCCGACCGACTTCAGTATGTCGTTCTCCGGCAGATGCCAGACCGCCTTCGACCAGTCGACCGGCGGTTCATGGGGATGCAGATCATAGGACTTCGCCGCGATGACCAAATCCTGTTGTGAAGCTCCGTCGGGGAACATGGGTCGTATGCCGGTCTGAAAACCGTAATCCCGCAGCCACATCATGAACAGCATCTGCACGGCGCCGCCGCGAAACCAGTTGCCCTGCTCGTAGTAGGGACCGACTCGTCCAACTCCCGCGCCGAAGCCCATGGGAATGAACGTGGCCAGCGCTTTGTTACCCCGCGCAGCCACTGCCAGTTGCCACTCTGCCGTAGACGAGCATCCGATCAGTCCAACCTTGCCGTTCGACCACGGTTGTGAACTCATCCAGTCCAGTTCGTCGTCGGAATCGGTCAGCGGGGGTCCAAGAATGTCGTAGTCGCCTTCGGAGAAATAGCGGCCGCGCTCGTTCATCTCAACATAGGCATAGCCCCGCTTCACGGCCTCCAGCTCCCGCTTCATATCGCGTGGTGCGCCGAGCTGAATGTCCCAATAATTGAAGTTGTAAGGCGTGCGGACGAAAATGATGGGGTACTTTTTCGACTGGTCCTTGGGGCGATAGATGTCTGCCTGCATGCGCTTGCCGTCGCGCATCGCCACCATGACTTTGCGATCGATGATGGCAATCGACTCCAGTTCCTTCTCGGTCGCATTCCGTTGCGCTCGTAACGCCTCATCGCTCTCCCTGACCTGCGCCAAGGCCGGCAACGACGGCCCACTCGCAACGATAATTGCGATGGTGCACATCGCCAACGACAGTCCTATTTTTCGCCGACGCGCCTTTTCCATTCTCTTCGTCCTCTCCCCAGCAATTCGCGAGCATTAAAACGCCCATAAACTATAAACTCGACGGCGGGAATTCGCTCGCCGGTGTCCGTCTGAAGGGATATTTTTCGCCGGGATTCAGGGAACTCGGACGATTTGAATTCCGTAAACGAATCGATGGCAGGCCACGAAGCGCCGTCACCGTGAGTTAACCAATGCACGATCCGATATGGATACGTCTGCTTCTCCTGGCGCATGTCACCGCCGGGAGCGGTGCGTTTGTTCTGGCTCCGCTGGCCCTGGTCACAGCCAAGGGAAGCCGCGCTCACCGGCGCTGGGGCAAGTTCTACCTGTGGTGCATGGGCGCTGTGGCCGGCACGGCGCTGATTCTGGCCGCCTATCGGCCAATCCTGCTGCTCGCACTGATCGCGATATTCAGCTTTTATTTAGCTTTCGGCGCATACCGTGTGCTTGGTCAGAAGACTCTGGGAAAAGGAGCGCCGAAAATCGAAGCGCCGGATTGGGTTGCTGCCCTGTTGTGCCTGGTGGCGAGCGCCACGCTGGCGTTGTTGGGGGCAGTCCGGCCGGAGCTGGTCCAAAACCTGCGAATACCTGCGATTGTTTTTGGACTACTTGGCGTGCGCGTCTCCGGCAGGGCCATCTGGCGGTTCACCCATACCTCAACCGACAAGATGTTCTGGTGGTACACCCATCTGCAGGGGATGATTGGCAGCTACATCGCTGCCTGGACCGCGTTTTGCCTGGTCACCATCGGTCCCCTGGTGCACGGCGCCTGGTGGTTGTGGCTGGTTCCGCTCTCGATCGGTATGCCGGCCGTGATTGCAACGACGGCCTACTACCGGCGCAAATTCACTCCCCGGTCAGAGGTCGCACTGACATAAGCAGAGGCAGACCGGTCGGTCTTTTCAGTGCATCGCTGCTGACTTGTGCTCCAATGCCGTAAGCGCAGACTGGAAGCCTTCAGGCGCAACCCGCACCACCCCCTGATAGGGCCGGTCGATATCCGCGATCGCGACCAGCACTAGCGAAATCAGGAAGCTGAGAACCAAAACCTGGAGTAAATGAAAGCGAAAGTTAGCCACGCCGAAGAGGCAGCAGGCGGCCACGGTGACGATGCCGCCGGCGATCAGAACGGCCCACAGTATGGCGGGTAAGTGTTCGCGGCCTTGCATGATGCGCAGCCGCCGGTATTGTGTCAGCCCCCGCAATTCTTCCATCAGCTGATAGGCTGCGATCGCATCGGGTTGCGCATGTGCCTGTGCTTGTCCGGCAAGCTGCCAGAACTGGTCAATCATCTCGCCGCCTTCGGGCGGCAGGTTACCCTCTTCCAGGGCAGGCCACTCGCGGTGTACAGCATTGTCCGCATATCGAATACACAACGCCTGAATGCTTGCTGAATTAGGGTCCTGCAGCTGAGTAGCGATGCGATAGACGTTCGTCAGCGCGTTGGCTTCCTGTTCCTCGTTCGCCTGCGCTTCCTGAAACATGTACCACACACCGGAAAGCGTGAATGCCAGAATCACGGCATAGGTGGTTCCGATTACGGTGACGACGCCTCCGGTAAAGTCGTTTGACTCCTTGCGAGCATGAGAGGGGAAAACACGCGAGAGCGCGAACAGAAACAGCAACGCGGCGCCGGTGCAGCCTATGACGATGAGAATGTTGCTCAGCACTGGTCGAAGATGACTCGATTCAAAACTGCGGTTCGGGCATCCGCACCATCCGGAACTGCAGTCCAGTCAGGATCATGCAAGCGAGCACAGATTGTACACCGCAGGGGATTCGCGGGATACCAGCCCGCGCAGTTATCCGCTTGCGCCCGGGCTTTGGCACGGCAGACGACAGTCGACGATGGTAGCATTCGCTGGGCAACGAACCCGATATGCCGGAATTACCGGACATTGCCGCTTACATCGAGGCGCTGGAACCCCGGATCGCCGGCCAGCGGATCGAGCAGATCCGTTTGGCCAGTCCGTTTCTGCTTCGCAGCGTGGACCCGCCCACTACTGAAATAGCCGGGCGCGCAGTGCGGCAACTCCGGCGTATTGGAAAGCGAATTGCCATCGGAGTCGATGGGGATCTCTGGCTGGTGTTGCACCTCATGATCGCGGGTCGGCTGCACTGGCGGCCGCGCGACGCACCTCTGAAGGGACGCCAGAATCTCGCGGCGTTCGATTTCCCGAACGGTTCTCTGGTGCTGACGGAAGCCGGCGCCAAACGTCGTGCCTCGTTGCACTTGTTTCGCGGGGAAGAAGCCATGCAATCCATTGATCCCGGCGGGATCGACGTCTTCGCCGGCGACCTCGATGTCTTTCGCGCCGCGCTCACGGCTGAGAACCGCACGCTGAAGCGGGCGCTCACCGATCCGCGCATCGTAAGCGGAATCGGCAATGCCTATTCCGACGAGATTTTGCACGCTGCCCGGCTGTCTCCGATCGTTCTGACACAAAAGCTCAAACCGGAGGAGTGGGAGCGTCTGTTTACGGCAACCCGCGAGACCCTGCAGCTATGGATCGAGCGGCTGCGCGGCGAAGCGAAGGCGCGCTTCCCGGAGAAGGTCACTGCCTTTCGCAAGGAGATGGCGGTACACGGGCGCTATGGACAACCCTGTCCGCAATGCGGCGAACCGATCCAGCGGATTCGCTATGCGGATAATGAGACCAACTATTGTCCTCACTGCCAGACCAACGGCAAGCTGCTGGCCGATCGCAGCCTCTCAC
>Ga0335074_10007157_pt1 | contig 15468 bp, 9 predicted proteins | sample Lox_Sample_23_FD_206715 | JGI IMG/M metagenome (GOLD analysis project Ga0335074, IMG submission 206715) | Soil microbial communities from Loxahatchee National Wildlife Refuge, Florida, United States - Lox_Sample_2.3 | ecosystem: Environmental > Terrestrial > Soil > Wetlands | place: USA: Florida... | reverse complement strand
CGAAGCGATGCTCGGCGATCAACCGGCGCAGACGGTCAGCTCCGTATTCGGCGTTCGATGCGTCCGTTGCTTCGGAGACTCCATCGGAGTAAATGATCATGCGCTCGCCGGGCGCGAGCGATAGCCGCGTCAGAGAGAATTCCTCCTGGCCGAACATGCCGACCGGAAGGCTGGAACCTTCCAGCGGCTCCACGCTGCCGTTGCGGGCGATGAGCGGAGCGGGATGTCCGGCATTTGAGATTTCGATTTCCCCATTGCCGAGAGCGTGCCCGCACACGAGAGTTGCGTACTGATTAGGCAGTGTGCTTTCGGAAAAGACGCGGCTGGCGTGCTGGAGCATGGATTGAAGCGAGAAGCCCATGGGTATGAGAGTTCGAAACATGGCGTGCAGGTGCGCCATGAGCATGGAGGCCGCGACGCCTTTGCCGGAGACATCGCCGACCATGAAATAGAGGCCGGATCCATTGGCTTCCACCACATCGCAATAATCGCCGCTCACCATGCCGGCCGGTTCATAGTGATAGCAGATGTGCCAGCCGTGGCGCTCCAGATTCTGGGGCGGCAACAAGCCTTTCTGAACGCGCGCAGCAAGCTGCAAATCCTGTTCGAGGGCATCGCGTTCGCGCTTGCTCAAGTGATCGAGACAGAAGCGGACCAGAGGGTCGCAGATGAGGCGATCGCATTCGATGGTGTCGTGACAAGCCTCACAGAGACCGTAGGAGCCGTCTCGTATTCTGCCTAAGGCGCTGTCGACTTCTTCCAGCAGAGCGTGCAGGTTCGCGGGGTGCGCTCGTTCGGACAGCGCATCCTGCAATCGATCGCGCCGGGTTAGCAATTGCTGGCGCATGAATTGGTTAATGGCGGTTGCCATAATGCCTCCCGCGTATATGCACTAACGGCTCACGATTTTGATGCTCTCGAGTGGCGGAAAGTTGAGATGAAATCGGCTTTCCACAGGCCCATTTTCGCGAAGTGCGAGGGCGTGCGGCCATCCGAAAGTTGCGGCTGTTTCGTTTCGAAAGAGCCTCTACTCCGACCCTTTCGGCTGAAGCATGGCTTTGAGCTGCCGAAACGCGGTGGCGTCCAGGTTGAGCTTCAAGCGATTGGGGATATCGGGCTTGGCGGCGGAGAAATCGTGGTTTTGGGCGCGTTCGAGCAGGGTGGCTGCGTCGGAATCGGCTGGCTTGCGGTCGAGAACCGATTGCAGTTCCTTGGCAGCCTCATCGAAGCGGCCATTTTTCAAGAGCGCGGCGCCGAGATTGAAGAGATAGGTTGCGTCATTCGGATCACCATCGACGGCGCGGTGTAAGTCACCCAGGGCGGCGGGCTGATTCAATTGCATTTCGGCTGCGCCTAAGTTGTTATAGACCTCATTGAGGGGATAGGTTTTGAGAACCTCGCGGAAGAAATTTGCGGCAGATGTGTAGTCGGCCGCGGCGTAGGCGCTGAGTCCCATTTTGAAGCGCGCTTCGGGATAGTGCGGATCGGTCGTGTGGATATGCTGAAACCAGGCGAGGGCCTGCGCGTAGTCTTTCTTTTGGAGCGCCAATCTTCCCAGCTCAAAGTCCGGGCTGGAGAAGTTAGGATCGAGCGCCGCCGCCTGCATGAACCATTTCTGCTGCTGATCTCCACTAGGCGAGAGCAGGCCGCGGACATAACTCTCCTCGGCATCCACGCGAATCAACTTATTGGGCGCCATGAATTGATCAAGCACGAGGTTCGCCTTGGGTTCGAGATACTTGAGCGTGACGAATGCAAGATGTTCCTCAAGGCGCGAGAGTTCTGAGAGTTTGCCGGTTTCGGACGTTTCTGGGCCATCGTGCATGTGCCGCAAGTCGAGAAAGCGCGCACTTAGTTGGACGGAACTATCCTTTAACTCCGAGCTGCCGTCGGGTAAGTTGGCGTCGTAAGTGCCATAACAAAGGTAATCGGCATCCAGGCTTTGGCCGAGCCGGATCAGGGTGGCCTTGGTGAAAGTAGCTCCGGGGCGAAGCGACAGCCGGTGCATGGCTTCGGCACGGGAGCTACGATCAAGTACGATCTGATTGGCCGCGGCGTATTCGTTCATGAGCGTTTCGGCGACGCTTTCGCCGACCCAATTGAGGTCGGAATATTGCGAATGGTTCTGAAACTGGAGCACGAGCACGGTGGCCGGGAAAGCCGGGACGGCGGATAAAAGCAAGAGCGAAAGGAGCAGAGAAAACAGCCGCACGCGACCATGTTAGCGCGGGGTCGCCGCGGATCCTGCTTCGAGCACGCACGCCTTATTTACAACCGCAACTTTAGCAGCGTAACGCTTCGCGAAAGGGTCCAAGTTCCTTACCGCTCGAAACGCGATTCGAAAGCTCGCTCGAGTTGGCGCCAGTCGTTCTCCAGACGCTGGAACCAGGTCACAGACGGATAGCCAGGCAAAGCGTCTACTTTCCTGAAACTATTGGGCACCTCAAACAGGCTCTTGTCCAGCGGATCGTGGGAGAACTCCAGGACTTCGCGGGTCATTGAGCCGTCAGTCTCAAGAACAGGGAATCCGGGAAGTGACGGAACGCCGTGATTCACCACCGTATCGTGACACATGGTTTTGATAGATCCGGCGTACGAGCCGAGCAGGTAAGGCCGTGCCGCAGTGCCGGCTTTCGCCGCTGGGATGTACCACCCGTCCTTCTCAGTTTCGTGTGTCCAATCACACGCGCCGGGTTCGGCAACGTGCCGCTCGCGGAGCAGAAAATGGCTTGCCGTGCGTCCGAGGAACTCTCGCCGCTCGCCTGTGTCGATTGTCTCGTGATAGATGTTCACGACCTTTCCGGATTCCCGGATAGCCGGAGGCCGAGAAATCCACTGCGCCAGCAAGACGATCCAATCCGCGCTGTGTGCGCTCTGTTCGACATACTCCTGCGATTGTAGGTCGAGTAAGTACATAGTCTTCTGTCCGGAGTCCCAGATGGTCACTGGCCGCCGCGAGCCATCGGGGCCGAGATCTTCAGTGCGCATGTTCTTGCCTTGAACGTATTGCGCATAGATCATCTCGTGCCCGGCAAAGGTGGTTTTAGTCACCGTGTGCGTGTCCGCTCCTGAAGGAACGGTGAGCAGAACGAGCAAGAGCGCGACGGCCAACGTGCGCATGAAAGATATCGTACCGTGGGCAGCGTGTGGTGAGATTATCGAAGGGTGAGTGGATTATCCGATAATTCTAGATGTTCTCCGAAAGGATAAATCACACCGCCGTTACGTTTTTCAAGACTTGAAGAGGTGTTCCGTCACAAATCTGACTCGCTATATCCGCAGGCACTTCTTTTGTCGCAGCGACTTTGACACTTTCTTTGAGCAGGCGCTTGTCCGCCTCATTCGTGATCCATTTAGCACCAACTACCCCGACCAAGAACGCGCCGGCCAGAGCCGAAAATTGCAAGCTCGTAACGGCATTCGAATCAGCGAGATTAACACCTGCGCCCGATCCATAAAAAGCCCAGGACGCGAACGCTGCAAACGCGCCGGCAACCACCGTGGAAACCGCACCCGGACACCACACTCCTTCAATACGGCGCGGCAGTGCGAACCCGTTCGCACTGATCAGAGCATTGACAAATCCCCCAGCTGCCCCTGCAGCGCAAATCAACAAAGCGCAATGCCACGGATGCATATTCCTTCCTCTCAGAACAAGCCCCAGAATCTTGGATAAATCATCCTCGACATCTTCCTCCGAATGCCGGAATATGGTCCATAAAGAGTGATCCGGCGCCAGGGTGAACGATGGGTCAACAGATTGTGAGTTGTAGCGATCGTAAACGGCCGCTACTACTCTGGAGCGTACGTTGGCCCCGGTGAACTCCTGAAAAAATTCGCCGCCCCAATCCCACATGTCGGCTTAGGTGTTTCTGGTACGGCGCCGCACCAATCATCGTAAGGGCTGCTGCTAGCCCAGTCAGGCATAAAAAGATCATGCGGCCAACATTTCGATCACGAATTTATGTGATCGCTCGTTGCGCATCTTCAGGCGCCTCCAATCATTCAACGGGGGTAAGGCTACTGAGAAATGTAAATCGCGGCGGGCGTGTTGAAGTGTTGAAGCTGATTGAAATCGTTAGATACCGGGTGATTTCGTGTCTACAAAATCGTCGGGCATTTAGCTACGCTCTCCAAGCTTACGGCGCGTGTTTGTGCTGTGCAAGATCGCCTTTTTCACTTTCCGTGCGTGTTTTCCGCTGCGGACCTGAGCACTGTGGGCGGCCACTCCTTGGGCCGGAAGTTCTCGTCCACCACCAAGTCGCGAGTGCCGGGGGGCAGCACCTGAAGCGTTTTCAGAAATTCGATGAGCGAATCCTGATCGTACTCGCTTGCATTCTGGAACCGTTTTCTTGAATCGCTGGCTTCCCCGGAATGCGCCAGCACCGCTTGACGCATGGTTGTGAATAGGCCGTGATGGAAATAGGGCGGCTCGTTAGCGACGCCCCAGAGACGCTTGGTCAGAAAGCGCCGATTCCCCATTCGAAACTTCGGTGTCCACGCTGTCTGGTTTTGATCCAAAGCTTCCCCAGGTTCCGAAGGGTCGGTGATATCGTGTAACCGCAAATCCGTGTAGGCCGGAACCCACACCACATCCGGATTCTTCGGATTGGGTTTGAGGCGCGGCAATGGGAGGCTCGGGCTGTTCAGGTCCATAGTGACCGTCTGAGTGGTTCCGGGCCGCAGATTCAGGGGCGGGTTGTACGGATTCGGCTCCGAGTAAGTCCAACCGTGTTTAGTCAGCGGCAGAGCCGGGACATGGCAGGACGCGCAACCGATGTTCGCGAAGACCTTCTCTCCATTCCAGACCGCGCGCTCGATCTCGGGGTTGTTCGGAATGACTCGGCCCGGCACAGCCATGGCGGCTTGGAACAGCGTAACGGCCGTGATGTCTGCTCGTGTCAGCTCGTTCGTGAAACCATCGCCATCCGGATCGGTATCCACGCCAAAGCGCTCGGTGGATTGCATTCCGTGGTGCTGGTTGAAGGACGTATTGGTGAACTCCCGTATCGAAACCGCATTGCCGGCCTGATGCCAGGGGCGCACAATCAATTTCGGCGGATCGACCGGTGTCGCCGCGGATATGCTTTCGCGCGGTAATCCTTCGACTTTGCTGACGTCCCACGAGCCATCCTTGCGGCGCGTGAGCTCTCCGAATGAAACGCCCTTCGTCACGAGCTGCTTGGTCTCACCCAGGGCGAGAGAATCTCGAATGGCGCCGAGTTCCGCGGTCATCTGGCGGGCCAGCATCTCGATATATCCTGCGCCGAACATGCTGGGCGTAGCTCTCAGGTTCGCGGCGTTCTGAAGCGTGACCGGCTCCTTGTTCTCATCCACAGCGCCCTTAGTCGGCAGCCGGTCGGCGGAGTCGAAGGTCAGAAAATCAAAGCGCTGGCCCAGAACGAAGACGCCAGTGGCAAAATCGCCATGACCACCGGGAATCCCATAGGGAGCGTTGTGGCAACCGTAGCAGGAATTCGCGTCGGGACCCGAAAGGCGGTTGAATGCGCGCCTCCCCACCAGCGGTTGCGAGGGATCGCTAAGTTGTTTTCCGTTACCTTTCATCGTTGGGCGGCCGCCGCCTTCCTGCTCGGTCCAGTTCGCGTTGAAGAGCAGCTTGCCGTAATCGAGCAGAGCGCTGATGGACATGCGGAATTCATCGTCATCGGCGAGGTGATGAGGGACGGCGACCTCCTGGCCGATGCGGCACTGCGTTTTGGCTTGGTTGGCTGAATCCGCTGACCAGAGCAGAGACCCTCCCGCGGCGCTGATTACGACCAGGAAAAGGACTGGTCTCATGGATGGCCTCATCAATTCGGTCTGGCCGGACTGGTGGGACGGTTGACGACGACCACCGGCGCGCTGGCTGTTCCGTGCGTATCGACAGCTATGATTTTGTGTCCGGCCACCAGCGCCGGCTTCACTACGGCGGCGAAGTTTCCGTTGGCATCGACCGAGTGCGTGTCGCCGAGCTTGGTTTTGGCGGGATAGGAGAGATCGAAGATGGAGACCGGTCCCGCGCCCGGCGCGACCTTGCCGGAGACCATTACGGATCCCGAGTAGGCCGGAGCCAGCGCAGGAGGATTTTGCGCGAGGAGCGCGAAGATTAATCCGAAAGCCGCGATCAACAGCGCAGGAAGAAGGCGATTGAGTTTCATAGAAGCTTCTCCGTTTCAGAATCGTGTGGGTGCGCCGTACGAGCCGGAATTTTGGAAGCCGATGCTGTATACCGTACTCGGTTGACCGGTGGTGACCACATTCTCTCCGTCGATAACGGGTACGACGACATACTGATAGGCGCCGCCCGGCAGAGGCTGGAAGCCGGTTACCGGAGCGCCGTTGAGTTGCACCGACCCGATTCCGCCAGTGGGAGTGATGATGGAGGCGTAGCTGGACCAGCCGTCGTTGGGAGGCGCATAAAAGCGGAACGACTGCGCATAATTACTGACCGGGACGATCTGCATGGAGAAGGGGTCGCCGATGCCCGCGTTCTCGAGACCAGTCGCGTACTGCATGACAAGAATCGGATTGTTACTGGTATAGTGCGCGCCGGCTTTGAATTGCAGCTCCTGGAATTGTCCCTGGTTCAGGTTGATGGTTTGTGGAGTGCCGCTGCCGGTGTTGATGGTGACAACCGTGCCGTTCTGCGACGCACTGATACGATACACGTCGTAGTTGGCGCCGGGCAGCGGTGCGGAATAGATATTGGTCGACCAGAGTGTGCCGACCGGGAACATCATCTCCGCGAGCACATCGCAATACTCGATGGTGCTCGGAACGTCGGCGCAACTACTCTGGCCCACAACCGCGACCGGCTTGTCGCTGGTAATGTGAGTTCCCGTTACATCGTTATTGCACTGAATCTGGTAAGTCTGGCCTTGATTCAGCGTTGCGGAGAGTGGCGTACCTGTGGCGCCGCATGCCCCGGATACGGTGACGTGCGTACTGTCCTGAGAGGCTACAATCGCTGCTTGACTTGGATAACTGCTGCTTACGTTATCGTTGTAACTGACGGCGTAGTACTCGGTCCCCAGGGATGGCGTCGGGATTGCGAGATAAGTGTCTGCGGTGACGCTATAAGGGTAAAAGAAGAACACAGTCACAGCAGCATCGGCTGTGACATGAATCCCGAGAGATTCCACGGTCTCATTCGAAAAGATTGCGAGGGAGTCCGGAATTGCGATCACTGCAGGGCTGTTGGAAGTGACGGTTCCAGTCACGTTAAGACCTGTGGCTGAATTGGCGACCATATAATTCGCCGAGGTGTCCGTCAGTATGAAGATTTGGGCAGTTGAATTCAAGAATGCCTGGGGGAAGGCCAGCCAGAAATCCTGCCCGCGGCTGCCAACCGACGACAAGATGATGGTTCCTACATTGGTGACGCCTCCGAGGGCGGGCGGAACAGAGGACGACATGCCGCTCATCGGGACATTGTTGATGGTAGCGGAAGCGGTGCATTGAATCGCACCGTCGATGGTCGGCAGGCCGGCGATGCTGAAACTGCCATTGGAGCCGGAAGTAGTCGAGTTTCCGAGACAAACCACTTTCGCGCCGGATACCGGGTTGCCCTTGATGTCTTTGACCGTGCCCTGGGCGGTGGTCAACGGATCGTTGATGGCCGTGACGGTGACGTTCTTGGCCGTGCCGGTATTGAAGCCGAAGTCGATGGCCGTGGCGCCAATGGTCAGGGTGGTGGCATTGGCTGGAACCTGGTACATGAACTGATAAGGCGCAGACGTTCCGGTGAAGACAATCTGGCCATTTACGAGAATGTTCACAGCCGCTACGGCGACGTCGTCCTGGGCTTGCACGCTGATTTGAATCGTGCTTCCCCGGACCACTTGGCTCCCGTTTGCCGGCGAGGTGATGGACGCGGTAGGAGGTATCCCGTAAGGATCCAATATCGGCGCATACTGCCCGATATACAAACGCGTATCGCCGGTGGTGCCGTTTCTGGGGTGCTGCGCCATGCCGTTGGTTTGATCGGTCGTCAGATACACGTAGGTGCCGTCGGCTGCAATGCCGGTGGCTTTGTCAAACTGGCGGAACCCTTGCGGAGTGCCGGAGAGGAAATACAGGATAGCGCGAGGGTTGAGCGCGGGCGCGCTGCTGATATCGGTGATGGTGACGGCGGTGTTGATGAAGTTGATGGCTCCGCCGAGCGCAAGCGTCCCCTGGATAGTGATGTTGTACAGCTCGCCGGCCAGATTCGGGTCAGCCGATGCGCCATAAACCGGATTGGCCGGATTCGTGATATCGACCGAAGTCAGGCTGTCGAACTCATCCGCGATAAACGCAAAATTCCCCTGCAGCACCACGTTCTGCGGCGCGCCTCCGTAGTTCAGCGCCCCGAGCATCACTGGCGCGCGGGGATTGGTTACATCGACGGTGTAGAGGCCGTTGGTGCCAACTGCCACGATCAGGTTGCGGGTGCTGTCGACGTCGAGGCCTTCAGTCGTTCCAGGCAACGCAATAGAGCCGAGCGGGAAAGGAGTGGCGGAATTCTCGACATCCACTATCTGGACGCCTGAGTTACCGTCGGCGATATAGGCTATCCCATTGGCAACTGCAGTGTGCCACGCAATGTCCGGCGTCTTGAAGCTTCCTTTAAGCACCGGCGCCAGCGGATGGGTGATGTCAATGATCTGGAGCCCGGCGAAATCGTCGGAGATGTAGGCCGTGTTGCCCACGACTTCGATGTCGTCGGCGTTGCCCGGCGTTGCGAGCGAAGCGACGACCACGGCGGCGGACTTATTCGACACGTCGACCACCTGAAGCCCCGTCGACCCGGCTGCGATATAGGCGTATTTGCCGCTGACGGCGACCATGTTGGCGTAACCGGGGATGCTTACTTGCGAAATCGCGGTTGGAGTAAAGCTGGTAACGATGCCTTGCGCCTGGGCGGAAAAACCGCTGTTCTTGGCCGTGATCACGCAACTGCCGTTATTTCCTGCAAATACGTTCCCGTCTGGTGAGCCGAAATTGCAGATGTTCAGATCGGTCGAAGAATAGGCAGTGCCCGTCTGCGTCGAGGTCAAATCGATGGTCGTTTTGCCGTCTATCAAATGTCCGAGCACGGTCAACTGCACCGAAGCTTGGGACATGGTCGAATTGACGGTCAGGACAAAGTGAGCGGGTTTGATTTCAATCGACGACAGAGCTTTGGCGAGCTTGGCGCTGAAGGATTGCCCTAACGTTCCGGTCTGAACCTCGATGCCGTCGCTGATGCCGGTGCCGTCGGTGGAGAACAGGACCGGGCTGGTGTGATACATGAGCACTTCCTGGCCGTCGGTGAGGCCGTCGCCGTCAGTGTCGGGATTGTGCGGATCGGTGCCGTTCTGAAATTCCTGAAGGTTGGTGAGCCCGTCGTGGTCCGGATCTTCAAACGGCATGGCGGGATCGTTCGGATCGAGCCCGTGCGCGATGGCCCAGGAGTCCGGAATACCGCCGTGCGATGCGCCGGCGAGGACTACTGGAAACGTGATGAGCCCCGGCGCGCCTTCGTTGATTGCTTGGATGACGGCGGTGCCGCTCGAGACGGCGGTGACGAGTCCGCTGGCGCTGACGGTGGCGATGGCGGAGTTACTGGACCGGTACTGGGTTCCGGTGCTGGCGGCGGTGATGTCCTGATTGGGGCTGCCCGCGTAAGTTGCAGTGACTGTAAGTTGCGCGGTCTGGCCGGCTGAAGTTAGTTCGGACAAAGGCGAGGAGATAGCGATGGAAGTAGGGATGGGAGTGGTGTTGCCGAGTTGGATGTGAGGGAGATTGACCGTGCCGTTCGCCGGAAGAGTGAATAGATCTGATTGCCCGGATGTTGTAACTCCATTGTTGACGCAGGTCGCGCGCGCCCTCACGGGGCCGAAGTTCGCCGGAACATTTGGCAAGATCCAACTTCCGTCGGCATTGACTTGCACGGTGCGGTTGAGGACGGCGACGATGCAGTTCTGGTTGAGCTGCTGGGCGGTGGCAACAGAGGCAGCTGAGAGCAAAACGCCGCAAACGATATCAACCCGCTTTTTTCTGCGCCTTTCGATCTTACCTTTGACCATTTTTCTTCCGTTCTCTACAGCCTGCTCAACGAGCGATTCCATCGGTCGGGTAGGCGAACACGTTCATCCCTTGACCTGAAGCCCATTTGAACGATGTACTCGGCTACCGATGCTTTTGCTCCAATGCGCTCAAGGCGCTTTGCATTTGAGAGCGGATCGCAGCCTCCTTCTCGGTTGCGATCGCCCCCCTTAAATCGGATATGGCATTCGAGTCGCCGAGATCCGCCAGCGTGATTGCCGCGTTCAGCCGCACTGATGGGCTCGGGTCAACAAGCAATCTCGCGACAATGCTGTCAACGCGGTGGCGAGCAACATCCGAGTTAGCTGCCAAGCGAGGTAGTAGCCGGAGCGCCTCGATGCGCAGGCCATCGTCGCTTTGGCTATTAAGTATGTCAACAGTGCTATCAAGGCAATCTGGTTTTCCAAAATCGGCCAGATACCTGGCTGCGACGAGCCTCACATCGGGTGCATTCTCCCGGTTGTTGCACATCGCCGTAAGAGTCTTGTAGCCCTGCTCCGACCCCAATTTGGCTAGGGCGGCTGCAAGATTTGCTTCATTCTGGGGCAATGCGCTATCTTTCCGGAGCGCTTCCAATATAAATGGGACGGCCTCCTTAACGTTGTCCTCTGCCAGTTTCTGGGCCGCGAGCCATCGTACGTCCGGAACTGGGCTCTTTAGGGCGTCGATCAACGAATCTTTTGTCAGGGCCACATGGTATCTGCGCAATTGGTCTGCAAACGACGTAAGAGCCTGACTCTGGCCGAACACAAAAGCCTCCGCCAAGAAGACACTAAATACAGCAACCGCGGAAGCACAAAATCGGAAGAGTAACATAATGTTCGAGTTTACTGTTTCGTCACCGTAACTAGCGTTACTGGTGTGTTTTGAATAGTACCTTTCGTGAACGTCCTGACGATGGTAAAGTGAGCCACGGCCATTCCATTACATGAATAGGTCTGATTGCACGTGACCTTGCAGGAATCAATTCCTGCCGACGCCAATGCGTTCACGCTACCTTGCGAGTAGTGTTGATCGTAAAAAGTATTGTGCATGGCTGTCACTGTTGTGCCATCGACTGCTGTGCCGCCCGCGTTGATCGTAAATGTCGACGAACCGGCACACTGGTCTCCGAAACTCGCCGGGCAATCGCTATTAGATGTGTCAGTTGTTACTGCCTCTATGATGTTGGCGTTGCCGTCGAAGTTGACGGAGGCTGGGCCGACCACCATCGGGGTAATAATCCCGCCGAGTGTTCGGTTTCCCGCTGCGAACAAATTGGCCAACGACATCTGCATGATGGTCCCAAGTGTGATGCTGCTCGGACAAGTGTTGCAATTTCCGCCAGAGCACCCGCCGCGAAATCCAGACGTTGAGTCTGTACAAGCATTCCCATTCTGGGTGGGATCAGCAACACATGCGGTTCCATTGCAGATCTTGCAGGTGGCGCAATCCGCGACGGTCCCCGCCGTATTCGGATTCCCTCCGCAGTGCCAACCCGCCTTCAGCACCCCCACACCCGGATTGGAAGCGATCACCGAGCCATCGTTGCTTACTGTGCCGTTGCCGATCGCGACGAACATGCCGAGGTCGTGATCGTAGGAGTAAAACTCGGTCACAGCTCGCGGGGCGAGGCCGTCCACATTGGGAATCGTGATCGGGGCCGGCGGGTTGAAGGTGGTCCCGACTGGCTGAATGGTCACTATGAAACGCGGCTGCTGGCCGAATCCGGGCGCCATGGGAACTTTATCGCCGTTCACCTGCGTGACCGAGATGCAGCCTGTCTTGGACCCGCCAGGGAATGTGGCCGAGCCGGCCGCGACCGTCAATGAAAAGCCGGGCTGGTCCGGCACAGTCAACACCCCGCCGTGGTTCGCATCCACGCACAGCTTGTTCACCGTATCGAGCGCCTTCAGATAGATCGGCGTTCCTACGGTGTTGTTCTGCCCGGCGACAGTGACGAGGTCGTATTCGAGCGTCGGATAGGAATTCGGTCCCGGTGCGGTGCTTCCGTCCGCCATCAACTTGAAGTAGCCAACCGGTGCTTGCGAGATCAGGAATGCGCCGGTCGCGTCCGTCTTGACCGGCGTGCCGATCTGCAGCGGCAGGTTGTTGTTACTCGCCTGGTTGGTGAGGAACAGGCGCATGGTGACACCGGGTATGGGATGGTTGCTGTTATCGAGCACGACGCCGCTGATGGTGGTTGCGGACGGCGATCCGGGAGTCAGTGCGGAGGCAGCGAAAGAAACAGGCAGGCCGGGATTACCCGGGAAACTCGCCTGCACCACGTTATTGTCGCTACCGGGCTGGGTGCCCAGCGTGAGCACGGCGATCGCTCTGCCGTTACTGTCGGTATTTACTAACTCGCTCTGAGTGCCTGCGAAGTTGCCTCCGCCCTGCGTCACACTAAACGTAACGGGTATGTTCGGTACGCGATTGTGGCCGGAGTCAGTCACGACCGCCACGAAGGGAAATGCCAGCGGCTGGCCCAGCGCGCCGCTTTGGTTGTTGCCCGAATCGACCACGATCTGCGCCCCCTGCCCCACGCTGCCGGTCGCGCTGAAGTCGACCGGGCCGACGGCGAGCGCTGACGAGGCGCGCACGGTATTGATGCCGGCGCCTGAATGCGAGCCCAGGGTCCAGTTCACCTGGGCCTTGCCATTGGCGTCGGTGTTTACCACGACGGCCGCCGCGCCGGGGCCGCCCGCGCTGACCGTTCCGTTATTGCCGGTCACGGTGAACACTACGGCTTGATTCGCCAGTGCCTGGCCGGACTTGTTGGTCAAGGAAACAATCAGCGGAGCTGGCAAAAGTGCTCCGATTGCCGCGCTCTGATTATTGCCGGAGACAATCGCAAGGGAATTTGTAAGCACCGCTGCTCCAATGGCAGGGGGCGGCGGCTGCGAAGGAAGCGTACGCGTGACGGTTGCCGTAACGGTCGTCCCGTTCCCGGCGCGATCCCGCCCTACGGCTTGAATCGTATTCGGCCCGAGCACCAGCGGAACGGCTACCGCCGAGTAAGTGCGGTTGGCGACTTGGGCGGACACGCCGTTCACCGTTACCTGCACATCGCCGCTATTTACCGTGCCCACCACCACGTCGTTCGCGATGCCGGTCACGGTCACCGAGGAAGCGGTCGTGGTAGAGCCCGCAGGCGGTGAGTCGATCGTAAGATGCGGTGGCGTGGTGTCCAGCGTTACCTGAACGCTGGCCGTGCTCACAGATCCACCCGGATTCTTGGCAACGGCCGTCAAAGTATTTAATCCTTCGACCAGCGGTATCGTCGCCAGAAACTGTCCTCCGGTTACCGGCGCGTTCACTCCGTTTACGGTCACAGTGGCCGTCGGATCTCCCACCATTCCACTCACATTGATGGGACTCAAGTTAGTGAAGAGAAGATTAGACGGCTGCAGAATGCGGATCCCTATAGCCGTTCCGGTGACATTTACTGTTAGCGGCGCGGAGTTCACGCGCAGCAGGCTTCCCTTGAAGGCGGCGGAAACACGGAAGGTCACAGGCCCGGGCGCCGTCTCGTAAATCATGGTCTGCAGCGTGTAAGTCCCATCGTTTGCCACGGCATCGCCGTTCAGGCCGTCATCGTGCAAAGTCCCCAGAAGCGCGATAACTTGCCCGCTGCTGTTCAGGCTCTGCAGGTTCACGCTTCCGGGAATCAGGGAAGGGTCTGTGATGACGGAAGTTACCGTGACGGTGGTCGCAACACCGACGGGCGCGGAGGTGGGGCTGGCCGCAGTTGCTCCAATAGTGCCGCCATACACCGGGAAGCTGGCAAGAGCGAAGATTGCTAATACCCGCGACAAGGCAGGCCAGCGGAGATACCGTTCCCCCAAGCGCATACCCTATAACTCCTCCCCTTGTTGCCAGTACTTTTGGTGTATTGGGAATTTACCGCAGGTTTAGTAAAAATACAACAACAAACAGAGCGAAACCCGAAATAAGTTCTGAGGGTTATGCGCATTACACACCGAGTAGGCGATTTGCTGTCAACTATAAGCGGCATTAATGCGCCACATGCTCAAGGCAGTAGTACTCTCATCCACTTTGGACATGAAACACTCTGGGCCAAAAATAAGTCGTCATCCCAAAGGAACTAGCGCCAATGATGCACCGTTTGGCTAGCGTAACAGTGCTACTCGCGGGCTGTTTGTCGCTGGCCTCCGCCGATACGATTGACTTTGAAGGGCTTCCGGACAGCACTCTGATAACGACCCAGTACCCCGGGTTGGTGTTTTCGAATGCCGAAATACTCACTGCAGGCATTTCGCTAAATGAGTTCGATTTCCCCCCACATTCCGGCGTTAACGTCGCTGGGGACGACGGCGGACCGATCATGATTCAGTTTTTGACCCCGGTGACGGAAGTCGGCGCGTACTTTACCTACGTGCAGCCGCTCAGTCTGATCGCCCTGGACACTTCAAGTCACACTCTGACTGCAGCTTCGATGTACTCGGCAAACTATGTAAGCTCTGGCAATCCGCCCAATGAGTTCATTTCGTTTTCAGATGCGCTGGGAATTACAAATCTCACGATCAAAGGGAATCCGATGGGAGGCTCGTTTGTCATGGACGACCTCACGTTTACCCTGCTGTCTCAGTCGACCACCGTTCCGGAGCCCTCACTATTCATGGGATTAGGTCTCATCGTTGGCTTTCTCCTCGCAAAGAAGACGGACTTAGAAAGAAAGAACCGGACTTCAACAGACGCAGAGGCGTCGGTTGAAGCAGCCCGCACGACTCATTGACAATTAGCCGAGACTAGCGATCTCCGCATCGCGTCCTCGTCTGAGATAAGGGCGGATGCGGCTCATCCAGGATCAGACCGCCCGTCGAGTCGAGGGCGGCAGCCGCTTGCTCTGGGGGCGAGGCGGCTAATCTCTTCCCGATTCGCCTGATAATACGCAACGGCGCCGTGTGCTTGAGCAAGAGTCAAATGGGGTAATTGAGAGCGATCTCTTCGGGAGCCGACCATTCGGTATTAACCGGCAATTCGACTGACGCTTACGCCGGTATCCGCCGCCCGCCGCCCCCGGCATGTAGTCATCAGGATCGCTTTGAGCTTTGAGGCAAATTAGTCGGCTTGATGACCGCCTGCTAGATATTCACCAGTGCCTCAGGATGCGCTGAAATCGCGTGGTTCGACATGAGGTCGGCGGGGTTTTGGCTGCAATCAGACTGTCCCTCAGCCCCAGCGAAGCCCGTTCCGGAAGATCTCCAGATTTTCCTCCCTGAATAGCGCTCGTTCAGGATGATTCATCAGACCGAAAATCAGTCCGTCCGTGACGTGACCCCTAGAAACCGTCCGAAACGAAGTACGATTTAGGACGAAAGAAAGGGGAACTGGAATGGGCAGAGGGAAGCACACAGAGGCGCAGATTATCGAGGCGCTGAAGCAGGTGGAGGCAGG
>Ga0335074_10007155_pt1 | contig 15472 bp, 11 predicted proteins | sample Lox_Sample_23_FD_206715 | JGI IMG/M metagenome (GOLD analysis project Ga0335074, IMG submission 206715) | Soil microbial communities from Loxahatchee National Wildlife Refuge, Florida, United States - Lox_Sample_2.3 | ecosystem: Environmental > Terrestrial > Soil > Wetlands | place: USA... | reverse complement strand
TGAGGGATCGGTCGAAATCGAGTCGCGAAATTTCGAGGCCTCTCGATTGAACTTACCGTCATGACTGCCATGGTTGGGCCATAGGACTTTCTACTACTATTCAACCCAGATCATCAATCTTTATGAGCTTTGGACTTACTTTGTCAGACATACTGAAGTGGCGATGCTTGTTACCGAGGTATCTATAAGTCTATGATAGGAAACGATAACGTGTCGCAATCATTAACCATACGTTATAGCAGCTCTTGTTCTTATAGTCGTTATGACGTCGTTTCTCCGCAAATAAGTTACGTAAGCTGACATATGATTCATAATGGTTGGGGTTGACATAGCGCCACGCTCGGGACGATCTAACACGATTGTCCCGAGCCCCGAAGCAAGCCAGCGGGTAAAGCTTAACTACAACTCTTCGAACAATCAACTTGTCAGCACCAAATCATTCATATTTACCTCATATTTAAATGAACATAAATCTTGTCACTAAGGCTACAAGAGCAAATATGCTGGGCAATCACATCTAGAAAACTGGTCGCAAAGACCTTTTTCAAAAACGTTCTACTGCAAATGATTATCCTACCACCCCACTAATTATAATGACTAACCTACCACCCTCACTAATTATAATGATGCGCTGCGCAATGCACGTGCAACTGCAAAGTACATAATAACACTATAATATAGAAAACAAATATCTTGCATTCTAAATAACTTTATTATGGACTTCTTATCTGATTGGTTAACGGTTAGTGTTTTGCGTTATTTCAGACATGCTTAAAGGCACTTGAACATTAGTGATGTGCAGCTTGGAATTTAGCGATCAAGAGCCTAAAAGGCCTTATAACACCGCCTAAGTGAAACCAGCGCTAAACATCAACTGTCAGTGCATGAATAGCGTGCGTAGTTAGCGAGATGTGTTGCGAATGCGATTCAACTTTTAGCGATAATAACCCTAAATAATAGTGATTAACATTGCTTAGGTCACATCGTGTGCTAGTAAAAGTGATATGAAAGCGTAACCTGAGAAACGCTAGTTATTTAGAATAGAGGGTAAGCAAGAAACACTAGATCATAACCAATTAATCATTTGTATCTAGATAGATTCTGTAGGCAGTTGTAGAGCCTGTTGTTAAAAGCTCTAGAATTCAGGATGGTAGGTTAGCTCCATCTTGACAATCCTATTAGGTCTTGAAATCCATCCCTAGCCCATAGCCCACGCCGCGCATACTGCTAGATATATTTGATATGGCTCTTCAGAAGTGATATCAGATACTTTATACTCTCGTGAAAGTAACTGAAGAAGTGTATTTGAGACTTCGCGGACTGGAATGACTAAATATTCACATGCTAATTAGGCCAAAATGTCACTAAGGCAACAACGAATCTGAATATTCTAGGAAAGTCATGGTAAATGGTATTTTAGAGGTCAATAGGACCTTAATGAGGCGCTATCCGATCCTAATATGCAGAATGATCATAGATTTTCTGCGCTGGTGACGTCTTTGCAATATTTGGTCTCGAGCTACCTATCCTCTTAAGAGGCGCTACGAAGCCCTTCGAACCTGAAGAGTGTTTAGCACTTATAATCGAGAACAAATATCACGATCTCTCTGCAGTATATCCTGAAAAATAGATTAAAAGAGAAAGTACGTTATCATTTGGTGAATCTCACACTAACTCAATTCGGAATCATTACTCATGGTCCCACTTCCCTTTGCCCCTGTACAAGTATGCCAATCACACTTCGAACGGATAATTTTCATTAAACTCCAAAGCCGTATCCGACCGCCGAATTCCCAGCGGTTTCACAGCTCTCGTTGTATCAAACCAAATATATCCATCAAATTGTCTCGGAAGCTCAACAGCAGAGTAGTGAGATTCCCGTTCCGTTTCGGGATAATAGATGACTCCAATGAATCTCTGTAATCGCTTCTTCAATAGCTCTTTTCTTAGCTCTTCGTCGCACTTGCCTTCTCGCAGATCGATACAAAAGCTGTCCAAACCAGTCTTGTGCGCTAGAAACTCATAGCTATCCTCGAGAGCTGGGCTAATCTCCATAATCTGCATATTAGATCCCCATTCATGAGCGGCAGCCACTGTTCCAGTATAAGTTCCACAGCCTAGGCTTATCACATCTTTTCCAAATCTCTCCCTGGCAAGTTGACCCAAATTTAATCGGCTACGCGGGCCCATGCTCATTGCACGTGCATTACCAACGTGGCAGTTATGTGCCCAGACGATCGCCTTGGAACCTTCGCCCCTATATTTGAGAAGACGTAGCAATGTGTCGAACATGTGAGTTTCTCGCAGATTCCACGACTTCTCCTCGTTGTAATACATGGTCTTGTAATATCGTTCCGCATCTGTGAAGATAAGATATAGGCAAACTTTCATCTAAGGTCATGCTTACCCGCAATCAACCTGGCATTTTGCTCGGCGCTGTGAAAGTCTTCGTCATCTTCATAACTTTTGGCATAGTCCAATCTCTTGTCTAGTAAATCTTGTAGTATCTGTAGAACATTTTCTTCGCAGTTTTTAAAGATCTCAAGCAGTTTTCCTAAGCCATGTTCCTGCGGTTGATCGATCCAAGGTTGCAAGCTTCCAAATTTCTTCCTCGCTACCTTGCCCATCTCTGAATCCTTTTGGTCCCAATAGTTGAGGACAGCCTCAATCGATGCAGCCATACTATAGAGGTCTAAACCGTAGAATCCGGTCATCTGTGCCTTCGTGAGACCTTTATTGTGCGACCGTAGCCACTCCACGAATTGCTGGGTCTCTTGATTCCCCCACATCCACTTAGGAAATCGCTGGAAAGCAGTTTCTTTCTCGGCGACATCTGCGCCAGTCTTCGGCCCTAGACGGCGACGCACATAGCGATCGATAGCATCGCCGTCACGCCAATCAGCCTGTATGGCAACAATGTTGAAGCCATGTTGCTTGATGAGGTGACGGGTGATTTTGGCACGGGCAGTATAAAACTCAGACGTGCCATGAGTTGCATCGCCAATGAGGAGAACCCTGCAGTTGCTAAATTTGTCGAACTTGGCGCCGAACGTTGGGTCTGTAAGGGGGGGAAGAGGGGTAACCTTGGTGCGGAAGGATTCCTGCAAAGAAAAAGCCATTTCTGGATTGATAGTCAGCAATCCCCTCCTGAATTTGACCGAGATGCGGCAGGAATGTTGAGAAAGTGCCTTGTAAAGCAGCGGTTCTAAGTCGCTAATGGTGTGATTTATAGAGTGGTACAGAGGAATATGTCCCGCAATGATTGTCTCGCATAAGTACTTCTGATAATGAAATTTTTTTCGAGGTCAAAGGCTGAATATTTAACAAATTGGGATAATATCAATCGCATCGTATCATCGGTGGCGTGACTATGATGCAACAAATGTGACATCAACAGGCGACTTCTCCGCCTTTCTGAGCTCAAGGCTAGGAATGCTATCTGCCTTATCTATGGTAACCATTCAGCGAACTTTGAAATTCCATGAGAGTCCTCTCCGTTCGAAATCCTGCGTTGACCATCCATTCACATGGTTTTAGTAGGGTGTGTTATTCCATGTACCGCATAAATCCCATTGGCGCCACCACATTCTCGCTTCGCTCTTGGGGCAAATAGGCACCAAGGGCCTTAGCTAACCAATCATAAGAGGAACTTTCTATACGGGGGACCAAAAAGGACGTTACTGCCATGCCATTATGTATGTGTTTTGGAACTGGATAAATCTAGACTCCTACCCTGATTAAGCTATTTGGATGCTTGTATATGTAAAACACTATAAAAACCATCTTTATCTTTGCGCCGCTGCGACGACCACGAACACGATTGATCTGCTTTGGCTTGCGTAGCTTACTCAACGTTATCCACCTTCAATATTGTTGGATATAACGTTCCCTTTCTCTCATTTGTGTTCTCATATATCGTAAATGCCTCACACTTAAGGCGAACACTCTTAAACCGCTCTTATGTAAACTGTTTCAGAGACAACTCCTTAAACCCCTATTCTCTTAGAGATAGATAGATTGATCTCTACATGCAATTCAATATATTTAAATTAATGGGTTTATTCCAAAGAACCGCCCAAGACCAGTTGCAAATGCAACAAATATTTTGGTACACTTTTATTTAGCCCTGGTAAGCGCCTTGTTAACTTGGGGAAATGTTTCCTTATCTGATTTGTTCTCTTCTATTTGCTAGATCTCTTGCAAAGTTGCTGGCGTTGTATCGGCAGATAAGTCGTAGACATCGCCACCTAAATCCTCATCATTTCACTCTATAGAAAATATGTTTGTCTAATAAAGTTGTAGACGCAATGTGCTAAGCTTATATGTATTGGGAGCCTTTCCCAATTGCTGCGTCTCAAATTGGTTAGTTGACAAAGGGTTGAGATCGTCACCATTGTTTCGTTAGATGGAGGATCCGACGGTGCTGGCGTAACCATAATATTGACGACAATACGCAAAAGCATGATGTGCAGATGCAGGTTCAAGTGGAGATAGTTCAATGCAAGCACGTATATTTAATTCACTGTACTCCATCCGATTCGCTGTGTACTGATTTCCTAACCGTGTTAGAAGTCTAGATGAAATAATATAGTCTAAATTTAGCAACTCACTTTTCTTTTCCTGACAAACACCAAACTTCCTTCTCTGCCCCTAACTTCTAATCTCTTGCCTTACTAAAAATAAATAAATATCTATATTCCTTTGACAACAAACTTCCTTTGGGAGCTTCTAGGCTTTTAGTTGCTAAACTAAGATATTCATTACTACTGTAAGCCGATATCACGTTTAGCGATTGACCTTGCTAAAATTGCGAAGCACATTAGTCATACGGATAATCGCTAATTTCCATATGTACTACTAATTAGAGGTCTTTAGGAGCCGAGATTTAAGTTAGTATTTAAGGAAGAGGTTTAGCGGTGGCGTTTTTAGGTGTCTTAGCATGTTTACGTTTCATTTCTCTGCTGACGTTTGAAGCGTGATGGATTTAATTAAATCCCACAAAGGCTTAAGAATGGACTCAAAGTTGCTAGAAATGGAATAGTCGATGTTTCCAAGCCCACATAAGCATCACTTTTTGTATGAGAACTCCATTCATCACATGAATTTTCTCACAAATCCAAATTTTGCCGCTAACACCAGAATGGAAATCACAACACACGATACACTCTGGGCCTAGTGACTTGCCTATTTGCTCTAGCTGCATATTTAAATTCCAAAGTTCCTAAAGACCTCTATTATATAGCGTATAAGTACATATTTACTTCCTTGTACTTTGCTTTATGGCTAATTTTATTAAAATTTGCCGGTTTATATTCTCGTTTACGATTTTGAGAGTTTTTTCAATCTGGGAAGGTATGAAAGCTATAAGCCTCTAGTCCCCTCACGAAAGAGAAATATATCTCAAGCGCAAGATCTGGAAATATACGCCTGGTTAACAAATATAGAGATCACCGTTAGTGTAGGAGCACCCTGAGCCCACTAGAGGCCCTGGAGGCTAGTTTAGGCGTTAGCGTTGGTTTTAACTTTAATTACTTGGGCACCCCGATTTAGCTCCAGGTTTCAGGCACTGGGGACTCCAAATAGGGGGCAGAGCCCCCTATTCTAGAGTTAGGAATTGGGCATATGTAACGTAGCTACGAAGCACTTAATGCCTTAAGGAATTTAAAAGTAGCAACCGATATCGCTGTTTTATCATATTTGTCAGCATTGTCAACAATCACGCTATTACCAAACTCGACTGATCCATTCCTAAATAAAAAACTCAGTCACCGTTCATAGTACGATCCTTTAAGCACGTCATATTCTATAATAATACACATCCTTCCATTCCAAACAAAATCTCACTAATAGACGCCTGCCTTCTCTCCTTTCCCAACATTCATCCCACTCATTTCAAAAAGCTCCTTTCCTGCCTCTCCTTCCCTACATTACTCCGTACTAACAGTCCAGTCACTTCTCACCTGAATCATCGCGGCCCCCCCTCCCGCTTCCACAGCTTCCCCAAAACCGCCTTCTCCGCCACAACCGCTTTCTCCACCACAATCGGCCCACAATTAACTGTCCCCCTCATCACTACTTCCGTGCTCCCCATCCCCTTGCCTGCTCGGCGCCGGGCTGCTGCTCGTCCTTCAGATGCGCAAAGCCCTCTTCGCCATCGCGCAGCGCGCGGCTCTGGCTGTTCCCACCCTGGTGGCTGCGCTACAGGAAGCTCGGGATCGTGTGTGAGCCGGGCGGCGTCTCGGTCATAAGAGCACCTAAGATGTGAAAGAGGCCAGTGGCGAGGGCGCGGAGAAGAGCCTGCGGATATATCTGGGGCGGAACGGTAGATGTAGTTTGGCGGTGGGAAGGATGGTAGGTTGATGCTGCTTGTTACTACTATTATAGGACTCATATGATTTCGATGGATTGAATGTCGCTCAGGAGTACCTTTGTTGGTTTGGTGTTTGGCTTAAGAGGATGAATCAACGATAAGAATGAGTGCTTAATAGGACAACTCCTTAACTAGTATATTATGTTAACAGCTGGCCCCATTGGCCCACAAAAAGGCTTTGGGATTGCCGCAATTAACTACCTGCAACCAATCAACTACTTGAAACTACTTAAAATGCCCTAATGCAGCTAGGCGGGAAGAAAATACTGCCTAGAAGCTGGTACTCCTTTTGACTGGATTCAACTTCACCATTAGTGGCTGCTTCCTCCGAAAACGTGTAAACCTCCAACCTCCCCCGCTAGAGACCATATATACAAGGGTTAGTCGCCGACTCTTGTCATGGGAAACTGCCTCGCTAAGCATGGTACATGTAGCTAGGATTGACTATCTCCGTGCTCTCTCTGACCTTCCTTCATAGGTTCTAGACTGAAGCTACAGGTACTTTCACATTATTTTCGGATTTCTGGCAGATACAGTAGGCTTCTATGCATCAGGAGATTCTCTTACGACTCCATGAGTAAGCGTGAACCCAGAAGCAAACTCCATCAACTTCTATGGGGTGCGTCATAGGTGGCTGACGGAATATATGAAAAGGCGAGTGCGGACCCCGAAATCAGGAGGCAAATCGCAGTTACCAATCTAGAAGTTCAACAGCACTTATGATCTGTTCTCCCTAGACGTCACTCATATTACCAACGAGCCCTTCTACCCGGACATCGTCTACCGTATTCTAATTAGGAATGTCACCTCCGTTACGGTTCTCGCTTCCCCATTCGTAATCACCGACTCCCTCGACTAAGAGAAAATGCTTCAGCTACGGTCTAAAGGGCAAATAATGTGTAGCTTAGAGGAAGGAATGTCCGCGAATTTATCCTAGTTTAGATATTCCGTTGCGTTTGATTCGCGGCGTTCTTTACACGGATGATGTATCTAGGATCGAACCGCAAGGCATCAAGGATGGGGTTGGGATTCAGATTTTCTATGGAGATTCTACGCCCTTTGTCGAATGGGAAAGGGAGAATGGTGGGTACTTTCTAGTAGGAGAGTGCTACATAATGGGCTCATTAGTGGGGAGGGGATGAAATTGGGCGAGGAGAAGGAGACCATTTCATATTAGGGGAGAATTTGCAACTTACTACCCTTTTCAAGCACTCACGCTCTAAACGACTACTATGCCTTTAATCTGGGCAGGCACTTTTCAGGATATGTACGGCAAGAAAGTACTGATCGTCCATACTATTCACAATGCATCCACTTATATGCACTTACTTTTTGGGATAAAATATAGTCCATTACTAGAGTCAAGTCGAATCCTGCGACGTAAACAATGCCCCCAGTTTCGCTCTTGGTAAGAAACCCTTAAAATGAATGTCAAATCTTATCTCCGTTGTTTTTGAGAGGGAGTGAAAGGGTTACTGCTCACTTTACCTGCAGACGTCAAGGGAAAGAAAGCAAAGAAATCACATCACAGCCTTAAAGGCATAAGATGTGTGCTCAGCTAAGAGCAACGTCAGAATTGCCTGGATCGCTATCCCATAGAATGGGACTCCCCAGGACTTGTTCATGATAATCGGCAACTGACGTTTGAGTGGAGTTGAATGGCAGTTCCCAAACACTCAATGGATTGCCTGTCGCATCAAAGTGGTTGTATACCGATTCATTGCTGGGGTCAGCCATCAGCATATCCTGATCGTTAACGTGGAGAAGGTTTGGTGAATAAGCAGCATCCCAGCCATAGATTAATAAATCCTCCATGCTTATGTTGTTGTACGCTATGGGGCTAGCCCTGCTGGAACAGCTGGAACGGGCTGAAGTGTGATCGGAAATCCAAGACTCCTCCGGTTCAAAGGCCTGGTTGTCTTCGAGGCCGGCGAACTGCAGCCCAGGAAGGTCGATATCAGGAAGAGAGCTAATAGGAAGTGGAGACTGTTCGGATTCGCTCGGAGTACTGAGCGTGGTGGGGTACGTACTACTTTCTGGATAGTCATCCAAAGTGTTAACTGCTATGGTCAATGTTAGAGAATCAAATGACGGAGCGGTGTTCTTGAACTCCTTCCTAGCAGTTTTCAATGGAGCACCCCAGTCTTTGATCAGACCACAATCGCTCTGGAAGATTTGTCTCAATTCTCCCTCGGTAGCGTGGATCCTGTCCTTTAGAAGCATGGACAGGCGTACATTATCCTGACGTCTTTAGTGCTTCTCTTAAATTAAGAGTTGTAGACTTCCTACATAGAAAGGGCGTAGACGCTCTTGCCTTGAGGTAGATAATTTGATGCGGTTCACTATCACGTGTAAGGCTGCTAAAGACAGCCTTGCATTTCGCGACATCGGACCAGCACGAGCAAGAGACATAACATCACCGATGATATTGGAGATCCGCATAAGAATGAAGTGTCCAAGACCCAGTACGAGTGCGCGAGGATTGAGTGGACTCTGTGACCGATCATCGATACTATCAACGGAGAAAAAGAGGCTCAAGTATCCCCCGACGAGGCAGGCCCTAGCGACTAGTCCTTGCGGATCTTTCTTGACTTCAAGCCTTGGTGCTGACAAAATGCGATCTATTATCTGATCAAATTCTTGTACCAAATAGTTGTTGTCATGTCTGAGAGGACCAAAGAAGTGGACCTGAGAAGGCTCGCATATGTCAGAATCAAATGAATTAGCAAGAGAAATCGTTAAGGTGTGGTAGTCTCTGGGATTTTCGAAGAGGGATAGGGAGGTATCAGATAGCGCCTGTAGAAGTGCCCAGACATGGTTGGCAGTTTCTTTTTCGATAATTAGTACGTATGCCCACAGAGCTCTTTGGTGGTTGACCTACTATTATCAGAGAACGACGGTGGTTCCTCGTTTAATGCCCACGAACGATAAATATACGTATTGGCACATCGCTTGCACTGTCCGCCGTTGGGTGGCCTCTCGCACTATGCGGTGTTAAAGAAAAAGATGGCTTTCGCATAATTTGAGAACACATAAATATGGTAGTCGATCAGATTGAGAGTCTTGCCTTTTTGTTGCCGTTGTGGCATAGATGACACGTCCGGTAAGCTACCATGCCATCGGCTATCCCTTCAAGCTCATCATAGACCGAATATATTGAGCACATAGCTCCGCTGTATGATCGAGACTCCACGATATAAGAGGCGACAGAAAAGGCTTGCTTGCTTGCGAATTGGCGCCAAGAGACGGATTGTCAAGTGGGCCACTGGTGACCTAAACTAAGTTAGGCGTAAGGACTTGTATGATCGTGACAGCTACGCAGCAGGAATATGTGTTGAGGATGAAAGCAGACAGAGGGGTCGCAACGAGATAATAAGGTCACAGCGCTTACAAAAAATGCTTGACCACGAGGCCGCTCCCCTGCATAATGTGGCTTGTTGGGGGCCGTTTCGTCTATGGAAATTTGATCCTAAGGCATAAATCCACATTACAAGTTAAGTACTCATGTAGTGCTATTTTATTAGAAATTCCAGGGCATTTGGAGATTATTGGAGTTATATAAAGAATTTTAAGTAAATTATGTCAACTAAATGTCGTTGGCATAGATAGGATTAGCAATACTCTGGAAACCCGTGGCATTCTGAGGAGCCTATTAAAACAAAATCCGTACCGATTACATAACTCGCTTAAGTTGCCCAAGTTGGAAGAGTCTATCTTGTCACATGATTTCGCTAGGTGTCTTTGATAAGATTGTAAAGTAAAAGTATACTCGTCTTCAACAAGAAGATCACCATCTCGTGATAAACGAAGTAATGTCCCTCAAAATAGACATTTTCGATAGCATGACTTTACTTACTACGCATTCATCGTTATCATGATCCCTCAGCCCTCTCCACGCCCACCTAGGCAATTCATCGTTTCTCGGGTGTGGTCTTGCCCGAGCTGTGGCTGTCTCGCCAACAGCGATATCTCCTGCGTTGCCTGTCCTAACTGTGGGCATATTGAATTAGAGGGAAGAAAGCCTCGTAGCGATTCTTTTCCGAAAAGGTTGCAGACGGAGAACCAGAAGATAACCTCAAATTCGGCGTTACCGAGTGCAGGAGGTCAAGATGTAAAGACTCCTGCGGCTGGCCTTCCTGACCCATCCACACTTTTTGTACCAGCGGCCGAAAGTAATAGCGAGGTTGTCATGAAAATAAACAGTCGTCTCGGCAGTGATTCCTCTGTCAGCTTTGGGGAGTTCCCAGTAGGTATTTCAGTTATTTCGAAATTCTATGCTAATCAATATACAGGTCGACTTGTTTGGGAATACTGCTGCAGGATACCTAATTAGTATTTCCCGGCTTATTACAGCGGTTAGTTCTCTATCAGTTTAATTCATACGGAGATTCATGGAGTAATCATAAGCAGCAAGAAATGGCGGGTCTTGCAGAGTCCTTAAATTCCCCGTCAACGGATGACTTTGTAGCGGATGTTAACTTACCAATGCCGCCTTTTTGTTCCCCTGATCCAGGTAAGTTCCCTGTTAGTTGTGTTTGCTTACCCAGAACTAATGATACTCTAAAGCTGGCATGCTTGGTGATGTTTCTACCACACTTAGTGTCAAAGCCTTGTCGGACAATACTACTTCTACTTCTGGCATAGAGAAAAAGGGTTTTGCGAACAATTGTACTAAAAATGCAGGTGAGCATGAAGACTGGGAGATCATCAATCCGTCGAACCTCCACCCAGAAGATTTCGGACCTACCTCGAGTGACATGTCTGTGCTGGATACTAAGTCAAATGATACAAAGGTTCTCGAGCATCTGGATACTCGTATGGCTCCTATTGAACCGTCTAACGCAGCGTGAGCTGATAGAGAAAAGGCTATTCCGTTATATCAAAACCCCAGCGCTTCTTCAGAGTTGGCAGAGTTTTCATAACACTTTGGTCTGAACCTGCGAGTTCAACAGTTCGTGAGGGCCCAAATATTAGTTCTTCAACACTCGGAGCGAGAATCTTTTCAGAGACTCGACGCTTTGTTGTCGTCCGGGGTGGAACTGGCTATTCTCTCTGCTGTCCCATACAGACATACCAGAAACGAGGCACCACCAAATCAAGCATCAACCTCGAGAATCATGCTATTGTGCATGTTGCTGGAAGTGAGCCAAAATTATTACCGGAAGAAGAACCACCGGGTATGGGTAACTTTCCAATTGTCATGGAAGATAAATCTGTGACAATAGATCAATCATCGCGACTTAATTTTGGCAAGGTGTACACAGTGGAACATAACGTCAAGATCCGAAATGTTGGGAAGATCAGTAAAGAGTCTATACCCAGACTTAAAGCCGCATTGCTCAAGTCGATGGGTATTAATGCGTCAGACTTGGATACGGAGACGGGAACCGAAACGGAAGATAATGTTTCTCGACCAACTCAGATTGAAAGCCAGCCGAAACTTCACAGCGCTGACAAGAGAAGTTCTTCCTCTTCTCAATCTCAACCGCAGAAGCGTCGTCTTATGCGTCAATCTCAATTCTTCATAAGTGGTGAGGGCATTGACAGAGAAGTAATCACCACCGACATATGCCGATACCTTGGCAATGACGCCCTCGTCAAGCCCGGCATCCATAAGGTATGTCACTTGATGAAATCTCATCCTTACGCTTTCGTTATCGCTGAGCGACCGCGCAGAATAGATTCACTGGACGAGTTCAAGAAGGTTTCTACATCACTGCCTATCGGCCTCCTACCTCAGTATGTCTGCACCGCCGTCCTATGTCTAGGCCATGTCAGCAACTAATCACAGCATAATTAAGGCACAGTTAGCAGACTTGAGAGCTGATTCTCACAAATGGCAAGAAGAAAGACAGAGGACTTCAGATCGAATTTCAGGTATTTGGTGTTAAGGTTGACCTTGCAGGATTTGACATCTAACTGTATACTAGGCGCGTATGTTGAGTCGGCTACCCGGCAAGCCGCAATAGCAGGTGGTAGTTTAGATGAATCTCAATTGCCAAGAGGAGGATATCCGCCTCAACTACCCGGAAGTTATGGAGAGACACCGTCACTACGATCACCCTTACAACACAGTAGTGGTTACCAACCACCACCCGGATATTCGACTACCAACACGGCGATGCCACCGGTAGTCGAACCCTCTGGAACTTATCGGACTGAGGTACACCAGTATCCAGAGTACCCACAGAGTAACTACACACACGAGATACTGCAATCCCAAAATCTGCCGAAATCTTCATCATCCAATCAGCTACCAAAACCAAATTCCTCTGACGAGAATCCGCTTTGATAAAGGCTACGGCTTCTGAGTCGTTGATCCTAGCTTCAAATCAACATTTAGAAATAGTAGTGTCAGAGAAATATGTGAAACGTCCGTATTCAATCCCAGTCCCAAACTTAGCTAGGCTGTACGTCATTCAGTCTAGTGAAGCTATTTAGATGACTTGGGTTTCAGTCCTCAGACCAGGATCACAAAGCACGCCATCTGAACTTCTGCCTTTGGTGTATCTTTTCATCGGCACGACGTATATTCTCATATGAGACCACGTGAGGATGAGGCAAGCAGCTTGACTATAAACGAGTAGATTACTAAGCATATCTTCTCATTGTCACGGCATAGATACAATGAGGCCAGCAGCTTGACCATAAACAAGCAGGCTATTCAACATATTTCTTCCATCGCATGTGGCCTAACAGTATATCAACTTAGAAATCTACTACCGTCCACTTCGGTATATGTACAAGCAAAGCAGCCGACTATCACACTAGTACACCGTCCAAAAATATCCCTACCCTTATCTTATACTAGATTCCAGCATCTCCCACACAATTAATACTCCCATTTACACTCATGATTGAAAGCAAAAGTCTCGGGCCATTACATTTTAAACGATAGGGTGCCACTCTAGTCCTTATTTCCTAGCGCCAAAATCCTAGACAGAAAAAATAATGGAGAGAGGGAAGCTTCGAAAACCCAAGCTTTCTCAACGGAGCATATGTCTTTCTTGCTGGTGGAAGACTATGCTCTATCTTCTAGCTTCTCAGGGAATGGGAGTAATGAACTCCTGCAATTAAGGAAGGTGGGAGGTATCTTGTGATAGTAGATGATGTATATGAGGTATAAAGAGATTGATAGGCCGAGACAGTGCGAAGGCATCATTGCACAGTATGATATTGCGAGGTCGAGCAGAGGTATTGCTTCTTATCGTATCAAGGGAGGCAAGGCATAATACATATAAAGAGTCTAACACTTTTCATATCTTATTACATCATCTTTGCAGGGCAAATTGAATCATGTGACATCATGTAATAAAAGTGGCAATTATTCTCATCATAGCCGAGAACACGCTCTCGATTTCAAAGGCTACTATTCCGCCTTTGCTACATTCGGAATCAAAGAGATGCATTGTGCGGGAGGGCTGAGAATTGCTCGATGGTGCGGCTGCAATTCCGCGACAGCCCATCCACCTCTCCTCTCCTCACTACTTATAGCTATGACTTACCCCGTCAACATCAGCTTAGTTAAGGTGCTGACGATTATTACTAAAACCATTAGGCCATTAGATAAGACAGAGCCCTGTATTTCTGGTGCTGCTCTTCTCTACGCCGCTATTTTGTTGTCGGGATTTTAGTCAAATCCCAAAAACGAAAATACTCACGAGAGCTTTTGTTGTGACTAAAGTCTGCTCCTTACCAATGGAGCGATGCCCACTACTATTATCCATTAAGTTGATTTTGGAGAGTAGATGTCATACTGAGAAAAAACCTCTAAATATGAATGCTTCTAATACTTTAACCGTATGCAGTAGTGATATTCCTACAGGCATGAAAATCTCGCTAGCACCGTCTTTGCACGCCTCAGTAGCCGCAATCAGATTTCAGGATGTAGAAGTCCGAGAAATATCACCAATAGCATTAACACTCCCTCCCAGGTACAGCAAGCAATAAACCTTCCGCCCCACTCTACACAACCATTGACATTCCCAGGCAAACACGCTATCTCTTCTCTCATGCTAACCTTTACTGGCTGCGGCCTAAACTTCGCCTTTGGTGTCTACCAAGAACTTTACGAGACCCCCGACGGCCCTTTTACAGGCATCATCACCTCATTGGCACCTTATCTGTATCACTAATGACAATGGACACAACATTCGCCAGCAACTAGACGAAGCAATACGGGTCCTGAATCGTGACATTTTGAGGCGGCGTTCTATTGGCAGCCGCTAATATAGCCGCGTCTTTTCGCCGCCAACTATAGCACTCCGTATTCGCACAAAGAGTACTTCTCGACTTCGCCACCTGCCTGACGTATTGTACATCCCTTCCTTGACTGTCGCACCGGGCCGGTTCGATGGCTGCCGCGGGCTGACGATGGGAATCATTCTAAGCAGCATAAGACTCGGCAGCGTCGCGTGGGCGCTGTTTCTGCGGCTTCTGAATGCTAGTATTTAGCTTTTGAATTACGCTACGGGTTGCGGGCATCATAGCATTTGTGCCCATCACGGCACCAGCGTGGGTCTTAAAGTGGAAACATACAGCAGACGCTTATCGCCTGCGACAAGTACCCCCGTCACGGAGGAGAAGCATAGAGTAGTTCCCGTGAGCAAACTGGGCGGTTATACGCAGGCGGGCGTGTGCGTCGCATGCTACTGCTGCTCTCTTGAAGGCTGCGGCGTACTATACATCTGTGTACTTCTTTTCTTCGTATGCGAAAGCGCTAGAATATCTCAATGCTACAAGGGCGAATTCATTGCCTTGAGTAATGCGATGAATTTCAGTAGAAAGATCATCATTGGGTATCTTGCTGATCGCCGCGGACAGATCAATGCGCTAGTCCTGTGCACCCTAGCGCGCTGGTGACTTTCGGGCTCTGGCTTCCAAGTAGCATCTTTCTAGAAAAAAAACCCCAAGAGGAGTCTGTTTGTGGCTTTTGCGTGCTTGTATGGGTTTAGTGCTAGTTCATATGTGTCGCTGTTTCCGGCGGCGCTAGCGGAGCAATCTAGGATTCAGAATTTTGCAAGCATCAGTGGACTACTGTATATGATTCGTGGGATTGACATTCTAGAGGGAATGTGTAAGCGTCTTCTCAAAAAACGAGTA
>Ga0335074_10007154_pt1 | contig 15475 bp, 11 predicted proteins | sample Lox_Sample_23_FD_206715 | JGI IMG/M metagenome (GOLD analysis project Ga0335074, IMG submission 206715) | Soil microbial communities from Loxahatchee National Wildlife Refuge, Florida, United States - Lox_Sample_2.3 | ecosystem: Environmental > Terrestrial > Soil > Wetlands | place: USA... | reverse complement strand
ATTTCCCCCCCCCCCCGGGGGGGGGGGGGGGTCGGGGGGCGCCCGCGGCGGGAGTAAGCCACGACCCTCCCCGCACGGACGGACTAGCCTCCAACCCGCGTGCGCGAGAAGGGTGTGGGACCAGCGCACTCCCGGCGCCCCCTCCCCCCATCGATCCGCTTCGCGGCTCGATCCTCCCGCAAGGGGAGGGGGAGTCAGCACCCTACCTCCCCGCATAAATCGGGAAGCGCGCGCAGAGATCGCGCACCCGCGCGGCAACAGCACGTTCGGCACCGTCATTGGACGCATCATTCGAACCGGCCAGCGCCTCGATCACCTCGTCGATCATAAGCCCAACCTGGCGGAATTCCGCCGTGCCGAAGCCGCGGGTGGTCGCTGCCGGCGACCCGAGCCGGATACCTGACGTGATCGCCGGCTTCTCCGGGTCGAATGGGATAGCGTTCTTGTTCGCCGTGATCAGCGCCCGTTCCAGGCTTGCCTCCGCCGCCTTGCCGGTCACGCCCTTCGGGCGCAGATCGACCAACAGCAGATGGCAGTCGGTGCCGCCGGTCACGATCGCCAGCCCCCGCTCGGCGAGCGTCTCGGCCAACACGCGCGCATTGGCGATAACCGCCGCTTGGTAAGCGCGGAACCCCGGACGCAGCGCCTCGGCGAACGCGACGGCCTTGGCGGCAATGACGTGCATCAGCGGGCCGCCCTGCAAGCCGGGGAACACGGCGCTGTTAATCTTTCGACCCAGTTCCTGGTCGTTGCTCAGCACCATGCCGCCGCGCGGGCCGCGCAGCGTCTTATGCGTGGTCGTGGTCACCACATGGGCGTGCGGCAGCGGGCTAGGGAACAGACCCGCCGCAACCAACCCGGCGAAATGCGCCATATCGACCATGAACCAGGCGCCCACCTCGTCGGCAACGCGCCGAATCCGGGCGAAGTCGATGGTGCGCGGATAAGCCGAGCCGCCGGCAATAATGAGCTTCGGGCTCTCGGCTCGCGCCAGCCGCTCGAGCTCCTCGTAGTCCAGTCGTCCGTCCTCCCGCCGCACGCCATATTGTACCGCTCGGAACCACTTGCCGGACAGATTGGGCATCGCGCCATGCGTGAGGTGCCCACCGGCGGCAAGGCTCATCCCCAGAATCGTGTCGCCTGGCTGCAGCAGCGCGAGCAGCACGGCCTGGTTCGCCTGTGCGCCGGAATGCGGCTGAACATTGGCGAAGGAGCAGCCGAATAGCTGCTTCGCCCGATCGATGGCGAGCCGCTCGGCCACATCCACATATTCGCAGCCGCCGTAATAGCGTCGGCCTGGATACCCCTCGGCGTATTTGTTTGTCAGCACGCTGCCCTGGGCTTCGAGCACCGCGGCCGAGACGATGTTCTCGCTCGCAATCAGCTCGATGCCGTCCTGCTGGCGCCGCAGCTCGGCACCGATCGCGTCCGCGAGTTCCGGGTCGGTCTCCGCCAACGGAGCGGAGAAGAACCGGCCTTCGCTGGAGGTTGTCAGGTACTTGTTCATGATCCTGTTGCCGCGCATCCGAGTTGCGGCCGCGGGTCTAGCATGCCGCCGGTGCTTCCACACCTCTCCTGCTCTGCGGGAGAGGTGGACTTGCAGACGCTACTGATTGGCGGCGGCGACGAAGGCCGGCACGCGGCGCAACGCGTCCAGGCGAGCGGCCTCGTTGGTGCCGGCATGCGCGACCCCTGTCCCGCTGGGTGGCGTCGCGAGCCCATGCAGCACCTGTACCGGCCGGTCGGGACGATCGAAATCGTGCCAGGCATCGGGATAGACAACGAGAGTAATCTCTTCGGGAAACCTTCCGGCAAGAGCCCGGCATGGCGCCGCCGGAGTCCAGTCATCCTTGGCGCCGACCAGGATCATCAAAGGCCCGGCGGGCTTCCAGCTTGTGCTTGCCAATTCGGTCTTGCATCCGGGGTAGAAGGCGACAAACCGTGAGAACAGCCCCGTCGGCAGGTCGGACGCTTCGGCTGCGGTGAACAGCACCGTGCCCCCACCATTCGACCAGCCCAGGAGGACGATCCCGCCCGGCGGTGTCCCAGGCTGCTCGGCAAGCCACGACCCGGCATTGCGAGCCGAGGCCCCGTGAACCGAAGCTGTCGGGCAGCAGGACTATGTGACCCTGGCCCGCCAACGCCTCGGCCCATTGCGCGTCCCGGCTCGGCACCGGGCCGCCGCAGCCATGCAGAGCGACGACGGCCGGGGCGAGGACAGGGCCGGCGGGGCGGACCAGGGCGGCATCGAGCACGACACCGCCCGGCTCCGGGATGCGCACGTGCTGAACGCTCAGGGCCGAGTGGTGAAGAAGCGCAAGCACCGCGAGAAATGTCGTGCCCATCAGCCGCCGCGGAGCACCGCCAGGTCGCAGCCTTCATCGGCCTGCAACACCTGCTCGGCGACGATCCGGTCCCAGCCGCGTGCCGGCTGCGCCGGCGGACGCCAGCGACTACGGCGGCGGGCCAGTTCGTCCTCGGCGACCAACAGGTCGATTCGCCGGTCCGCTACCGAGAGGCGAATGCGATCGCCAGTTTCGATCAATGCGAGCGGCCCGCCGGCAGCCGCTTCTGGCGCGACATGCAGCACGATTGTGCCGAACGCGGTGCCGGACATCCGGCAGTCGCTGATCCGGATCATGTCCTTCACGCCGGCGCGGGCGAGCTTTGCCGGGATCGGCAGGTAGCCGGCTTCCGGCATGCCGGCTGGGGTCAGCGGACCGGCATTCTTAAGCACCAGGACGTCTCGCTCGGTCACATCCAGAGCGGGGTCGTCGATGCGGGCGGCTAGGTCCTCCAGCCCGTCGAACACCACCGCCCGCGCCTCGGTCTCGAACAAGCCAGCGGTCGCGGCGCTGCGCTTGAGGATGGCGCCCCGCGGGGCGAGGGAGCCAAACAGTGCCACCAGTCCGCCGACCGGCGAAACCGGCTCGGCACGAGCGCGGATATAGCGGCGATCCACGAAATCGGGCTGCACCAGGCGCTCGCCGACGGTTGCCCAGGTCACGTCGCGCGCATCGTGATGCAGCAGGTCACGCAATTCCCACAGCAGCGCCGGCATGCCCCCGGCAGCGTGGAAGTCCTCCATGTAGCCCTCGCCGGTGGGCTTGAGATCGACCAGCACCGGCGTGCTGTCGGAGAGGTCGTTCAGCCGCGCCAGACCGATACGGATGCCGCGCCGGCCGGCAATCGCGGTCAGGTGGATCAGCGCATTGGTCGAGCCCCCGAGCGCCAGCAGCACGCGCAATGCGTTCTCCACCGAATGCTCGGTGATGATCTCGGATGGCCGGATGGGCGCCGCGATCAGTTGCATCGCCAGCGCCCCCGCCGCCTCGGCGGCACGCAGCCGGTCGGCGTGCACCGCGGGGATGCTGGCGGTGCCGGGTGGCATCATGCCCAGTGCCTCGGTCACGCAAGCCATCGTGCTCGCGGTGCCCATCACCCCGCAAGTGCCGGCAGTGGTGGCGAGCCGGCCCTCGATCTGGTTGATGCGTTCGCGCGAGACCCGCCCAGCCCGATACTGTGCCCAATAACGGCGGCAATCGGTGCAGGCGGACAGGCGCTCGCCCTGGAAGGACGTGGCCAGCATCGGGCCGGTGACGAGCTGGACACAGGGGATATCGGCGGAGGCCGCGGCCATGAGCTGCGCCGGCACAGTCTTGTCGCAGCCGCCCACCAGCACGGCAGCGTCCATCGGCTGCGCCGTCAGCATCGCTTCCGTATCGAGTGCGGCGAGGTTGCGGTAGTGCATCGAGGTCGGAAACAGCGACGGCTCGCAGAGCGACACAGTGGGGAAAGCGAGTGGCAGCCCTCCGGCAGCCAGCACACCTCGTTTCACCGCCTCGATCAACTCGGGGACTGTGCGGTGGCAGTTGTTGTAATCCGAGCCGGTATCGACGATCCCAACCACGGGACGGTCGAGCATGGCCTGGGAATAGCCGATGGACTTGGCGAAGGAGCGCCGAAGGTAGAGCGCAAAGTCGCGATCACCATAATTGGCTGCGTTGCGGGCCAAGCCTCGCGGGCGGGAACTCTCGATCATGGTGGGAATGCTATCGCGCGCGTTGCGGAGGGACAAATCGACGAAGTCGGGATTGTGTCGCAAAGTCGAAGAAGCTTCCGCGCGGCGAGCCCTCATTGCGCCACTTCCGGGTTGCTGAATTTGGGGTTGACTGGAATGATTTCTGTCAAATTGCCTAATAGCGCATCGCCGGGTTCGAATACCCCCTGGTCCGCGATGTGCGTCCGCCGTTTCTTGCTATCCCTCGCGCTGAGGTGTGATTCGGCCGCAGCGGCATTAGAGACTTGCCAGACGCCAACGGCGCGAGATCTTCGGAAGTATTGTTTCCGGCGGCAGGTCCGACGCCCATCGGCAAGCCGACCGTGTTGCGGATCATCCAAACCACGCCGGAGTTCAGCGCAGTTTTTAGACAGCCGCGCTTGCACAAAGCGACCGAATTGACCGCGGGCATTCACAGCCAATTCATTTCGGCGTACCGATTGAATCGCGAAAACAGATCGTGAAAAACTGTTCGAGGCAAACTACAGTGGGCAAGCCTGGATGGGATATCACGAATGAAGGTTCAATAAACTGCGATTTTGGCAAAGATTTGCTGGAAGCGGGCATTTAGACTGCAGCTTGGGATGTTTATAGGCGAGCAAACCCTTCATCTGAATAGAGCAAATTCAGAAGTCCCACACCCCAATTTTCTGCCCGGACAGTAGGTTTGCCTATTTACATTCGTCGCTTCCTGTGGCATGCAGAGTTCTGTCGATCACACACTAAGAGGTCCCACCATGTTTCCATCTGATGAAGTCAACGAGTCGAAGATGAGCACGGATCAGGTGGATTCCACCATCCGGACAAACCCGGCTGTAAGCCGCATTGCTGCTACGCTTGCAACTACCGCTCGGGACACGAAAGATTCCGGCCGCGTGCATATTGGCGGCGGAATGATGCGCTTCGACACTAGGGATTCCGGCCGCGTGCATGTTGGCGGTGGGATGATGCGCTTCTGATCGACGCAGGTGCGGGGCATCCCGCGTGGGTCGCGGGATGCCGCATCTTATCCGTCGCACGAAGACCATGTACCAAAAACGCACTGTTGAGTTTATCCGTCTCATTCAGGAGGCAAGACTACCAAAACGAGCTGAACGCTCGGCGGCAGGTTATTTGCCGAGCCGAGCGATGCGCTATTGCGACGCCCTAACCTCTGCAACCGGATATGGCTACTGGATATTTCCTCCCATGGATATCCGGCTGTTGTGGGACGGCGAGCAAATCTTCTGGTCGTACGGAGAGGACGAAGGTTGGTTGCCGTTATCCGGAACAGATAGCGGCGCCGTTCAGTTTCCGGGCTACGCGGCAGCTTTTGACGCTGTGGCCCCAGAGGCGTTGCGGGGCTACTCGCCTCCGTTCCTAACCGCGCTGCCCGAGCTGGGAGGCGTGCAGATTTGGACGGGCCTGTTGGCAAGAACTCGCCCTGGCTGGAGTCTGTCGGTGCGTCCCCCCGTCAATCTCCCTCCCATCCCTGGACTGGCTGCGTGGGAGGGAATAGTCGAGACCGATATCTGGTTCGGCCCGTTGTTCAACAATTTTCGGCTTACCCGAACCGGTGTTCCGGTACACATCAGGGCCCATGCGCCGTTCCTCCAGGTCCAGCCGGTCCCGCAACTGGCTTACCGGGAGGAGGTCCTTTCCGACTTTGCCTGCTCGGAAGCTTCCGACTTGACGATTTCCGATTGGGATCGTCTTGGGCAAGTGCTGCTTCCGCATCCCGATCCGCATGTCCGTCAGGGTAGCTATGCGGTGATGGTGCGCAAGCGTCGGATGTGCCCGATCGATCATTCGGCGCTGGCAGACCGACAACACGAGACTGAAGCTTTCGCACTATCGCCTACTGGTCGTCCAGCGCCAGACGAGCAGCGCGGCGGCAGCGAATAGTGCCATCGGAATGGCGACAGCGTTCAGCCCTAAATCCGGCAGAAGGGCCGCGACGATAGCGCTGCCCAGTGCGCCTGACAGAAGCTGAGAGACCCCCACGGCGGCTGAAGCCGCCCCCGCCTGTTCCCCCCGCCGTTCGATAGCAAGGTGTTGCAGGTTCGGCGCGCTGATTCCTCGGGTAAAGAGGGCAACCAACAGCGGGGGAAGGAGGATCACGGCCGAGGTCATGCCGGCCATACCGGCAATCGCCAAGGCAAGGGTCGCAGCAACGGCAGTGCCAAGCGCCAAGCCAAGCAACCTCGCTGCACCGAGGCCGCGACGACTAAGCCGACCGCTGGTCCAAGCACCCAGCGTCAGGGCCGCAGCCGTACACGCGAATACTGCCGCAAACACCGCGGAGGACAGTCCCATCTGACCGATGATCACGACCGGCGACCCGGCGATATACGCGAAGACGCCCCCGTAGCTCAGGGCGTTGGCCGAAGTTAAGCCGACAAACCCAGGGTCATCCCGCAAGCGCACAACGCCACGCACCGCAGTGGGAGCAAAGAGTTCCAGGTCGGAACACCTGCTCTCCCCGACACCGAGCCAGGTGACGACTGTCAGCACCCCGCCGGCGAGTGCAAGGACGCCATGAACAGCCCGCCACCCAGAGAAGCCGGACAGCACTGAACCAAGGGCCGGGGCGAGCATTGGAACGGCGCCGAAGACCACCGTGACGTAGGATCGCTTGGCCCGCGCCGCATCCCCCTCGAATAAGTCCTGCACCATGGCGAACGACAGCACCGAGCATGCCCCGGCGCCGAGGCCCTGCACGAAACGGGAGCCCACCAGCGCCGGCCCGGATGGAGATAGCGTGCAGGCGATGCTGGCAGCCGTGTAACAACACAACCCCGCGAGCAGCACCGGTCTTCGACCTCTCCGGTCGGAAAGGCGGCCACCGCTGAGCTGCCCCAGCGCAAAGCCGACCATGAAGAACGACAAAGTAAGACCGGCGACAGTGGTCGACGTCCCCAGAGCCTTCGGCAACAACACCAGCGTGGGCGCACTGATGTCGATCGACAGGGCCGGCAGCGCAGCGAACAGGCCCAACAGGAGGGTAAACGCGAAGGATTCCGGGACTATTCGCAACGGTGTCGAAGCCTATCCAGGTTGCATTGCCCCAATTGGTGAACTCCCGGTAAGGCGCTCGAATTAGTTCGCCAATCGGGGTCCTAGATCACTGCCCCGGTGAAGGGAAGACAAATTAATGTATCTTGGATGCTGTGGTCTGGAAGGGTTTCCATAAGACAATCGATGGACGCAATGCCAGGAGGATTATCGTCAATCAAGCTTGGCGGCGAAGCTATGGGTTGGAACTGCCAGGCGGTAGCACGACACGTTGCAAAAATTCCCCAAATGGATGTTGGTGCCACAGTAGCATCGCAACATCACCGCATGGTGGACGACGTGCCGCGACCTCTAAGGGAAATGCCGTATCACTGATCCCGCGCTTGTGACACCGACCGATCGCCGATCCTGCAGCCGAGGAGCCCCATCGAGGGAACTTTCATCGCGGCACGCCGGCACTTTGCAAGCCTTCAAGGTAGAAAGCTCGGTCTGCGGGCCGCAGCGGTGGTCGTGATATAATCTTTTCGATCGAAACGTTCAGGTCGATCTCCCGCAGCATCCCCAGGCAATGACTGGCTTCCTCCTTGCGTCCCATATGCCCGAGAATCGCCAGACGGACGTTCAACGCCGAGGCGTGCCCCGGGTTTCGCTGTAGCACCACTTCCGCCAGCATCTCGGCTTCTTCAAGATGGTGGTTGAAGAAGTGAGCCGTCATCAATGCGTGCTCGGCGAAGAATATGTGAGGATCTTGCGGTGAAAGCGACCGAGCCATCATCGCGTGGCGGATGGCGGTCGCGTGCTCTCCGTTGTAGATTTTGGACCAACTGCTTAGCGTCCAGGCGATCGGCAGATTGGGATTCAGCTCGATTGCCCGCGCATGCAGATTGAGCGCGCTTGGCACGTCGTGCAGGAGGTAGCCCTTCACATGTCCGGCAATGGCGAGGGCGCGCGCATCAAGCGGATCGAGCAGCACGGCGCGCTCGGCCGAGGCACCGGCCAATGTCGTGACATCGCGCGGGTCTTCAACCCAACCCTGCCCGACAGCCATGATGCTCCAATAGGCCATCCAGGCATGCGCGGCGGCATAGTCGGGATCAAGCTCGATCGCTGTGGCCAGAAGCTCGCGCGCTCGCATGAACTTCGGTCGGTCCAGCCGGAAGATCCCCTGGATCGCCGTCAGCACGGAGTGATGAGCGGCGGCGATCTCTGTCCTGACCGGCGCTTCGAAGACCGCCCCCCGCTGGAACAGCTCGGGATCGACCTGAGCAACCGTCTCGGATGCGATCCGGTGTTGCAGTGAAAACAGGTCGTCCAACTGTCCGTCGAAATACCCACTCCAGACCACCTCGAAGTCGAGAACGACATCCAACAGGGCGACGTTCACGCGCACCTGGTCCTCGATCACCTGGATCGTGCCGTCGATGATGTAATCGAGCTGGTATGTCCGGCATCGTGCCAAGGCATCGGCGGCCGGTCCGGAACCATCCCAGAACGTGGCGGTTGCGATCAAACGCGGGGCACGGAAGCGGGACAGAGCGGCAGAAACCTCCTCCGCCATGCCGAGGGCGATGCCGTACCCGATTGGCGCGCCTACGCTTCGAAACGGCAGCACTGCCATCCGCCAGCCAAGCTGATGCCTGGGAAGCTCAGCCGTCGATGACAGGGTCAGACCGATCTCTGGGAACATCGCGCGTCAATACCTGGGCACCCGCTCATTATGGATCGCCGGCGAACGGCATGACAATTGCTGTTTCGCCTCGCGGGCGAGCGCCCGCCACAATTCGGGTAGCGATCCGGCCAAAGCGCGTTTGTCGGCCGGGTTTCTCCAGCGGACGGCCCGGGGGGGCCGTCCGCCCGCGGCCAAAGCGGCATTGCAGCGAGCCGGCAGGCTGGGCACTGGGCCCACAGAGCGCCGGGACCTTCGCCGGGAGGCTCCTGACGCAATGCGTCAGGAGTCATCCGCGAGGCGGACGCGCGCACGATCGACGACGGTTGGGAGTTGACCTCCCGGACCACTCCGCCCCGTGCCCTGCTTATTTCGCCGCGGCGGGGTACGGTCCAGAGTCACTGGATTCCACTTCCGCTCGCCGCAGCAGGGCTCGTGCCTGCCGACTTTCCAACGGCCGGCCGAACAAATAGCCTTGAACAAAACGGCAGCCCAACATGCGGAGCATATTGAGCTCAGGCTCGGTCTCTACCCCTTCCGCCACGACGGCAAGGTTCAACCGCTCGCCAAGCGACAGGATCGCCTGCACGATTGCCAGTGTATTGTCATTGTCGCAAAGACCGCGGACGAATGACTTGTCGATCTTGATGCCATCGAAGCGAAAGCGGCGGAGATAGCTGAGACTGGCATAGGCGGTCCCGAAATCATCAAGTGTGACGTGCATTCCTTGCTCCTGGAGCCCTCGCATCGTGCGTCTGACGCGGTCGGACTCTTCAAGCAGCAAACCCTCGGTCACCTCCAGGTCCAGTCGCTCGGCAGGCAGGCCTGTCCGCTTCAGGATGTCCGCGATCTGTTGCGGCAGGTCAGGTTGGCGAAACTGCAGCGGTGACAGATTGACCGAGAGCCAGACCGGTGGGTCCCATGTCGCGGCTTCGGCACAGGCCGACTCCAGCGCCCACAGGCCGAGCGGAACGATCAGTCCGTTGGATTCGGCAAGCGGGATGAAGTGGTCGGGCTGGATCGGGCCGCTTACGGGATTGCTCCATCGCAGCAGAGCCTCGAACCCGACGATACGCAACGACGTGCTGTCGCACACCGGTTGATAGGCCAGCGTGAAGTGCTTTCCTTCGATCGCGTCCTTGATGTCCCGCTCGATTGGGCAGCGTTCCTTCTGGTCGGCGTGCATCGCCGGGTCGAACAGACAGAAGGTGTTACGCCCTGCTTGCTTGGCGCGGTAGAGCGCGGTGTCCGCATTCCGTAGCAGCAGGTCCGCACCGTCCCCATCGTGAGGATAGAAGGCAATGCCGATCGAGACCCCGATCGACGAGCGTTGTCCTGCCAACTCGAAGGGTTGGCTGATGGTTTCCAGCAGCCGCTCGGCCAAAGCTGTCACCGCGGTAGGTTGGTTCCCGGATGGCTGGATGATCGCAAACTCGTCGCCCCCCATTCGGGCGACAGTGTCGCCTTCGCGCACGCTGTCCCGCAATCGCTGCGCGACAGCCACCAGGAGCTTATCGCCGATCTCGTGTCCACGCGTGTCGTTCACCGCCTTGAATGCGTCGAGATCCAGATAAAGCAGGGCGAACCCGTGCCCGCCAGTCCGCGCCGCGGCCAGGGTAGCGCGCAAGCGTTCCTGAAACATCAGTCGGTTCGACAACTGGGTCAGGTCGTCGTGGTGGGCAGCGAAACGAATCCGTTCCTCGGTCACCTTACGGAACAGCGCCGGCCTGATGGTGTCCCCGAGTGAGGCGATGTCCGCCACCACCGCATCGAGATCCGCATGTCCCGCTGTGAAGGCAAGCGAGATCCCGAAGCGCTGCTGTTGCACCCAGATGGGAACGCAGACCTGGCTGGGAAAACTGGATGCTTCGCTGTGCTGTCGCCGGCTGGATGATTCGCGTCGGGACAGGTTGACGGCGTGCGGCTCGTTGCGTCGGATCGCCTCGACAGTCATCGCGCTCAGCGCGAGCAGCGGTTCGACCAGCTGCGCGTCGTCGCCGGAGCAGTCGTCCTGATCGTAGCGGCTGACTTCGTGCATCGGCTCATCGATCCGGATCAACTGCCAGATTCGGCCGACCGCGGCGCCATGGAAACGGCAGAGCTCTTCCAGCAAGCTGGTCAAGGCATCGGCGCAAGACGCCGCTTCCGATACGAGCCTCAGCATCCGATCGACCCGCAGCGCACGATCGGCGACATGCATGAGATGGAGGTGACGCTGCTCCCTGCGGCGGTCTGCGATGATCATGCTGGCGATATGCTCGAGCGAGGCTGCCTGGGCTTCTGTCAATCCGGCCCGTGGGGTCTGATCCAAGACGCAAATGAAACCGATCCGCTCGCCGCCGGACGACAGCAGCTTCAGATGAGCGAGGAACGCTGGAAGGGGATGCCCGACGGTCGCAGCCTTGACGGCAAACCTTTCATCCTGGGCGAGGTCGGGCACGACCGTAAGTCTGGGGCCGGATGCCAGGCTCCGGTCGATCTCAACGAGTGTCGTCGCCTCCTCTCGTAACAGCCCGAATACGGCCAGCGCCGGTCCATGGTTATGGCGGCGGCCAAGCATGCCGATGATCGCCGCCGATGTACCGGCGACAGTGGCCGCCAGCCGGGCAAAGTCCTCCAACAAGAATCCGCCTTTGGTCAGCACCGGCTTAGCACTCTCTCTGGAACAGTTTTGCAGACTTCGGTATTCAACTCACAATAGCATATCTCCGCAGTTTGACAATCGATGGTAGAGCCGCCGCATTCGCGAAGGAGCTTTAGCTACAGGGATCGGGCGGCTGGTGCCAGAATTTCGGATTCCCGGGTTGGCGACGATCGAGGCCGAGTTTGCCATCGGTAGCGCTTCTGGCGAAGAGCGGGGGCGCGCTGAGGCGGCGCTGGCGATGATCACCGACGAGGTGCGCGCGGCCGGCGCCGGCCTTGGCGTGCAAGGACATGACCACGCACGAATTCTGGGCGATCGCGCAGAGCGGCATCGATGCTTCGCTGCATGCAACCTACGAGCGCCTCGCGCCGGAGAATCGGATCTGGCAGGCCGTCAGCCGCGCCGGCCGACCGATGGCCGACCAGATGGTGAATGCCCAAATCCGAGTTTCTGCGCTCGGCGCTGCATGCAGAATATTTCGTGCCGCAGGGATTTCACAGCGTCATGGCGGCGCCGGTGCTGGCCAATGGTAGCCACTGCGGTGTCGTCGTGGCCTTCGGCTCCCGGCGACGGGGCGACTTCGACGAGCCCTATCTCGCCGAACTTGCCGGCCTTGCCGGCCATCTCAGCCGGGCGATCGGCTTGCGTCTCGACTGCGCGCGACTGACGGAGGATTTACACGCGCGAAACCATGTCCTGGATGACGCTCCGGATGGCATCCTGCTGCTCGACAAGCACATCAAAACGTCACCCGGACCCCCCCAAATCCGCCGATCGGGGCGGCGATGTTGTAGCTGCGCGGATTGCTGGTGCCTGGCGCCTGCAAAAAGGTAATGGAGGAAGTCGGCGAAAAGGTGCCATAGATATAGTATCTCGTATTCAAAACATTCTGCACCAACCCGAAAAGCTGAATATTCCGCGTGATCTGGTAACTTGTATTCAAATTAAGCACGAAGTACCCCGGCAGTTGCTTGGTCAGATTCGCCTCATCGCCGAACAAGTACTGCCCGCTCGCCGCCACCCCCGATGCCCCCACCGTCCATGCCTGCGTCGCCTTGTACTGCAGCCCGAACTTGAGCTGATTGGCTGGAATCCCGGGAAGACGGTCGCCCGGCTGCACCTGGATATTGCCGTTCACATCGGCCTCCGGATTATCCGGGCTGGACTCAGTGAAAGCGCTCTGGAACGTCGCGTCGGTATATGTGTAGCCCATCCACGCCGTCCACCGGTCGCTGGTCAGCCGAAAGCCCGCGTCCACGCCCTGGCGCCGAGTCGCGCCGACATTCTCGAAATAGCCCCGACCCAGGACCACGCTTTGGACGAATGCGATATCGTCATTCAGGTCCGAATGGAACAGGCTGAGATTCCAGTCCAGCTTCGCGCTGGGAAACGGCACCAATTGGCCGCGAAATCCAGCCTCGATGTTGTTTGCAACGACCTGTTTCAGGTTGGGATCGCCGGTGAAGAAGTTGGCTAGGCTGCAGGGGCTCGTCGGACTGGCACAGCTCAGCTCGGCCGGCGTTGGTGCGCGGTTGGATTGGGACCAGGAGGCATATACGCCGAAGGCGGGAATCAGCCGATACGTCAGGCCGAACCCGGGGTTGAAGTGATTGTAGCTGTGATTGCCGGTGAGCGCGGTTCCCAACTGATCATTCAGGTCGATCTGCTCGGCATTGAACCGCCCGGCCACGTTCGCCGACAGCCGTCGCGTAATGTCGAACGTATCGGTAAAATACACGCCGTAATAGGCAGTCGAGATGCCCACACGCACCGGCGCATCGGTCCCGTCTGCCTGATCGACGACGATCCCCGGCCCGATGAAATTGAGCGATACTGGATCGAGCCCGCCGATCTGCGTGTCTCCATCGAACAAGGTGCTGGAGCCGTCAAAGCTCAGCCCTGCGACAAAGTAGTTGCCATGTCCGAATATCTCGTTTTGGTTGGTAATCTGGGCCGAAGTACCGTAACCATTGGTGTTGGTCACCTGGGTGTCCAGGTCGGCATAGGGGCCGCCGTTCAGGAAATCGGGGATCGGCGTTCCGCTGCGATCGGTGGCGAGCACGTTGGTGCTCGTCTCGCAGAGGAACCCCGAGATACTTAGGCACGGCCCGAAATCTGGGACGTTGCCGTTGATCACCCGTTGCCGGAAATAGTCGTAGTAAGCGAGACCCTGCACTGATGTCGTATCACTAAGCTGGACATTGCCGTTCAGACTGATCAGAGCGTAGTTGTTATTAATGATGTTCGGCCCGGTGAACTGCGCCTGTGGATCGACAGCCAGCCATTGTACCGGTGTGGTTCCGGGACCATTAAGCGTGGTCTGGGCCAGGTCGATGTTCAGATGCACCTCGGCGACATCACTGCGCCAACCGATATCGCCATAGAACTGCTTGAGTCCGGACGACTGAAAATCACGCCAGCCGTTCTCATGCAGACCGGAGCCCGCGGCATAGACTGCCGTATTGCCGATCTGCTTGCCGTACTGAAAATCCCCGGCGATTTGCCCGAAGGAGCCGCCATAGGCATCAACTTCGCCGCCATGATAGGTGAACCCGTTCTTGAGCTGAATCGCCAACGCACCACCAAGTGCATTGAGCCCGAACACCGGATTGGCCCCTTCCAGGTTCATGCTGTCGATCGCGATACTCGGGATCAGGTCGAAGTTCACGGTATCGCCGAACGCCTGATTAAAGCGCACGCCATTCAAATACACCGCCAACCCCTGCGGCGTACCCTCCAGTGGCGCGGCCTGGAAGCCATGGTAGAACAGGTTCGGTTGGAACGGATTGCCGGCGGCGCTGTCCAGATGCACACCCTGCGCCTGGTCTTGCAGCGCGCCCAGATAATTCGGCGGCCCCTGCAGCGTTATGTCTCGGCTCGTCAGCACCTGGTTTTGTGCGGGCACCGTGTTGCGATCCACGCCGGAGCCGAGCAACGGCGTCGGCGCGATCACGTTGACCTGTGGCAGAACGGTCGCGCCGGGCGAGGACCCGGCCTGATCCGACCCGGGTGTCGAGGCAGTGCCCTGCGAGGCCGAGGGGGCTATCGTCTGCGCGAGCACTGAACACGGGAGGAGTGACCACAAAAGACACACTGCGCCCAAATGTCTCAAGCACCACCTCCCCTCGGACACATTCGTTTGATCTTGGGCACCACTCGGGTACCAACTCCTGGTGCGCACACTGCACGACGCGGGTGGGCGAGCGAAACCCAGACCGGCCGTTGTCGTGGCCAGGACCCTCCAGCCAATATCCGGGACAGCAAACGTACCCGCGGCGACTTTCTGCTGTCTATTGCAATAAATGCGGCGGTTTTCCACAAAAAGTGCTGAATACTTTGCACTTTTTGAATCAGGAGGCGGAACACTGTCGTACCCCACCGCCACTGTGATAAACTGTCTGAGCCGCCGCCCCCGCCCGAGGGGACTGTGGCGGGCAGGGCTCCGGCTGAGGCACAACATGCAATATGGGCAAAGGACGACAACGGACAGCCAACCATCGACTCGGCCGCGGAGCAGGCTCAGCTCCTTACGCCGTCAGTTGGTGCTGATCCCCACCGTCGTGCTGCTTGCCGGGCTTGTTGCGACCGTCGGAACGGTTCTTCTGGATGCGCACGCCCGGATCGCGGCTGAGGTCACGTCTGCCATGCAGCTCGGCCACGAGCTCGTCACGACGGCGCTGCGCAACGTTGGCCACGCAAGTAGCCCCGCCCTTGCATTTGAGCAGCTTGCGCAGGATCTGCCGCGGGTTCGACACATACAATTCGAACTCGTGCCTTTAGATGGTACGTTATTCAGCGGCAGCCACCTGCGAATCGGAGAGGGCCCACCCGGGTCGCGACCATGGCTCGCGCGAGTCCTGGCGCCATCACCGACCGAGCAAGTGTTCCCCGTCATCGTGAAGAATGATGTTGTCGGAGAAATTCGATTGCGGTCGAACTCCGCGGATGAGATTGCAGAGATTGTGGGCGAGGTGGAGCTCTTCTCTGGCGCCCTCGTTATGCTGTGCTTGCTCATCGTCGCCGCTCTCCTTTGGGCGGTGCGACGTTCGCTCCACCCGTTGGACCTGCTTGCGGATGGCTTCGATCGCTTGGAAAGGGGAGATTATCGACC
>Ga0335074_10007153_pt1 | contig 15476 bp, 7 predicted proteins | sample Lox_Sample_23_FD_206715 | JGI IMG/M metagenome (GOLD analysis project Ga0335074, IMG submission 206715) | Soil microbial communities from Loxahatchee National Wildlife Refuge, Florida, United States - Lox_Sample_2.3 | ecosystem: Environmental > Terrestrial > Soil > Wetlands | place: USA: Florida... | reverse complement strand
TGGAACGGCAAGGAGACTTTCGTCGATCACAGTTGCGGCCACGACATCCACATGGCGAGCTGGGTCGGCACTGCGACGGCGCTCGTTGCGATGAAGGACAAATGGAGCGGCACGCTGATGTTCATCGCGCAGCCGTCGGAGGAAACGACGGGCGGCGCGAAAGCCATGCTGGCCGACGGCCTGTTCAAGCGCTTCGGCAAGCCCGATATGGGATTCGCGCTGCACGACGGACCGATGGCCTATGGCGAGGTTCATTACCGCGCTGGCATCCTGAGCTCCAATTCCGACAGTCTCGACGTGACCTTCACCGGGCGCGGCGGTCACGGCTCGATGCCAAACGTAACGATCGATCCCGTGCTGATCGCCAGCCGTTTCGTGGTCGACGTGCAAAGCGTGATCAGCCGCGAAAAGGATCCGGCCGCCTTCGGCGTCGTCACGATCGGCGCGATCCACGGCGGCAGTGCCGGGAACATCATCCCTGACAGCGTATCGCTCGTGGGCACGATCCGCAGTTTCGATCCCGCCGTGAGGAAAAAGATGCTGGACGGCATTGTGCGGACGGCGAATGCCGAAGCTGCCATGGCTGGCGCGCCTCCGCCCGACGTGAAGATTGTCGAAGGCGGTAAGGCCGTCATCAACGACCAGGCGCTGGCGGATCGCACGGTGCCCGTCTTCAAGGCGGCGTTTGGCGACAAAGCGGTGGCCATGCCAGCGCCGATCTACGCGAGCGAGGACTATTCTGAATTCATCATCGCCGGCGTGCCGTCCTTCTTTTTCGAGATCGGCGTCTACGATCCCAAGCGAGTCGCAGCAGCGAAGGCTGGCGGCCCGCCTTTGCCGGTCAATCATTCGCCGCTCTTCGCGCCGGTGCCCGAACCCACGATTCGCACGGGCGTCGAAGCGATGACGCTCGCAGTGATGAACGCGATGGCGCGCTAGGCCGCGTTCGCCTCCCGCACATCGCGGCGATGAAATAGCGTGCACATTGCCGAGCTCCCGGGCATAAACTTGATGAATCGGGTTGCGGCGCGCGGTTTTTATTACGTCTCCTATATCTTTTCGCGCGCTATGAGCGCTCGAATCTTTATGTGCAACTCACATAGCTTCTCAGTCTTCGCAATTCGAGGACTGGGGCATCACATTGAAGCGGGGAATTCATATTCTGGCCGCCACGCTTTTGAGCGGCGCGGCGACATTTGCCATCACGCGGGTGCAGGCGCAGACGGTGGCGCAGGCACAGACAGTGGCCGAAAACTCCGGTCCGGGTCCCGAAGAAATCGTCGTCACAGCCGAAAAGCGCGCCACGACGGTGCAAAAAACGCCACTGAGCATCGCCGCGTTCACCAGCGACGAATTGCAGGATCGCGGCATCAATTCCCTGGCCGAGCTGGCGCAGGGCACGCCGGGCGTTTCGCTGAAGAGTGAAGGGCCAAGTCAGACCGAGATCGAAATGCGCGGCATGACGTCGAGTGGCGGCAACTCCGCGACCGTCGGCTTCTATCTCGATGACGTTCCCCTGTCCGGACCCGCGTTCGCGCAAAACGGCCATACGGTGATCGATCCCGACCTTTATGACCTCAACCGCATCGAGATGCTGCGCGGGCCGCAGGGCACGCTCTTCGGATCGGGTTCGATGGGTGGGACCGTAAGGCTGATCACCAATCAGCCCGATCCCGGCGCCTTCGATGCGACGGCCGAGGCCATGGTTTCAGGCACCGACGGCGGCGACGGCGTCAATCACAAAGAAAACGCCATGGTCAACATACCGCTGGACGACACGCTGGCGCTGCGCATCGTCGGAACCGAAGATTACAGAAGCGGCTGGATCGACCGCATCGTCATCGCACCCGGCGATTTTCCACAGGCGACTCCGATAGGAAGCACGCTGGGCGTAAGCGGCACGACACGCGGCGATGTTCAGAATGCTCCGATCGCGGCCCAGTATCCCGGCTCGAACGCCTATCTCATCTACGGCGTGCGCACGAGCCTGCTGTGGCAGCCGACATCGGCGCTAACGATCACGCCGTCGTTCTTCTACGAAACCAGCCGCCAAAATGGTCCCGATGCCTACGACTCGGTCTCCAACGGAACAAGCATTCCCAGCTTCGGAGAAGCCCACTACCAGCCCTTCGACCAATCCGAGCCGCTCAAAGACAGGATTCAGGTTTACGCCCTCACCGCGGTCTACAATTTCACGGATTTCGACGTGACATCGAGCGCCGGGTTTTATTCGCGGGATTCCAGCCAGGATGAGGAAGCCGCCGAGGCCTTCAACAATCCGTCCACGGCTGTCGCCTGTGCCTACAATTGCACCGCCGTCACCCCGCCGCCGCCTCCGGGATTTTATGGCCCGACAGGGACGGGGCCGGAGAACGGTATCGAAAACGATCCCGTCAAGCAGTGGAGCGAGGAGTTGCGATTGACGTCGAAGGGCGGCGGCCCCCTCGATTGGGTGGCCGGGTTTTATTACAGCGACTTCTCGTCTGCGTGGACCTTCAACGGCACGACGCCGAACTTCTCCGCTTACGCGGATCTCGGCACGGGTGCGCCGGCGACCACACCCAACTGGTTCGACGCCAATCAACCGAGCTATCTTGAGCAGTATGCGATCTTCGGCGACGCAACTTATGCCCTAACCGACGCGCTCAAGGTCGATGCGGGCATCCGCCTCAATCGCTTTGTGTCGCGCTTCTCTTCGTGCATCAGCGGCTGGGGATCGGCCTTTGGAGAAGCCATGCCGTCGTGCACCGGCACCATCCCGGTAGACTCCAGCAGCTTCACGCCGAAATTCAATCTGTCCTATACGCTGCCCACTGGCCTGATGCTCTATGGCAACGTGGCGGAAGGCTTCCGTCCCGGCGGCGGTAACGCTGCATATCCGACCACCGGTACGTCATGGTCCAATGCGTTCGCTGCAATGAACTACACCAGCGGCAAGTGGCCCTCCACGTACAAGCCGGATTCTGTCTGGAGCTACGAAATCGGCGAGAAGGACAGGCCGTTTGATTGGCTGACCCTGAATTCCAGCATCTACTTCGAGGACTGGCGCAAAATTCAGCTCGAGGCATTCCCCGCCGACTGGGCGCTGAACATCAATGGAAACTACGCTCAAATCTATGGAGGCGATGTCGACATGACCGCCGATCTGGGCGCGGGGTTTGGCCTCGAATTCTCGGCCGGCTACCTCCATTCGGCGCTGTCCGGAGGGCCGCACTGGATCGTTCCCCCGGTTCACAGGCTGCCGGAGGTCGCGCCGGAGAACGGGTCGCTCGCGCTCACCTATTCCAGGGAGCTCACCGGCACCTATACGTTCACGGCGCGCGTAGACAATTCGTACACCGGCGTGCGCTACTCGATTGCCTTCCCCTACCAAAACGAGACGACCACCGACTCCGGTCAGTATCTGCCCTTGCCCGCCTATGACCTGACCAATGTCCGGGTGGGCATTCAATCGAGTGCCGGCTGGAGCGCCGCGTTGTTCGTGGACAACGTCTTCAACCAGCACGCCCAATTGGAGAGCATGTTCACGGAAAATCTGCCGACCACGCCGTTCAATCGCATCGAGACCAACCAGCCGCTCACGGGCGGCATCGACATCTCGTACGATCTCTAAGAGCCGTTCAGCGGTTCGTCAGATAGGTCTTCGTCTGATCGCGCACGATGTCGATCAGGTTGCCCATCGCGAGATTGGCGTCGATGAGGTGAAGGCCCCAATCGGCCTGCACCTTGCCGTTGATGATCACGTCGCCGCCGATCTCGTTGATGCGCTGGCCGGATGGATCGGGATGCGTGGTGATCGCGAGATAGGAACCTTCCGCGTTCGCCATGCACTCGGCGCTCAGCAAACCCGGCACGGAGACGAACGGCGTGTCGATGGTTTTGCCTTTTACCCAGGGGCCGCGCGTCAGAGGAATGGGACCGAACGAACCGCTCGTCGTCAAATAGGAATGAAGTTCGCCCGAGCCGCCGGCGAGCGACGCGGGATTGGTGCAGGCCGCGACCATGCCCGCACCCGCGACTTTTCCGAAGCGCGTATTGGCAGGCGGCGGCGCATCGGCGCGGAACGACGCGTAGGTGATCACGCATTGCGTCTGGCCGGGCGCCTGGCAAAGCGGAATCGACTTGAAATCGCCGCCGACGATTCCGCCGGCCGGCACCGCGAGCCGCGTGCCCATCAGAATCGCCGAGACGAGCTTGCGCTGCACCGGTTTGCCGTCGATCTCGTTCTTGATCAGTGCGAGCAGCACGCCCGAGCCCTGGCTATGGCCGATCAGCACGACGCCGCGGTCGTGATTGTAATGCGCGAGATAGTAGTTCCACGCGTCGAGCACGTCGCCATAGGCGAGTTCGCGGCTTGCCGGGATCGGCTTTCCGGCCATTGCGGCGTTGAGCGCGGCCAGCGTCACCTGACGATAGATCGGCGCATAAGGACGGCACACCGACGTGAAGCGCGCGAATTGCTCTTTGATGATGGAGAGCTCTTCAGGGCCCGCCGTCATGTCGGCATTGCCGGTCGGCTCGTACGACACGGTGGGATAGACGTAGAAGCAGTCGATCTTCGCTTTGGGATTGGACTTGAACGGCTCTGGCGTCAGCGTGCCGTCAGCCGCGACGATGGTGGCGTCTTCATCGGTCGAGCAGGCGTCCTTTGTGCGGCCCGGCAGACAGAGCCAGTTCCTGGCGTTCGCGTAGTCGTTCGTCGGCGGAGCCGCCGGCGTCTGTGCGAGCGCGACGGACTGAAGGCCTGTGACCATCGTAACCGTCATCAGCGTCGCGCACGCCGTCCTGCCGAGAATCCGGATCATGATGCCTCCCCCTGATATTTGTTGGCCGAAACTATGCCGCGTTTGCCGGCCGCAATCCACCGGCGCTGCCTATGTCGCCTCGGAGGACGCGCTTGTGCCCGACGACGCCGGCTGCATTGACAGTGCAATCGAGGCATGCCAAATTTTTGGCATGCAGAGTTTGCGACATCGTCTGCTGGCGCCAATGCGCGCGGGGGGTGGCGCTCAAAACCGCAAATCGATGCCTTATTCTCGCCAGACAAAATCCATTCAGGAATGACGAAGATGGATGCCCTGAAGATCGTCGGCCTCGGACTTTTCGCGGCGTGCTTACTGCGCGTCATTCCGACGGCCGCGGGCGCAGACACCAGCAAATCCGATTCCGCCGCGACCTTCTACGCCCCGGCGATCGAAACGCTGGCAGGCGATCTTGCACATGACTACGTTTTTCCGGACATAGGGCATCAATACGCTGCCCTGCTGCAGGCCAATCTCGAAAAGGGCGCCTATCGCGGAATCACAGATCCCGTCACGATCGGGCAGCATCTGACGGATGATCTCCGCGCGCTGCACATGGACCTTCACTTGCGCGTACGTCCCGTTCCCGGCACAAAGGCCGCCCCATCACCTGCGCAGGCGAGACCGCCTATCGAAGGCGCGGCGTGGCTTGCCCCGGGCATTGCCTATATTCGCTTCAATCTTTTTCCCGGTACGCCCAAAAGCGTGGCGGCAACCGACAAGTTCATGCGCGATCACGCGAGCGCGAAGGCCATCATCATCGATGCGCGCCATAATCATGGCGGCGGTGGCGACGAAATGAATGTCATGCTTCCCTACCTCTTCGGGAAGCGCACCGTTCCCGTCGACATGGAACTCGCGCGGGACACAGCCAAGGCGATGGGCTTCGCGGAGGATCGCTTTTTCCATCGCGTGCCGGCCCCCGAAGGCCACATACGCTTCGAGCAGGTGATTGAGCCAAGCCCCACGGAACACCGTCTCTTCGCCGCGAAGGTTTACTATCTTACATCGCTCGATACAGGCTCAGCGGCGGAAGCTCTCGCGTTCATCTTCAAGATCACGCATCGTGCGACGCTCGTAGGCGAGCGCACACGCGGCATGGGACATTTCGGCAGCTTCGTCGAGATCGGCCAGGGCCTCGAATGCTTCATGCCCGTGGGGCGCACGTTCGATCCTGCAACAGGTGCCGATTGGGAAGGCACGGGCGTCACGCCCGATGTCGTCGTGCCGCCCGATCAGGCGCTCGATGCGGCGGTCAAGATGGCGCAACGAGCTTAAAGACTGGTGCCGCCTGCGTGACTCGAACACGCGACCCCCGCATTACGAATGCGGTGCTCTACCGGCTGAGCTAAGGCGGCACTGATACGCCCGAGACAAAAGGCCCTCGGGGCGGCGGAAAATACGGAAGACGGGGCCCTGCCGCAATGGCCAAGTCGCAGTCCAGATCGTACGGGGCCGAAGCGCCGCAGCACCTTTTGTTTACCCTCTAAAACCCTACTATTCCATTGCTTTCGGCGGGATCGCCGAATGGCCGGCATCCAAGTCCGGGGGAAATCTCTTTGTTGGCCAGGCCGATCCTCGGCGGATTGTGTCATCGCTATGCCCGGACAGTGTTTTGAGGAAGGACAGCTGACAGCCTCACGGTTTTCACCCGCTTGCGATTGGCCCCGCACATGAGCAGGCGCACGTGGCGTTCGTACTCGACATGAACGGTTGCCGTATCGGGTGGCGGATAATTGAGATTGACGCCGCGCGCCGCCGTGCTGAAGGCAGCCGCCAGTTCTTCCGGGGTAACGCCCTCCGCAAGCTCAAGCCGGCCGGATTCGATCTCGTTCTGGACGAGTTCGGTCAGGAGTCTGTTGAACCGCAGCGTCTGCTCGAGCACAACCTGCGCGCAGCGCCGGGTGACTTCCTCGAATATCTCGCCCCAATGCGGCGTCGTGCGCATCCAGCGCAGCATTGTGCCGAAACGCGCGTCGAGCATCGCGGTCACGATCGCTTCGAAATCCGCGCCCCTTGCCCGCGCGGCATCACGCGCCTCGATACTTTGGTTGACCGTTTCCGTATGGCCGCGCGTCATGACCGCCACGAAGAGAGCGGGTTTGTTGGGGAAGTGGTGGTACAGGCCCTGCCGGCTTACGCCGGCAACTTTCGCCACCTCCCCCATGCTGGTGCGGCGATAGCCAAAGGCGTTGAAAACTTTCTCCGCCTGAATCAACAGGTTGGTGCGCGCGCTCATACGAAACACCATACATACTTGACAACATTGTCAAGTCTATATTGTTAGCTATTCCTTTAAAATGTTAGCTTCCCGACATTGTGGGAGCTGCCGAGGCACACAAGCCAGTACTGGCTTGCCGTCGCGGAAGGCTGTGGGGGACATCGATGAAAAGGGTAGGGCTTGCGCTCGTGCACGCGCCCGCTTTGGCGCTCGCCGTCCTGCTTGGGGGGCCCGCGTTCGCCGATCCGGATTCCTGCACCTTCACCGGGTCGACGGCTACCTGCAGCGGAAATCAGTCGCAAGGTATCATTCTGGGCCTGATCAGCCCGCCGCAGCTGACGTCGCTCACGATTTCGAATTTGACGACCGTGATCAGTCCGACAACCACCGATGTCGGCGTGGACTATGTCAATTCGTTCGAGCCTCTTGCGCCCGCGACGACGTCGACAACGGGTTTTTCCGCGGCGCCGCTGCTCGTCACGACTGACAGTTCGGCGGTCATCAACATTTCGACCGCGATTTTTGCTCCGGACAACAGCGGACTGGCAGCCGTCGGAATCTATGTAGATACGGTCGGCGGCAACGGCACCGGGGGAACCAACGGTGATGATCACACACCGCCGAGCGAATTCAACGAATTCAATGGCGGAGCCGGCGGCGGCGGCGGCGACGTCACGGTCGACAATCTCGGCAATATCACGGTCGACTCAAGCGCACGCCAAGTTCTCTCGCGCGCTGAGGAATTCGGCGAGACCAGTGAACTTGGCGCGCTTCCGAACGACATCCAGGTGCTGCAGGGTCTGGTTTCCCAGTACAGCGCAGACCCGAACGACCCCAGCTACCTCCTCAACATCTTTTCCATAAATCAGTACCTGGACGGCAACAGCGTCAATTTCAGCTCGGAGCAGGCGTTCATCGCCTCCCTTCAACAGGCCATCATCGATGAGCAGGCGCGCGAAGCCTATCTCAGCGCGGTGACGTCTCCGGAGCAGACGAGCCAGTCCATTTACGGCGCGATCCAGGTGACTTCGCTTGGCGGCAATGGCGGCGCTGCGGGGGGCGTGCCGGCCTTAGGCTTTGACTATCCCGCCGGGCTCGGTGGCGATGGCGGCGCAGGGGGCGCCATTACAATCACAAACGGCACGACCATTGTGGCGCACGGCGATCTCGTGGCCGGCGTCTACGCCCTGTCTGCCGGCGGTCAGGGCGGCATTTCCCCTGTTTGGGATGGTTTCGGCCCCGACATTCCAAATGCCGGCTTCGGTGGACACGGCGGAGTGGGCGGCGCGGTCACCGTCACCAACAATGGGACCATCGAGGTGGTCGGTGACAGTTCGCCCGGCATCTTCGCGGAAAGCATTGGCGGAGTGGCTGGCGACGGCGGCCCGTATCTCGACAGCAATCCCAATTACACCTATCCGGGCGGCAATGGCGGCCTGGTCACCGTCGACAACCCCGGTGTCATTTCGACAAACGGTACGAGTGCATACGGCATTCTGGCCGAGAGTTTGGGTGCTGTCGGACTCCAAGGCGGCGACGCAAAACCTGGCGGCGCCGGCGGCGACGTCGTTGTGGATGTCTCAGGCCAGATTACGACTGTCGGCGAGTACGCCTACGGCGTCTTCGGACGCAGTGTCGGCGGCGATGGCGGCAACGGCAGCGACGACGATGATGGCGGCACGGGCGGCGCCAGCGGGCTCGTCACGGTCACGATCGACAAGGGCGCGACGATCACGACGTCCGGCGACAACGCAATCGGCGTATTCGGACAAAGCCAGGGCGGCACCGGCGGCTTCGGCGGCAGCGGCGACAATGTTTTCTATTCCGACGCCGGCGGCGGCGGCAATGGTGGGCAGGGCGGCGACGTTCATCTGGGCAACGCGGGCACGATTACAACGTCGGGCGCCTATGCCTATGGCATGTTCGGACAGGCGCTGGGTGGCGCCGGAGGCTACGGCGGCAGTGCCGCAGGGCTGGTGTCCGAAAGCGGCGGCGGCGGCGGCGGAACAGGCGCCGGCAATGTGATCCTCGACAATAGCGGCAGCATCACGACGTCGGGTGTCGGCGCGAATGCATTGTACGGACAAAGCGTCGCCGGCGCGGGCGGTGACGCCGGTAGTTCGGGTGGGTTCGTCGCGCTCGGCAGCGATGGCGGAAGCGGCGCCGAGACAGCTTGTCAAAACGACCCCACGCAGTGCCTCAACGGCGGCATGATCACCGCGACGAATGAAGGCGCGCTCACTACGCAGGGCGATGCTGCGACGGCGATTTTCGCGCAAAGTATCGGCGGCGGCGGCGGCAATGGCGGTAGTTCATCTGGCGTCTTCAGTTTCGGTGGTAGCGGTGGCGCAGGCGGCAATGGCGGGACCGTCCAGGTTACCAACGCTGTTGGCGGAACAATCGACGTTTCCGGCAACAACGGCGCGATGGGCATCTTCGCGGAATCCGTGGGCGGCGGCGGCGGCAGTGGCGGTGACTCGTTTTCGGCCGGCACCAGCGTAAACGTATCGATTGGCGGCTCCGGAGGTTCGGGAGGCATGGGCGGTGCCGTCACCGTCGCGAATAACGGCGCCATCACGCTCAATGGCTACAACGACACGGCGATTTTTGTGCAAAGCGTCGGCGGCGGCGGCGGCAACGGCGGTGACGCGACGTCGTTCGGCGTGGGCATAACGCCTGCGTCTCTCGCGATCGGCGGCACCGGCGGCGGCGGCGGCAACGGCGGAGCCGTGACGGTGACGAACGCTGGCACAATCTCCACGGAGGGTGATTTCTCAAATGCGATCTTCGCGCAATCGGTGGGCGGCGGCGGCGGTCGCGGCGGCGCGGCGTATACGTTTTCTGCGGCGGTCGGCGGCGACGAGATCCCGGCCGTGTCTGCCGCGGTTTCGCTGGGCGGCAATGGCGCGGACGGCGGAATGGGCGGCCAAGTCGACGTCACGAATTCGGGCAGCATCACAACGATCGATTGGGACGCAATGGGGATCTTTGCCCAATCCGTCGGCGGCAGCGGCGGAGACGGCGGATCGAGTTCGGCAGAGGCGGTCGCTTCGGCACCGGAAGGGTTCAGCTTCACGTTCTCGCTCGCGGTCGGCGGCAATGGCGGCAGCGGCAACATCGGTGGTGCGGTCTCCGTAACGAATACCGGCAGTGTGGAGACCTTCGGCGATCTTTCGCCGGCCATTTTCGTGCAAAGCGTCGGCGGCAGCGGCGGCAATGGCGGCGACGGTTCCGCGTCTTCGACATCGCTTCTCAGCAAGAACAACGTCGACGTGAATATTTCCGTCGGCGGTAATGGCGGAACGGGCGGTTACGGCAACACGGCCTCGGTACAAAATTCGGGAATCATCGTCACGATGGGTGCGATGTCTTCCGGAATCACGGCGCAAAGCGTGGGCGGCGGCGGCGGCAACGGCGGCGATGGGGAGCAAGGCGATCTGATTCCCGGTGAAGATGATGTCGTCCCGAAGCAGGCTGATGTCGACGGGCAGGTGAACGATGCGCTCAAAAACCTCCTAGACTACCAGGCCGAGGACGAAGCGCAGGAGGAAGGCGACGGCTCATTCGGGAAGGAGGCCAAAGCTGGCGAGGAGGATGGCGAAGAGCCCGACAGCTTCGGACTGACACTTACGATCGGCGGTTCAGGCGGTACGGCGGGCAACGGCATGCTCGCCTACGTCGACAACAGTGGCGACATCACGACGTTGGGCTGGATGTCCAACGGTATCACCGCGCAATCGGTCGGCGGCGGCGGTGGGAACGGCGGCGACGGCAACGGAATGGGCGCGGATTCCGTCAACGGCTCGATCAGCATCGGCGGCAGCGGCAATGCGAGCGGTTCGGGCGGCACCGTCGACGTGATCAACGCAGGCGACATCACCACGTATGGCGATATCTCGTTTGGTATCGATGCGCAGTCCGTCGGTGGCGGCGGCGGCTCCGGCGGATCGGGAAGTGCCTATGGCGCCATAGATCCGAACAGTTTTTCCCTGGACGTCAGCGTCGGCGGCAGCGGCGGCGCAGCCGGCGATGGCGGAAGCGTGTCCGTTCAGCAAACGGGCGATATCCTGACACTCGGGCTTGGATCGATCGGAATTTTTGCGGAAAGCGTCGGTGGCGGCGGCGGCAGCGCCGGAAGCGGCATTGCCGACGAGTTCAACCTCGCCAGCGTCCATGTCGGCGGTCAAAGCGGCGCGGGAGGCAACGGTCTTGACGTAACAGTGAATTTGACCTCGGGCTCGGTCGAGACCACCGGCGACTACGCCGACGGAATCTTCGCGCAAAGCGTCGGCGGCGGCGGCGGCATGGTTGGCGAAATGGAGGCGACCGCTTTGGTGGCGAGCGATCCGTTTGGGGGAGTGCTGCCCGCGGGTACTCCTGTTCCCTACACGGTGGAAACGCTTGCAACCTCGGGGCCCAGTTCGGGCAATGGTGGACCCATTGTCGTGCAGGTCGATGGCACGATCACGACGTATGGCAAGGATGCGTACGGCATCTTTGCCCAATCGGTCGCCGGTGGCGGTGGTGTCGGCCCATTGGTTGGATATGGAGCTTCGCTGATCGGTTCGGACGGCGGTTCGGGCACGGCGCAAACCGTCACCGTCACGCAATCCGGGAGCATCCAGGTATCGGGACAGGATTCGATCGGCATCTTTGCGCAGAGCATGGATGCTTCCGGACGAGGCGCCGACATCACCGTCCAGGTCAACGGCGTCGTTCAAGGGGGCACGGGTGCCGGAGCCGGCGTCTTTATATCCGGCGGCGACCAAAACACGCTCACCGTCAACAGTGGCGGCGACGTGAGCGCGCTCTCGGGCCTTGCGATCATCGCGTCGGACGGCAATGACACGGTCGACAATTTCGGCACCATCACCGGCGACGTGGGCCTTGGCGCCGGCACGAACGCGATCGTCAACGAACAATCCGGCCTCTTCGAATCCGGGCCGCTCGTTTACGTCGGCGCGGGCAATACGTTTACGAACAAGGGAACACTCTCGCCGGGCGGCGTCGGCACGATCGCCACGACAACGATTGTCGGCAACTATGTCCAGACTTCGACCGGCACGCTCTTGACGGACGTGAATTTCGCAACCGGCGCATCGGACCTCGTGATCGTCGACGGCAACGCATCCCTGGCCGGGAAGGCAGCGCTCGGGCCGCAGGACATCACGGCCCTGAAGCCGGGCGAGTATTTCACCGTTTTGACTGCGACCGGCACTCTTACCAACAACGGCATCACCATCGACAACACGCTGGTCGTGAATTATGGCGTCAAGTTCGCGGGCTCGAGTTTCGAGGTCGGGGTCAACTCCGTTCAATTCGATTTCGGCGGCCCGCTGTCTCCCAAAGAGCAGGCCATTTCCAACAATATCCAGGCGATCTGGGCGGCGGGTGGCGGCGGCATGACGCAGTTGCTGGACTATCTGGCGGGCCTGACGAACGCGAGCGCCTACCAACAGATTCTGGACCACCTCGATCCCTCGACCGGGCTTGTCCAAAGGACCGCGTCGCTCTTCTCGGGCATGAGCGCGATCAATTCCCTGATGAGTTGTCCGGGCACCGAGACCGCGGCCGACGCGCTCCACGAGCACGAATGCTTCTGGGCGCGCACATCCGGCGGCGTCGCGCATCAAAGCACCACGGCGAGCATGATAGGCTTCAAATCCTCGGGCTACGAATATGCGATGGGTGAGCAGCTGCGCGTGGCGCCCGGCTGGTTTGTGGGCACCTCGGCCGACATCGAGCAAGACTCGAGCACGATCGGAACGCTGGCGCAGGAGTCGTCGCTGAGCGTCAATGCGGGTGCGGTGGCAAAACACGAAATGGACGACTGGCTGTTCGCCGGCGCAATCGATGTCCGCTACGGCGGGAATTCGCTCACGCGTTTCGTGGACTTCCCCACGCCCACCACGAACGCCACAAGCTCACCCGACACGGTTTTCGTCGATGGGCGTCTGCGCGCCGCCTATCTCTTTTCGCACGACGCCGTCTATTTGAAGCCGTGGGTCGCCGCCGATGGCTATGTTGCGGATGCCTATGGATTTGATGAACAAGGTGCCGGCCCGCTCGATCTGCTTGTAACGTCGTCGACCAAGGCGTTCGGCTCGGGGACCGTCGGCACGGAGGCGGGCGTGCTGGAGTCATTCTCGGACCAAAGCAGCGTGCGCGCCTATGTCTCCGCCGATGTGACCGCCTTTACGGACAATTCGTGGAACATCTCTGCTCGCTTCGCAGGAGCGCCATCGGGCACGCCGGATTTCACGGTTGCCGATCGGTTTCCCGGCTTGCTCGCACGCATCGCCGGCGGTCTGGAAATAAACGTTCCGGGCGGCTCCGTCAGGCTGGAATATGAACAGCGCTTCGGCGACCACTATTCCGATCAGACCGGCTCGCTGAAACTGCGCTTCCCGCTTTAGCGCACGTCAGAGCCTGCCGTGAATCGGCCGCCAAGGCCGAACCTTTGCGATTATCAGGAGGTCCGGGATCTCACCCGCATTGCGAATGCGGTGCGCCACCGGCTGAGCGAACGCGGCACCGACTTACCCGAAGGAAAAAGCCCTCGGGGCGACGGCAAATACGGAAGAAGTCGGCAATGACGGCATCGGCCGGTGCCCCGCATCTGCAGGACGCGAATTCCTTCCGAACCGGCCGCGTTATTGCGACTATTCGTGAGTCGTTTGACCCTCGACCGTCTCTTCGACATCCGGGGTGACCAGATGCGGCTGATGCGGTTCATGGACGACCACGGGGCCGAGGCCGCCCGGCACAACGCGGCCGGTCAGGCCTTCGCGGAGGTCGTGCGGCTTTTCCTTGTCGTCGGATTTTTGGCTCATGCGCTGTGTCCCCTTCGGCAGACTGGAAAGAAGCGAAGGCTAATACCTCAAGTAGCGTGTGACAACTGCAGGGCAAGGACGCCGGCGCGGCCGTCAAATGGCGGCGCTGCGGCGGCAGATGGCGAGGAGCGCGTTCCGGTCGAGGATATGAAGGCCGGTGTGGTTGAGCATGATCCAGTTGGATTTGCGCCAGCGCGAGAGCTTGCGGTTGACCGCCTCCCGCGTGGCGCCCACCAGATGCGCCAGGTCGGACTGATTGTAGACGATCTTGCCCTTGGCACCCTCTTCCAGAAGCAGGCGGGCGAGGCGCTTGCCCAGATCCATCGAGGCGTTGCGGTCGACGAGGTGATCGGTGTCCCTGAGCCGGCTCGCCAGCACGCCCAGGAGCGCGAGCGCGGAATTGGGTTCGTCGCGCAACGCCTCCGTCACCATGTTGCGGCCGATCTTGAGGACTTCCGTCTTGCGGGTGGCACGGGCGTCGGTCGTCCGAGGCATGCCGTCCAGCACGCCCAGTTCGCCGATGATCGTCCCGCTGCCCAGCAGAGCGATAAAGACGTCGCGGCCGTCCGGCCCCTCGATGGTGACCTCGATCTCCCCGCTGACGATGGCGTAGGCCGCTTCGGGCTGCTCGCCGCGGGCAAACAGCTTTCCGCCCTTCGTCAGCCGGATCGATGTGGCCCGCTCGGCCAGTGCGGTGCGGCGCGCCGGGGACAGCACGGAAAACACAGCATTGCGCGCTAGCGTGTCGCCGACTTCTTTTGACAGCATCGAATCCCCCTTCGCGGGCGCGTATAAACCTAGCAACCGCACAACGTCACGCAAGCGTCGCTTGCCGGCGTTGCGGCCGGTCTGTCTAATGGATTGTTCTAATTAGGAAAATCTACGAAAACCGTTGGGAGCCCTTTGAAGCCCCAACCAAGCGGCTTGCTCTTCGTTCGGGGTGTGATCGTTGTCGATTGACTGCGACCGGGCATGCGCACATCTTCCGCGTGCAATTAATTTTCCTTTAGGGGGGCTTTTTCACATGGCCAGCAACGATTCCCGCAAACGCAAGCTTTGGATCGGTTCGTCTGCTCTCGTGCTGATCGCGGTGGGCGTGCTTGTCGGCAGCAAATATCTGGCGCCGAACGCGCATCAGACGGCGGGCACGATCGTGCCGGCGGATCGTTATCGCGCGCCGCAAGTCACCAAGAACGACGTCCAGCTCGGCAATCAGGCGATTCCGAACATGATGCAGACGGATTCGTTCCAGGCGCAGTCTTCGGGCCATCAGGTCAGCTACGCGTCGGCCGCCACGCAGGCTGCAGCGGATGCGGCGGCGTCGGGCGCGGCGAACAATGCCGCCAATAACGCCGCGAACAATGCCGCCAACAACGCCGCGAACAATGCCGCCAACAACGCCGCCAATAACGCAGCGAACAACGCGGCGAATAACGCAGCGAACAACGCGGCCAATAACGCAGCGAACAACGCGGCCAATAACGCGGCGAACAGCGCGGCGAATAACGCAGCGAACAACGCGGCCAACAACGCTGCAAATAACGCGGCGAACAACGCGGCCAACAATGCAGCGAACAACGCGGCGAATAACGCAGCGAACAATGCCGCCAACAACGCGGC
>Ga0335074_10007152_pt1 | contig 15476 bp, 15 predicted proteins | sample Lox_Sample_23_FD_206715 | JGI IMG/M metagenome (GOLD analysis project Ga0335074, IMG submission 206715) | Soil microbial communities from Loxahatchee National Wildlife Refuge, Florida, United States - Lox_Sample_2.3 | ecosystem: Environmental > Terrestrial > Soil > Wetlands | place: USA... | reverse complement strand
GCTGGCATCCGCCCATTCGTCCCAGATGGTGACGCCGTGCTCCTGCAGCCAGCGCACATTGGTATCGCCGCGCAGGAACCAGAGAAGCTCGTAGACGATCGCCTTGGTGAACAGCTTCTTGGTGGTGACCAGCGGAAAGCCCTCCGCCAGATCGAACCGCATCTGATGGCCGAAGATCGAGAGCGTGCCGGTGCCCGTCCGGTCGCGCTTCTCCACGCCGGTTTTCAGCACTTTTTCCATCAGGTCGAGATATTGGCGCACTTCGTCTTCAAACCACGCAAGACCGAATCCGGCAGACAATCTGGGACCTTTCGAAGATCAAGGCACGAAGAATTTGCCGGATGCTCACAACCGGCAGGACGACATGGGGGCTGGTGGAACCTTTGGACGCAACGCCCTGTCATGGCGTGGAGGTGAGCCTCTCAAGGGTCCGGGTCGCCAGTCCCCGCACCTCCACGTCACCCGGCGAGCGCATGTTCAGGCCTCTCCGGTGCCGCCTTCTAAAATTAACCCGCCGCGCCTATATAGAGGCCGTCGGGGCAACCCGACTATGGCGATAAACGGCTGCGTAATAAGCGGACCGGACCCGGGGGCGGTACCCGGCGCCTCCACCAGAGAAGTCGGAGTTCGGCAGCGCGGCGCGCCCTTTCCGACTTTTGCGGCGGGGGCGAAACAGGATCGACGGACGTGTAAAGGCTGTCCTTTCGCTCGGTATGGTATCCGCCGTTATCGGGCTAATCGTACAGGTGCCAACGACAACGAAATGGCCCTCGCTGCCTAATAGGTAAGCGCGGCTCGGGGGGCGCCGGGCAACAGAAGCCCCCCACTTTCCCCCGTTCAAACTTCTATTCCCCCACCCTCTTCCATCTCACGATCCGCAAGGCTCGTTGTCGTCGCATAGCGCAGAGCGTCCGCCTTTTCGGCTTCGAGGACGAGACGGCGTTTGCGCGGTTCCTCGACCAGCGTGAGCAGCAGCGTCAGCGCGATCGCTTCGCAGACGATCGTGATCCAGAAGACGGCGTGATAGCCGAAAGCGCCCGCAATCAGGCCTCCGGCAAAAGGCCCCAGCGTCGTCATCACGCTCTCCGCCGTGTTCGAGAGCGCCAGCCGCATTGCCATGTCGTCGCGGTGGCCGAATTCGAAGACGATATTCTGCGCACTCATCTGGTAGCCGGAATTGCCGGCGCCGAGCCCGAAGAACGCAAGAAAGATGAGCGGCATGGTGTGCGCGCCCATGAGCAGCAGCGTGGCGCCGATCCAGAAGACGAGTGCTGCGATGAACGTCGAGCGGAAGCCCAGGCGGTCGGCCATGTGCCCCCAGACGATGTTGGCGACGGTGTCGGCGATCAGATAGGCGAAGGACAGGATGCCGATCGTGGAGCCGGACAGCGAAACACTGCGGCTCGCATAGATGATGTAGAACGGCGCCGCGATCCGGCTTGCGATCGCGAAGGTGCGCGCAATCATGAAATAGAGAAAGGCGGGATTGCTTTTCAGCATCTGCGGAAAGCCGCGGATGCGCTTCATGACGGGCGTCTTGGGCCGCAGCGTCGGCGGCTCCGGCTCCCGCACGAGCAGCGCGAATACCGTGAGCCCGCAGGTCGTCAGCACGACGGCCACGAGAAATGTCGAGCCGTAGCCGTTGCCCAGGAAATTCGTGCCGACGAGATATCTGCCGGCGAAATAGGATAAGAGCGCCGCGATCAGCCCGCCCGTCATGTTGCGCCAGCCCTGAAGCCGCCCGCGCAGGCGGATGGGGATCATCTTGGCCAGCAGGAACTGGAACGCGACGCCCTGCGGGCCGGAAAAAAGCCCGAGCAGGAACAGAAAGATCATGACGGTCACGATCAGCTCGCGCCCGTGCAGGAACCAGCCCGACAGCGCCAGCCCCAGAATCTGCACCCGCATCAGCGCGCCGAGCACCAGCGACACGCGCAGAACATGCTTGCGATGCTCGATATGGGCCGCGCCCACGATCGGCGAAACGGTGCCGCCCAATTGCTGGAGCGCGATGCCCAGCCCCATGACGAAGTCGGAACCGGACAGCATGTGCAGATAGGCCGGCACGAAGGTCGGCGTGTTGACAAGGCGGAAGCCGGTCATGCCGAGCATGCCGTGCATGAAGTGGCCGGCATAGTTGCGCTTGAGATTGCGTCGCACGAAGGCTTCGAACGCACTCTCGCGCTCGGATTCGTTCAGCCCTGCATAGATGCTGTCCAACGATTCGCCCCGATTGCACGCCGTCCGCGCCGTCGAGTCCCGCGGCGCAGCTTGTCTTCGGCTGCGGGATCATGCTCCCGTCGAAAGGATAGCAATTCCACTTCAGGAAACACCATGGCCTCCCCCGACACGCTGTTCAGCCCGTTCCGGCTGAAATCGCTCTCCTTGCCCAACCGCATCGTCATGGCGCCGATGACGCGCTCGAAATCGCCGGGACAGATCCCGGGCGAAAACGTCGCCCGTTATTACCGCCGAAGGGCCGAAGGCGGCGTCGGCCTCATCATCACCGAAGGCACATCGCCCGAACATTTCTCGGCGTCGAACGACGTGAACGTGCCGGCGTTCTTCGGCGAGGCGTCGCTCAAGGGATGGGCCAACGTGCTTAAGAACGTTAAGGCTGCCGGCGGGCACATCATGCCCCAGCTCTGGCATCAGGGCGTCATCCGCCACGCGGGCGCCGGTCCCTATCCGGATCGGCCCAGCATGAGCCCGTCCGGTCTCTCGCGTCCGGGTCATAAAGTCGCCGAGCCGATGACGCAGGGCGACATCGATGCGGTGGTTGAAGGTTTTGCGAAGAGCGCGGGCTACGCCAAAGCGCTCGGCTTCGACGGCGTCGAAATCCACGGCGCGCACGGCTACATCATCGACCAGTTTTTCTGGGACGGCACCAATCAGCGTGGCGACGCCTATGGCGGCTCGCTGGAGCGGCGCGACCGCTTCGCGGTTGAGATCATCGAGGCGGTTCGCCGCACGGTGGGTCCCGACTTCCCGATCGTCCTGCGCTTCTCGCAATGGAAGCAACAGGACTTTGCGGTCAAGCTCGCCCACGATCCACAGGAGCTCGAACGCTTCCTTACGCCGCTTGCGCACGCGGGCGTCGACATTTTTCATTGTTCGACGCGGCGATTCTGGGAACCGGAATTCCCCGACACCGGCTCCGATCTCAATCTCGCCGGCTGGACGAAGAAGATTTCCGGACGGCCGACCATCACTGTCGGCTCGGTGAGCCTGACGGAGGATTTTATCAGCACCTTCGCCCAAAAAGGCACAGAAGCGGCGGGAATCGATCGCCTGCTCGACATGCTCGACCGCGGCGATTTCGATCTCGTGGCGGTGGGCCGGGCGCTGATCACCAACGCGGATTGGCCGAAACGGATTCGCGACGGCCGTCCCGTCGCACCCTACGACCCGCAGGCGCTGGCGACGCTCGAATAGCGGAGGAGACAGCGCGACTACGCGATTGACTCGCCGCGTCCGGCGCTTAGTCTCTCGACCTTCGGGTTTCTGGAACGCCATGGCGAAGGACTATATCGGCTATAAGGCTCTCACCGATGCCGCATTGCGCGGCGTCGTGCGCGACGCGCTCCGTCGCGCGGAGAAACAGGGGCTGATCGGCGCGCATCATTTTCGCCTGACGTTTAAAACGCATTTTCCCGGCGTCGAGATTCCCGACTTCCTGCTCGAGCAATATCCCGACGAGATGATGATCATCCTTCAGCACCAGTTCTGGGGCCTGAAGGTGAAAGACGATCAGTTCGAAGTGACGCTGTCGTTCCGCAAAGTGCCGGCGACGCTCACCATCCCGTTCGCGGCGCTCACTGCCTTTGTCGATCCTGGCGTGCAGTTCGGCCTGCAATTCCGTGAAGTGGATGAAGAGGGCGGCGAGCATAAGCCGGCCGTCATGCCGCATGCCGAACCCGAACAACCCGCCGTCCCCGCGGCGACCGAGGCCGCCGCTGAAAAGCAACCCGTTCCGCCCGGAGAAGTGGTAAGCCTCGACTCCTTCCGCAAGAAATAGTCCGAAGGCCCCTCCCATGACGAAGACCCGCATCGAGACCGACACCTTCGGTCCCATCGAAGTTCCGGCCGACCGCTATTGGGGCGCGCAGACGCAGCGCTCGCTCCAGAATTTCAAGATCGGCGGCGAGCGGATGCCAGCCCCCGTCATCCACGCGCTGGGCGTGGTCAAGCGCGCGGCCGCGATCGCCAACGTGGCGCTCGGCCAACTCGACAAGAAGCTCGGCGACGCCATCGAAGCGGCGGCGCAGGAAGTCATCGACGGCAAGCTCGACGAGCATTTCCCGCTGGTCGTGTGGCAGACGGGCTCGGGCACGCAATCGAACATGAATGCGAACGAAGTGATCTCGAACCGCGCCATCCAGATGCTGGGCGGCGAAATGGGTTCGAAGAAGCCCGTGCATCCGAACGATCACGTCAACCGCAGCCAATCGTCCAACGACAGTTTCCCGACGGCGATGTCGATTGCGGCGGTGAGCGAGATCCACAAGCGGCTGCTTCCTGGGCTCAAGCATCTGCACACAGCACTCGTCGCGAAGGAAAAAGCCTTCGCCGACATCATCAAGATCGGCCGCACGCATCTGCAGGATGCGACGCCGATCACGCTCGGCCAGGAATTCTCCGGCTATGCCACGCAGGTCGCTTACGGCATCGCGCGCGTGGAGGCGGCTTTGCCGCGTCTGTGCCAGCTGGCGCAAGGCGGCACCGCCGTCGGCACCGGCCTCAACAGTCCGCCGCAATTCGCGCAGCGTTTCGCGGAAGAAGCCGCGAAGATCACGGGGCTTCCGTTCGTCACGGCGCCCAACAAATTCGAATCGCTGGCGGCGCATGATGCGGCGGTGGAAATGTCCGGCGCGCTCAACACGGTCGCGGTGTCACTCTACAAGATCGCGCAGGACATTCGCCTGCTCGGTTCCGGTCCGCGTTCAGGTCTCGGCGAATTGAGCCTGCCGGAAAACGAACCGGGCTCGTCGATCATGCCGGGCAAGGTCAATCCCACGCAGTGCGAAGCGCTGACGATGGTGTGCGCGCAGGTGATCGGCAATCACACGACCATCACCTTCGCCGGCAGCCAGGGCAATTTCGAGCTCAACGTTTTCAAGCCCGTCGTCATCTACGATCTGTTGCAATCGGTCCGTTTGATCGGCGATGCCGCGGTGAGCTTCACCGACAATTGCGTGGTCGGCATCGAAGCCAATCGCGCGCACATCAAGGCGCTGATGGAGCGTTCGCTGATGCTCGTGACTGCGCTGGCGCCCAAGATCGGCTACGACAATGCGGCGAAGGTCGCCAAGACCGCGCACAAGAACGGCACCACGCTGAAAGAGGAAGCCGTCAAGCTCGGCTTCGTCACGGCGGAAGAATTCGACAAGCTCGTGCGGCCGGAAGACATGATCCATCCCGGCGGCGCAGGTTGAGCGGTCTCAAGAAGCGCTCCTTTTCGATCGCCGGTCACCGCACCAGCATTGCCCTCGAGCCCGAATTCTGGGCCGTGCTCGATGCGGACGCCGCCAAGTCGCAGCAAAGCCTGGCAGGACTCGTCGCGTCCATCGACGCCGCGCGTGGGGAGCGGCCGCTGGCGAGCGCGCTCAGGCTGCATGCACTTGCTATAGTAAGATCGGGGTAAAGTCGCGGCGGGAATATCCATGTCCGATATTCGGCGCGAGCCGCAGCATGACGGCGATCCCGATTATGACTTTCTGGATATCCATATTCGCGCCAGCGACGGCGCTGACAGCGGCTGCGTGATGATAGTCGGGTAGCTCCCGCCGACGGCTCTTGTGCGTATTCGCGCGCTGTTTTCCTTCCGTAGAAATGCGAGCGGTTGCGCCAGCAGGCGCATCGGCAGTCAGGCATTTCCACGAATTGTCGCCGCGCCGTCGCACGCCGCCGGAAAGCGAGTAACGCCGAATGTGAGCGATCGATTATATTTTGCCCGCATCTTGAATCCAGTTCTCTGCATCAGCACGATCGACGCCGATTGATGAGGGGCCATATGAACAAGCGCGCAAACTACGGCATCGATGCTCCCGGCGTCGTTCGCACGCTCGCCATGATCGGATTGGCGGCAGCGGCGACCGCGGCGATCGGCTTTGCCTGGCCGAATGTTCTTCCCGCATCGTTGCGCAACAGCGCGGCCTGTACCGCCGCAGCCCTTTTGTTCACCGCGGCCGCCATGCTGTGGTCGAGCCTCGTCGGCAAGAAGCGGGTCCGCGACCGCCTGGTTGCGGCGCTTGCGCTTTCGGGATCGGAGCGCGTGCTCGACGCCGGTTGCGGCCGCGGCCTGGCGCTGATCGGTTGCGCGAAAAAACTCACCACCGGCCGCGCCGTCGGCATCGATCTGTGGGCCGCGAAAGATCTTTCGAACAACAATCCCGAGGCGGCACGCGCCAATGCCACGGCCGAAGGCGTGGCCGATCGCATCGAAATCCAGACCGGAGACATCACGAAGCTGCCGTTCCCCGACGCGTCGTTCGACGCCGTCATCACGATGACCGTGATCCACAATATTCCGTCGCGCGACGGGCGCGATCAGGCGGTGCGCGAACTGGTCCGCGTGCTGAAGCCGGGCGGCCGCCTGGCACTTTTCGATATCCTGCACACGTCCCGCTATGCCCGGATCTTGCGGCAGTCGGGCCTGAACGTCCGGACCCTCGGCTACATGTTTTTGTGGCTCGCGCCCAGCCGCTCCCTGTTCGCGGAAAAGCCCGGCAATTCCTGAACGCCGCCTCTCCCTCTTGCAGCGACCGGGGCTGCCCCTAAACTCCCGCCCCTATATCCTGGGGGCAAGTCCATGAAACATTCGCTGCTGCGCTCGACCGCGCTCGTCTTCCTGTTGTCCGCGGGCTCCGCCTTCGCGCACGACATCGTCATCCACGCAGGCCGGCTGATCGACGGCGTCGACAAGGCGCCGCGCGCCAACGTCTCGATCCTCATCCATGACGACCGCATCACGGGTGTCGAGAACGGCTTTGTTTCGCCGCCAGGCGCAGAGGTGATCGATCTTTCGAAAGAGACGGTGCTGCCTGGCCTCATCGATTGCCACGTGCACATCACCGGTCAGAATGACGGCGGCAATCCGATCGCCGAGCACGTGACGCGGACCGAATTCGACTCCGCCGTCCGCTCGACCGCCTATGCGCGCAATACGTTGCTCTCGGGCTTCACCAGCGTGCGCGACGTGGGCGCGAACACCGGCGTCGTCATTGCGCTCAAGCGCGCCATTCAGGCGGGCATCGTCGAAGGTCCGCGTATGTGGGTGGCCGGATCGCCGCTTGGACCGACGGGCGGACACAGCGACCAGGCGAACGGACTCGATCCGGAGCTCTCGCATCCCGGCTGGACCGACAACATCGTCGACAGCCCGGAACAGGCGCGTCATATCGTGCGCAAGCTCCGGCAGGAAGGCGTCGATCTCATCAAGATCATGCCGTCCGGCGGCGTGCTTTCCATCGGCGATGACCCCAGCAGGCAATTGATGACGGACGACGAGATCGCAGCCGTGATCCAGACCGCGCATTCGCTGGGCCTCAAGGTTGCGGCGCACGCACACGGCAAGAAGGCGATCGACGCGGCGGTGCGCCTCGGCATCGATTCCATCGAGCACGGCTCCTATGCCGACGAAGAAACCTACAAGCTCATGAAAGAGCACGGCACCTATCTCGTGCCGACGATGTTGATCGCGCAATCCGTCGTCGATATCGCCAAGACGCATCCCGAGCTGCTCAATCCGTCGTCGGCCGCGAAGGCGCTCGAGGTCGGCCCGCGTATCCGGCAGAACCTGCATGACGCTTATCTCGCCGGCGTGAAGATCGCGTTCGGCACCGATCAGGGTCTCGTGCCGCATGGCCAGAATGCGCGCGAATTCGCACTCATGGTGGGCGCCGGCATGAAGCCGATGGACGCGATCATCGCCGCCACGGGCTCCGCCGCCGATCTCATCGGCGATGCGCAGGACATCGGCAGCGTACGGCCCGGCCGCTTTGCCGACATCGTCGCCGTCAACGGCGATCCGCTGTCGGACATCACGAGGCTCGAGCACGTGCAGTTCGTGATGAAAGGCGGCGCGGTCTATAAGCAAGGCGGCCAGATCGTCCCGCGGCAGACCGGAACCGGTAGCGTCGGCATTTCCGGCGCCGGGGATTTTTAGGTGGGATCACTATGATTGGTTCTGCCGCTTGCCATGATGCGACCGGCTTTGGCGCGTTGGCGATAGTCGCTTGGGGCGCTCTTACAATTCGAGCCAGTGTGGGCGGCGGTCGTTTCGGATTCGAGTGGATAGATCGCGACCGAAGTCCGAGGACATATTTTTGGCTGTTTCAGCTGCCGGGATGGACCTTCGCTCTGATATTCACAGGCTTTGCGATTTGGGATGTAGCAGCCAACTGCAAATCTATCTAGCAACCCTCGACGGCTGCTGCCACCTGTTGCAAATGCAACGCGCCTAATTCCCCTCTCGCCTTGAGGGAGAGGGATGCAGAACGCGCAGTGCCAACCTGCACAGACGCGGGCGAGGGGTGACCGCCCTAGCCTCTCCGCACCAACCGGCATACGCTTGCACGCACCCCATATGCGGAGGCGCAGGATGATCACGCTCTATCACCGTTCGAAAACGCGTTCGTCGCGGTTCATCTTCCTGCTGGAGGAACTGGGCGCGCCGTATCAGATCAAGCACGTCGTGACGCGCACGGCACAGGGCGGCGAACCCGATCCCGCCAATCCGCATCCGCACGGCAAGGTGCCCGCGATCTCCGACGACGGCGAGATCGTCTTCGAGTCGCCCGCGATCGTTCTTTACCTGACCGACAAATTCCCGAAGAACAGCCTCGGCCCGCAGGTCGGCGAGAAGAAGCGCGGCACCTATCTCTCCATGCTCGCCTATTACGGCGGCGTGCTCGAACCGGCCTTCATGTCGAAATTCATGAACGTCACCGTGCCGCGACCCACTGCGGGCTGGGTGGAAGTCGAAGAGGCGATGGGCTTCGTCGTGAAAACGCTGAGCCAGGGGCCCTATCTTCTCGGTGACAGGTTCTCCGGCGCGGACGTGCTTTATGCGACGACCTTCGGCATGTTCGGCCAGAGCCCGCTGCTGCCGAAATCGGATGTCATCACCGATTACGTGAAGCGCTGCCTCGAGCGGCCCGCCTATGCGCGCGCCCAACAGAAGGACGCGGCCTGATGATTACCCTCTACCACGCACCGCGCTCGCGCTCATCGAGCATTCTCTGGCTGCTGGAAGAGTTAGGCGTGCCCTACAAGATCGCGCTGACGCCGATCGTCTACGGCAATGGTCAGGGTGCGCCGGCGCCGGAATCCTACCGCGCCATTCATCCGCACAAGAAGGTCCCGGCGATCGACGATGACGGAAGGCCGGTATTCGAATCCGCGGCGATCGTGCTCTATCTCGCCGACAAATTTTCGCTCGGCAATCTGGCGCCCAGGCTCGACGATCCACGCCGCGCCGCCTACGTCACCTGGGTCGTCTACTATTCCGCCGGGATGTCGCCCATCGCCACCGCGCGCTTCCAGGGCTGGGACTCCGACAACAACACCGGCTTCGGCACCATGGAGGACATGGAGACGTTCCTCACCAAAACGCTGGAAGCCCATCCCTACATCGTCGGCGACAGCTTTACGGCGGCCGACGTCCTGGTCGGCGGCGCCGTCCGCTTCTTCAAAAGCAACTTGCTCTCCGACCGGAAATGCTATGATGACTACATCGCGCGCCTCGACGCGCGACCGGCACTGAAGCGAGCGCAAGCAAAGGACAATGGCTGAGATCGTCAATTTCAGGCGTGCGAAGAAAGCCAAGGCGCGTGCCGCGGCCGACGAGAAAGCCGCGGCCAATCGGGTGACGCACGGCACGCCAAAAGCCGTCCGGGATCTCGCCAAGGCGCGCCGCGAAAAAGACGCCGGCAAAGTGGGCGCGCACAAAATCGAAGACCAGGATGATTGAAGGTCCGCTGAAGGGCATCGTCGTCATCGACATGACGCGCGTGCTGGCGGGGCCGTATGCGGCGCTGCTCCTCGCCGAAATGGGCGCGCGCGTGATCAAGGTCGAGCCGCCGCGGCATGGCGACGATTCCCGCGCCGTCGGCCCGTTCCTGAAGACGCCGTCCGGCAAGACCAAGTCCGGCTATTTCATGTCGATCAACCGCGGCAAAGAGTCCATCGCGCTCGACCTGAAAGCGGAAGGCGACCGCGCCATCTTTGAACAATTGCTCGCCCGCGCCGACGTCGTGCTCGAGAACTATCGCGGCGGCACGATGGAGAAACTGGGCTACGGCTACGAGACATTGAAGGAGCGTTTTCCAAAACTCATCTACGCCGCCGTCTCCGGGTTCGGACATACGGGCCCGTACGCCACGCGCCCCGCCTACGACATGGTCGTGCAGGCCATGGGCGGGATCATGAGCCTCACGGGCCATCCCGGAAATCCGCCGACGCGCGTCGGCACCTCCATCGGCGATCTGACCGCTGCGCTTTATGCCGCGCTCGGCATCGTCACCGCGCTCTATGATCGGAAGACGACCGGCAAAGGCATGAAGGTCGACATCTCCATGCTCGATTGCCAGGTGGCGTTCCTCGAAAACGCCATCGCGCGTTACGTGGCGACGGGACAGGTACCCGGCCCGCTCGGCGCGCGCCATCCCTCCATCGCGCCGTTCGCCGTCTTTGCCACGAAAGACGGCCATATCGTGATCGCAGCCGGAACGGACGGATTGTTCAAGCGCGTCGCCGACGTCATCGGCCGGCCGGAGCTCGCGAAGGATAAGCGTTTCCTGTCCAATCACGACCGCGTGGAAAACGCACTCGCGTTGCAGGCGGAACTGGAATCCGCGCTCGTCGCACACACATCGGAAGACTGGCTGGCGCGTCTGGAAGACGCCGGCGTGCCGCATGCGCCGCTCAACAATGTCGCCGACGTCATGGCCGATCCGCAGGTCGCCGCGCGCAACATGATCGTGACGGCGGACGATCCCGATCTCGGACCCATCCGCATGCAGGGCAATCCCGTGAAGCTTTCGACTTACGACGATCCGGCGACACGCGAACCCGCGCCCGATCTCGACGGCGATCGCCAAGCTATTCTTTCCTGGCTTGCGTCGCGCTGAATTGTCGGCGGATTCGCTTTGTATGGCGGATGGGACTACGCTGCTGACGAGCGCGCCGCAGAGCGCATTCGAATCGGGGGACCTTGTCCAAGGATACCGACGCAGCCGCTAAGAAATCCCACGGGACATGCGTGGGTGCGGCGGATGCTTTTGGCTACGCGATCCTCACAGCAGCGCATCGCACGGCGCTTGCCGACCCTGTCGCCCACCACGACACGTCAAACGACGAACTGCCCATGACCCCCGACTCGAAGGGAGCGCAGGCGAATGACCGTGACAACTAAAACAGGTGTTTTCGCAGGACTCGTCCTCACGGCCCTTTTCGCGTGTTGTGCGGGTGCCCGATCTTTGGAATCCTCCACCGTTGAGAGCGATCATCTGATCGTGCCGGATCAGCGGATGGGCGTCGTCGCGCTCGGCATATCGGACAAGGATCTGTTCAAGCTTTTCGTCCCGGATCAAACCAGCGGCGGCCCTGCTTGGACGATCTATTATCAGGGAGGCTTGAGAATCTATGTGGACAACAAAACGCATAAGGTTGTCGGCCTCGTCCTGGCGGCCGGCGGCGACGCCGATTCCTATCAAACAGCCGAGGGTTTGAAGCTTGGTTCGTCGCTGCGAGACATCGAGGCCGCCTTGGGTCCGCCGGACTCCGTCAATGCCAACCCTTTCTTCCAGGGCGCCGTTGTGAACGTGCGCTATCATGGCGGTGCTCTTGTATTCAACTTCGTACCGCCGGGTTCCTCGATGGCCGACCGGCCGGGTGACAGCGTTCAGGAAATCGACGTTTACGCGCCGGGAGGCGGGCTTTATTGACCGGCCGCGCGGAGAGCCCGCGACGACTTATCCTCGCTCGGCCGGTCTCCAGGGCGTGAGACGCGGAATCCAGCGCGGCACGTTCCTGTAGAACGCCTCGTACTCCGCGCCGAATTGCCGGCGCAAAGCCGGCTCCTCGTAAGCCATGACGAACGCCGCGAATGCCAGCGCGATCAAAGCGGCGTAAGCGAAGACCGCGCCGTCTTCGAGGATCAGCGCGTTGCCGAGGATGATCGCGAGCACGCCCACATACATGGGATTGCGCACGTAGCGGTAGAAACCCGTCACCACGAGATGCTTTGTCGGCGCCACCGGCGCGGGCGTGCCGAGACCGACCAGCGCAAAGCGGCCGAAGGATTCGACCAGCGGCACCAACCCCAGGATGACGAGCATGACACCGGTAACGCGGAAAAGATTGCCTTCCGGGGTCGAAGTTCCTATCTCCCAGCCTGCGATCCACCACGGCACGACGAAGCCGATGGTGAACGGCGCGACCAGGAAAAAGAGCGCCGAGCCGAGAAGTGCCGCCGTTTTCCGCATCGATTTTCCCGCTGTCAGGCAACCCCCAAGCCTATAAGCTACCCGGAATCATGACCTCACGCTCCTATTCCGATCCCTTGGACGCCGCGTTCGGCGAAGAGGCGCACGACCGCATCGTGGCGCACGAGCCGGGCTATCTGTCCGGCCTCAACAAGGAGCAGCGCGAGGCCGTGATGGCGGTGGACGGACCCGTGCTGGTGCTGGCCGGCGCCGGGACCGGCAAGACGCGCGTGCTGACGACCCGCCTCGCCCACATCCTCGCCACGCGGCGCGCGTGGCCGGGGCAGCTTCTGGCCGTGACCTTCACCAACAAGGCGGCACGCGAGATGAAGGAGCGCATCGGCGCGCTCATCGGCGGCGTGGTCGAAGGCATGCAGTGGCTGGGCACGTTCCACTCCATCGGCGCGCGTATGCTGCGCCGTCACGCCGAGCTCGCCGGCCTAAAATCGAATTTCACCATCCTCGACGCCGACGATCAGCTGCGCCTGATGAAGCAGGTGATCGACGCGCACAACATCGACGAGAAGCGCTGGCCGGCGCGCACGCTGGCGACCTTCATCGACGGCTGGAAGAACCGCGGCCTGGCACCCAGCGAAGTGCCGGACGGCGAAGCGCATGCCTATGCCTTCGGCAAGGGCCGCCAGCTCTACAGCGAATACCAGCAGCGGCTGAAGTCGCTGAACGCCGCCGATTTCGGCGATCTGCTCGTCGAGACGCTCGGCATCCTGAAACGCGAACCGGAAATCCTCGCCGAGTATCGCGACCGCTTCCGCTACATGCTGGTAGACGAATATCAGGACACCAACGTCGTCCAGTATCTCTGGCTGAAACTGCTGGCGGGACAGGCTGGCAATGTCTGCGTCGTAGGCGACGACGATCAGTCGATCTATGGCTGGCGCGGCGCCGAGATCGAAAACATCCTGCGTTTCGAGCGCGATTTCCCCGGCGCGAAAGTGATCCGCCTGGAACGCAATTACCGCTCGACGCCCGCGATCCTCTCCGCCGCCTCCGGCCTCATCGCCGCCAACAAGGGCCGTCTCGGCAAGACGCTGTGGACCGAAGGCGACGCGGGCGAGAAGATCAAGGTGCAGGGCGTGTGGGATGCGGAAGAAGAAGCCCGCGCCGTCGCCGGCGGCGCAGAACAGCTTCATGCGCAGGGTCATACCTTCAACGAGATGGCGGTTCTGGTGCGCGCGAGCTTCCAGATGCGCGAGTTCGAAGACCGCTTCCTGTCGCTTGGCATCCCCTATCGCGTGATCGGTGGACCGCGGTTCTACGAGCGCGCCGAAATCCGCGACGCCATGGCGTATTTCCGGCTGATCGCGCAGGGCGACGACGACTTAGCCTTCGAACGCATCGTCAACAAACCCAAGCGCGGCATCGGCGATGCGAGCGTGCAGGCGCTGCATCAGTTCGCCCGTGCCCGCGCCGTTCCGCTGCTCGCGGCGGCACGCGAAATCTCCGACACGGACGAAGTTCCGCCGAAAGCGCGCAAGGCGCTGGGCGAACTCGCGATGAGCTTCGCACGCTGGAGCGAATCCGCGCGCCACCTGCCGCACACCGAACTGGCCGAAATGGTGCTGGACGAGTCCGGCTACACCGAGGCGCTCAAGAACGACAAATCCGCCGAAGCGCCGGGCCGCCTCGACAACCTCAAAGAACTCGTGCGCTCCATGGAGCAGTTCGAGTCGCTGGCGGCGTTCCTCGAGCATGTGTCGCTGGTGATGGAGCTGGAGCAGAACGAAACCGAAGACCGTGTGAGCCTGATGACGCTCCACGCCGCCAAAGGTCTCGAATTCGACACGGTGTTCCTGCCCGGCTGGGAAGAAGGCCTCTTCCCGTCGCAACGCACGATGGACGAGAACGGCCTCGCGGGTCTCGAGGAAGAGCGCCGCCTGGCTTATGTCGGTCTCACGCGCGCCAAGAAACGCATCCGTATTTCCTTCGCCGCCAACCGGCGCGTGCACGGCTCATGGCAGAGCGCGCTGCCGTCGCGTTTCATCACCGAGCTTCCGGAAGAGCATGTCGACAACGTCGTCGACGAAGGCTTCTACGGCGGCTATGTCGGCTTTCGCGACAACCAGGCGCAAGGCGGCTTCGCCTCGACCTATGACAGCCCGGGCTGGCGGCGCGCGCAAGCAAATCGCGCGCAGTCGCAACAGCGCACGCGCCCGCCGCTCATCGAAGCGCAGGCCTATGTGGTGCAGACCAACGATCCCAGCGCCGCCTCCTATGCGAAAGGCGAACGCGTCTTCCACCAGAAATTCGGCTATGGCCGCATCGTCGCGGTCGAAGGCAACAAGCTCCTCGTCGATTTCGACAAGGCGGGTTCCAAGCGCGTGATCGACAATTTCGTGACCCGGGCGTGATCCTCTACTCTATTGCCGGTTTGAGTGAGTCGCTGATTCGACCCGCGGGGAACGATCGCCATGCTCATGGTACTCAAGCGCATCTTGGAGCAGGGTCTCTTCGCCAGCCGATGGCTGATGCTGCCGTTCTATATCGGCCTCGTCATCGCCCTCGCGGATCTTATCGTCGTCTTCCTGCACGAGCTGATCGTGCACCTTCCCGTTGCGCTCACCGAGGCCGTCTCGAGCACGACGCTGTGGGTCCTGGAGCTGATCGACATGTCGCTGGTCGCCAATCTCCTCGTCATCGTCATTCTCGCGGGCTACGAGAATTTCGTTTCGCGCATGGCGGATGTCGATCACCCCGACTGGCCGAGCTGGGTCACGGCGATCGACTTTTCCGGCATGAAGCTGAAGCTCATCGGCTCCATCACCGCCATCGCATCGATCTATCTGCTCGAGATGTTCCTGAGGCCGGGAAAGCTCGACGTCACGACCATCGGCTGGCTCCTCGCCATTCAGGTGACGATCATCATCTCCGGCGTGATGCTGGCGGTGACAGACCTCATCGCGTCGAAAGCCGGCAAGCATTAGCGACAGGGCTTCGCGGTCGTGCGGCTCGATTCTCGGTTATCTGAAC
>Ga0335074_10007151_pt1 | contig 15476 bp, 18 predicted proteins | sample Lox_Sample_23_FD_206715 | JGI IMG/M metagenome (GOLD analysis project Ga0335074, IMG submission 206715) | Soil microbial communities from Loxahatchee National Wildlife Refuge, Florida, United States - Lox_Sample_2.3 | ecosystem: Environmental > Terrestrial > Soil > Wetlands | place: USA... | reverse complement strand
TGCGCGTCGCGGGTCAGGCCGGTGTACCCGGCCAGGAATCCAGCTAATGCCAGCTAAAGCCAGCCGCTCGGCGTTGGTGAACACCGGCTCGGCGACGGCGATCACGGTGGACGGGGACGATGTGGTATTGGTCATCGGGCACCTCCCGGATCCGGCCGAGACCCGGGAAGGCTGGGCCAGCGACGGGCCCCAGCGACGATGATTCACCACACCCTGAATCCGCCGCGGTGATCACGCAAGGTCACGGCGGCTAACTTGACCCTCGCCCCGGATCGATGCCGAACAGGAATATCTATCGGAGCAATAGCCATTTCAGGGTCCGGCAGCGCAGAACAGCTGTTCTGGCGTGCGGAGAAGCTCTGTCGCGGCATGGGCGAGCACTCGCGTCAGGTGCTGGCCGATGCGCCCCGTTTGCGGACAGCGACCAGAATTCTATGTACTGAAACTGCCACAAGTCCTGCCTTGCTGTCTCGCGACGCGGGCGATCGCTACCGGAGCAGCGCTGGTAGCGAGAGGACGGTCTCGCGGTGGCTGATCTCAATGTCGACCGGCATGAGGCTGGTGCCCGTCGCGATCTGCTCGGAGGTTCCTGTGTTGCGGGCCCAGCGGGGGTGGGCACCGCCGGATACCTGGAGGCGGAGGCGGTGGCCGGGTGTGAAGCGGTGGGCGGTCGCGCTCATCGGAACCTCGATCTCGGTCCAGCCGTCGGCGTCGGCTGGCGGCGTGCCGTCCAGCCGTAGCAGCCCGTCGCAGATGTTCCACGACGTGCCCTTGGCGTCCACGTCGCACAGCCGGGCGAAGACGTCGAAGTTCGGGCTGCTGCCGCGAACCCGCAGCCGAAGGCTGACCGGGCCGATGACCTCTTGCGGTTCACCGAGGACCGGGCCGGTGAAGACGAGGACGTCGTCGCGTGCCTCCAGCTTGGTGTTGTCCTCCGGGCCGAAGCCGTTGCTGCCCATGCGCGGGCCGCCGACCGAGGGCGTTGGGTCGTGCGGGTCGTAGCGGAACGATGACGCGCCCTCGCCAGGCGAATCCGCAAGGGTTCCGCCGGGGTGCAGGTGCCACGACTGCGCCACGGCGTTTGGCGGCGGCCAGTCGGCCAGGTCACGCCACTGTCCGTTACCGCCGATCTCGCCGACGTGCACGCGCACCGGGGTCGGGCCGGGAGCATCCCCGTTGCCGGTCAGGTGCGCCCGCAGCCATGCGAGTGCCTCTCCGGCGATGATCGGCATGTCCTTGTTGAACCCGGACGTGTGGTTCCACGGGCCGACGACCAGCCGCACCGTGCGGCCGGCCTCACGAAGCCGCCGGTAACTGTCCAGCGTCCCGTCGATGACGACGTCATACCAGCCGCCGAGCAGGTGGACCGGTGGCAGGGCGCTGATGTCCGGATTGGCACGCCGCGGTGCCCAGTACCGATCGCCGGCGGCCGGGTGCGCCAGCCAGTCCTCGAGGTAGCCGACACGCTTTCCGAAGGCCAGCCTGTACCCGGGTACGAGCGGCAGCATCCGCGCCACCTTCCGGTAGGTGAGCATCAGCCGCAGGACCGCACCCACGAACGCGCGGAACCCCTTGTCCTGGGCGAGCATGGCGGCCACGCCGGTCAGCGTGGCCTCCATGGCGAAGGCGCCCCCTGGATACACGAACCCGTAGTAGTCATCCGCGCTGACCTGGGCGACCATCGCCTTGAGCTCCGGCGGCGGGTCATTCGCCAGCGCCCACTGGGTGAAGCCGAGGTAGCTCGCGCCTATCGTGGCGAGCGAACCGTTGAACCAGGGCTGCTCGCGCAGCCAGGCAATCGTGGCCTGGCCGTCGCCCGCTTCGTCAGTGAACGGCTCGCAGCTGCCGCCCGATCCGCCCGTTCCCCGGGTGCTCTGCAGCAGGACGTTATAGCCGTGCTCGGCGAACAGCCCCCCGTACATGAAGTCGTAGGGAAACCCGCGCCCGTATGGGGTGCGGACGAGCAGGGTAGGGCACGGCTCGCCAGTCTGCGGGATGTACCGGTCCGCTATCTGGTCCGTCGCGTCCGGCATCGGGATCCGGATACCCCGCTGCAGCGCCACCGCGCACGCGGGAGCGGGCAGGCCCTTACGGGACTGCCGCATGAAAAACCGTACGTGCCTGGGCAGGTTAGAGGCCCGTTCGGCGGCCAGCTTTTCTTTCACGTTCTGCGCCATCTCCAGGCTCCCCTCGTGAGCTATTCGCGTACATCGTTCGCGAAGTCGAGCATACTAGATTGAGAACGGCGATCGCGAAAGGGGGCCAAGATGACGGCGGAAGGGCCGGCTGCGAGCATCTGGATGCGCCCGGAGCGGTCGGCCGCCGGCCGCCCCGCGCAGTGGAGCCGGGCCCAGATCACCCAGGTCGCGCTGCGAGTCGCCGACGCCGAGAGCCTGGACGCAGTCTCCATGCGGCGCGTTGCCGCCGAGCTCGGCACCGGCGCCGCGTCGCTGTACCGCTACGTCCAGACCCGCGAGGACCTCCTCGACCTGATGACCGATGCCACCGGCGCGGAGTATGAGCCCGCCCCGCCAACCGGTGACTGGCTCGCCGACCTCATCGCCTTCGGGGAGCAGGCCCGCGTCATCTTCCGCCGCCACCGCTGGCTGGCCGGGCTCACCATGACCCGCCCGGTTATCGGCCCCAACGGAACCGCCCTGATCGAGCACTTCCTCACCCTGCTGCAGCGCCATCCGGCGGGCATCGGGGCGAAGATGGAGGCGTTCGGGATGCTGAACGGGATCACCGCAGCCTTCGCGCTGCACGAGCAGGCTGACCCCGCCCTGCAGGCGCGCAACCTGGCCTACCTCGGCCACGCCCTCAGCTCCGGCAGGCACCCACGCCTGACGGCGTTGCTGTCCCCGCAAGCACAGCTGCCGCCCCCCGAGGAACTCGCCGGCCGCTACCCAGATCTCATCGCCCGCATCCTGACAGGGCTGCTCGGCCCTGCCTAACCAGGCGAGCTCCGCGCGGACGCCCAGCAGACCGGCCATGCGGACCGGCCCAGCACGTCCAGGGCGCCAGGCCCGCCGCCTCACAGGCATCCGAGCCGTACTCGGCCACCTCGCGCGCTCAGCGTCTACCTGCGCACCGGGGCGCCCGAGGCACCCGGCACGGGCTAGCTGCCGGCGCGTTCCCGGCCGCACGCACCGGAAAGCACAGAACACCCGGCTCGGTACAGCTCAACTGCACTCAGTGACGACCGAGATCACCACCCAGATCGGCTACTCGCGCGGTTGTTGGGGTGAGGTGCCGTCAGGCCGGTCCATGCTGTCGCGGCGCAGTGCGGCCTGCCGCCTCAGCCGAGGTGATCACGGGGTACACCTCGAAGCTGACGAGGTCATTCCAGTGTTCGCGCCAGACATCCAGCAAAACCGGGTCGCTGGTCTCCATCAGCTGGAAGCACCGGTCCATGCCGCCATCGTCCACCACCCAGCTGCTGACATACACCAGCCCTTCGGGAAGCATGCGGCCGCATGCGGCGGCCCGCTCGTAACCGGCTCCGGCCCGGACAGGTACCGCTCGACCACCATGAAAAGCATGAGCACATTCTCACCGAGAAAGTCCGCCTGACGACCTGGCCCCTTAGGATGCAGAATGTCCTTATCTGAGCGAAACAAGCCGGCCAGCGATTACCTTTTTTGGCGGGCACAAAACGGAGCCGGAGCCGTCGGCCGCCTTCGAGTAGATCGTGACGGCCGACAGCGGACAGATTCCGGTGACTACGGCGTGGGGGGACGGCACTCGTTCCCGGTGACGCACAAGATCACTGGTGAGGTTAGGCTTACATTCGGCTCCGCCGCCGAGCTCGAGTTCCTTGTGCAGACTTTCGGCGCTGGCGGCGTCGACCCGATGTCCGCGACCATGGCCCTGGTCGAGGCACTCGCCGCCGACGACAGGCCCGCTATCCAGCGTGCGGCGCGGGATGTGAGCAGCCTCTCGCCGGGCGAACTGGTCCAGAGCCTCGGTAAGTTCGGCATGCTCTTCGCCAAGGGCTTCACGCCCGAGCACCGACAGGTGATCCGCGCCGAACTGGCCGCTGCCGGATCAGATCGGGTCCAAGGGTAGCGACCCCGACTCTGTGACCTCATCAGGAGCGACGTTCGGCACTCATACCGAGTGACCCGCAAAAACGGGTACCGCGCGCTAGAGGTGAAAATCGCGCTTCACGGGCGACGGCGCGCGCCGGGTAGGCGCGGCCCGCTGGCGGCATCTCGCCAGGCCTGGGTGTCCAGCGAATCGAGGTGGGCGCTGAGTCCGGTGGTTTATGGTTGCCCGGACGGACAGAGAACTGGGAGTTCTGGATAGGACGCGACGGGCCAATTGCCAAGTTCGCGGTCATGGGCCGATGTGGATGAAAGGTATCCACCAGCTTGGCTTGGCCCGCCGGGATTCGCGAACATGCCGGACCGCTGAGTGCAGCGCCCGGGCGGACCTTGGTGGCGCCAGTTGACCGGTGTCGGCGAGGTCGGCGTAGACCATCTGGGTGACCTCAGCGGCGGCCTGGTCGTATACCGACCAGAGGGTGGCGATGACGTGCCGGTAGCCGGCATAGTGGAGCGCGGCGGCGAGGCTAATGGCCTCGTTGGGCAGTGCGGTGCCTCCTGTCGCGGTCTGGCACGCGCCAAGGAATGCGAACTCGCCCTTAAGCCCTTGGGCGCTTAGGTCGGCGACGCTGAGCGTCCCATCCCACAGCCGCAGGCCGCCCATGGACGGGGCCGTGAGATTTTGCTGGCCATGGCAGCTAAAGTGCGCCCACCGGCACGATGGCAACCCGGCCCGAACAGCTTTCACGGTGGCGTTTTCGGCAAAGAGGACATGGCAGCGCGCGCCAAGCTTTCCGGCGACAACGTCACGGTCGTACCTGGCAAAGGGCAGTGAGGCCGCGCCAGGCCCAGGTGTCTCCGGAAGCCCGACGAAGAGCAGCCTGCCGCCGTCCGTGTCCGTCACGCCGGAAGCGTCCCCGCGGCTGGCGTTGGCAAGCGCGCCGAGGGTTGGCGTGTACGAGCTGACCGCGCGGTCCAGGACGGTGCGCGGTGCTGCGTCGCCAGCGGATTCGTCTGCATGGTAGCCAGCCGCGTGCAAGGGCAGCAGGCTGAGCAGCCCCGTGGGGCACCACCAGAGGCGGGGCCAGGGCTGGCCGGGCGCCGGGGTGCCACCGATACCGAGCTCGCCGAGTACCGGCTCGGCCACCGCGTCCCACAGCCATTCCAGCACGCCAGACAGAGCCTGATCGGGATCCTCCTGCTCCGTCCCGCCGGGGGCCTGGATGGCGCCAGTCCCAGTCAGCCGGGTATACGCGTCCAGGTACCGGGCCGTTTGGCGGGCGACGGCCGCCAGAGACAAGGACGGCAGCGGCACGGTACGCACGCCCGCGCTGGTGACGATCAGCGCGTCGCACCGGTGCCTGCTCACGTTGACGATGACCACCGGGCCGTGCGCCTCGGCAGGCAGGAGCTCTGCGAGCGGCGCGGGCCGCAAGAAGCCCGGGGCCGCGTCCGCCCGCACCCGGGCGACGATCTCGTCCCACTCGACCGCCAGCGCCATGCGCTGGTCGGCGGTGCGGGAGCTGGCAATGCCGCTGTCGGCGGCCTCTTCCGGGATGTCCAGGGCAGCGGCGAGGTCCTGCAGGCGCGCCGCGAGCTCCGGCTGGCTTTGCCATAGGCCGGCGTCGCCACGGCGCAGCTGGAGCATGTCCGCCCACAGCACCGCGCGGCCTTGCTCGACTGCCTCGGCCGCTCTGGCCGCCGACCCGGGGTCACCCTCACCCGCGGCGAGATGGCTCGCGGCCGCGTCGCAGCCCAGCTCCGAGAGATCTGACAGCTCGGATTCGCGAGTGTGCCTGCGAGCGCCGCGCCATGCCACGGCGGGCAGCTGCTGCACCGCGTCGGTAAGGATGCAGGAAGCGGCCATCGCGTGCCCCGTCTGCATCAGTACCGTGCCTGCGAGCACCCCGGCCGCCGCCCTGCGCTTGGCCGGAACCGCAGGTGCCTCGGTGACCTGCCGGTGGAGCTGGGCCAGCCCTTCGGCGTCGACGCCTAGGGGGGCAACCTCGAAGAGCTGAGCCTGTGCGCGGATCCTGCCCAGGGTGGCGTTGACCCATAGCGGCTCGCCCGGTTCGGCTGCGGCCACGATCTGCTGGAAGAGCTTGGTGGCTTCCGCGATGTCCGCCCGGCTCGCCGGTGCGGACTGCCCGCGACGCAGGTGGACCAGCCCCAGATTAAGCGTCGCCAGCCGGCCGGACGCGGAGTCTGCCCCAAGGCCGTCGATGGCCTCGCGGTATGCGGCGACGGCCTCCGCGCGGTGCGCTTCCATCCCGGTGAGCTGGTGCCTGGCGGCCAGCGCATTGCATCTGAGGATGAAGTGATCCGGGTATTCCCTCGCGGTGGCGCCGGTCAGGGACCGCGCCGCGGCCGCGACCGCCTCGTCGGCAGCGTGCCTGGCGCCCGCCTGGTTGCCCTCGGCAACGAGATGGTCGACGCGGTAGCGCCAGCATGTCGAGCGCAGCGACCAGGCTCCCGGGGTCGCGCGCGCGTGCCCCGAATCCAGAGCCCGTTGCGCCGCGTCCTCCGCCGCGTCCAGGTCAGCGCTGTCCTGCTGCCGCTGATAACGAACCAGCAGCGTGGCGGCGAGCTGGGCCATGTGCGAGGCGTATTCCGCCTGCTGGCTCGGCACAAGATCTGCGTTTTCCCTGTGCAGCGCGATCGCCTCGCTCAGCCTGCTCACGTCGCCCGTCAGCTCGGAGCTCGCCCGCAGCGAGCCTGCGAGGATGTTTCCTGCGTCGCGCCGCTGCGGCGAAGCGGGCGTGGCGGCGGCCATGGCGCGTCTGGCGATCGCGATGCTCTCTTCGAGGTCGGCGTGCGAGGACGTCTGCAGGCCGCGATACTGCAGGCTTCCGGCGAGCGACGCGAGGATCAGCGGCTGGCTGTGTGTCGCCGGGGTAATCGCCGCCAGGGCCGCCCGGCCAGCCGCGATCGACTCATCGAGATCCTTTGGATCGCCGGTCACGTCGTGGAGCGTACGGAGCGCGCCGACGAGGTTGCTGTGGCGCCCGGCGGTGTTCGGGTCGTCCGGCTGGCTTGCCTCAATGCCCCGCCTGGCCGCGGCGACGGCGGCCGTGAGGTCGTCCGGGTCGCCCAGCGTGAAGAACCGCTGCAGTCGCCCTGCCGCGATGTTCGTATGCACCGGGGCGAGGTTGGGGTCCCCGGGAGGCAGCAGTTCCAGTGCACGATCGAGCAGGGCAAGATGCTCGTCGAGGAGACCGGGCTCCCTGGTGGCCTGGTAGAGCGTTCCGAGTGACGCGGCGAGCTCGTTGGCGGCCGAACCCTGAAGCGCCCCCGCGCCGGAAAGCTGCACTAGCGCCTCCCGGCCGAGCCGCACAGACTCGGCGAGGGACGCCACATCGCCGACGGACCAGTACTCCTCGCGCTTGCGCCTAACCGCCTCAATCATGCCTGGCCCGTCGGGCATTGTTCCCCCTGCTTGAACGTCACGCCACCGCCCTGCCTCCCGCCGTGCCGTCGCGGCTGGTGCGCAGCGGCATGATCCCTGCCAGGTCGCGAAGCAGTAATGAACGGTATACAGGCCGCGCGCTCATGACTCCAGACATAATGACCGTATGGAAGACAAGCGCGCTGCCGCGGTCGTCGCAGTGCCTTTTGATGCCGTTCGCGAGCTTGAGAGTGAAGAGCTGGCGTTCTCCCTGCCCGTATTCCGAGGAGCTCCCCTCGACGCGGTTGTGTCGGTCGGCATGGATTCTGCCGCACTAGTCACTCTGCTCCAGGCCCCAGATTCCGTCCGGGCTTTCGCCACCTGGATTCGCGACAGGTGCAAGAGGTCCGGCGACTCAATTGAAGTAAGTGCAGTGCGCGGCGGTCAACGGGTCTGGTTGAAAACGACTGGTGATATCGACCCCAGCGTTGTGGCGGATTTTCTGGCAGCGGCCTTCGCGGATCATGAATCTCAACCCTAGCCAGAATGGGTTTCTCTTATGAGGAATCGCGATTGCAGCTCCAGCCTTGCCTGGTACAATGCCAGCAGTACCTATACCTGGCGGCATGTTGTCGCGCAGCTCGCGCACTCTATGAACTGATTCGTGGAGAAGTACAATCCCAATTGCAGCGCGGTCAGCTGCAACGTGGGCTGGCCGAGGTCCCGACGCCGAGTTGGCCCAGGCCTGGGCTGCGGTGGGCCAGGCTTCGCCACCCTTCCCACGCCGGGGCCGGCCCCTAGCCAAGGGGCTGCCGCTTTCACGGTGGATCAGACGGACGGGGTATAAGCGGCTACATCTAGCGTCTGGTGGGGCAGAGCTGAGTTGGCAAGCCGGAGTCAGCGGCATCGTCCAAGCAGACGCTACCAACCCTCGGCCTCCCAGCCACAGTTACAGCGGCCGCACAGGGCTGCGGAGGCCGTTGCTCCATCCGGTGATCGACCGCCGTTGGGTTCAGCCCGCAGCCAATAGACGGCGGGGCTTCACTCGGCGCATAACCACCATTTGGGCATGGCGCATATGGCAGCACTGGCGATCGGCTAGCCGCTCAGAACGGCTCGGCGAGCGTTCTCCCTGACCTTCTCCATCACCTAGCGTGACGCCTGTCGACGAGCGCCAGTGCGGGCGTGACTGGTCTGGAGCCAGCCGTGAGCGAGGTGCCCGTCCTTGCCGCGGGTGAACGACGCGGCCGTGGCGGCAAGATCTCCGGTCGGCCATGCTCGCCCTATGCGGCAGATGCGGACGACGTGCCTTACGGGATGAAGGGGGTGATGCAAAACTTATGGCCCGCCGGATCGAGCAGCGCCCGCCATCGCGAGCTGGGCTGCGTCGGTGCGGGCCTCGCGCCCAACGCGATGGCGCGCCGCTCGAGCTGGCCGATCTGGGCGTCCCCGTTCAAGTCCAAGTGCACGATAGACGTTCCGGGCCAGGCTGGCGACTGGTAATCCTCAATACGCTGCATCACCAGAACCACGCCACGTGACTCGACCGTGGCAGCGTTCTCATGGGTCCACAGCAGCGTGCCGTCCACGTCCAGGAGACGGGCATAAAATCTCGCCAACTCCATGTGATCCGCGCAGTCCAAAGACACAGCCACAACTCGGAGCGAAGGGCTCGGCTCATCCACGAGATGATCATAAGGGCGCCGGAGTCTCGGCGAAGCCCTGCTTCGTGGCATTATGCGCGTGATCTTCGATCACGTGCGCCCTTCGGGGCGCATGATCCCAGTTATCCAGGTGATCGAGGCGCAGAGCGCCCGGTCTTGGGGCTCACGATCACCTCCATAACAAACATGACGGTGCGGTCGGCAATGCCGTCGATCACCACCAGCCACCCTGCCAGTATCACATGTGCGGAGCTGTGGATATCGCCGTCCCGGCAGCAGGTCCGCAAGACTGACACCGCGCTCGAGCCTGAAGGTTCCGAGGAAGAGATCAAGCGCAAGTTCCGCGAGGCGCTGGAGCGCAATCGTGCCAATCATGCGGACGCGAACGCGGCCGACAGTGGCAAGGACGCCGGGAAGGTCCACGGCGCCCGGGACAGCGACACCGGTTAGCATGCGAACATCTGCGCCAGGGTTCAGTTGTAGGCATATCATTCGGCCATGCCTAACATGACCCTTCCACTTACGCCAGCCTTCAGAGATCCACAAGGGCCTGTTCGGGCGGAGGCAGCTAATGCGTAGAACATTCTCTGAATTGTGGGACCGTTACGAGCAGATCGCAGGCTATGTAGTCATCGCAATAGTAGCTGTGATTGAGATTCTGGCTACCGTATCCTCAACTATAGACGATGACTTTCCCGAATCCGGGCGTATTGCCCTGTTGGCTACAGGACTTCTTCTGTTCTTCCGCTCGATTGATCGAAACATCGCATCAATTCGAGCTCCGATATTTAAGACGGAGTTCACCGAGGGTTTTCACAAGGTGCTGCGAGAAGCAACGAGGCCGTGCGCCCTAAAGATTATGGCGAATGACGGATTTAGATATTACTCAGTACTGTCTGAAGCGCAAATCCATGTAAAAATAGTTGAATTAATTGTCGCCGATCAGGAGCAATGTTATCGGTGGTGGCGCTTGGTTCAAAGAGGTGTAATAGGATCGCTTGAAATTCGGCTTAACGATGGACAGCCGGTGATGCATTGCTGCATTGCGAACGATGAACTGTGCCTGATCGGTAGCCTTGTCCCTCGAGTCGGAGGAGGTCTTTCGGCGGCAAAACATGTGCTGATTAAATCAGACACTCCAGGTTCAAGAGAACTCATCGAATCACTCGGGACAAATTTCACGAATCTTTGGCCCCAGCTCGCTTCGCTCGATCAAAAGTTGGACTGACCATACGCACCATCGACGCTGCTGATGCGGATTGTGAAGTATACGCCCGCCTGGAGTCAGTGCTCGGTGAGTCTTTCTACATCAACTGACCTCGATGCAGCAAGACTCGGGCACGGCAGGCTTGCACTCCGTCGGCATCGGTCAGCAAGACAGCCTGGATTGCGCCAAGATGAGTTGTGACACCATCGCCGAGCGCGCCGTGGCAGGCTCCCTGACTGAGCCAGCTGGCTTTGGGCGGCAACGAAGCTGAACTACGGCTGACCCTTGCAGATACTGCTACCGGCACGGACCGGTGCGTGTGGAGCAACGTGAGGTCAGCCGGTGCGGCACCAGATCTGCTACCACTCCATAGTGATCGGAACCCTCAGGTAGGTTCTCTTCGCCCGTGCCGACCAGCCATGCGCGTTCAACTTGAATCGGCAACGTAGTCTTTGCACGCCCATCAGGCAAGCCGACAAAAATATAGTCGAGTCGCCTTTTAAGCCAAGGCATTGCCGTTAGCGCGAGATGCCTAGTAGCCGCATAGTAGCTATTTTCCGGAGCCCAAGTATGGCCGTCCGATCCACTTCCGGCCTGCTCCCAAGCATCTTGGAACACAACGAGCCCTCGGGGCCTACTTCGCCGTCCGGTGAGCATCCTGATCTCATCGGACGAGGGATCACAATTGAAATCTCCCATTACAATAGGAGGCCACTCGGAGTCGGCCAGTCTCGTCGCCAGTCGAGCGAGCGCCTCGGTCTGCAACTGTCGAATCTCGCTCAAGTGGCGTTCCCAAGAGAGGTGTGTCGTTACCACAGGCAGAGTTCCATACGGGCTCGACACCAGGCCATACACTGCGAGCCGCCGTTCAGGCCTTTCGGCATCAGTTGGCAGCGACTCGGAGCCGCGTTCCGCAATCGGCCACCGTGCAAGCAGAGCATTCCCAATGTAACAGTCTCCGACAGGAGACACCATGATCGAGTAGCAGTGATACCCAAGTGCCTCGGCAATCGCGAATGCCGACCCAGCCGTCGACTCCATGGATTCCGCCCATACCTCTTGCAGGCCGATTACATCCGGCTGGCTCTCGCGAAGAACAGACAGAATTACTGGTAGCCGCTCATTCCAGTTCCAGTTCCGTCCCCATATATTCCAGGTCATCACTCGAATTATGTTACGGATAGCCATACACTCTCTACTTCCTCTCAGTCGCCAATCAGCAACTAGTCGCTTGTGTCGTGGGCGGAACTGATCCGGCAAAGTCATCGCATGTCTGTTTGACATTGTTCCAGAATGGGAACAAGGCATAATCCCAACAATTGTCCATTCCAAGTTGTCGTGCGATCACGCGTCGAAAGTACTGAGACAAGGGTTGATCTACAAAGCTAACAACCGGACCGCCTGGGTCCTGCAGCATAAGATACGGATCATGTCGCTCGTCCGCGAGGAAATCCTCCAGCGACGCGTAACTTCTAATATCTGTTCCGCCAACCATCGAACTAAGGTTATAGTTGCCCGGCACGGCATGCAGATGCGCGTGGTTAATGCACGATGCGCGGGCCGCGCTCGGTGCATCACAGGCGGCGTGCTCAAAGAGCGTCACATCTACCTTGTAAACCAAAGTAAGGCGAACGGCGACGTCAGCAACGAAAGCCGCAAAGGCCGCTCTGTCACTGGCCGGAATCCTGCATGTTGCAGTAACATGCCTGACTGGAAGAACAAGAACATAGCCTGGGACAAGCGCTCCAACAGCGGGCAACACCAGCGTCCGATGTTCGTCACTCGCTATCGGCCTGTTAAACCACTCGCCATGTTCGTAGCAGCTGTCACAGAAAACGCAGTCTGGTTCCGCGGTATGCAAAACTAAGGAAGTCTCTGCTGGACCCATGCAACTATCCCTTCCCAGCTAGAATCGATGTGATCACAGTGATATCGTAGCCACGGCCGATCAGCGAGCTCTAGATTGCGCCCCGCATATACGGCAGCGGGGAGATTCCACATATGAGCATAGACTAGTTCGGCTACGCACCCGATGTAAGAGTGGTCCACAAGCGACATATCGGCAAGGATTAAATCGCATGTCGCCAAGATTCGAAGCTCTGCATTTACGAGTTCTGCATAGCCCCAAGCCGACTCAGCGCAGGTCGTTGTCGCTGGATCGATCACGTCGAATCGAGGGAGCTTAAACTCAGCTCTGGCGCGGGTTATGGCCACGGCTGTGGAGCATTTGTCACGCCCATCAATTGCACGGGCAACATAAATGCGGGAGGTCAATTCGGTGCTTGCTTCCTATACGACTTGCGCGGAACCGCGCGTAAGCTGTAGCGACTGTCCTTCGCACGATTGGAAGAGTCGATCGAATCTGTCGGTGTACTCGAGGACAACTTTTGTTCCCATCGCCGATTGACCATGAACCACCATAGGGTCCCGTACACGGGCGCCCGAGGTCTCGCTGGGACTTGGGTGAAAGAGTCCAACAACTAGAAACGAGGAGTCGAATATCGCCTCATACTCAGTAGGGAAAAAATCATACCGCCTTATTTCTACGTGAGCTATGGTTCCGCTCTCGACTAGTGCTCGCCATCCTTGAATGGCCGCTTCAATCTGTGCTTCCATTAAAGGTCGCTGCGTAGGCTGACTTATTAGCAAGGAGCACCGATCGACCACGATGCCGGAGTGTTGAAGAAAGCTCACCATTTGTGCGCTCGTTATTGAATAGATTCTCAGGTGTTGAACTCTCGGAGTGATATTACTGGCGAGCCGGAAGGCCTCGCCAAGTGATACGATCTGAAGGATTGAGCTTGCTTCTCGCAGGAGCTTTGGCTGCTGTCTCGCCACCTTTTCAACTTGTCCGGCGAGATGCTCGAAGGACTTATTCATAGTATTGATTCGGGTTTCAAGGTACCAGACCAGTAGAATGATAGCTACGGCCATTGCAGCAATGGCTATATTCAAGCGGACGTCTTTGAGCAATCCTTGGAAGAAGTCTTGCAGTATAAGCAGTAGAGCCGTTCCTACCAGGGGAAGGTAGACAAGCAGTCGCTCATACTTCTCGAGCATCGATCGCAACACGCCGCTCCTCTGTCGCTGTTAGGTGCATCCAAGCATCTCAGAGAGCTTTCGCTCCTGGCAATTGGTTGTAGACCTATCCAAAGGTGATCTTTCTGCCGGGAGGTGTCGCGACGTGCCTCATGGAGGCTTGGTCAGATGCATCCGCTCATCGGCACGAGCGCGCTGGTCACGGTGGCGCAGATCGACCAGATCTGCGTCTGCCGTGCGCCGCTTAGCTGCACCGGTTTGCCCGCGCCTAACGGGAATGTGCGCTTCGCGCAGATCGAGGCTCAATCACGTTGCGTGAGCAGATGTATCAGGCAGCTGAGTTCCGATCGCCGATCAGGCATTCTCTTGTTGGCCACCGGCGATGTCGCAACTGTGGCATGCAGAGCCCGTTCGACGGTGCTGCGTGTGATCTGTCCCTGGCGTCAGTGCGGATGCCCAGTGGCCGTCTGTCCTTCAGATCCGACTGTCCGTGGGGCGGCCCATCGGCCGATGGCGATGAGGTCTGGCAGCTTTCCGGCGTTGCCCTGGTTCAGCATGCTGGGAGACCTTCTCCGCCGCGGTAGGCCGCGGCGATGTAGACCTCTGACAGGTAGCCTGCGGCTCCGTTGGGGAGGGTGCACCGGTACCAGAGCGAGGAGGTGATGCCGCCCTGGTTGCCGGCGATCCCGGCGCTGGCCCGGTCTTCGTTGGTCATCTTGGCACCCTGGATCGTGCAGGTGGCCCGTAGGACGACCCCGCTCCACATCGCGGTCCGGGGAACCTCACAACCCCTTCTTGTTGCGCAGGAACCGATCGGCTTGCTCGGCAAATACACAGGGGCAGAGGCTTCAGCCAGGGTCGAGCGGCCGACAGCGATCTTGTTCTGGACGACAACGATAACTGGCGGTACTTTGGCCACCTTTGCAGTGGGGCGGGCGTGCAGCGCAGCGGCGCCGGCCGTGATTAAGAAGGCAGCGGTGGCGGCGGCGGTCAGCCAGCGCTGGAGCCCAGAAGCTCGAGGTGGACGGGGCTGATCCGCCGCGACGATGGCATGCGGCGCGGCGTTTCCTGCCTGGGCCGGTCAGGGGCAGGAGTTCGCCGAGCCGCTCGCCCGGTACGTTTTGTATGTCGGCCCAGGCCGCAGCGTGCCCTGCGCCGCCGGGCGGATTGACTGACTGGATGACCAGGAGGGCACCGCGACCAGGCAACCAGGCCGCAGGCTCATCGCCTCGAACAGGCGGGCCCGGCACGACTACACGATCCTCAAGACATACGAGGCCGGGATCGTCCTGATCGGCAACGAGGTGAAATCCCTGCGCGCCGGCCACGCGTCGCTGGCCGACGCGTTCGTCCAGGAGCACGACGGCGAGCTGATGCTCCATGGCCTGCACATCCCCGAGCACGCCTACGGCCGCCACGGCACCCGCGCGCTGCACCAGCCCCGGCGCACCCGCAAGCTGCTCCTGCACCGCAGCGAGATCGACAAGATCACCGGGAGGCTGGGCGACACCGGCGTCACGGTCGTGGCGCTGTCGCTGTACTTCCTGGACGGCTGGGCGAAGGTGGAGATCGGCCTGGCCCGCGGCCGGCGGTCCTTTGACAAGCGGCAGGCAATCGCCCAGCGCGACGCCGACCGGGAGATCGCTCGCGAGCTCAGCGACCGGCTGCGTGGTCGTCGGCGACGGCGCCGCGGATCGGGCTGAGCAGCCAAGAGTGCAGACAACCGCCAGACCCCCCGATCCAGGCGGACAGCGGAGGCTCTGACAGGCCGCAGCATCACGAGAGACGGCCGCCGGAGGCCGTGTGCCCGCCGTCTGCCAATCTCCAAAGAGCCTTCGCGCTACAACAGCAGAGTTGGATGACCTGCGCGCGCCTTTATTGGGCTGGACCGATCAGATTGTGCGCGCCGAGTCGGCGATCTCGCGCGGGCGCTGGACTTGCGCGATGGCTGGGGCCGTGAAGTGGTGCAACTGCTGTGGGCGATTTACCGTGAGGGTCTCGTCATCCATGCGGGCGGAGCTTCGGCGGACCTGGGGCGATGGCGGCGAATTCCTTGGTCGCCCCGTCCATGACTGGCTTGTTCAATCACGGACCAGAAGTTCGCCTGATCCTTCGCGCTGGAAGAAGCCCATGTG
>Ga0335074_10007150_pt1 | contig 15479 bp, 10 predicted proteins | sample Lox_Sample_23_FD_206715 | JGI IMG/M metagenome (GOLD analysis project Ga0335074, IMG submission 206715) | Soil microbial communities from Loxahatchee National Wildlife Refuge, Florida, United States - Lox_Sample_2.3 | ecosystem: Environmental > Terrestrial > Soil > Wetlands | place: USA... | reverse complement strand
TCATATCGCGCGAGGTGACGGCTCCCGGGACGGCACTCCTCGCCCGCATCGCGGAGCGGTTCGGCACCCGCTACCTCGGCGCCGACGGCCATCTCGACCGCCGCGCGCTGCGCGGCGTCGTGTTCGCCGACCCGCAGGCGCTCGCCGACCTCGAGGCGCTCACGCACCCGGCCATCTTCGAGACGATCGCGCGCCATTCGGTCGCAGCAGGCGGACCCTACCAGATCCTCGTCTTGCCCCTGCTCGTCGAGAAGCATCATGAGGGCATCGTCGACCGGGTTCTGGTCGTGGACTGCGACGAGGCGCTGCAGATCCGCCGCTTGCAGGCGCGCGACGGATCGACGCTGGAGCAGGCGCGAGCGATTCTCGCGGCACAGGCACCGCGCGCGCAGCGGCTCGAAGTGGCAGACGACGTGATCACGAACGATGACGATCTCCAATCCCTTCGCGCGCAGGTCGAAGAGCACCACGCGAGGTACCTGCGCATCGCGACCGAAGCGCCACCTTGACGTGGCCGCAGGCGGGTCTCATGGTTTACGGACGCCGACTCCGTCAAGCACAATACGACGATGACGGAGATCTCCGATCCCCAGCTGGAAGCCGCGGCCGATCAAGACCAGGTCTTGATTTTCGAGCAGCCGCTCAACGAGCGGATGCGCACCTTCCTGCGGCTCGACTTCCTGTACAACCAGGCGCTCTACCACAACGAGACCCCGAGTCTGTGGGGCAGCCGTGCGGCGATGGCGAGCCTGCTCGACATGCTCTCGATCACCACGCGCAGCGACACCCGCTCCGATGTCCTGAAGGAGCTCGAGCGCCATCTGACCACCCTGGGCGAATACCAGTCGAAGCCCGGCGTCGATGGCGGCCGGTTGCGCACCCTCATGTCGAACCTGCTGCGGCTCAGATCCGAGCTGCTCGAGACCGGCGCGGCGTTCCTGCAACCGCTCCGGGACTCCGAATTCCTGAACTCGATCAAGCACCGGAGCGCGATTCCGGGCGGCACGTGCGAGTTCGACCTGCCGGACTATTTCTACTGGTTGAGCCAGCCGGCGGACACCCGGATGCGCACCTTCGGAGAATGGCTCGCCATGCTGCGGCCCCTGTGCGACGCCGTCGCGGAGCTTCTGTGGCTCACCCGCCAGAGCGGCCGGGCGCGGGAGGAAACGGCGCAGGGCGGCGTGTTCCACATCAACTTCGATCGCGATTCGCCGTTTCAGCTGCTGCGCATCTCGCTGCCGAGCGCCCTCGGGCTGTATCCCGAGATCAGCGGCAGTCACTATCGCTGCAGTGTCCGCTTTCTCGCGTGGAACGGTCTCGCCGCACGCCCGACGCAGGCGGAGGGCGACGTGCCCTTCCTGCTCGGCTGCTGCTCGTGAGCCGAGCGGCGGCGGCGTTCGGTCCGACAACCCGGATGTGACCAGGACGACCGTCAAGTGCCCGACGTGCGGCAGACCCCTCGAATGGTCCGAGGCTTCTCCGTTCCGGCCGTTCTGCAGCGAGCGCTGCAAGCTGATCGACTTCGGTGGCTGGCTCAGCGAGCAGCGCGGGATCCCCGACGACAAGTCCCCGCCCGAGCCGGAGGACCCGTCCCATGCGGAGGGCTCTTCGGAGCGCTAGCTCAGCCGGTTCCAGGCTCGCAGCCGCCGCCAGCCGCCTTTGCTTTGTTCACAAGCTAATGATTTTACACGATATTTCGGATCGATAACTCGAAGCAGTCCCGCATTCATGAAGATCTTGGAGTACATCGGACTGGATCCCTCGCGTGTCGCCGAGCCGTATCGACGAGCGACCGAAGCCATTGCGCACGGCGACTTCCGGGCGGCGGACGTGAAGAAGCTCGCCAATCTCCACCACGGCAAGTTCTACCGAGCGAAGCTCGGACACGCCGACCGCCTGCTCTTCACCTTCGTCCGACGCGGCGCTGAAACCTGCGCGCTCATGCTCGAGGTCATCGAGCAGCACGATTACGCCAAGTCGCGCTTTCTTCGCGGTGCGACGGTCGACGAGGGAAAGATCGCCGATACGAGTCCTGCCGAAGCGCACAAGCAGGCGCAACCGCTGCGTTACCTCCACCCCGAGCGGCGGGTTGTCCATGTCCTCGACAAGCCGATCTCCTTCGACGATGCGCAGGAGGCCATCTACCGCCTGCCGCCCCCGCTCGTCGTCGTCGGCGGTGCGGGAAGCGGCAAGACGGCGCTCGCGCTCGAGAAACTGAAGCACATCGAGGGCGAAGCCCTCTACGTCACGCATTCGGCCTACCTCGCCCAGAACGCCCGCGACCTCTATTACGCGGAGGGGTTCGAGCGGGACGATCAGGAGGTGGAGTTCCTGTCCTACCGGAACCTCATCGAGTCCGTGCGTGTCCCTGCGGGCCGTGAGGCGACCTGGCGCGACTTCTCCGGCTGGTTCGCGCGGCTGCGCCAGGGCCAGATGTTCCGCGACATTCAGGCGCACCAGGCGTTCGAGGAGATACGCGGCGTCATCGCGGCACGCGCCGACGGGGTCCTCGCACGGGAAGAGTATCGGGCTCTTGGCGTGCGACAGTCGATCTTCCCGGTGGAAGATCGCGGCAGGGTCCACGATCTGTTCGAGAAATACCGCGCCTGGCTCTCGGCCTCGGGACTCTACGACCTGAACCTGATCGCCCACGAGTGGCGCAGGCTTGCCACGCCGCGCTACGACTTCGTCGTGGTCGACGAGGTGCAGGACCTCACGACGGCCCAGCTCGGCCTGATTCTCTCGATGCTCAAGGTACCGGACGGGTTCTTGCTCTGCGGCGACTCGAACCAGATCGTCCATCCGAACTTCTTCGCCTGGAGCCAGGTGAAGTCGCTGTTCTGGCGCGACCGGGCTCTCGGCGAGCGCCAGCAGCTGCGGGTGCTCAGCGCCAACTTTCGCAACGCGCCCGAGATCACGCGCCTCGGGAACACGCTGCTCACGATCAAGCAGCAGCGCTTCGGCTCGATCGACCGCGAGAGCAATTTCCTGGTGCGCGCCGTGGGCGAGGAGCCCGGCTGCGCGGCGCTGCTCCCCGCGACCGATCACGTGCTGCGCGACCTCGACGGGAAGACTCGCGTGTCCACCCGCTTTGCCGTGCTCGTCATGCGTGAGGAGGACAAGGCGCCGGCCCGCGAGCGCTTCTCGACACCGCTTCTGTTCTCCGTCCACGAAGCCAAGGGACTCGAGTACGAGAGCATTGTGCTCTATCGCTTCGTCTCCGATCACCGCCGGGAATTCGCGGCGCTCGTCGAGGGTGTCGAGCGCGAGCGGCTCGAGGCGGCCGAGCTCGAATACCGCCGTGCGCCCGACAAGGCCGACAAGTCGCTCGAGACCTACAAGTTCTTCGTCAATGCCTTGTACGTCGCCGTCACGCGCGCGGTCCGCAACGTGTACATCGTCGAATCGGACACGAGCCATGCGCTCTTTGGACTGCTCGGCCTGACGGCGGAAGCAAACACCCGTGTCGAGGCGCAACGCTCGAGCCTCGAGGACTGGCAACGGGAGGCGCACAAGCTCGAGCTTCAAGGGAAGGAGGAGCAGGCGGAGGCGATCCGCCGCACCATCCTCAAGCCGACGCCGCCGCCGTGGCCTGTCGTGGATGAGGCCGCGGTGCGGGAGATGCTCGTCAAGGTGTTCCGGGAGCGGGTTCCGGGCGACCGCACGAAGCGCAAGCTCTACGAGTATGCCGCCTGGCACGATGAGCCCCAGCAAGCGCTCTGGCTCGCCGAGGAGGCCGGCTTCGGTACGGCGGACGCGCTGGACGCGCGGGGCTTCGCCGAGCAGCGCACCGCGCTCTGGCGCAAGTACCTCTCGTCGTGGTCCGCCGCCCGCTCGAAGGATGTGCTGCGCCAGTGCGAGCAGTATGGCCTCGAGCACCGCACGCCCGTCAACCAAACGCCCCTGATGGCGGCGGCCTCCGCAGGCAACGTGACGCTGGTCGAGGCGCTGCTCGATCGCGGAGCCGACCGCGAAGCAACCGATCACTACGGACAGAACGCGCTGCACTGGGCACTGCGGGAAGGCTTCCGTCACCCGCCGTTTGCGCACGGCCCCCTCGCGGCGCTCTACGATCTGCTCGCGCCCGCAGCCCTCGACGTGATGGTCGGCCAGCGGCTCGTTCGCGTCGACAAGCACCTGTCGGAGTATTTCCTCTTCCAGTCGCTCTGGGCGCTGTTCAAGTCGCGCTTCACCCACTATGGGCGCGCGCACCCGGGGTTCGACACGTCCGGGGTCTTGCAAGCCTGGCAGCATCTCCCGCCGGAGGTGCTGCGGCCGCAACGTCATCGGCGGCAGCATCTCTCAGCCGTGCTGTCGCGGAACGAGGTCGATCGCGACTACGCCTGGAACCGCGCGCTCTTCAAGCGGCTGAGGCAAGGCTGGTATCAGTTCAATCCCGCGCTCGCCGTGCGCGTGCGAACGGCAACCGAGGAATGCTGGTGCCCCGTTTTCACGAGGCTCAACCTGCCCCTCGTCGCAGAATCCACGCGTGACTACAACTGGTCCTGGCTCAGGCACCTCGCGCAGTTCGCGCAAGTGGCCGTGCCCGATGTGCCGCTCGCGGCCGAGTGCGCCATCGCCCGCCGCCAGGCGGAATTGGACGAGCGAGAGCTCACGCTCGACCACCGGCTCGCGCCGTGGGTGCGGGCGAAGGCGACGCAAGACGTTCCGGAATCGCCTGAGGACGTTCCGGAACCGGCGGAGGACGACCCGGGACTGGCGCAGGAGGTCCTCGCCGCTTCGGCGACAGCCAACGGCGTCATCAATGTGATGAGCAACAATGGCGGCGCGAATTCCACACACTCCAGCACGGCCGCAAATCCATCTCCTGCAGACGCCGTAGGTCGCGAGAAACCGAGGTGGGGCACGCCGGAAGCCAGGCGCCGAGCGCTGGAGGAGCTGCGCCTGAGGATCGAGGAGGAGCGGCGCCGGGCGGCGGAGGGACGAGGACCGTGACACCCATCTCAGATGACTCTCCACCACGGCGTGACGAGCACTCCTTCCGAGATCCAAAAAGTCTCCTGGCCACCGTAGAGAATCAATCCCCCCAGCGAATTGGGGCCATACTCTTGCAGAAAGACGCGCAGCGCCTTGGCGGCGTTGTAGCCGACGCTTTGCGTCGCTTTCACCTCGACACCCACGAGCTTCCCCTTCCATTCGATCACGAAGTCCACCTCCTCGCCGGAGGACGTGCGCCAGAACATGATCGACGGTCGCATCGTTTCCGCTTCGCGCCATGCGAAAAGATCATTGCACACGAGATTTTCCAGATGTGGGCCCGATGGCATCGACGCCTCGCTCAAGTGCAATGCAAGTCCGGTATCGCTCCAGTACACCTTCGGGGATTTCACAAGCCGTTTGGTACGGTTCACCGCGTACGGCTCCAGCCGGACGAGCTGATATGAGATCTCGAGAAGGTTGAGATAACGCTGGACGGTCGTCCTCGGTAGCCCGGTATCGCGCGCGAGTTCCGTCTGGTTGAGTACAGTGCCGAGTCGCAGGCACACCGCACGCATGAGTCGCTGAAAATCATAGAGACCGTCGATTGCGGCGAGATCCCGCAAATCGCGCTCGAGATACGTCTGCGTGTATCCGGTGAACAACTCTGCCCGGTCCGCATCTTGGTGCTCGTCGGGATAGAGAAGTGCGGGTGCGGGATATCCTCCACGAATGGCCAGCCTTTGCCAGGGTTCGTGCGGCGTGTCCTGCGCGGCGATGAAGTCCAGCCAGGCACTTCGCTTGTCAGCAAAGAGCCGACCCCAGATGCCGCATGCCGCCAGCCCGAGCTGCTCGCGGCGAGTCATGGGCCACAGAGTGAGATAGCGTGCTCGCCCTGCGAGCGATTCAGACACGCGGTGGGTGAGTAAGAGATTGGCTGAGCCCGTGAGTAGAAAGCGCCCGTTCGATCGATCCGCATCAACGCGCTCCTTGATGGCGAGCAGGAGCTCGGGTGCCCGCTGGACTTCATCGATCGTGAGCTTGCCGGTCTCCGCGTTGCGCAGAAAGGTGTCCGGCTCCGCTGCGGCGAGACCGCGGGTCGCCGCCGTGTCCATCGTGAGGTAGCGCCGCTTGGCGAGTGTGCCGAACTCCCTGACCAGAGTGCTCTTACCCGTCTGTCTGGCTCCGGTGACCACCACGACGGGAAATAGCCGTAGCGCCCGCTCGACGACGGGCTCTAGGAGGCGGGGCAGGATCGAGGGTCGCCCAGGGTTTTGCAAATCGCCCATTTAATGGGCTAAATATGCCCATGTCGCGGGCAACTTGCAACGACTGACTCTACGGAAACTTGATCTTCCCGCCGCCCCCGGGCGCGCCCGGCGCGGGTCCCAGCGCGCCCCCGCCCACCTCCGGCACCACGATGCGCGAGGCCGCCTCACGCCGGTACTCGCGGGCTTCCTCGATCGCCTCGTCGAGCGCTCGCCGCATCGCGTCCGGAAACTTCTTGAGCGCGTCCTCGAGCGTCGAGGCCTCGATGTCGAATGACAGTGGCAGCACCCCCGCGGGTGTGAGCAGCTGCGTCTGACCGGAGAACAGGACGGCTCGCGTCGTATCGGGCGACCCGTCGAGCTTGACGGGGATCATGCGGCGGAGCGTTCCCGCCTTGCGGTCGGTGAGGATCTCCTCACGGTACAAGCCGTTCGGGTCGAGCCTGATCTCGGGGACGTCGGATTGGGATGCCATAGCGTTCCATTCAGCGGTCGGAATGCCGCCATTGTATCAGGGCGCCCTCGACCGCCCATGGGACTGCAACGCCTCGATGAACGGCCGATCCGGGGCGGCTCGAGGGGCCGCGGGCGCTGCGTGCGCTCGCGCCTCGGGGGGCATGCGGCGCTACTCGACGCTCGATAGCGCGCCGTGGCAGTGCTTGTACTTCTTGCCAGAGCCGCACGGACAGGGCTCGTTGCGGCCGATTTTCCGCTCGCCGCGCACGAATGTGCCCGAAGACTCGGAGGCGGGAGAAGCCGGGAGGGGTCCTCCGCGCATCGCCGCTCCGGTGCCGAGCACGCCCGGCATACCGAGCGCCGCCCCGACGCCGGGAAAGCCGGCCGGCTGCAGAGCCTCCGCGCCCGCCTCAGCCCCCTCGACCCCGCCGGCCGTCAAGGCGGACTGCGCCTCGGCGTGCTGGGCCTGCAGCATGCGCATCAGGTGCGCGCGCCGCTCCTCCTCCTCGCGATCGACTTCCTCCTGCGTGCGCACCTCGATCTTCGAGAGGAGCGACACCGTATCGAACTTCACCCGATCGAGCATCGCCGAGAACAGCTCGAACGCCTCGCTCTTGTACTCGAATCGATAATCCTTCTGCGCGTAGCCGCGCAGGTGAATGCCCTGGCGGAGGTAGTCCATGGCCGCGAGGTGATCGCGCCAATGCTGGTCGAGCGTACGCAGCATCACGTCCTTTTCCACGTGCCGCATGATCGGCGCGCCGATGCGTTCGACCTTCTGGTCGTACGCGGCATTGACCGCATCGATGATGCGCTGGCGCAGCACGGGCTCTTCGAGCTCTGCGTCCCGCTCGAGCCAGCCCTTCGGATCGACCGGGGTGGCGAAGTCCTTGAGGATCGTCTCGGCGAGCCCCTGCAGGTCCCAGTCCGAGGGTGCCACCGACTTCGGCATGTACTGATCGATCAGTGTCCCCACGGCTTCCTCGCGGATGCCGCGGATGGCCGCCGAGAGATCCTCCGTCGCCATCAGCTCCGTGCGCTGCTGGTAGACGACTTTGCGCTGGTCGTTCGCGACGTCATCGAACAGCAGCAGCTGCTTGCGGATATCGAAATTGTGGGCCTCGACTTTGCGCTGCGCCTTCTCGATCTGGCGGGTGAGCATGCCGCTCTCGATCACCTCGCCCTCTTTCATGCCGGCCATCTGCAGCAGGCGCTTCGTGCGATTCGGATCGCCGAAGATGCGCATCAGGTTGTCTTCCATCGAGAGATAGAAGCGGCTGGAGCCGGCGTCTCCCTGGCGGCCCGAGCGGCCGCGCAGCTGATTGTCGATGCGGCGGGATTCGTGACGCTCCGTACCGATGATGTGCAGGCCGCCCGCCGCCAGGACTTTCTCGTGACGCGCCTGCCACTCGGCCCGCGCGTGCGCGTGCGCGGCGTCGTCGGCCTCGGGCCCGAGCTCCGCGAGCTCGGCCGAGAGGTTCCCACCGAGCACGATGTCGGTGCCGCGGCCGGCCATGTTGGTCGCGATCGTCACGGTGCCGGGCCGACCGGCCTGCGTGATGACGAGCGCCTCGCGCTCGTGCTGCTTGGCGTTCAGCACCTGGTGCGGGATGCTCTCCTGCTCGAGCAGGCCCGAGAGAAACTCCGAGGTCTCGATCGAGGTGGTTCCGACGAGCGCCGGCTGCTCGCGCTGCGCGCAGTCCTTGATGTCCTCGATGATCGCCTGGAACTTATCCTTCTGCGTGAGGTAGACGAAGTCCGGCATGTCCTTGCGGACCATGGGCTTGTGGGTCGGGATCACGACCACTTCCAGGCCGTAGATCTGCATGAACTCGGGCGCCTCGGTATCGGCCGTGCCGGTCATGCCGGAGAGCTTCTTGTAGAGCCGGAAGTAGTTCTGGAACGTGATCGAGGCGACGGTCTGATTCTCCTCGCGCACGCGCACGCGCTCCTTCGCCTCGATCGCCTGGTGCAGGCCGTCGGACCAGCGCCGCCCCGGCATCGTGCGTCCCGTGAACTCATCGACGATGATCACCTCGCCGCCGCGCACGATGTATTCGACGTCGCGCTTGTAGAGCGCGTGGGCGCGCAGCGCCGCGTTCAGGTGATGCATCAAGCGGATGTTCGTCGAATCGTAGAGGCTCTCACCCTCGCGCAGCAGCCCGGCCTCGGCCATGAGCCGCTCGACCTTCTCGTGCCCCTCCTCGGTCAAGTGGCACTGCTTCTGCTTCTCGTCCACGCTGAAGTCGCCGGGACCGTCCTCCTCCTTCTGGCGGGTGAGGTTCGGCACGAGCTCGTTGATGCGCAGGTACAGCTCCGTGCTCTCCTCGGCGGGACCCGAGATGATGAGCGGCGTGCGCGCTTCGTCGATGAGGATGGAGTCGACTTCGTCCACCACCGCGAACGCGACGCCGCGCTGCACGCGATCTTCCAGGCGAAAGGCGAGGTTGTCGCGCAGGTAATCGAACCCGAACTCGTTGTTCGTGCCGTAGGTGATGTCGCAGCCGTAGGCCTCGCGCTTCTCCTCCGAGCTCTGCGCGTTCTTGATCACCCCGACCGTCATGCCGAGAAAGCGATAGATGGGCCCCATCCAGTCCGCGTCGCGCTGGGCGAGATACTCGTTGACGGTGACGATGTGGACGCCCTCGCCCGTGAGCGCGTTGAGGTACACGGGCAGGGTCGCCACGAGCGTCTTGCCCTCGCCCGTGCGCATCTCGGCGATCTTGCCCTGATGCAAAGCGATGCCGCCGATCAGCTGCACGTCGAAGTGGCGCATCTTCAACGTACGCTGCGAGGCCTCGCGCACGACGGCGAAGGCCTCGGGCAGCAGTGCATCGAGGGTCGTGCCCGCCTTCAGCCGGTCGCGGAACTCCTGGGTCTTTGCGCGTAGCGCCTCATCGCTCAGCGCCGCGGTCTGCTTCTCGAGCGCGTTGGCCGCCCGGACGAACTGGCCGTAGCCGCGGATCAGCCGGTCATTGCGGCTGCCGAAGACGCGCGTGAGCAGTTTGAGCACGACAATTCCTGATCAAAAAATGCGAGCGTGGCCAAAGAGTTATGTGACCGGCGGCTCGCCGCAGCGGGGTATTGTACTCAAGTAGACCGGGGCGAGCGGGATATGTTTCCTGCGCCGCGATTTTGCAAGGCCCGCGAATGCGGAGCCGTCGAGGTCGCGGTGACGCTCAGCCCGGTCCCTTGATCCACTGCGACCCGGAGGCCGACTGCTCGATGAATGCGAGCGGGTTCACCTGCCGCCCGTTGTGCAGAACTTCGAAGTGCACGTGCGGTCCGGTCGAGTGCCCCGTCGAGCCCATGAGCGCGACGGGCTGGCCGCGCGTGACCGTCTGCCCGACGCTCACCAGTGTCCGCTCGTTGTGTGCATAGCGCGTGACATAGCCCTTGCCATGGTCGATCTCGACCAGGATGCCATAGCCCGACCGGTCGCCGGCCCAGGTGACGACCCCCGCGGCGACGGCGATGACCGTATCCCCCGCGTTCCCGGCGAAGTCGACGCCCTTGTGGAATTCCTGGCGTCCCGTGATGGGATCGGTGCGCGGACCGAAGTAGGAGGAGATGAAGCCTTGCTCAACCGGCCGGCCCTCCGGCCGGATCGAGGCGTTCAGATCGCGCGTCAGCATGACGTTCTCGAGCGCGGAGAGCTGGGCGTCGCGCAGCTCGACACGCTGCTCGAGCTCGCTCAGCGAGCTCGACAGGTCGGGGATCTGGGGGCTCACGCCGTCGTCGTCGCCCTCGGGGCCGCCCGTGGGCGGGTCTTCATCGAAATTCAGGTCCCGATGATCGATGTGCGCCATGCTCGTCAGGCGCTTGCCGAGCTCGTCGATGCGCACGACGTGCGCATCGAGCCTCGCGATGCGGATCGCGAGCGCGGCGGTCTGGTCCTGGAGCTGGCGCTTGAGGTTGGTGATCTCGGATTTCTGGTCGGCGAGGATGCTCGACCAGCGCCCGAGCTGCTGTGATCCGAGCGCCCGCCCGGTACGCTGACCCAGCTGCATCCCGATGGCGAAGGCCGTCCCGAGGATGGCCAGCATGATGGCGGCAAGCGCCCCGAGCGTCGCAGGGTGCGTCACCGCGAACTGTCGCGACTGGCCGCTGCGGCCCTGCGAGAATACGAATATGTTCATGCTGCGCGCTCCCGTAAAGGATTCGCGGAAGAAAAAGCGAAGCAGCAACTCCCGGCCACTTTATTAGGTTCAGCGATCCGAATATGCCGAATACGCCTCAACGAGACAAGAAGATTCGCGTCCGCCGACGCCACCGAGACCTCGCACGAGGCCGCCGCGCCGGGGCCGATTCTGTCAAGAGCCTCCTGGGGGGGCCGAGCCCGTTGCTCGCCACGATCGCCGAGCAGGCCTCGCGCGAGCGGTACTGGCGCACGTGGCTCGGGTCTCGCCTGCCCGGCCCCGTCTGCGACCGCATCACCGGTATCATCGAGGCGAGCGGGGAGCTTGTCATATTCACGCAGTCGGCCGGCTGGGGCGTGCGGGCGCGCTATGCGATGAGCGAGCTCGATGCCGAGCTGCGCGGCGCTCACCCCGGGATCGGCTCCGTGAGCGTGCGTGTGCTGCCGAAGGCCACTCCGGCCTGAGGCTCAACCCGCCGGGCACGGCGATGTGCCCCGCCGCAGCGGGCTAGAGCGACGCACCGCTCGACAGCACCGCAGCCTCGATGTACGAGATCGGCGCGTCGGCGGGCGTCTCGAAGACGACCTCTTCCCAGATCGTGGGATCGGCGAGCAACGCGCGCAGCAACTTGTTGTTGAGCGCGTGGCCGGATTTGTGGCCGCTGAACTCCCCGATGAGACTGTGCCCGAGCAGATACAGATCGCCGATCGCATCGAGGATCTTGTGTTTGACGAACTCGTCCTCGTAGCGGAGGCCGTCCTCGTTGAGCACGCGAAAGTCATCGAGCACGATCGCGTTGTCGAGACTGCCGCCGAGCGCGAGGTTGCGCGAGCGCAGCACCTCGAGGTCGCGCATGAACCCGAACGTACGCGCGCGGCTGACCTCCTTCAGAAAGGAGGTCGTCGAGAAATCCATCGAGGCTCGCTGCGAGCGCCGCTTGAAGATCGGATGGTTGAATTCGATCTCGAAGTTGACCTTGAAGCCGTCGAACGGGCGGAACTCCGCCCACTTGTCGTCCTCCTGCACGCGGATCGGCTTTTTGATCCGGATGAAGCGCTTTGGTGCGTGTTGCTCCTCGATCCCCGCCGATTGAAGCAGGAAGACGAATGGACCCGCGCTGCCGTCCATGATGGGCACCTCGGGCGCGCTCACCTCGACGGCGGCGTTGTCGATTCCGAGCCCCGCGAACGCCGACAGCAAATGCTCGACGGTCGACACCCGCACCGCGCCCTTCACGAGCGTCGTGCCGAGCAAGGTATCGCCGACGTTCTCCGCGTGCGCCTCGATCGCCGGCGAGGCGGGCAGATCGGAGCGCAGAAAGACGATTCCAGAATCGACCGCAGCCGGCCGCAAGGTCATGAGAACCTTCTTGCCGGTATGCAAACCCACGCCCGTCGCGCGGATCGTATTCTTGAGAGTGCGCTGCCCAACCATGAGCCTCCAAGCTTACAGGAAGCCGCAGCGCCGGCAAACGCGCCGGCACCGTCGCCCCTCAACGCTTCCGGCGTCAGAGTGTCGACTCGTCTTGAGCGTTACCCTCTCGCGGACCGGTCAATCCGCCTGACGGCGCAGGAAAGCCGGTATGTCGAGCAGATCCTCGGGCTGCGGGTCCTCGCGCAGTCCGTCGCCGACGGCGCGCTGCCGCTGCACGGTCGGCTTGTCGAGCACCGCGTAATCGCTGCTCGAAAGCGGCTGCGAACGCCGGACGAGCCGCATCGAGGCATCGCGACCGAGCGACTCGCGCACCGGTGGAGCTTCGCGGTGGCCCGCGTGGCGGGTGGGGGTCGCCGGCCGGCCGAGCCCGGTCGCGACGACGGTCACGCGCACCTGGTTCGTCAGATCCGGATCGATGACCGTTCCGACGACGACGGTCGCATCCTCGGACGCAAACTGTTTCACAATGTTGCCGACCTCCTGGAATTCACCGATTGAAAGATCCATGCCGGCCGTGACGTTCACGAGAATCCCGTGGGCACCGGCCAGGTTGATGTCCTCGAGCAACGGTGAGGATACGGCGGCCTCGGCGGCCTCGCGCGCGCGCGACTCGCCGCTCGCCGCGCCCGATCCCATCATGGCCATGCCGGTCTCCGCCATCACGGTGCGCACATCGGCGAAATCAACATTGATGAGACCGGGGCGGGTGATCAGCTCGGCAATGCCCTGAACGGCGCCCTGCAGCACGTGGTTCGCCGATTTGAAGGCATCGAGCAGCGTCGTCTGCGGTCCGAGCACCGTCAAGAGCTTCTGATTGGGGATCGTGATCAACGAGTCGCAGAACTTGCCGAGCTCGGCGATGCCGTGCTCCGCGACCAGCGAGCGCTTGCCACCTTCCATCTCAAACGGCTTGGTCACGACGGCGACGGTGAGGATGCCGAGCTCCTTCGCCACCTGCGCGACGACCGGTGCCGCCCCGGTGCCGGTTCCGCCACCCATGCCGGCGGTGATGAACAGCATGTCGCAGCCCTCGACCAGCTCGATGATGCGGTCGCGGTCCTCCATGGCGGCCTGGCGACCGACCTCGGGGTCGGCGCCGGCCCCGAGCCCCTTCGTGATGTTGCAACCGATCTGCAGCGCGGTCTTGACCTTGGAGTGCTTGAGCGCCTGCGCATCGGTATTGATGCACATGAAGTCGACGCCCTCGATCCCGCTCGTGACCATGTGAGCGACGGCGTTCCCTCCGCCGCCGCCGACGCCGATCACCTTGATGACGGCGCTCTGGCTATACGCGTCCATTAACTCAAACATTGTTCTCGCTCCTATCAAAGACGATTGGTGGAAATCCCCGGCGATCTGCGATGCCTGTCAGCTTCGTTTCGATCTGTCAGCTTCAAATGTCGTGTCTGTCAGCTTCAAACTCAAAAATTGCCCTGGAACCAGGCGCGCATCCGGTCGAGCACGGTTTTTGCGCCGCCGAGCGGCCGGCGCTGCCGCGCCGGCAGGGCGTTATCGCGGCCGTAGAGCAGCAGCCCCACGCCCGTCGAGAAAATCGGATTGCGGACCACCTCGGCGAGCCCCTCCACCTGCTGCGGCAGGCCGAGCCGCACCGGCATGTGAAAGACTTCCTCGGCGAGCTCGATGGCGCCTTCCATCTTGGCGCTGCCGCCGGTGAGCACGATGCCCGCGGCGATGGTCTCCTCGAAGCCGCTGCGGCGCAGCTCCTCGCGCACGAGCCCGAAGAGCTCCTCGTAGCGCGGCTCGATCACCTCCGCGAGCGTCTGGCGCGCGAGGCGGCGCGCCGGTCGCTCCCCGACGCTCGGCACCTCGATGGTCTCGTCCGGATTCGCGAGCTGCGAGAGCGCGCACGCGTAACGCACCTTGATGTCCTCCGCGTGCTGCGTGGGCGTGCGCATGGAGACGGCGATGTCGTTCGTCACCTGGTCCCCCGCGATCGGGATGACGGCGGTGTGGCGAATCGCCCCCGCGGAGAACACCGCGATGTCCGTCGTTCCGCCGCCCACGTCGATCAGACACACCCCGAGCTCTTTCTCATCCTCGGTGAGCACGGCGAAGCTCGACGCGAGCTGCTCGAGCACGATGTCCTCCACCTCGAGCCCGCAGCGCTGAATGCACTTCTCGATGTTCTGCGCCGCGCTGTCGGCGCCCGTGACGATGTGCACCTTCGCCTCGAGCCGCACGCCGGACATGCCGATCGGGTCGCGGATGCCCTCCTGGCCGTCGATGATGAATTCCTGCGGCAGCACGTGCAGGATCTTCTGGTCCGCCGGAATCGCGACCGCCTTGGCGGCGTCGATCACGTTCTCGACATCGCCGTAGGTCACCTCGCGGTCGCGAATCGCGACCACGCCGTGCGAGTTGAGGCTGCGCACGTGACTGCCGGCGATGCCGGCGTACACCGAGTGGATCTCGCAGCCCGCCATGAGCTCCGCCTCCTGGACGGCGCGCTGGATCGACTGGACGGTCGACTCGATGTTGACGACGACGCCTTTCTTCAGCCCGCGGGAGGGTTGCGAGCCGATTCCGAGCACCTCGACCCCATCCCCGCTCGCCTCACCGACGAGCGCGACCACCTTCGAGGTGCCGATGTCGAGCCCGATGATGAGGTTGCGGTCGGATTTTTTCATGGGCTGCGCCCGACGTTTCTCGGGGTCACCTGTGGTGACCCCGTAAATGAAGCTAGGAAATTCCATCCACCACCCGCGCCCCGCGCCACACTGCCGCCCCGCCAGCCGATCGAGAATCCGTTCGCGTAGCGCATGTCCACGTACGCGATGTCGCCCGCGCGCTGCGCCACGATCTTCGCGGCGACCGCCATGAAGGTCTCGAAGCGCTCGTCGACGCGTTTGCGTCCCAGCCTCACCGTGACGCCGTTGTCGAGATCGAACTGCCAGGCGCCGCGCGCATCGAGGCGCAGCGCCGTCAAGCGCATGCCGGCCTCGGTGAGCCGCCCCTGCATCGCGAGATAGCGCTGCGCGACCGCGCTCTCGCTCCCCTCCGGTCCCGCGAGACGCGGCAGCTCGAGGGGGATGTGCCGCGCATCACCGGTGAAGAGCTCGCCGCGAACGTTGATCAGTCCGCTCTCGTCCCAGCGCGCGGCGGGCACCTGCTCGACGACGCGAACCGTGAGACCGCGCGGCCAGTTGCGCTCGATCGTCGCCGTATCGACCCACGGCAAGCGCGCGACGGCCGCAGCGACGGCCCGCAGGTTCACGCTCACGAG
>Ga0335074_10007149_pt1 | contig 15479 bp, 6 predicted proteins | sample Lox_Sample_23_FD_206715 | JGI IMG/M metagenome (GOLD analysis project Ga0335074, IMG submission 206715) | Soil microbial communities from Loxahatchee National Wildlife Refuge, Florida, United States - Lox_Sample_2.3 | ecosystem: Environmental > Terrestrial > Soil > Wetlands | place: USA: Florida... | reverse complement strand
TCTGAAAGGCCAGGATGACATAGCCGCTGCTCCCTTCCATCAGATCCACGGCCGAACCAAGCTTCACATAAAAACCGACGCTCGTGGATGCGTTCACCTGCGCCACGATAATCACCTGCGCGCCGTCAAGCGTGGCCAGTAAGCATGATTGCCTGACCTCATCCGCGACACGATGCATGACAGGCAATGCTTCGGCAATCAGCCGCTCGGTCGGAGGGTGATCCTGTACCAGTTGAAACAGCTTCAAGGTCAGAGCATAGCGCTCGTCTGCCGCCTGCGCGATGTAACCACGGCGCTCCAGGCATAAAAGCATCCTGAATATTTCGGAAACTGTGCGGCCCAGCCGGCGCGAAATCTCGCTCTTGGTCAGGCCGCCCGACTGCCTCGCCAGCAGTTCGATGACGTCCAGCCCCTTGTCCAGCGCCGGGCTCGCGTATTTCCTGCCTGGAGCTGTCGTAGAAGAATTGGTTGCAGTCGTTCGCCTTGGCATGCGCATCGGACACAGGACGCGGCGCCGCAGGACCCCCGGGTTCTGCAAACGACGCGGACAGCTGAATTTCACCGGCAAAAAGTCGATTTTGAAGGAAAGCGCCGAACCTCATTCTTCCCCTCGAAACGGGAGTTGTCAACAGAATGGACGAGATTTCATGGTGCGCCCCGCTCTGGCAGCGCATGCGATCGATGTAGCTCTGAAATCCTGATTGCTTCTGGCTGAATTCATCTCTGGAGAATGCGATTATTCTGAGACGCCGCTGCCGATGATGGTCCCGACTTCGGCTCCGTTATTCGCAGAGAAAACCATTTGCACGTCGAACTGCGAATTCGACGAACACTGGCTGAAGTCCACCGGCAGAGTAACGCTGGCATGACCACCTGGCGGAATGGTTCCGACGGGCATTGGCAGAGACGCCGTGGTTTGCGCGAAGCAGGGCACACTGCCGCTTGTCTGCGTAAGTGCGAAGCTGGTGATCCGGGCATCGACGTCAGGGAATAAGCTCGCGTTCGTCAGGGTGATGGTCCAGTTGCGGAGGTCGACACTGCCGGATTTGGCGGTGATTGCGCCGCCGAAGTCTGTGGGAGCCGGGGCTGGCGCGATGGCAATGCGGTCCAGTGCGGGCGCGTAACCCGTGGGGTTGCCAAACTGGATCGTATTCAGTCCGGCCTTCAGCGATACCGGAATCACGGTGCTGGTGGGCAGGCTGAAGCTGCTGCCGTTGAGATTGAGCTCGAAGGGCATACCGTCATTGACGGTGACGGTATAACTGCGCGGACCGCTGGTCAGATAATCGATCTCCAGCTGATATGTGCCGTCGGCGGAAACGCTGACGTTGGTGAAGGTCACGTTATCCGGGCTTCCGCCGCCGATGTTGCCCGCTTCGGACGCGCCGGAACAGTACTCGCAATAGGAGGCGGATACGGTGCCGCTGAAGGTGGCATTTTCCGCCTCGTACGTTGTCGAAAACGGAGGCACAGCCGTCCCATCACCGCTGATCACAAAGTCGTCCAGCCCGGGCGGATAACTCGTGGGGTTGCCAAATTGGATGCTGTTGATTCCCGCTTGCAACTGGATGGGGACGGTTGTGCCGGAAGGCAGAGCGAAGGATCCACCGCCGACGTTGAGAGTGGAAAACGGTCCGCCATTGACGCTGAAGAGGAGCGAGCGCGGACCGCTGGTCATGGAATTGACGCGCATGTAGTAGGTTCCGGTGCGCGGCGCCTGAACGTTATTGAAGGTCGCGTTGTTGTTGGGACCTACACCCAGGTAGCCATCCTCCTCCCCACTCACACAGGCGGCGCAGGCGTCGAGCTGGGCCGTGCCGGTGAGGACGGCGTCCGTGGCGGGGTAAGTCTCTGCGTTTGGTTCGGGCGCCGTGTTGCCGATGCCGGTGACCTGAATCAGGCGTGATCCGTGGCCCGGCAAAAGAGCGCTGAAGGCCATGGGAGATCCGAATACGTTGCGATGAGTCCACAGGTCGCGGACCTGTACGGCCGCGGAGAACCCGAGCAGCCTCCAGGGAATCAGAACCGGGGCGGGAAAGGCGTTGAGGTTGGAGACGGAAACGTCCCAGGTGTTGCTGCCGATTTGCGCAGCCCACACCGGCGTATCTCCGCCCAGGACCTGCTGCGCCGGGTGGCCGGACTGATCGACAGCGAGAACGTCGTCATTGGTCAGCAGTTCTCTGCCGAAGCTATCGAGGGTGGTGAGATCGCCGCCGAGATACATCGGAGCGTTGGCCATGGCCCAGAGGGTAGTCGCTGTTTGCCGCTCATCCGGGCTGAGGCCGGAGGTGGTGGAGTTCTCCGCCTCGAGTGCATCCAGGTCGTTCCAGCCCACGCTGGGGCCGGCGGCATCTTCCCAACCCACCAGGTCGTAGAAACGCCAGGACATCATGGCCCAGTCGGTAATCGTGGCACAGTTGCCTTCGCACTGGCCATCGCCTTCAATGCGGCGGGCATTCGCATATTGCTGCCAGGTGCTGAGGTAGTCCTTATCAAGAGCCCAGGAGATCGTAAGCCAGATGTTGCGTCCGGATTGAGCGATGGCCTGCGACCAGGCCGCGACGTCGGGACGGTTGTCAATGGATAAGTCATCCACATAGGATCCGGGAGTCACTGCATCCAGCTTGATGAAGTCGATGCCCCAGGAAGCGAACAGATCGACGACTGAGTTAATGTAAGCCTGGGCTCCAGGCTTGGTGAAGTCGATCTTGTAGTGATAGGGCGAGGTGCCGGGAGAGCCGAAGGCATTGCCTGCGGTGTAGGGTACGACCAGGATGTCCTGAATGTGATAGGGCGTACCGAGAATCGGCGAATTGGCTGCGACCGCCGGATACTCTACTCCGGGGATCCAGTAGATACCGGCAAGCTGGCCGTTCGCATGAATATGCGCGACCAGCGCCTGGATGTCGGGAAAGGTCGCGGTGTTGGGAATGGGACGGCCGTACCCGTCGAAGCTCCCCTGCCATCCGGAATCGATGTTGATGTAGCGGAAGCCATGCGTCTGCAGGCCAGAGGCTTTGAGAGCGTCGGATTGAGCCGAGATATTTGCCTCGGTGAGGAAGCCCTGCTGAATCGTCTGCTGGTCCCAGCTGGTCCAGCCCAGATAGGGGCGATACCCGTTGCCGTTCACCTGCGCGTACGTCGCATGGGTAGGAAAGAGAAGGGCGAATGACACGACGGCGATGATCAGGAAACCATAAAGACGGGGTATCCTGTTCTTCGCGACGGGGGAAGATTGCCTGATCGACATGCGCATAGGTGCCTCCTGTCAGGAGGAAAGGTCAGCTGCCTCGACGGAGCGCGAGGACAAACTGCTCGACTTCTGCTCCCAACATTTCACAATTTCCGGTAACGTCCACGGATTGAGCACGAACATAAAACAGCGACACTATAGGACCGCCGGAAATGCGTTGTCAAATAAGGAGTGCGAAAGACTGAGGCCGCTGGAATTGGCGGAAAAATATTGCCAATTCCGGGGGCATGACGGTAACGTTAACGAGACGAAGCTGTTCACCCTCTGAGGTGCGATGTCCAGTCAGACCATGAACCCGCAAGCGGAGTCAGCACGGTTGGCTCTGCCTGACGCCCCCGCCGGCGAAACCGCAGCGGTCAAGGCGTGGCAGGAACCGGTTGTGATGAAGACCTACCTCCCGGCCGATCCCGATCCCAATCCCCTCTTTCTGGAAAAGCGGGTCTACCAGGGAAGCAGCGGGAAGGTCTATCCCCTGCCGGTGATCGATCGCATTGCGACGGAGGGGCGCGAGCACACGTGGCAGGCCGTCCATCTGGAAAACGAATACGTGCGCGTGATGATCCTTCCGGAGATCGGTGGCCGGATTCACGTTGGATACGACAAGATCAACGGCTACGATTTTTTCTACCGGCAAAATGTCATCAAGCCGGCGCTGGTAGGGCTGGCCGGCCCATGGATCTCCGGCGGCGTCGAGTTCAACTGGCCGCAGCACCACCGTCCGGCGACGTTCCTGCCTGTCGAGGTGGCGATCGAGCGCGGCGAGGACGGATCGGTCACGGCATGGTGCAGCGATCATGATCCCCTGTCGCGGATGAAGGGCATGCATGGCGTGTGCCTGCGCCCGGGAGGCGCGTACCTCGAGTTGAAGGTCCGTCTCTTCAACCGCACGTGGGATACGCAGACCTTTCTGTGGTGGGCCAACGCGGCCGTCCGCGTGCACCAGCACTATCAGTCCTTCTTTCCGCGCGAGGTGAACTATGTCGCCGACCATGCACGGCGAGCGGTGACGCAGTTTCCGTGCAGCCTCGGCGAGTACTACGGGATTCCTTACGGCGAACGCGCCGCTCATGGCGTCCCGGCGGAGGAGATGCCGAGCCTTTTCGTTCCCGACGGTACGTATCCCGCGAACGATCTGAGATGGTACGCGAACATCCCGGTTCCAACGAGCTACATGATCGTTAACTCGAGTGAAGATTTCTTTGGCGGGTACGATCATGCTGCGCGCGCGGGCATGGTGCATGTGGCAAACCACTACATCGCTCCCGGGAAAAAGCAGTGGACCTGGGGCAATCACGAGTTCGGCTACGCGTGGGACCGCAGCCTGACGGACAACGACGGGCCGTATGTCGAACTGATGGCCGGCGTTTACACCGACAACCAGCCGGACTTCTCCTTTCTCGCACCCGGGGAGACCAGGAGCTTCAGCCAGTTCTGGTATCCGATTCGCGAGATCGGGGTTCCTGATATCGCCAACCTGCACGCCGCGCTGCGCGTCATCTGCGACAACGGCCAGGCGCAGATTCACCTGCTGGTTACGCGCGCCCTTCCTGCAGCCACGCTGCGACTCACGGCGGAGGGGCAGAAACAGACAGTCTGGAGCGGCGATTTGCGTCCGGAAACTCCTGCGAATCTGTCCCTGCCACTACCCCAAACAGACAAGCAGTGGGTTCTCGAACTGGAGTCGGCGGGCAAAGTTCTGTTGCGCTATACGTCCTCGGAAATTCAGCCTGCGGCGGCGCCGGTCGCGGCCCAGGAGCCTCCGGCTCCCGAAGAAGTTGCAACCGTCGATGAGCTTTATCTGACCGGGCTTCATCTGGAGCAGTATCGGCACGCGACCCGTTCGCCGGAACCTTACTGGCTCGAGGCCGTCAGGCGGGATCCGCAGGACAGCCGCGCCAACAATGCACTGGGGCGGATGCATCTGCGCCGCGGCGAACTGGGACAGGCGGAGAGCTGCTTCCGCGCCGCGATCGCGAGGCTGACGGCGCTCAATCCCAATCCGTATGACAGCGAGCCGTACTACAACCTCGGCATGGCGCTGCTGTTCCAGAACCGCATCGACGAGGCCTATGATGCTTTCTACAAATCCACATGGTCCGCGGCGTGGCGGGGCCCTGGGCATCACCGGCTTGCAGAGATCGATGTGCGCAGGTGCCAGCTCGGAGAGGCGCTGGAGCATCTGAAACGGACTCTGCGCGCGGATGCCGATAACGTGAGCGCGAGAAATTTGCGGACTGCCGTTCTGCGACGCATGGGACGCACAGCCGAGGCGGAGCGTGAGCTGGACACCGTGCTTGCTATCGATCCACTGGACGCATGGGGCCGCTTCCTCCGGTCGGGCGTTCCTCCTGCGGACCCCGGACGACGGCTGGACGTGGCGTGGGACTGTGCGCGCGCCGGGCTTCTGGATGAAGCCGAGGGGGTTCTCGGAGACGGCAGCGGAGCGATGGAGCTGTACACGCGCGCCTTTATTGCGAGCCTGCGCGGCGATACGGCCGGGGGCGAGGCCCTGGGCGCGCACGCCGCAAGGGCGAGTGCGACATACGTCTTTCCGAGCCGGCTGGAAGAGATGCTGGCTCTGCAGGCTGCGATTGCCGCGAATCGCGGCGATGCGTGCGCGCCGTATTATCTGGGCAATCTTCTATACGATCGGCGGCGCCATCGCGAAGCGATTGAGCAATGGGAAAGAGCGGTTGGACTCGATCCGGATTTCCCGACGGCGTGGCGGAACCTCGGCATTGCGTACTACAACGTGGAACACGCAGGAGAGAAAGCTCGCGAGGCTTTTCGCAGCGCAAGGACCGCTGCGCCGCACGATGCCCGCATTCTCTACGAGGAAGATCAGCTCCGAAAACGGCTCGGCGACGATCCTGCGGAGCGGCTGGCTGAACTTGAATCGCACGCCGGCCTTGTCGCTCTGCGCGACGATCTGTCGGTCGAGATCGCGGCTCTCTATAACCACGTCGGCCGGCCCGAGGATGCGCTGGTGCTGCTGCAGTCGCGCCAGTTTCAGCCCTGGGAGGGCGGAGAAGGTCTCGTCCTCGGCGAATATGTTCGCGCGCAGCTGCTTCTCGGGCGCGGTCTGCTGGCCAATGGCGACGCTCCCCGGGCCATCGCGCGCTTCGAAGCTGCCGACCATCCGCCGCAAACGCTCAACGAGGCTCGGCATCTGCTCGCCAACAGAAGCAACATTGAGTTCTGGCTCGGTGAAGCGTGCGCCGCCCTGAGCGATCCAGCGCGCGCCGCGCAGCATTGGCAACGCGCGGAACGCCAGCGCGGCGACTTTCAGCAGATGCAGGTGCGCACCTGTTCGGAAATGACGTACTGGAGCGCTCTGGCCCTCCGGCGCCTCGGACGCCAGGACGAGGCCACCGCGCTCTTCGCGCGGATCCTCGAATTTGCGGAGGCGATGAAGCAGCAGACGCCGAAGATCGACTACTTCGCTACCTCGCTGCCCACCATACTGCTCTTCGAGGAGGACCCTGCGAAACGGCAGCACATCACTGCAACCTTTCTGCGCGCTCAGGCGCTCCTCGGGCTCGGCCGGGAGGCCGAAGGCCGCTCCGCCCTCGATGAGGTCCTCTGCCTCGATCGCTCCCACGCAGCCGCGCGCGATTTGTCCGCGAGCAACTGGAAAAGCGAAGAAAGTTGCTGACTGTGCATGGCGCGCCGGTCTTCCACGGAACCACGACGACGCACCCCGCGCCCTCCACTCCTTACGTCTGGGGCATCGCCGTCGTCGCCGCGCTTGGCGGCCTGCTCTTCGGCTACGACTGGGTCGTCATTGGGGGCGCGCGCCAGTACTTCGAGATCTACTTCCATCTCCGCAGCGCCTCCGCCGTGGGATGGGCCAACAGCTGCGCGCTGATCGGCTGTTTCGCAGGCTCGCTTGTCGCCGGCGCCCTTGCCGATCGCTGCGGGCGCAAACCCGTGCTGCTCACCTCGGCAGTCCTCTTTGCCGCCTCCTCCGTCCTCACCGGCTGGGCGCCCAGCTTCGCCGCGTTCATCGTGTGGCGCATCGCGGGTGGCATCGCCATCGGCCTCAGCTCGAATATTTCACCCCTCTACATTGCGGAGGTCAGCCCTGCGGCGCATCGCGGACGTCTCGTCAGCCTCAACCAGTTCGCTGTCGTCGTCGGGATTCTTCTTGCCCAGATCATGAACTGGCTGATCGCCACACGCGTGCCCAACGGCCTTTCGCGGGAAGCGGCACTGGCCTCATGGAACGTGCAGCTCGGCTGGCGCTGGATGTTCACCGCCGTTGCCGTCCCTGCAATCATCTTCCTCATCGCATCGCTCACAATTCCGGAAAGTCCACGCTGGCTGCTCCTCCGCAGCCGCAGAGCTGAGGCGATAGAAATCATGTGCCGCATCACGGGAACAGCGGATCGCGCCACCACCGAGGCTGCCGCGATCACAGTCGCACTCCAGCAGGAACAAAGCAACTCCACCACCTGGAGCGGGCTGTTGCATTCTCGCGTGCGCCGCATCCTTCTCATCAGCGTGGCCCTTGCCGTACTCCAGCAGTGGAGTGGCATCAACATCCTCTTCAACTACGCTGAAGAGGTCTACCGTGCCGCCGGCCTGGGAACCAGCCGCATCCTGCTCGACATCGTCATTACAGGCGCCATCAACCTGATTTTCACCTTGATTGCAATGGCGTTCGTCGATCGTCTGGGACGTCGTCCTCTGATGCTGATCGGCTGTTGTGGCATCGCCGTCTCGCACTTCCTCGCCGGACTCGCGTACCGCATCGGCTGGCACGGCACGCCCGTGCTCGTACTCACACTGTGCGCAATCGCCTGCTATGCCATGACCCTCGCGCCGCTCACGTGGGTGCTGATCGCCGAGATCTTCCCCAACCGGCTCCGTTCTGCCGGCATGTCGGTCGCGGTTTCCGCGCTCTGGATCTCGTCTTTCGCGCTCACGTACTCATTTCCGTTCATCGATCGGGCCCTGGGCAGCGCGGGTGCCTTCTTTACGTACGGCACTGTTTGTGCGACCGGCGCAGGCTTCGTGTACTTTTGCGTGCCGGAGACCAAGGGCCGCACCCTCGAGGAAATTGAAGCGCAAACGACGTACACTTCGGCCCCGGAGCTCAGCTAGCTGCAGTATCCACGATGCCGGACTGCTACGCCTGTCTCACTGCGTCTCACGTTCCAGCGTGAACAACGCCGCCTGAAAGTCGCCGCGCAGCGATACACCGATGCCGTGGTGCATCCAGTAGTCGCCGCTCGCCCGGCCAACCGTACCGTCGGAAAGCTGGCCTGCCTGAAGATGGACACGGTAAGTTGCTTCCGGATCGAGCCCGCGGAGATACAGCTGTGGAAACGGTTTGCCCTCCTGGCTGGAATGCAGGAAGGCGAACACCACGGCCTCATGGCCGTCGCGCGCGACGGACTCCGTCGCCGCGTACTCGCTGCCGACCGGCGAGATCAGCCGATAGAGCGCACCTTTTTGCACCGTCTCGCGCACCGCTTTGTATTCACTGATCAGCTTCTTCGCCGTCGCAAAATCTTCCGGTGTCCACTTGTTCAGATTCGCGCCGACACCCAGGCTTCCCTGCATCGAGGAAAGAAAGCGATACTCCAGCGACGTCGAACGATTATTCAACCAGTTGGGCGAGTCGGTGACCCACGCCATCATCAGTCCCGGCGCATAAGCGTACGTGAAACCGTTCTGAACGCTCAGCCGATCGAACGGATCGGTGTTGTCCGAAGGCCAAACTTCGTCCACGTATCGCAGAATTCCCAGATCCACACGCGCGCCGCCTCCCGAGCACGATTCGATCTCCACATGCGGATGCTTCTCGCGCAACTCGGAGAGAATGCCATATAGGTTCTCGACGTATTTGACGTAAACCTCCTTCTGTTGATCCGGCGCCACCGCCGGCCAGCCGGGCTCAGACCAGTTGCGGTTGTAGTCCCACTTCAGGAACGCAATATCATTCTCGGTCAGCAGCTTGTCGAGGAACCCATACACGTAAGCACGAACATCCGGCCGCGCGAGGTTCAGCACCAGCTGATGCCGCCCCTCCGTGCGCGGACGCCCTGGAAAATTCAGCACCCAGTCCGGATGCTTCCGATAGAGTCCGCTGTCCGGATTCACCATCTCGGGTTCGACCCACAGGCCGAAATCCATGCCCAGCGCGTGCACTTTATCGATCAGAGGCTTCAGCCCGTGTGGGAACTTCTGCGGATTGACGAACCAGTCGCCCAGTCCGGCACGATCGTCTTTGCGTTCCCCGAACCAACCGTCATCCATCACAAAGCGCTCGACGCCCAGGCTGGCCGCCTTTTCGGCAAGCGCCTCCTGGCCGGCTTCGTTCACCTCAAAGCCCGTCGCTTCCCAGGAGTTATACAGAACTGGGCGGAGCCGATGTGGCTGCGGAACGATCGAGTCCATTTCGAAGCGATGCAACACGCGCGACGCACCACCGATCCCGCTGTCGGAATAGCCGCCATAAAACCTGGGCGTTTGCAGCGACTCGCCTGGTGCGAGCTGGTAAGCAAAGTCAAACGGGGTGTAGCCCCCGGTCACGCGCACACGATTCTGCCAGTCCTGTTCGATATTGATCTGCCAGGATCCGCTCCATCCCAGCGCGCCGAACCATACATTGCCGGTGTCCTGATCCGGCTCGTTGCCGCGCTCGATCGCAAACCACGGATTGACTTCGTCACCCGTCGAACCACGCCGGCTTTCGAGCACGACTTTGCCGGGATGCAGCGGCCCCTGTTGCAGGTTCCACTCGCCCGCCCAGCGCCCCGTCAGATAGCGGAGTTGATAATCGCTGCCTGCCGGCAAATTCCACGTCCCTGCGAAGGCCTGCTCCACCGTCAGAGGCGCATTGGTGTGGTTCTCAATCTGCGCGGATCGCGCCAGAATTCCTGTTTCGCCGTCGATCTTATAGAGCAGGACCACCGTCACATTGCGGCTGATGTCTTTCATTGTGATGGCCAGCGTGTTGTCCTGAATGCGATGCGACACGTACCGCAGAGCCAGGTCGCGATCTCCATCCGGAAAGGTGATCTTGACGTCGGGCACGACGACCAACCCGCCACCCCATCCGACAAACTCCTGCGGCGTCGCGTTGATCGGCAGATCGAACGACGACGTTCCGTTATCCGCCTGCGCTGCCGGGATCGGATCAGAAGGTTGCAGCCGCTTCCCCCAGTAGAGCGACTGCAGTTCTCCGTTCTGATTCACGCCCAGAACGTACGACACATCCGCAGCCTCGATGCGGAAGGTCCGCGCGGATTCGTCGAACTGAATCTCCGCCTTGCTCTGGGCTTTCGCCGGCCGGGGCGCAGTCAAGCACAGAGCGCAGATCGCGACAACGATCCACCAGGGACGGCAAAAGTCCGGCTCATTCGCATCATGTTTCCGGCGTGATCGAGTCATCCGGCCTCTCGCGCTCAGGACTGTCACCACCTTACACACCTCTCCAATGCACGATCAAAATCGCTCACTCTGTTGTCGCCGTGTGCGACACTGGTCTCCGACAAACCACGCATGGCCCATGAAATCCACACCCAGAAACGGTAAAGCCGCCGGCATTCGGGACATCGCCAGGGCTCTCGGCACTTCTATTGGAACTGTCGATCGCGCGCTGCATGGACGCAGCGGGGTCAGCTCGCGCACCAAGGCGCGTGTCCTGCGCATGGCCGACCAACTGGGCTATAAGCCCAACATCGCAGCCCGTTCCCTCAAGCTCAATCGCAGTCTGCGCATTGCCGCGGTGTTGCCGCGGGAAATCGCCGCCTTCTTCGATCCTCTCCGCGCGGGCATCCGCGCTGCCGCCGACGAAACCGTCGGCACGCAGCTCAATCTCGATTTCATCGACTATCCGCGCCTGGGCTCGGGTGACCGCGCCGCCCTGGAAACTACGGCCGCCAAACATTACGACGGCATTCTCTTTGTCCCCTTTCGTCCGCGCGATCTCGCCGATATCATGCGCCGCATCCTTGCCCAGGGCATTCCTATGTTCTGCGTGGCCAGCGACGCACCAGACTCCGGCCGCATCGGCAGCGTCACCGTCGACGCCTATACCAGCGGCGCGCTCGCCGCCGAACTGCTCTCCCACAAGCTGCAGGCCCCTTCGCGCGTCGCCACCATCACCGGCGAGCTGGCCACCTTCGACCACGCCGAGAAGCTGCGCGGCTTTGCCGCCACCCTCGCCATGCTCGCTCCGCATATCACCCTCCTGCCCGTGGTCGAAACCCATGAGAGTCCCGAAGACGCCTACCTCCAGACCGTGGCTCTGCTGCGGAGCAAAACCCGCCCTGACGGGATCTACGTCAGCACCGCGAACAGTCTGCCCGTTCTCCGTGTCCTCGAAGAGAACAAGCTTCTCGGACGCGTTCAGGTCATTACGACCGATCTCTATCATGAGCTCGTCCCGCTGCTCGAATCCGGCAACGTGCTCGCGACCCTCTATCAGCGTCCCGAAGCTCAGGGCAAATTGGCATTCGAAACTCTCGTGGCTCACCTCATGGATAAGGACAAGCCGGTGCGGGCGCATCGTTTCGCTCCGCATATCATTCTGCGCAGCAACCTTGGTCTCTTCGTCAGCCGCCTGATTACTTCACCAGCGACAACAGCCAGCTAAGTAACCTTCAGGGCACCGGTACAAAGCGGATCGCACACCCTCCGCCGCTCACCAGAGGCAGCGTCAGCGTTTCCCCTTTGCGCACTGTCTGCTTCCGGATCTTAACGTCCTTCGGATGCTCCGCGGCATCGGCGCCATCCTCATAAATCTCCGCCGTGTATCGACCGTCTCCCAGAAAATCGAGCGGCACCCGCAGGTCTCGTGCCGTCCAGTTCGTCACGCTTCCCAGATACCATTCTTTGCCGTGCTGCCGTGCAATCGTGGCAAACTCCCCAGGTTCTCCATTCACAGCCCGCGTCGCATCCCACGAAGTGGGTACGTCGCGAATGAACTGAAAGCTCGGCTGATTGGCGTACGCTGCGGGCGCGTCCGACACCATGGCCAGTGGCGCGTCAAAGACCACATACAGCGCCAGCTGCTGCGCACGCGTGCCCATGGCCATCGGGCTCTTATCGCGCGCGATGAAGTCATCCCGCGTTACGTTATCGAAGGCGCCCGGCGTGTAGTCCATCGGCCCGCTCAACATGCGCGTAAACGGAAACGTCGTCCGGTTCACCGGTCCGTCGCGCCGTCCCGCTTTGTTGTTCTCAAGGCCCAGCACTGCCTCGTAATCCAGAACGTTGGGGTAGGTTCGCTGGATACCCCACGGCTGCGTCGCCCCGTGAAAATCCACCATGAGATGATGCTCAGCCGCCAGCTTCGCCACCGCGTAGTACCACCGGATCCCCTCCTGGTCGTTGCGCAGAATAAAGTCGATCTTCACCCCCGCCACGCCCCATTTCTCGTACAGGGGAAACGCCTCCTGCATCTGCGCCGCCACCGACTTCGAATAAAGCCAGATCCACACCTTAACGTTTTTCTTCGCCGCGTACCGCACCAGCTCCGGCACATCCACATTGCCGCGCATCGTCGTGATGTCTTTGCCCGACCATCCCGCGTCCAGCATCATGTACGGGAATCCCGATGCCGCGGCGAAATCAACGTAGTACTCCATGTTTGTGGTGGTGTAAGCGGACTTGCCATCCGGCCCCAGATCGCCGTCCCACCAGTTCCACGAGGCTTTGCCAGGATGAATCCAGCTGGTGTCCGTCACCCGATTCGGCGGATTCAGATCGGTGATCATGTTCGACTCGATCAGCGCGCCCGGCGTATCGCCCAGGAAGATCACGCGCCAGGCGCTGTCGTGGGGCAGAGCCGCATCCACGGCCGGCCCCTGCCCATCCACCGCCGGCGAGATCTTCGTCACGATGTAGTGGCCGGTCCAGTTGCCGGTCGGGTTCTCCAGATACATCGCGGCATTGCCTTCCAGATCGGCTTCGCCCACCGCCGCCCACGCCACGCCCGGCATATGCATCAGCATCGGCGCGCCGTTCAGAAGATAACTCGATACTCCTCCCTGGTTGCTCAGCGCGCTCAGGACGGACGGCACGTACTCGCTCTCGTACCCGCTCTGATAGTTCGGCAGTCGCAGCGCCCACGCGTCCGCGTCCATCACCGGACGAAACTCGGTGTCCTCCTGCGTCAGTTCATATCGCGAGAGCGCCGCCTGCTCCGGCAGGTGATAACGAAAGGCCACGCCGCTGTTGTAGACCCGCGCCTCAATGTCGAAGCTGCGGCCAGGGCTTGCCCCTTCCGTCGCATGCACGGTCAGGCTGTTATAGAGATCATGCACTGCCGAAGTCTTTCCGGCCACCAGCCGGTAATCGTCCACGCCGGACCCCGGTGTCGTTCCGGTGATATGAACCGCCGAACCCAGCGGAGGCTGGTTCGCGAGCTCCAGACGCAGAGCCGAATCTTCAAAGGTCGGCTTGCCGTGATACTCGACCGAGTATACGAGTTGCCCGTCTCCGCCTGCGCCCGCCTTCGTGTCTGGTTTGAGCGCAAACCGCATCGTGATCTGGTGATCGGGCGAGGTCACCTCGGTCGTGTTCCCCTGTGCGTAACCGCGCGCCGCACCGGTAAGGACCAGGCCAGAAACAAGACTCCAGACAGCAAACTTCCATCGCAACGTCGATTCTCCTCAACACTGAAAAGCAAAGGGTCCCGTCGCCAGGGACCCTCGCGGAATTGGCTTGCCTGACGAAGCGCCTTCCCCTCATGAGAAGCCGTCCCCGATTGAAGATCGGTTCCCTCTCAAAAAATGTACTTCAGCGCGAGCTGGAAGAAGCGGGCATCCGGCGTGTTGTTCTGGAAAAACTTTGGCCCCGAAATCAACCCTCCATTCGCGTCCATTGATCCGTTCGGCGTTCCCAGCGTGGGATGGTTCAGCACGTTGAAGGCATCGGCACGAAACTGCACGTTCTGCTCGTGCCAGGTGGGGAAGCTCTTGAACAGCGACATATTCACCTGATAGTAGCCGGGCCCGTAAATATTGTTCTGCTGACCTCCCAGCAAGGCGATCGCCGTCGCGCGGTCCGTCACGGGCGACTGGAACAGCACCGGCACTCCATCCGGATTTACCGAACCGACCGGATGGGTGGCGTCCGAAATCGTTTCTCCCGGCAGCGGATTGCGGAACGCGCACGGGTTGAAGTAATTCAGCTTCGTCTTCACCTGCCCAGGGCACGAGCTCAGGCTCGGGTTGCTGGGGTCGGGCGTGCCGCCCCCCTGAAACGGATCCTTCACCGGATAGGCGCGGGCTCCTCCCCCCGCTGCTGTGCTGATGTTCGGACTCACAGAGAACGGCGTACCGGTCTGGGCCGCATAGGTGAGGCTTGACGACCAGCCCCCCGCCAGTTCATCCACCCATTTCGAGGAGCTGCTCAGGAACTCGCGGCCTCGGCCGAACGGCAGCTCATAGTTCCCATTCAGCGTGAAGCGACTGCGAATGTCGAAGACAGAATTGGTGAACTCATCGATATATGGAATGAGCGCAGGCTGGCGATCGCCGATCGCCGTGAACAAGCCGCCGGCGTCGCTTGCATCGTCCAGCGCGTGCGACCAGGTATACGTCGCAAGGAACGATAGTCCGTGCGAGTAACGCTTCTCCAGCTTGGCCTGCAGCGAGTTATACGTGCTGACGCCGCCAAAGTGCACTTCCCCAACTCCGCCGAGATCCGGGAACGGATTATAGGGGTTGGTGTTCGTCCCTGGCCGCCACAAGCCCGGTGCGGTGTTCGGTGCCCCGTACAGTTCCATATGCCGCGTCAGATTTCCGACATACGTCACGGTCGCGGCGAGGTTAGGGCTAATCTGTTGCTCCATCCCGAGGCTGAAGGTCATGGTGTAGGGCGGTTTGACCGTGGGATCGTAAGAGTGAAAACCAGGCTGCGAGATAAATGTCTGCAACTGGCCGCCGTCGGTGGCGGGTAGCAGCCCTGCCTGCAGCGTCACACCCTGCGCCGCCAGCGATGGGCAGTTTCCCTGTACGCAGGTGGGCGCATAAAAGCTGGCCTGGTTGGACCACGGGAAATTCGCGCCGAGGTTCCCGTTGCCCTCCGACTGCAGCCCGCCATAAAAGATGCCGAAGCCGGTGCGAACAACGGTGCTCGCACGCGGCGCGTAGGCAATGCCCACCCGCGGCGCGAAATCGGTCTTCTGCGCAGTGACCAGCCGATCGTTGCTCACGAATTGCACGCTGACGTTGTCCTTCGCCAGCGCATCCAGAAACGGCGCCCC
>Ga0335074_10007148_pt1 | contig 15481 bp, 10 predicted proteins | sample Lox_Sample_23_FD_206715 | JGI IMG/M metagenome (GOLD analysis project Ga0335074, IMG submission 206715) | Soil microbial communities from Loxahatchee National Wildlife Refuge, Florida, United States - Lox_Sample_2.3 | ecosystem: Environmental > Terrestrial > Soil > Wetlands | place: USA... | reverse complement strand
CAGGGATTCTAGCACCGGCGAAGCAGTTCACAGCTCGCGCGCCTGTTCAATCGCCCGCAGCACCGCTCGCGCCTTGTTCATGGATTCGTGATACTCGGCCTCCGGCACGGAATCGGCCACGATGCCGGCGCCGGCCTGCACGCTTCCCTTCCCGTCCCTGACGGTGAGCGAGCGGATGGCGATGCACGAATCGAGATTGCCGGAAAAATCGGCGTAAAGAACAGCTCCGCCGTAGGCGCCGCGGCGCGCAGGCTCCAGTTCTTCGATGATCTCCATGGCCCGGACCTTGGGCGCTCCGGAGAGCGTGCCCGCGGGAAAGCAGGCGCGCAGCGCGTCGACTGCGGTGAGCTCGGGGCGCAGGCGGCCCTCGATGGTGCTGACGATGTGCATCACGTGGCTGTAGCGCTCCACGAACATGAGGCGATCGACTTTGACGGAGCCGAACTCGCTGACGCGGCCGACGTCGTTGCGGCCCAGATCGACCAGCATGACGTGCTCGGCGCGCTCCTTCTCGTCGTGCATCATCTCCTCGGCCAGGGCGAGATCTTCTTTCTCCGTGGCGCCACGCGGGCGGGTGCCGGCGATGGGGCGGTACTCGATCTTGCGGCCGTGCACGCGGACCAGCAGCTCCGGCGACGAGCCGGCGAGCTCGATCTTCAACGGCAGCGAGCCGGATGCCTTTGGCTTTCCCGCCAGCTTTTTCGCAGGACCGCCCAGCGCTCCTTCGGTGGCGAAGCGCAAAAAGAACATGTAGGGGCTTGGATTGACCGTGCGCAACGCGCGGTAGACCTGGAACGTGTCCACGCCGGGAACGACATCGAAGCGCTGCGAGATCACCGCCTGGAAGACGTCGCCCGCCGCAATGTACTCGCGGGTGCGCTGGACCGCGGCGAGATAGTCCCGCTTGCGAGTGCGATGCTCGATCTTGAGCTTGCCGCCGGACCTGGGCGCGCGGATGCGCGGCAGGGGCTGCATCAGGCGCTTCTCCAGCCGCGCAAGCCGGCGGATGGCGCGGTCGTAGGCTTCGGCGGGCGTGTCGAGAGTGACATCGGCCGTGACTACCATCCAGATCTGTTTGCGCACGTGATCGAACGCGAGGACTTCATCGAAGAAAAGCAGGCAGGCATCGGGAACGCCGAGTTCGTCGGCGGACTTGTCGGGCAGGCGCTCGATCTGGCGCACCGCGTCGTAGGCGAAGTAGCCGACAGCGCCGGCGGTGAATGGCGGCAGGCCCGGCAGGCGCGCAGGCTTGTGTCCGCCCAGCGCATCGCGCAGCGCAGCGAAGACGTCGCCTTCCATGTGCGTGGTGCGGTTGCCCTCCGTGATGGCGAGGGAACGGCCGCGCGCGACGATGCGCTTGTAAGGCGCAAGGCCGATAAACGTGTAGCGGCCCACCTGCTCGCCGCCCTCCACCGACTCCAGCAGGAAGCACTCAGGGGCCGACCAGGCCGCGCGCAGGAACGCGGAGACGGGCGTCTCCAGGTCGGCGGTCACGGTGCGGCAGACGGGAACCAGCGTGTGCTCGCGCGCGAGCTTCAGGAACTCCTGGCGGTTGGGATGGGCAGTGCGTTCGGCGGAGGTCACAGACCCAGTGTAACGTTTGAGGGATCAGGTTTCAGGGGACAGGGAACAGGTGCCCGGGCGTCAGATCAATTCTCGTTGCGCGCTGCTCCAAGAGCCGTGGTGGCGATCTCGATGGCTCGCTCCAGGTGCACGCCGCGCGATCCTTTGACCAGAACCACGTCGCCCGCCCGCAGATTCCCGGCGAGCCAGCTTCCTGCGCCTTCCGCATCGGGCAGGAACAGCGAGGCGACACCGCTGGTACACGCGGCGGCCGCCAGATGCTCCGCATTGCCGCGCACGCCCACGACAAAATCGATCCCGGCCTCTGCCGCAGCCTTGCCCGCGGAGTAATGCAGGACCGGGCCGTGCTCGCCCAGTTCCAGCATCTCCCCCGCAATCAGGATGCGGCGGGTCGCCGGCCTCCCTGCAAGCGTGTTGATCATGGAGCGAAGAGCTTCCGGATTCGAGTTGTAGCTGTCGTTGAGGATGGTTGCGCCGGCAAGCGAAATGGTCTGGCCTCGCTTGTCGCCCGGCTTAAGCGCGGAGACGGCTGCGGCAGCGGCATCCACGTCCACGCCCGCCTCCATGGCCACGGCGAGCGCTGCCATGGCGTTCTGCGCGTTGTGCGCGCCGGGCAACGCCAGGTGCAATTCGTCCTCGCGATCCCGCGCGCGAAAGCGGATGCGCAGACCGCTCTCGTCTTCGGCCACGTCGAGAATCTGCGGGTCGGCGCAGGGACCGGCGCCGAAGTACACCGCACGTCCGGGAAAGTCTCGCCCGAACTGGGCCACGTAGGGATCGTCGCAGTTGAGGAAGGCGACTCCCGTGGACGGCAGCGCGGCCACCAGTTCGAATTTGGCGCGGGCAATACCGGCCTGGCCGTCGGGGAAATTCTCGACGTGAGCCATGCCCACGTTGGTGATCACGCCCCAGTCGGGCGCCGCGATCAGGCCCAGCGCGGCGATCTCGCCGGCATGGTTCATGCCCATCTCGATGACCGCGTACTCGTGTTCGCGCTCGATGCGAAGAAGCTGCAGCGGCAGGCCGTAAGCGTTGTTCAGGTTGCCGCGCGACTTGAGCACGCTGTAGCGCGCGGCCAACGCTGCGGCGATAGCCTCTTTGGTCGTGGTCTTGCCGGCCGAGCCCGTAACGGCCACCACACGCCGGCCCCACTGGCGGCGCACGTGCGTGGCCAGCGATTGCAGCGCCGACAGCGTGTCTTCGGCGATCAGCAGCGGAATAGAAAGCCCGGCATCGGGCAGGGATGCGGCGCGAGCGCGCGACACCACGGCAGCGACGGCGCCGCGCTCCACGGCGGCGGCAACGAAATCATGCCCATCGAAGCGCTCTCCGCGCACGGCGAAAAACAGTTCGCCTGAGGCAATGGTGCGCGAGTCGATGGAGTATCCCTGCGCGACCAGCGTGCCCGCATCGGGAAAAGTGGATGGCGCTTCCAGTACGGCTCCGGCGCCGATGGCCGCTTCTGCCAGGGTGAGCTTCATCGTTCACTTACCATAACCCATTTCCGCGGCCAGCTCAGTGAGCACCGCGCGCGCCACTTCCGCGTCGTCGAACGGAATGGTGCGGTCCGCGAGAATCTGCTCCTTCTCATGTCCCTTGCCCGCAAGAAGCACGATATCCCCGGGACGGGCTTCCCGAAGAGCAAGGCGGATGGCCGAGGCGCGATCCGGCTCGATAGTGTAGCGCGCACCGGTGGCCTTCAGCGCAGGCTCGACTTCAGCCAGGATGGCAACCGGGTCCTCGGAGCGAGGATTGTCGCTGGTGGCAACCACGAAGTCGCTTCCCTCGCCCGCTGCCTGGCCCATCTTCGGGCGCTTGGTGCGGTCGCGGTCGCCGCCGCAACCGAAGAGGGTCAGGATGCGGCCTCCGGTTGCGGATGCCGTCTGCCGCGCCAGCGCGATGAGATTGCGCAGCGCATCATCCGTATGCGCGTAGTCCACAATGACCGTGAAGGGCTGCCCGGCATCCACCGGCTGAAAGCGCCCGGGAACCGGCCGCAAATGCGGAACCGACTCGGCCAGTTCGTCGAAGGAGACACCGCGCGCATGGGCAGCGGTGAATGCCGCCAGCAGATTGAAGATGTTCACTTCGCCCGCCAGTCGCGAGGTGACCTCGGCCGAGCCCGCAGGCGTCTCCAGCCGGAACAACGCACCGCCGGGAGTGAGCCGATGCTCGGAAGCGCGCCAGTCCCCTGCGCCGATTCCATAGGTCCGAATCTCCGCGCCGGCCCTGCGTGCGGCCGCTGCAAGCTGGCGGGCGCGCGCATCCTGAGCATTGATCACGGCCACGCGCGGCGCCGGATACACCGTGCCGTCAAACAGCAGCCGCTTGGCTGCGAAATACCGGTCCATGGTCTCGTGATAGTCGAGATGGTCGCGCGTCAGGTTAGTAAAGACGGCCACATCGAAGGCAATTCCCGCAGCGCGGCCCTGATCGAGCGCATGGCTGGAGACTTCGGTGATCAGCTCCGTCGCGCCGCGCGCTGCGCCTTCCGCCATCAACTCGAAGAGATCGCGCGACTCCGGCGTGGTGTGCACGGAGGGACGAACCTCGCCGGCCACATGGTACTCGATGGTGCCCACCAGAACGGTTTTTCGCCCCGCGAAGTTCAGCAGCGACTCAGTCAGGAACGCGGTTGTGGTTTTGCCGTTTGTGCCGGTAATGCCGGTGGCAGCCAGCTTGCGCTCCGGATGGCCGAAGAAGGCCGCGCTCGCCTGGGCCAGGGCGCGCCGTCCGTGCTCCACTTCCAGCACAGGAACTTCCGGGCGGTAAACGATGAGGTGGTCGAACATCTGCGCCGAATCGGTAAGGATGCCCAGCGCGCCGGCGGCAATCGCCTTCTCGACGAACCGGTTGCCGTCAGTGGCGCCGCCCTTCATGGCCACAAATACAGCCCCGGACTTCACGCGCCGGGAGTCGTACTCAATTCCGGCAATTTGCCGGCCGGATCGGCCCGACCCGCCCACGGCCGTTACCTCGGCGACCAATTCATCCCAATTCATCAGGCTCATTGTATGAGGTTTGGGCGTAAACTACTTAGGTCCTCAGGACATCTGAGGAAATGTGTGTGTTCCGGCCCGAATGAAAGCATAGAGTGCGGCGATTAGTGCACAATTCGAAGCATGCGATGCGTGCGCAAGGGATCTTGCGCGCCGGGCGCATCGCTGCGGCTGCGCTGGGCCTTGTGGCGATGGCGGGTCTGGCCGGCTGCGGCATGGCGGCAGGCAAGACGGGCGATCCGTCTCCGGCCCTGGCAATCACCCCGGGAATCTCCAGCGTGGATACGAACTGCACCGGCTGCAATGCAATTGCCCACGGTACGGCGGTGGAGCAGTTTGCGGCTCTGGGGCCGGGCGGAGCCGCGGCGCACGTAGTGTGGTCCGTCTCCGGCGGAGACTCGGCAGCAGGCGCTGGAAACATCGACAGCGAAGGGCGATACACGCCCCCCAGTTACCTCACCGGCGACACAGCGCAGATGATCGTAACCGCGCAACTGGAATCGAACCCCGCGGTTCGCGCCAGCGCACGGGTGACGGTGACGCCGGGATTCCTGCAGCCGTTGACTCCGGAAAACGCGGCGCTCGGTCCGGACAGCACGCTGACGCTGACCGGACGGCTGGCGGAAGCGGGCGGAAACAAGGGCATCCGCTTCAGTCTTGCCGCATCCCCGAACGGCGCCTCTGCGGCAAGTCCGGCTCTAGGCGCGCTCAGCGCTACCACCTGCGAGCGCGACCGCAAGGCATTTACCGCCTGCACCGTCACCTACACTGCGCCCGCCGCCATTCCTTCCACCGGCGTGGTCTACGTGGTAGCCATTGCAGGGACATCGCGCACAGAGACGGCCATCCTGCTGAACACTGCCGGGGTCACCAGCAATCCTGTCGAGCACCAGTCTGAGATGGGACCGCTGCTGCCGCTGGGCAGTTCGGGAGGAAACAACGGCGACTTCGACGCGCACGGCAATACGATTGAGGATTGTTGCAGCGGAACCTTGGGCGCGCTGGTGGAAGACAACACGGGACGGCAGTACCTGCTGAGCAATAACCACGTGCTGGCCAAGAGCGATCACGCCCAGGTCGGCGACGCCATCGTGCAGCCGGGCCTGATCGACAACAACTGCACCCCGAACGGGGACGGGCCGGGTACGACGCCCATTGCGGCGCTCTCGGCCTGGCTGCCGCTCAAGTCTGCCTCCACCAACGTGGACGCGGCCATCGCCCAGGTGGGCAGCCGGACTGTAGATGCGGGCGGAGCGATCCTCGAGCTCGGCGGACGCCAGCCGGACGGGACGCTGGCTGCCGCGCCACCGGGGATCTCGTCCACGGGCGGGCGCGGCGAAACCGCCAGCCTGCAGATGAAGGTGGCCAAAAGCGGACGCACCACCGGCTTGACCTGCGGCGGCGTATCCGCTGTGGACCTTGACGTGTCGGTGGACTACTTCTCCGATTGTGCCGAGACCCAGCCCTACATGACCAAGGTGTTCACCAACCAGGTGGGGATCAGCGGAGATCGCCTGAGCGACGCGGGCGATTCGGGTGCGCTCGTGGTGGACACCGTGAACGCGGAGCCGGTTGGACTCTTCTTCGCGGGCGGGACGGATGTGGCAGGCGTAGGGCAGGGCGTGGCCAATCCCGCGCCGGAAGTGCTGAACGAACTGGGAACGGCCACCGGAAGCGGCGCTAGCTTCACCTTCGTCGGAGGGCCTGATCACGGCGTGAGCTGCCTCAGTTACGGAGACGGCACGGTGAACGCAGCCCAGGCTGAGGCGCTGCCCGATGCGGAGATCGAGCGCGGCCAGGAAGCGCTCTACACGGCGCGATCGCTGGTCAATCCGGCCAACGGCATCCTGGGCGTGGCCATGGGCAAGAGCAGCGACCGGCCTGGTGAGGCGGCCGTGCTGGTCTATGTGGGCGACAACGTGAAAGGGAGCGTGCCCGCCACCATTGAAGGCGTGCGCACCGTAATCGTTCCCGCCACGCCCGAAGAAGTCGCCATGGGGACCGCGCCCCTGGATAACAGCGCATCGGCGCTGGTGCAGCCGGCGCAGGCCTCGCTGAGACAGGCCATCCAGGTAAAGCAGCAAATGGTCAGGAGCCTGATGCGGAATCCGGCATACTTCGGCGTGGGCGTGGGACAGAGCCTGGACAATCCGCGCGAAGCCGCGCTGGTGATCTACGTGGATCGCAACCGGCTTCCGGCGAGCCTTCCGGCAACGGTGAATGGGGTGCGGGCTCGTTATGTGGTGATGGACCGGCTCCACGTGACCCGCTCCTACGCGGCCGGCGTGATGTCGCGGCGTCATTGCATGGCGCATGAGACGGACGATCTCATTGGCCCCGAGCAGATCCGTTTCTAGTTGCTGGTCCTCCGTTCTTCACTCCCTAAAACAGAATGCGCTACGATGCCGGTGTGGCGATCCCAACGCCCCGCTTCCCTTCTTCACTTCACTTGATTAAGGAGAACATCGCGATGAAAGTGAACACCTACCTGAACTTCGGCGGCAACTGCGCCGAGGCCTTCAACTTCTATGAGCAACACCTGGGAGCAAAGATCCTGAACCTGATGACCCAGGGACAGATGCCGCCCGGAGGACCGCCGGTTGCGCCGGAGATGAAGAACAAGGTGATGCACGCGCGGCTGGCAATCGGCGACACAACCGTTCTGGCCAGCGACGTCCCGACCGACCGGTTCCAGCCCATCCGCAGCGTCTATCTCTGCCTGCATGTGGAGAGTGAGGCGGAAGCGGAGCGGATTTACGGGCTCCTTTCCGAGGGCGGCGAGATCTACATGCCCTTGGCGGAGACGTTCTTCGCTACGCGCTTCGGGCAGTTGCGCGATCGCTTCGGCGTGTCCTGGATGGTCATTCACGAGAAGCCGATGGGCGCATGATGCGCCTCACCGCGATGCAGCCGGCCAGCGGGGCGAGATGCGGATCAGGTCGAGACTGCCCTCATCTTCCACAACGAATTCCGGCGCGGTAGCGGGAACGCAGGCGATGCCGCGCGCCGGCAGTTCCATCGGCTCGAACCCGGAGCCGCGAAGGCGCGCGCAGCCGGCCGCGGCAAAAAGATAGGCCAGCCCGCGAGCCGGCTCGTCGCAAGCTGCAAGCGTCGCGCTCGCGCGCGAGCCGGACACCGGAATGCGCTCGACGCGAAAATACTCCACATCGAGGAGAATGGTGCGATCGTCGAGCGCGCGCGGTGGGAATTTGCCGGCCCGCGTAACCAGCCGCGCGGCTTCCAGCGATTTCTCAATGTGCAATTCCCGCGGACGCCCGTAATCGAACATGCGATACGTGATGTCCGAGTTCTGCTGCGTCTCCAGCAGAATGGAGCCGGGCCAGATGGCGTGAACCGTGCCCGCGTCCACATAGATCATGTCGCCCTTCGCGACCGGCAGAGCGTTCAGGCTCTGCTCGAGCGTGCCGTCGTGAATGCCGGCTCGCACTTGATCCATGCTCACGCCAGGCTTCAGCCCGGCAGCCACCTGCGCCCCGGGTTCCGCGGCAAGCGCGTACCAACACTCGGTTTTGCCGCGCGGCTGGCCGAACTTCCGCGCCAGGTTGTCGTCGGGATGCACCTGCACGCTCAGCTTTTCGCGGGCAAAGATGACTTTGATGAGGAGCGGCGAATCCGTGACTGGTGCGCCGGCTCCGAGCAGCTCCTGGGAAACCTCGCGGAACAGCTCGCCGAGCGGCTTGCCGGTGTGCTGGCCCGATTGAACGCGGCATTCGTCCCCGGTCAGCCAGACTTCGCCGATGGGGTCTTCTCCTGCTCCAGCGGCGCGGTCATACCAGGGATGAAGATCGCGGTAACCCCATACCCGTCCTACAAAACGAGGTTCGATGAGGAATGGGGCAAGCGAAGAAGTGCTGGAGTAAGCGGACGCCATCATCACGATTGTGCCATGCCGGTTCGCATGCGCGGTAAAGGGTGAACCGTGCCCTGGTGGGCCGCCAACAAAGCAACCGCCCTGCGAGCGGGGACATCCAACTGCCTGAATCCCGCTTCAGTAGGTCCGCGGTGCGCTCGGATAACAAGGGGAACAGGGGAGGAAAGATCCGTGAGGCACGCGCAGGCCAGCGATCCTGCCAGCAATAACCATTCCGCAAAGGAGACTGCAGCCGTTTCTTTGAACGCCAGGGGAGCCCCGCTGCGCGATGCCGCCACCACCGCGTCCCAGCTCCTTGCCGCCATCGTCGAAAACTCTGACGACGCCATCATCAGCAAGGACCTCAATGGCATCATCACCAGTTGGAACAGCGGCGCGACGCGCCTCTTCGGATATACCGCGGACGAGATCGTCGGCCGCTCCATCTACACCATCATCCCTCCGGAGCTGCACTCGGAAGAGCCCAACATCCTGCAACGCCTGCGCAGCGGACTGCGCATCGACCACTACGAAACGGAGCGCCTGCGCAAGGACGGCGCGCGGGTCCAGGTCTCGCTTACCATCTCGCCCGTCCGCGACCAGGAGGGCCGTGTCATCGGCGCGTCGAAGATCGCCCGCGACATCAGCGAGCATGTGCGCATCCAGAATGCCATCGTCGAATCGGAAAAGCTGGCAGCCACCGGCCGCATGGCCGCGGCCATCGCTCACGAAATCAACAATCCCCTCGAGGCTGTCACCAATCTCGCCTACTTGCTCGGCACCGATCCCACGCTGAGCGAATCCGGCAAAAAGTATGCCGCGCTGCTGCTGGACGAGATCAACCGCGTCAGCAACGTGGCCAAACAGAGCCTCGCGTTCTTCCGCGATACCACCCGCCCCGGGCAATTCGATGTCTGCGACCTGCTTGACAGCGTTCTCGGCCTCAATGAACCTACCCTCGATCGCAAGCACATCACCGTGATTCGCGACCTGGCCAGGCCCTGCATCGTTTTCGGCTCCATCTCCGAGATCCGCCAGGTCTTCTCCAACCTCATCCGCAATGCCATTGAGGCCCTGGACCTGGGCGGCATTCTCCACCTGCGCACCCGCCGCAGCGAGTTGGGAACCGCCCGCATCCTCGTTGCCGACAACGGTCCCGGCATCCCGCCGGCCGTCATGCAACGCCTGTTTCAACCGTTCGTGACCAGCAAGGGCGCTGCCGGCAATGGACTCGGCCTTTGGGTCAGCCGCGGCATCATCAAGCGCCACCACGGACGGATGCTGGCGAGAACCTGTACCCGCCCTGGCCGATCGGGAACACTCTTCGCGGTGGTTCTTCCCGCCAGCGAAGACCAGTCTCAGCGAGAGGCTGCCGCCGGCATTGACCGCGCCGCCCGCCCCAGCCTGGCTTGAATTGCGCAAAACAAAAAAACTGCAATACCCTGCTGGTAGGCGAGGCGGGGTTCGAACCCGCAACCCCCGGCTTAGAAGGCCGGTGCTCTATCCACTTGAGCTACTCGCCCGCGCTTTTTCATTGTAACTTTTATGCGCTTTGCTCGCCCAACTGGAGCCCGCAGCAGGAATCGGCCAGGGCTGCCAGTGCCGCGGCCAGTGCCGCGACGGCACCCTCTTCCGTGGCGCCGCAGGCCGTGAGGTACGCGGTGATCCCCAGCGTCTCCTGTCCGCCATGCAGAATGGCGCGCCGGACCACGAGATCGGTGCGGCAGTTGCGCGCGGGAATGGTCTGCAGCGCGGCCGTAAGCCGGCGGCAAAACACCTCCACAGTCGCAGGCCCCGACCAGTCAATCCCTTCGCTCGGGAGCAGATCGAGGTAGCAGGCTTGCGCGTACGCGGCTTCCCCGGCGGGCGTGTCCAGCTCGACCGGATCCATGGCTTCGGGGACCCAGGCGTCGCACTTCGCCGTCCACACCGGCGAGGCCGGGCGGTTCAGCCGCAGAAGCGCTCCGGCAAGGCCCGGCGTCAGCGCCGTCTCGTCAATCTCGTGGATGCGCGCGGGATGTTGTCGCAGATCTACAAGACCCTGCCAGGCGGCGTCGATGATGGGCGCCTGGGGATCGATCTCGAACTCCCAGTCAGCTTCCATGCTCGCTGGCGTGCTCCAGAAGATAGCGCACCACCGTGGCTTCCGCCCAGTGGATGTCGTCGCCGCCGTCGCTGCCCAGGTAGGCGCAGTGGCCGCCGTGGCGCGTCTCCACGAGCTGGATGTGCGGATTGGCGACAATCTTCGCGCGCGTCTCCGGCGTAAGCCGGATGAAAGGATCGTCGAGCGCGCGCAGAATGAGCGTGGGAACGGCGATGCGGTCGACCACGCGCGCGGCCGCGGCGCGGTGGTAATAATCGTCCGCATCTCGAAATCCGCAGTACGGCGCGACGATCTTGTCGTCGAACTCGCGCAGCGAACGAATGCGACCGGCGATGGTGCGCGTATAAATCTGCGGAAAGAGCGCGGCCTTGCGCCGGAAGCGGCGCATGAGGCGGCGCAGGAAGTGCCACTCGTAGAGGCGGTTTGCGGGCTCGTGCAGCGCCTCGGAGCCGGCGGCCAGGTCGATGGCGGGGCAGACAGCGGCGACGCCCGCGAGCGGCGAACGCGCCCCCCACTCGCCGGCCAGCTTGAGCACCAGGTTGCCGCCCATGGAGTAGCCCACCAGCACCACCCGCGTGAGCCCGAGCCGATCCGCGTAATGTTGCACCACCGCGCCTACATCCCCAGACAAGGCCGAGTGATACAGCGTGGGCGTCAGTTGGTCGGATTCGCCGCAGTTGCGCATGTTCATGCGAACCACATTGCAGCCGGCGGCAAAGGCACGCGCGGCAATGCCGATCATGTAGCGCGATTCCGACGAGCCTTCGAGACCGTGCACCAGCACGAAGGTGAGACAGCGAGCGGGTTCCGGCTGCCAGTGGCAATGGCAGAGGACACGGCTGCCGTCGGATGGATCTACCTCAACCGCTTCCGCTGTCGCTCCCACGCGGAAAGGAGGACGCGGGAGATAGTTGCCGACGATGGTTTGCAGATGGCCGTTGAGCAGGCCGCGCCGCGGAGTAAACGCGCGGAACCACGCCGGCGCCGAAGCGAGGAACCGGCTTTCGCGATTGGAGGATGGAGATGCGGGTTCAGAGGGTGAGGTGGGGATCACGAAAGCCTGTCGCAATTACGGATCTACGGCTCAGCCGCGTTCGCCTTCCGCAATTCCCAACATACACGCTGGAGGGCGCGGCTTCAAACGCGCAGCCGGATGAGGCGTCTTCGTTGTCGCGCGATCCGGCGCGGCGGAGGAGCATCGCAGCAATCATGGGAGAAATCGTCCGACGGCGGCAAGACCTGGTCCGCGCAATTCCATCCGGATTACACGCGCAAGCAGTGAACGCGCGATCGTCCGCCGCGCGCAGGTGTCCAAAGGACGCGTGCCGCGGCGCCCATTGCGGTCGGATTAGTTGCCTTCGGTCAGTGGCAAAACGTCCTGCGCTTCGCCCATGGCAACGTAGAGCCCCGATGCCAGGATCAGCAGTCCGCCAATTACGACCCATGCGCCCGGCGTGTTGTGCCAGACCAGGTAAGACACCAGGGTCCCCGTGATCAGTTGCGTGTAGTGGTATTGCGACACGTTGGCTGCGGTGGTGTGCTTGACTGCGATGTAGAAGCACAGCGTGCCCAGGGCGCAGAACAGGCCCATGGCGAAGAGGCCGGCCGTCAGCTGCGGGGTCAGCGGCTCGGCATGCAGGGTCATCAGCGCAAAGCCTGCCGCGGCCGTCACCAGGCCGGAGAAGAATGCGAGGCTCTCCGGGCGCTCTGTCCGCGTGAGCACGCGCGACCACACCATATTCACGGAGAAGCACGCGACGCATACCATGCACGCGCCGAATCCGATCCAATCGCCTTCATGGGCGCTGCTCCACGGATGGACCGCGATCACCACGCCCGCAAATCCGGTTGCAATTGCCGCCGCTTTCTTCCCCGGCAGCCCCTCACGCAAAAACACCGCAGACAGCAGCGCAATCACCATCGGCGCGGTGAAGACCAGAATGTAGAACAGGGTCAAAGTGAGATGCCGGAGCGCAATCACCACGCAGACGTTGTTGCCCATATCCAGGCAGGCGCGGACCACCTGGCGATCCAACCGATGCGGCCGCAACCACTGCATCTGACGCCGGCTGATCGCGTACAGGGCCAGGAATCCGGACATGAACAGGCCGAGGAACGCGACCATTTCATATGCGGGTAAGCCCGATTGCCCCACCAGCTTGATGGTGCTATCCGCCAGCACCCAGAAGGTGAATCCCGCCAGAGCAAACCCGATCGCCCGCAAATCCGAAACTGGCGCTCCGTGGTTGCGCATCTTCCTTCAACCTACACGAAGCGCGAGCTTGCATTGGAGCCTGCTTGCGGCGTTCCTGTATACTACGCGCCGAACACTCGGCATCCTTTGAGAGGTCATCACACAATGTTACGTAGGTCATGGGCAGTCTATGGCGCAGTGGCTTTTGTCTGCATTCTGGCATCGTCCCTGGGCGCGGGAGCACAGGTAAATCCCAACCTTTATGCGGGGCTCAAGTGGCGTAACGTCGGGCCGTTCCATGGCGGACGCATCGCCTCGGTGAGCGGGGTCATCGGCGATCCCGGCACGTTCTACATGGGCACCCCGCTGGGCGGCATCTGGAAGACCACCAGCGCAGGCGTGACCTGGTTCCCGATCTTCGACCAGGAGACGAGTGTGGATAGCATCGGCGCCATCCAGGTCGCTCCCTCCAATCCCGACATCGTCTATGCCGGTGCAGGCGATCCCATTCAGGGCAGCCTCGGCAACGGCATGTGGAAGTCGACCGACGCCGGCAAGACATGGCAGCACATCGGCCTCGAGGATACGGTGAAAATCGACAGCATCGTGGTCGATCCCAGCGATCCCAGCCTTGTGCTCGTCTCCGCGCTCGGCGACGAGCACCGCAAGGGCGGCGGGGTCTACCGCTCCACCGATGGCGGCCAGACCTGGACCAGCGTCCTCAAGCCTGACGGTTACGATGGCACGCGCGACCTCGAGTACGCCTACGACGATCCCAGCGTGATGCTGGCTGTCACGCAGGGCACGGCCGGGATCTTTGGCCCTGCTGCCGTTCAAGGCAAAAGAAAACAGGCCACGGCCTACAAGTCCACCGACGAAGGCAAGACCTGGACCGAGATCAAGATTCCGCCTTTCCCCGGCCGCGTTGCGGTCGCCATTGCCATGCACACCGAAGGCAAACGCATGTACGTCGTCGGCAATAACATCGAACACGGCTCCGGCCTGTACCGCTCCGACGACGGCGGCGCCACCTGGCAACACATGGCCGGCAAGGATACCCGCATCAGCAACGGCCAGGGGTCTTATAGCAGCGGCGTCTTTGTCGACTCGCAGAATCCGGACATCCTTTACACCGTCGCCACCGCCATGTACCGCTCCACCGATGGCGGAGTCTCCTTCGAGCCCTTCAAGGGCGCGCCCGGCGGCGAGGACTATCACAAGCTGTGGATCGATCCCACCAACGGAAAGCGCATGGTGGTCGGCTCCGACCAGGGCGCCAGCGTCACTCTCGATAATGGCAAGACCTGGAGCCTCTGGTACACCGAAACCATCTCGCAGGTTTACCACGTCGCCACCGACGACCAGTACCCGTATCACATCATGGCCGCACAGCAGGATACCGGCGCGGTCGAGATCGACAGCCGCGGCAACTTTGGGCAGGTCAACTTCACCGACTGGAGCCCGGTGCCTTCCTCGGAATTTGGGGTCATCACACCCGATCCCAAAAACCCAAACATCATCTACGGCGTCGGCTATGGCCCCGGCGGCGGCGGCAGCGGCCTGGTCAAAATCAACATGTCGAACGGGCAGTGGGAGAATGTCGCCCCCAACTTCGGGGCCGACTCCGACAGGTACACTCAGGGCCGCGACTTCCAGAAGAAGTTCGATCTCGCCTTCGACCCCGGCGCGCTCTACGTCGCCTACCAGTGCCTGCTGGTCTCGCGCGACGGCGCTCATTCCTGGACCGCCGTCAGCCCCGACCTGACTGTAGCCAAGGGTGCGCCTGAGGTGCCCTGCGGCACTCCCCGCCCGCAACCCAAGCCGGCGGCAGCAGGCAAGCCCGCACCCGCCGCAAAGACTTTGCCCGCCGGGAAGGCCGCGATTGCTGCGGCAAATCCATCGGCTACAGCCCCCGCGGGTCCCCCGCCGCCACCGCCGCCGTCCATCAATGACTTCTCCATCTCCAAGGTCAAACCAGGCGTAATCTGGACCGCCAGCAGTAACGGCCAGATCTACAACACCGTGAACCACGGCAAAATCTGGACCAACGTCACCAACATCGCCGACCTGCCGCCCCACACCAACTTCAACACCATCGAGGCAGGCGACGACGTCAATACCGCTTACATCGCCGCCCGCATCGGCGGCCAGCGCGGCCAGACCGTGCCTCCCACCGAAGACGATGACGTTCCCCTCATCTGGCGCACCACCGACGGCGGCAAGACCTGGACCAGCATCGTCGACGGCCTGCCCAAAGACGAACGCACCGGAAGCTGGGTGAACAGCCTGCGTGTCGATCCCAAACAGCCCGGCCTGCTCTTCGCCGGCACAGAGACCACCGTCTACGTCACCTTCGACAATGGCGATCACTGGCAGTCGCTGCGCCAGAACCTGCCCAGCACTTCCATCCGCGATCTCGATGTCCACACCGACAACCACCAGAACGACCTGGTGATCGGCACCTATGGCCGCGGCTTCTGGGTTCTCGACGACATCGTGCCCTTGCGCCAGATCGCCGCAAAAGCTCAGAGCATCGGCTCCTCGCCCGTCTATTTCTTTGAGCCTGAGGACGCCATTCGTGCCCGCATCAACAGCAATTGGGATCAGCCTTTCTCGATCGAGGTCCCGCATGCGCAGAACGTGCCCTATGGCGCAATCCTCGATTACTACCTCAGCCAGGAGCCCAGCGCTCCCATCCAGCTCCAGGTCTTTGACGCCCACAACAACCT
>Ga0335074_10007147_pt1 | contig 15483 bp, 7 predicted proteins | sample Lox_Sample_23_FD_206715 | JGI IMG/M metagenome (GOLD analysis project Ga0335074, IMG submission 206715) | Soil microbial communities from Loxahatchee National Wildlife Refuge, Florida, United States - Lox_Sample_2.3 | ecosystem: Environmental > Terrestrial > Soil > Wetlands | place: USA: Florida... | reverse complement strand
TTGAAATGTCTACCTACAACCTGGCACCTTGGCCGCGAAGTGTTGGATAGTAAATTGTGGATAGTAAGTTCCTAGAGTGTCCGGAAGACGGTTGGCGCTACTGAATCGACCACTGACCAGGGAGATTTCCACAACAATCTTACTATCCACATTTACTATCCACTGCTGCAAAAGGAGCAGAATCTTTTTTCGGTTGGGTTCAGATGGAACGCCTCGCAGTAAAGATTCACGTCCATCTCGGGATTGGCGAGAAAGATCTTCGTTGGGCAACTTTCGGCCACGATGTGCAGCATCCCGGATTCCTCTAGCTCTTTGATCGATTGCGTAGCCAGAATCATCGCCGCTTTGTGCTTACGCCATACCTTCTGCGCCTGGACGATGTAATCACGAATAACCTCGTTCCGCATGAAGAGCCAAGCCTCATCCATGAGAAAGGTCTTGAAGGTGGCAAGCCGCCGTGGGTCGCAAATTTCTTGTGATGCCCGATGGAGAACGTAGAACAGGAGTGGTTCCAGCAACTCCGGCGCATCCGCCCAGCCGGAGAAGTTGAATGTTTGGAACTCGCGGAAGGTGAGCGTGTCGTCGGGATTATCGAAAAGGAATCCGTACTGTCCTGCGTGTGTCCAACGATAAAGCCGGTCCTTCAGTTCTCCGATGATGCTTGCGAGATTGGAGAGGGTCCGCTGAGTGGGTTCCAGCATGTAGATCCGCTCGATCGCGTTCCACAACCGAATCTCGTCTTTGAAGTCGATCCGGTATCGCTGGCCGTCGCCTTCGATCAGCACGCGCATCAGGCTGAATAGAAATTGCTGGTTCTCCCTCGTCGGTGGGAGAGAGAACGGATTGATGGTGAAGTCACGTTCCTCGCGGCCGACGTTGAGATACGACCCGCCGAAGATGTGGGTTAATGGCTCGAAGCTGCCGCCAATGTCAAAGATGAACGTGAGCGGCGAATACTTCTGGGCATTCTGCAGCAGGAAATTGCACAGGTACGATTTGCCCGATCCGGTCATGCCCAGAATCAGCGTGTGCGCCACTTCCCCGCAGTGCAAATTCAGGTAGTAGGGCGTCTGGTTGTCGGTTTCAAGCACCGCCAGATATTCTCCGCCAAGGTAGGTGTTGGTCTTCTCACCGGGCAGGATCGTGAACAGGAAGCTCAAATCGGCGTAATTCGTGTTCAACAGGTAGAGCCTTCGCAAATTGAATGCGTAGTTGCCGGGCAGGATGGCAAAGTAAGCATTGAGTTGGTTGTACGTTTCGGCAAACAGGGCGCCGTCTGCATTGGTGAAGATGCCGGCAAATTCGCCTACTACTGAATCGACCGTCTGCCGGTCTTTACCGTAGAGCAGAATGGTCAGTGAGAACTCTCCCAACTGCTGGCCGTCGCCCAAAGCCCGCAGACAGTCACCCAGGTCTTCAATGTCCGCCTGCTTCGATTCATCCACAAGAACATCGCGTGGGTTGGTCTTCGCCGGATCGTTACCCAGTTGCGAGATGAAGCCTGTCTTCGAGATGTTGAAGTGCCGGCGGCGTTTGTTCACTTCCTTGCGCGCCGTCGCGGCCGGGAGCGGCATCCACTCAGAGACGGCGACAAAGTTGACCGGAATCTTCAACAGGGCGTCGAGGGCCAGCGGTCGGGTCTCTCCGATGGCCTCTTTCATAGTCAGAATCCGAACGAAATCGTCTCCCACGCGAAGGTGGTCGCGTTCGCATTCAAGCAATGAATTTGCAATCTGGTAGTCGAGAAACTGTGTGTGCCCTGGCTCCCCTGCAATGCGCCAATCGTCATAGTTGACCAGCCGCCGGAAGAAGCGGAACTGGCCCTTGGCGTCCAAGAGGTCGATGCGGACGAAGTCGGAGAGCTGGTGCACGAATGCCTGCACCTGCTGCTCGAGACGCGCCAAGTCGCGCTCGATCTGCGAGCGCAGAAGCGTCTTCATACCCTTATTGATGAACTGGGCTTTCAGCTCATCGATGCCGCCTGCCGGATCATGGGAGAGCCGGCGCAGTGCAGCGCTTACGTTCGTCCGATAGATTCGCCTGCGCGCTTCTGCCAACGTGATCATGAAGCGCCACCCGCTCTCATATCGAAGGGCACCCGAACGGGCGACACAGAGGACTGAAACAGACCTTTCGACGTTGCTTACCCATTGAAGACGCGACGCCAGTCTCAGATCACCAGCAGCCACGATGATCACACAAAAACAGAATCGATTCCCAAAAAGGAGAGCAAGATGACGATAAGAGGAAAAGTCCTCGTACTAGTCTCGAGCGGTCGCGGGCTGCCGATAAAAGACGGCAAGGTTTATGCCGACGCTGGTTACTACCTCAACGAACTGACAGTTCCGGTTCGCGCCCTGATGAAGGAGGGCTATGAAATTACCTTCTCCAACCCGAAGGGCAACACGCCGCAGTTGGATGTGCATTCAGCCGTCGCCCAGTTCTTCGGCGGCGACGAGGCCAAGCTTCAGGACTATCTGAAGTTCAGAGACAGTCTGAGTGGGCTCAAAAATCCGACGCGGATCTCCGATGTCATCGCATCGGGTCTGGATCAATATGACGCTGTTTTCGTCCCCGGCGGCCACGGCCCGATGATCGATCTTCTCGATGATCCCGGCGCCGGCATCGTGTTGAGACACTTTCATGAGACTTCCAAGCCGACGGCGGTGCTCTGCCACGGCCCGATTTCTCTTCTCTCGGCGCTTTCCAATGCGACGGAGGTGGTCGACCTGCTGAAGGCCGGGGATTACTACGGGGCGCGGACAAAGGCGCAAGATTGGATCTATGCCGGATATAAGATGACGATCTTTTCGACTGCCGAAGAGCAGCAGCGGGAGCCGGAAGAGATCGGTGGCAAGGTCCTCTTCTACCCCGACTCCGCCCTGCTTACGGCGGGAGGTAACGTAAGTGTAGTCTCCCCATGGCAGAGCTACGTCATTCAAGATCGCGAGCTGATCTCGGGTCAGAATCCTTTTTCCGATGAGGCGCTTCTGAAACATCTTTTACCGGCACTTGAACGGGAAAAGGTACTGAGCCGGTAAATAGGATCTAGCGATAATCAGTGAGAGCCCGACACAGCTTCGGCGATCTGAAGCCGTAAGGGAATGGGCAGAGCGATGATGATCTTTAGGTTAGTTGGTTGGGAGCCCCGGCCACTGTCGCTCTTTCTGCTCATTGTCGTCTTGGGGTCGACTTGTCTTCCCGCAATGGGGGAAGGAAAGGAATCTTCCATGCAGCACCCCACTTTCTATCGCACCATGCGAGTCGACGGTTTTTCTATCTTCTACAGAGAAGCCGGCCCGAAAGACGCTCCGATACTTCTCCTGCTGCACGGACTTCCGTCGTCGTCGCGGATGTTCGAGCCGCTCTTCGCAAGGCTATCCGATCGCTATCATCTGATCGCTCCCGATTACCCCGGTTTCGGACACAGTGATTGGCCGGATCCTAAAGGATTCGCGTACACCTTCGATCACATTGCCGAGATCATGACTCACGTTACGGAAGGGCTGGGGCTCGCACGTTACACGCTCTACATGCAGGATTACGGGGGTCCCGTCGGCTTTCGAATGGTCCTGGCACATCCCGAGCGGATTGAGGCCCTCATCGTGCAAGACGCCGTTGCCCACAATGAGGGCTTAGGCGCAAATTGGAAAACCCGCCGGGCCTTCTGGGCGGATCGCGCCGCCAACGAAAGCGCGCTACGCGCAAATCTCTTGTCGCTCGAAACAACGCGCGCGCGCCATGTGGGAGACGATCCAAATGTGGAGCGCCACGATCCCGATCTTTGGACCGACGAGTTCTATTTTCTGAATCGGCCGGGCCAGGCTGGCATCCAGAGCGATCTTTTCTACGATTACCGGACCAACGTAGACTCCTATCCGAAGTGGCAGAAGTGGATGCAGGAAAAGCAACCACGGCTGCTCGTAATCTGGGGGAAATACGAATCGTCGTTTGATGCCGGTGAGCCGGAGCGCTATCGCAAGGATGTGCCGGATGCCGAAGTCCATGTTGTGGACGGCGGCCATTTCGCGCTGGACACAGCGGCCGATGAAGTTGCCGCGCTCATGAGAGAGTTCATGAAGATGCAGAAGTAGAGTTTCTCGTCGGGCTCTTTTGTCGGTAACCGCGGCCTTCGCATTGCGAGCGATACATCGCCAACTCGCTCACCGACATTCAAGATCGGTACCGTTGAGCCGGCTTGCGTCTACAAGCCAACGATGTGCTGTTTCAAACTACGAGGCGGAAACAGCCGATTATCGATTTGGCTGCGGCAGACGAAGTCGTGCGGCCTGCTTGACCAGTTCCGCCAGAGAGTCAGCCTCCATCTTTCGCATCATGCTTCCTCGATGCGCTTTCACAGTAATTTCGCTTATGCCCAACTCGAAGGCCACCTCTTTATTGGCCTTTCCAATGACTACTAAGGCCATTACCTCTCGTTCTCGAGAGCTCAGGCGTGCGTACCGAGCTCTGAGTGTGCGCAGTTCAGCATAACGAGCGGTCAGAACCGTGCTCCGCTCCATCGCTTTGCCGACGGCGGAGAGAAGCGTTCTGTCACTGAAGGGCTTCGTCAAAAACTCTACCGCCCCGGCCTTCATTGCTTGCACTGTCTTTGGTACGTCGGCGCTACCCGTGAGAAAGACAATCGGCATGTCGGGCCGTTCCACCGCGAGTCGCTTCTGCAGTTCGAGACCGTTCAACCCAGGCATCGAAATGTCGAGGACCAAGCAGCTTGGGATGAATTCGCGCGGGCGCTTGATGAATTCTTCAGCCGACGTGAAGGTTTCCACTTGCCATCCTTCATCGCGAATCAGAAATTCCAGCGATTCCCGGACTGCGATATCATCATCCACAACGAAGACTGTCGGTGATGTATTCGGCACGGGTAGTATTCTCTCTTCATAGCAAGACGCGCTTGTTGGGTTCATTGTAGCCACCTGCCATGAGCGTCTGAACAATTACTTCTGACCAAGAGCCTTGTTGAGTGCCTGCAACAAAGCCGTATCGTCGAAGGGCTTGAATAAACATTCGACTGCCCCGTCAACTACCAATCGAGATCGTACAGCTTCGTCCTTGCGAGCTGTAATGAATACAACCGGAATTTTCAGGTTGCGGCGGCGAAGTTCGCGAAACAGTTCGGGCCCCGTCATCACTGGCATTGCAACATCGAGGACTAGGCAACTCGATAATAGTGCAGCGTCGGAAGCCAGGAACTCCTCTGCCGAGGAAAATGCCCGCACTTCAAATCCCAACTCTTTTAATAGCTCTGGCAGCGACTCGCGAACTGACTGGTCATCGTCGACTACCGAAATGAGCAATCCGCCCTTCACAGAAAACTCTCACGTCGCACTCCGATGTGCGATCCTTTCTAGTCTGAGTCACACATCAACCGCGTTGCGTGCGTTATTTTGGAGTCACTTCCAGATTCATCGATCCAGATGCTGCAACGATATCACGGCAAATGCGCCGCATGATTTCCACTGATACTTTGGTATTGGTACCTTTAAGCGCCTCCCCGCCGCAGCGCTTATCCTGCGCCAATCCGCGTGCATGTGCAGAATCGCGAGGCGAACGCGCTCCTTTGGCCTCGTTGGCTGGGGTTCTTCGTCGTCTATGATTTCTGTCCGCGATCGAACGGGCAACTGAGAAGTCCCAGCCCCCACCCGTTTCATATCGCAAAGAGCGATACCTAAGTACAATATGCGGTCACGACTGTTTGAAGATACTCTGCTTTAAGCGCCGCAAGAACGCGCTCGGGAAGTCCCGTGTCATACGGACGCGACACGGGCGCTCTTCGCCCGTGGTCTGTATCGCACACCAAACAAATCGCTCGATTTTGGGGTTGACCTGAGAAAACGCCGACAGGAGCGTCCATCCAGTTATGAAGGTGACACCTGACCATTCTCTTTTGACGAATCGAAACTCTGCGACTTTCGCCGCCTTCGCACGCTTCTTTAGTTTGAGGGCAAGCTTATTTTTAGCCCTGTTCTTTGCGTTTGTCCCAGCGACCGCTTGGCCGCAAAGCGAACTCGCGGCTGTTTTCGGTACTGTCGCCGACGAGAGCGGGGCCGTCATTCCCGCTGCCCAAATCACGATCGCTAATCAGAGCACTGGATTAACGCTGGAGACCGTTACTGATACAAGCGGTCAGTATCATGTCTCCGGCCTGCCGACAGGCAGCTATGTCATCCGGGCAGTGAAAGACGGTTTCCGAGCACAGGCTCGCGAAGAAATTACCCTCACGGCAGCATCGGGAGTCATGATTAACTTCTCGCTCGTCGTGGGCACTCAGCCGCAGGAAGTGACGGTGAGCGGAGACGTCAACCAGATCGATAGTATGACTTCGACTGTGAGCGGGCTCGTTGCACAGCAAAGCCTGACCGAACTCCCTCTAAATAACCGGGATCTGTTCAAGGCTGCTATTTTTGCCCCTGGGATTGTTCCCACACCAAGCAGCGCCCCCACTTACCTTTCGAATGGAACCGCCGGGCAGGTCTCGATCAGTGGCATGCGCCCGAGTTGGACGGACGTTCGCATCGATGGTATGGACGTAAACGACCCGGTCTTCGGCAACTCCCCGGCCGGTGCCTCAGGGCTTTTTCTGGGGTTGAACGAATTTGCCGAAGTCCGCCTGCTGACGCAAACCTTCGAGACGGCGTACGGCAGGGATGGCGGCGGTGTGATCGACGCGGTAACCAAGGCCGGAACAAATCATTTCCACGGATCTCTTCTTGAACTTCACCGGGATGCCGCGCTGGATGCGAAGAACTACTTTGATTTGGCCGATGCACCGATACCGCCATTTGTACGGAACCAATTCGATGCGGGAGCCGGGGGGCCTTTGGTTCACGATCACACTTTCTTTTTTGCAGACTACGAAGGATTTCGTGAAGTGCAGGCATCCACGGCAATTGCGACGGTGCCCAATGCTCTTGCCCACGAGGGTTTGTTGCCTCCTTCCGCCAATCCCGGGAGTTGCAGCAGCGCGACTCCCAGCGGATGCGTTGCCGTGTCAATCGATCCTCGAATGCCGGAGTTTCTTTCTCTGTTTCCTCTTCCGAACGGAACTGACAATGGAAACGGAACCGCGGATCTGATCACTGACGACAAGGGCAACACTGATGAGAACCGCGGCATGGTCCGTATTGACCAGAACTTCTCAAACACTCATTCGCTGTTCGGGCGCTACATCATCGACGACAGCGCCTCTCTGGTCCCCTATTTGGGCACACCGCCGGGAACTTACGTCGAAGGCTTTCCAGCCAAGCATATAGCCCGGAACCAGTACCTGACTGTGCAGGACCGCAGCAATCTTAGACACGACCTGTTCAACGAGTTACGATTCGGTCTTAATCGCACGACTGGCGCTACTTCAGTCGTCGATACACATCCGGGACTATCGATTTCTTTGGAACCTGGCCGACCATTCGGAATGTTCGACATTACAGGGATGAGCTTGTTCGGCAATGCACCTGAAGTTCCTTTGGGCGCTTTTTCGACTGTTTACGAAGTTCAGGATCAGCTTCTCCTGACGGCGGGCAACCACACCGTGACGTTTGGGGGAGAATTTGAACGAATCCAGTCCAACGGTCCGCTCGATTTTGCCGTGAATGGATTGTACTCTTTCGAGGATCTGAGTCCATTTGGGATTCCAGCGCGAACAAATGACCCGCCGCTGGAGTTCTTTCTTCAAGCCCTGCCCTTATCCTTTGTCGGAGCTGTGCCTCCACTGTCGAACTCGAATCGCGATTATCGGCAAAGTATAGCCTCAGGATTCGTGCAGGATATTTGGCGCGCAACGAGCAGACTCACGCTAAATGCGGGGATACGGTATGACTTCTACTCGAATCCTACCGAGGCTGACGGACGACTCTCGGCTATTCGCAATCCAGCAACGGATTCTGGGCCAACAGTTGGCAAAGCATTCGCTGCGACACCTCTGGATCTTGTCTCGCCAAGGGCTGGCTTCGTATGGAACGTTTTCGGTGATAGCAAAACTGTGCTGCGCGGCGGCTCTGGCATTTTTCGCGATCGAATTCCCGTCGCTATGTTTGGCCTTGATAGGTTTCTACCTCCATTTTTCAGCATAGACTCTTTTGTGTTTCCTAATTTTCTCGATCCGCAACAGGCTGCCGTCACACAACCCTTATATCCTTTCTCGACAACTTACTATCCGAAATTCCCATATGCGATGCAATACAATCTCAACCTCGAACGAGAGTATGCGCGACGCACCATTGTCAGCGCGGGATATGCCGGAGCGCGTGGCAATCACCTACCTCGCCTGGTGGAGCAGAATCCATTTGAGCCTGCGTTAGGGCATCGTTACAATCCGAACTTATCTTCAGGATTGCTGGGAGACCTGACTGATGCGCAGTCTTTCTACAATTCGCTCCAATTGTCAGTTTCGCAACAGCACGCCCATAATGTCTCGTGGCAGGCGTTCTACGCACTCGCTCATTCAATAGACGATGCTTCAGGAAATGAGGCCACCATCGATGCTGTAAACGAGCCCGTTACAACGCAGAACCCTTTTAATCGCAAGGGGGACCGAGCGCGGTCAGGATTCGACATTAGGCACAATTTCGTTGCGAACGTTGTTTACGAACTGCCACTCGCTCGCAAGAATCTTATCGGAGGCTGGCAGATCGCGGGCGTTGCCAGCGTTCACAGCAACGTTCCTTTTACTCCAATGCTGGCCTTTGACAACGCCGATCTCCAATCTCTCGTCACATCGGAGAGGCCAAATCTGGCCGGCAACCCCTATGTTGGTGTTTGCCCGAACGGTACCAGAGTCGGAAATTCCTCATGCTGGTTTAATCCGAGTGCATTCGCTTTGCCTCCTCCTGGTCAGTTCGGTACGGCTGGACGGAACAGCCTCCGAGGCCCAGCGTTCGCGGAATTTGATACATCTCTTCAAAAGACTTTCCAATTGACCGAAGGCCCGAGGATTACTTTCGGGGCAGAGGCCTACAATGTTCTGAATCATCCAAATTTCGCAGTACCGACTAATACGCAAAGCCCGCTGACATGGGGAGGAAACGGAGACGCCATTTTCGCGAGCGCCTCGGGTAATTTCGCCAATGATGTGGGACGAGTCTTCACGACGGTATCTAGCGCCCGTCAGATCCAACTGGACGCGCGGTTCACCTTTTAAAGGGCAGCGCATTCGATCGGGAGCCTCTCGGGCGAGTCGCCTTTAATCTGGTCTGGCTTAATGATCGCTCGGAACTGCAGCGGGCAAGCTCAAATGGAAAGTCGCGCCGCGCGGTGAAGAACTTTCAGCCCACAACCGGCCCCGATGAGCTTCGACGATCGATCGACTGATACGAAGCCCCATACCTGTGCCGTGAGTTTTCGTTGTAAAGAACGGATCGAAAATCTGTTCCGCGAATTTCAGAGGAAGCCCTATACCGGTGTCACTGACCGAAACGAGAATCTGTTCGTTCTCAGCTCGCAGCGATTGAATGACGATCTCTCGTATTCCGTCAACATCCTTCGTCGCCTCAACACTATTGATGATCAGGTTCATGAGGACCTGCTGCAATTGGACGCGATCTCCGACAATCCGGGGTAGATCGGTTAGCAGTTCAGTTCGAACTGACACGTCGTGTCGCACTGCTTGGTCGCGCAATAGCGCGACCGTCTCTGTGATGATCTCGTTCATGTCGAGACTCACTTGATTCGCGGTGCTCTTTTCAAACTGTGAACGAATTCGGTCGATAATCTCGCTCGCGCGCTGTGCGTCTCTTGCAATTCTGGAGACACCGCCACGTACCTCGTCGAGGTTGATTTCATTGCGCCCGAGTTTTCGCAGGCATGTGCTGGCATTCGTGATAACGCCGCTGATCGGCTGCTTGATTTCATGGGCCAGAGAAGCTGCCAACTCCCCCATGGTGGTCACCCGGTTGATGTGTGCCAGATCACCCTGCGCGCGACGGAACGCATCTTCTGCCCGCTTTTGCTCATTGATATCAGTAGTTGTGCCGACGAATTTGAGGACTTCTCCTTCTGCGTTGCGCAAGACCACAGCCTGCTGGAGATGCCAGCGATAGGTCCCATCTTCAGCACGTAGAGTCCGCGTTTCAAATTCAAAACCGTGTCCAGAAAGGACGCCTTCCCAAAACTTCTTGGCCGCTGCCTCCCGATCCTCAGGATGAACTGCGTTCATCCAGGCCTCGGGATGGGAGCGGATGAAATCAAGGGTCTGGCCGGCGAATTCAAGCCATACCTGATTCACGAAATCAGGTGTCCCATCAGGTTTGAGTGTCCAGGCTGAGACGGGAAGATGTTGCAATATTCCGACTTGGATTTGCAGATCGGAATAGAGCTTTGCATTCTCCAGTGAAATTGCTGCCTGTGAAGACAGCAATTGCAGTACGGTCACCCGGTCCGGTGTAAAGACAAACGGTGTGAGATTATTCTCCAGCCAGAGTGCGCCGATTAGTTTTGTTTGCTTGACGATTGGCAAGCACAGGACCGACTTTGAGCGCTTGTGTCGAACATATTCATCCTTTGAATAGACGTTATCGGCAGATGCATCATCGAGGAGTACCTGCTCCTGTGTTCGGATCACGTAATGCAGCGTGGATTTAGCGAGATCGAGCGGCGCAATCTGCCTTTGGTGAACATCAACCTCGATCCCAATGGCTCCGGTGGTGGCCTCGGCCTCGATTCGTGGCTCGCCATCCGAAATCAGGATCAACAAACTTCGTTCGGCCCCGGCATGTTCCATCGCAATTCGCATCAATTTTTCAATCAGCACCGCAAGAACCATCTCGCTCGAAAGTGCCTGCGAAGATTTCACGACCGTTTCCACGTCAAGCTGTCCGGTCGATGGATCAATCGTGGACGGCGCTGCAGACGCTCCATCCGCCCGCAGGTGCGGGTAACGCCCGACGAGCTGGTTTACTTTTCCGTCGGCGCCCCAATATGCATAAAGAGAACGGGCATCCTTTAAGTACGCGTCTGCAACCTTCTCCAGTCCGCGGGCTCGATAAAAGCCAGCTGCCAGTTCGTTGGCGAGCGCCTCATTATGAACGAAACCGTTTATGTGGGCGGAACGGATGGCATCTTCGTACAATTTTTCGGCGTCAAGCTGCCGGCCCTCGATCCGGGCAATCTCAGCCCCGACCAGTGCGGCGCGGTTTTCGAAGTTTCCCGGGCAATGCTCCGCCCAGACTACCAGCTGTTTGTAGTGTGCATTGAGTGCATCGAAATGCTCCTGACTTTGGTCCGCGGTTGTTGAATTGCAGCACGCCCCGTGAGCAAGAGCGCTGAAGAATTCGTATTCTGCCCACTCAAAAGTGGCAGATGTTGAGAGCAGCGGCCTGGCTTTTAGTGAGGCCTCGATAGCCGAAGCAAAGTCTCCGGCATAGAAGCGAGCTTGCAGCTTTAAAATCCAATAAAAGTAGTGGACGGACAACGGGTAATCGGCCAGGTGGCCTTCATACTCGATTTCGTCAAACGTACCATCATCGAAGAATCCAAACCTAGTTGTCAGTCCCCTGAGAGTTTGGATAAGTCTAAGCTGCGGGGTGATGATGCCGATCGCGAATGCGAACCCCGCCTTTTGCGCAAACTGAAGACCTTTTTCAGCTTCACTTTGCACCGCAGCCAGCGGATCCCCCGCCGCGATAAGCAGGCTGTTCAGGCAAAGGCTGCTGTATCCTGCATATGCGACATCACCAATTCTCCTTGCAATTTCAAAAGCCTGAAGAAGCACATTGACGCAAGTCCTGGGGTGTTTCATCCAAGCCATCATGGTGCTCGCAGCGCTGTGATAGGTCGCTGCCTCGAAGCGCTTCAAGCCGCGCTTTTCCACCAGATCGTAGCCCAGTTGCACGAATTGAAATGCTTCTTTATAGTGGCCGAACTTATGCCCCGCGATGATGCTGACCCAAACATACGTGAGACACGAGCCATCATTGTTACCGTTCTCGATGCTTAGACTAGCTGCTCTGCAAATGATTAGGGCTTGAAGATTTAGATCCGTAAAGAATGCTGCAGGCAATACCTTAGTCAAAACATCCAGAGTCGCGATCGTCGTGGGATCGCTCATCAAGGGGAAGTCGGTAATCTCTTCGATTGCGCGGTTTCCAAGTTGCGACCAGATTCGCTCGTATTCCCTTCGTGCTTGTTCCTCCGTTGGATGGAGCGGCCAGTCGATAGCGAGACTGCGGAGGTATTCCAGTGTAATGAGAACCGCAACCTCGATCTGACCCAGCGTCGTGTAAACATCGATGCCCAGGCACGTGGCCTTCGCGAGTTCGACAGCACCCATCGCACGCGATCGAAGGGTTTCCACACGTTCCATCGAGACGGTTAATTCGCCTGTCAGAAATTCGCATTCGGCACGATTCAATTCCAACTGGAAGGCGAGATCGTGGCGGCGCTCCCAACACTCGCTTGTCAAGAGCGTCTGGCCGGCGATGAAATAATTGAGGGCTGAGGCGTAGGCAGTGGAAGCCTTAGACCGCTTTCCGGCGAGGAGGTTGAGCTCGGCCAACTGGTAGCGCTCGCCTTCTGAGGTGATGAGCTCGACTCCACGGTTCAGCTGATTAACGATCTCGAATATGGACTCCTCACGCTTTTCGGCTGCAGTGTGCGCAAGGAGCAGTCTCCCTATTCGCAGGTGATCTTGGGCGCGCAATTCTGTCGCGATGGTCGAGTACGCCGCTTCATGGAAGCGGTCGTGCGCAAACTGCCAAAAGCCATCTGAGCGGACTACCAGCTCCTCGCGGAGAGCCCCCCATAATTGTGCTTCAGTTTGCTGTTGGCTGGTCTCGAGAACAGCACAAAGAGTGGCGCTGTCGGTGCTGTTTCCGATGCAAGCAAATTGCTGGAGCGCTCTTTGAGTCTTAGCTGGAAGCCGATTCAGCTTGCTGACCATGAGATCTACAACGTTGTCCGTGTAGCCTTTGGCGCGAATGGCTTTGATATCCCATCGCCACCGGCCGTCTCCATGCTCATAGAAGATCAGTCCTCCTTCATCCAGGGCATGGATAAATTGAATCGCGAAAAATGGATTGCCTGCAGTCTTTTCGTATACGAGTTGCGCCAGGGATCGCGCAGATTGCGATTCACAACGAAGAGTATCCCTGAGTAAGTGCGCCAGGTCGCTGGAGCTGAGCGGCGCAAGACAGACCTCCTGGATCGCGGCGCCAGCCTTGCGGATTGCGGAGAGCTTCCGCATCAGCGGATGTGTCGCGTCGACTTCATTGTCTCTGTAAGCGCCAACCACGAGCAGATGCGCGAGATCCTGCTGGACCAGCAGGTCCTCCAGAAAGTCGAGTGTTGCCGGATCGAGCCATTGCAAATCGTCGAGAAACAGTGCCAGTGGATGCTCCGGGCGCGCGAAAACGCTGAGAAACCGCCTAAGTGCAAGGTGCGCGCGAGTTTTCGCTTCTTGAGGAGTTAGGGCGGCGAGAGGTAGCTGCTCTCCAATGATTAACTTCAATTCCGGTACGAGATCGACCAGGAGTGCCCCGTTCGGGCTCAACGCGGAATGAAGGTCATCACGCCATTTGCTCAATTCCGCTTCAGGCTTACTCAATAGGGGGCGAATAAGACTCTGAAATGCCTGGGCTACAGTAGAGTACGGAATGTCGCGCTTGTATTGGTCAAATTTGCCTGACGCATATAAACCACGGGGGGGGACGAGCCATTTGTGAAGTTCGTTGATGACTGCGGATTTGCCAACACCCGGGTGCCCGGAGACAAGAACCAACTCCGGTCTCCCTCCCTGAACGACCCGATCAAACGTCGCAAGAACAGAATCGACTTCACGCTCCCTGCCGTAGAGTTTCTCCGGAATCAGCAATCGGTCCGAAGAATCGTTTGCGCCCATGGAGAATGGATCGATGTGACCATGTGTTTGCAATTCGCTAAGGCATCGCCGAAGATCGGCCTCGAGGCCCGTGGCGGCTTGGTAACGCTCCTCAGCATTCTTAGCGAGGAGGCGCATGATGATGGCGGATAGCATGTCCGGGACTGCCCCGCGTTCCGCCGGAGTCAACGGCTGACGTGCGATATGGCAGTGGACCCATTCCAGAGGATCAGCAGCAGTGAATGGGAGCACGCCGGTCAACATTTGATACAAGGTGACACCCAAGGAATAGAGATCGCTTCGGGAGTCAACCGACCGGTTCATGCGCCCGGTCTGTTCAGGGGACATGTAGGCAAATGTGCCATCAATGAATTCAGGCGGCGCGGGTGCCAGACGTTCGCGTGGGAGTCGGGATGCGATGGCAAAGCCCGTGAGCCAAGCGTGACCGAAGTCGTCCACAAATGCGTTCGCCGGCTTGACGTCCTTATGAACGAGGCCCTGTCGATGAACCTGGCCCAGTGCTTCGGCCAAACCGATGGCTATGCGCAGGAAGTGAGTCAGGTCTATCCGTTGACTTTGGTGCCGTTCGATTACTAGATCTAAGGGTTCACCACCCGGGTCTTTAAGGATTAGGGCCGTCCGCCCCTGATAGTTAGTCAGTGTCAGAGGCTGCGCAGCCCATGCGGTATCGAGTTCGGTCGCCAACGAAAACTCGTGTTCGAGCTTCCGTACACCTTGGGACGACAGCTGTGCAGCAGCCACCGCCACCGCGAGGATCGGTGTCTCCTTACCACGCTCTCTGCCGCGGTAAAGAGTGAAGTCCGCCCTTTCGCAAAGCGGCTCCAGCACGTATGCAGAATCCTCTGCTATTGAGAACCCTCTTGTTGCCATGAGCGAGAGCCTATGTTCTTCGAATAGTGGGGACCCGGATGCGCATCATCGACCGGATGCGTATGTCGCGAAAAGCCGGGATCTGCACCGGCATTCCGGAGAAATACATTATAAGGGACGAACTAGATCGCCTCCCGGAACAAGCCGCTTCTTCAAGGACAGGGCAACAAGGCTGCTGAGACTTCGCAATCATGTGCGATTCGAACCCCAATTTGAGGGTAGAGCCGGCGTAAGACTGGATCCGGAGTGACCGAGTGCAGCTTAGACCACTTGTGCGAGAGTGCTGCTCGCTATGCCGGCCAGTTCGCTGAAGAAGAGTCTTATAGAGCCAGACGGGTTCGAATCAGTTTTCCCGCAGGTGGGTATCGGACTCTGAATAGCGCAACACAATTGGCACGGGCTCGGAGTTTTTCAGTAGTCGAAGTGCGGAGACTCCCGCCAAATTTTGGCAAAATTCTCACTGATTTTTACTATCCATTTTTACTATCCACATGCTCAAAATCACCAAAACTGGTGCAAATTTGCCCACGTCTGCGCACGTCTCACAAGGGCCTCGTGACCGTGCTTATATCGATGATATTTATGGATTTATTTCGATTGAAAGAGGGTTAACTGAGGGAAGGCCGCGGGAATTAAGGGTGAAGCTGACGTTCTGCCACTGAACTACTCCCGCTCGTCACAATCGATGATTCGCAGCCTCGCTTGCCAATTGTTTCCCATTTTACTATCCACACTGCCATCGTGAGCACGCGGGAAGCTTGGCGGCG
>Ga0335074_10007146_pt1 | contig 15483 bp, 13 predicted proteins | sample Lox_Sample_23_FD_206715 | JGI IMG/M metagenome (GOLD analysis project Ga0335074, IMG submission 206715) | Soil microbial communities from Loxahatchee National Wildlife Refuge, Florida, United States - Lox_Sample_2.3 | ecosystem: Environmental > Terrestrial > Soil > Wetlands | place: USA... | reverse complement strand
TCTCCAGGAGTCTTTGGCGGATGAACGAGGAGGCGCAGAGAAACAGGCGGCCCTCGCGCGCCAATCTTCGCCGCAGCAACGGATAGCGAAACCACGCGGGCGAGGCGAACATCGCGTGCGTCTTGAGGGTGGCATCAAAACCATGGAACGTGGTCACGAGCGGTATCCCGAGATGCCTCGCCAGCCCAAGCGCCGAGACGCCTTCGATGCCAAAGTGCGCATGGATCAGAGACGGCCGTTGCGGCGCCAACAGACGCACGTACGGCTGCACATCGCCGCTGAGCATCTGCCAGCCGATGCGGGGGAGCGTGAAGCTGCGGTAAAGGTCCTCGAGCGCGAGGGAGCCTGCTCCGTCGGGAGGCGGGCCGAAACGCTTGCGCCCCAAGAACAGCGGCCGGTAGCGGCGCAGGTGCCGCGCCTGTTCGGTGATGAACGGCTCCGAGGTCCTGAAGAGGTTGTGGCGGAAAATCGCCACTCTGCGCAGGGCGTCTTCGGGTCCGATGGCGCTCTGCCCCCGATCCAAGACTTCGGACGATGGACTGTGCATACATTTCGGCAGCGGGAGTTTAACCTTAGCACGGATTGGCACCTGGCATGATTATCAGACGCTACCTGCTGCTCGAGATCCTCCGGCCGTTTGCGGTCATGTTGACGGTGCTTTGCGTGCTGTTCATGAGCTATGGCGCCGCCGGCTTCTTGTCGGATGCGGTGAACGGGCTCTTGCCGACGAGCATGATCGTCCAGGTGATCGGTCTGCAGACCCTGATTGCGCTCGAGATGCTGATTCCCATATCGCTCTACCTGTCCGTCGTCATGGCCCTCGGCCGGCTGTATGTCGACTCCGAAATGACGGCTCTGTTCGCACTCGGCTGGACCTCGGCCGAAACGATGGAAATCGTTTTCGGTCTGTCGCTGTGCACGGCCGTGATCGTCGCCGGTTTGTCCCTCGTCGCAAGACCGTGGGCGTACACTCGATCGCACGAGCTCGCGAGCGTCGCTGAGAGCTCGCTCAACTCGAACAACATGCAGGCCGGCACGTTCTATGTCACCGGCAAAGGCGAGCGCACGATCTACATCGAGCGGCGCGAGGGCCCGGCGGCGCCGGCCGGCGGCGTTTTCGTCCAGCTGAGGCTGCCCGGCGGCGGCACTCGCATCATCTATGCGGTGTCGATCGAGCAGCTCTCGCCCGCCGAGGGGGGCCCGCGGTTCCATCTGTCAGGGGCTCACGTCTATGACCTCGACGTCGATGGCAGCGCCAGCGAGGTCGTGCTCAACGCGCAGGACCTCAATCTGCACCTTGTCAGTCCGTCCCCCCACCCGCCCGACTACAGCGCGATCGCTGCCAGCACGGCTCGCCTGAGCTCCTCCGATGCCGCGCCCGACATCGCGGAGCTCCAGTGGCGCGAGTCCACCTCGGTTACGACGCTGCTGCTGGGCTTGCTGGGCGTGCCGCTGTCGCGCGCGCATCCTCGGCAACACCGAAACGCCAAGGTCGGTATCGCAATCCTGATTTACGCAGGCTTCTACCTGCTCTACGAGTCGGCGCGAACCTGGGTGCAGATCGGGGTCCTGCCCGCCTTTCCCGGCTTGTGGATTGCGCCGGCCGCGCTCGCCCTGGTGCTGATCTTCGCGCTGCTCGAGCCGCAGCTTGCCCTGCCGTGGCGAGGCCAGGGCGGCTGGCGAGGCAAGGGCGGCTGGCGAGGCTGGGGCAGCGGGGCGTAAGCCGGTGCCGACGGGATGGTCACGTGAACCTCCTTAGAGGCCTGCCTCGAGGCCTCATGACCCGGCTCGAGCGTTATATCGCGATCGCCACGCTGAAAGCGCTGCTGCTGGTGTCGGCCGGCCTCACCATCCTGTTCAGCCTGCTCGAGCTCGTCAATCAGCTTCACGACGTCGGCAAGGGGAGCTATCGGCTGATCGACGCCTGTGTCTACGTGCTGCTGACGGCGCCCGCCCGTCTGCTCGAGCTCATGCCCGCCGCCATGTTATTCGCCTGCCTGTTCGCTCTGGGTGCTCTGGCGACGCGCGCCGAGCTGACGGTGATGCGTGCCAGCGGCATCTCCCCGAACCTCATCGTCGGCGCCGTGTTCAAACTGGCGCTGGCCATCCTGGTCGCGCTGTTCGTTCTGGCGCAGTTCGTGATCCCGCCCGCCCAGCAGCTGGCACAGAGCGAGCGGGACTCCCGGCTCGCTTCGTTCGGCGCCGTGCGCGGCAGCAACAGCTTCTGGGCCGCGGGCGACCATCAGTTCCTCAACGTGCGAGGATTCGCAGATGCCAACATTCCGGTGGACATCTACCTCTATGAATTTTCCGCCGGCGGCGAAGTGCGGGGCGTGATCCAGGCGGCCCGGGCCGAAGTCCGCGCGGATGGCACCTGGCTCCTGGAGCGAGTGTCGAGAAAGCGATTCAGCGGCACGCAGATCGACACCGAACAGCTTGCCACTCTGCTCTGGCATTCCTTCTTGCGACCCGCGCAGGTGTCGCTCCTCACGCTGCCCGCCGACAGCATGCGGCCGCTCGATTTGTACCGCTACGTCCGCGATCTCGAGCGACGGCATCAGCCCGCGGCCCGCTATGCTCAGGAGCTGTGGGCAAAGATCGATCTGCCGCTGGCGATGGCGGCCATGATACTCATCGCCCTTCCCTTCGCATTCGGGTCGCTGCGCACCCGGGGCATGGGACAGCGGATGATGATCGGGACGATGATCGGCATCATCTTCACCCTGGTCCAGCAGATCACGAGCTACCTGGGCTTGCTGCTCAATGTGAGCCCCGTCCTCACGGCCACGACACCCTCGATCGTGCTGATCGCGCTCGGTGTGTACCTTTTCAGGCGAGCGGTGTAGGCCGCTTTCAGGCGAGCGGTAGGCAGCTCTCCGGCGAGCGGTATAGGCGTCGGGCGCGCCGGCTGCTCAACCGGATGACCGGGGGGCTCCCCGGCCGGCAGCGCTGGCACTGCGCCACAGCAGCGCCACGGCCTCCACGAACCCGCGCCGCATGGCGCTGCGGTAAGGGGAGTCCGCCGGCAGCTGCGCCATCAACCGCCGGTGGGCTCTCCCCAGTGAATGGTAAGGGAGCGCGGGAAACATGTGGTGCAGGCAGTGATAGCGCAGGCCCACGGGGAAGAGCAGCTCCGTCAGCCACGGAGGACCGCTGACGGTGTTGGAATCCTCGACCTGCTCGAGGTAGCTCATCGCGCCGCCCGTGTTGCGGTATCCGTGAGCGGCCAGGGTGCGGATCCAGTTCAGGCCCGAGGCCGCCATGCCCAGCACATAGAGCCTGACAAAAATGCTCAAGGCCACTTTTCCGGATATCAGCAGGGCGGCGAACACGAGAAGCTCCAGGAAAATGGCCGCTTCGAGAGCGGCCCAGGTTCCATGCGGCTCGTCGGCGGGAACGCTTCGCCGGTACTTCGGGTTGATGACCAACGAGGACGCATGCGCCAACACCCAGCGGCGCAGCCCTGGATGCATGAACGACAGCGGGGTCAATACCAGAAACCGAAATATCGCCAGCGCCGGCAGCAAGGGGACCTGCAGGAAGTACCCGACGATGCGGCTCACCGGGCCTGCACCCAGGGCAAGATACTCCCCATCCTTCACCGTTCCGAAATAGCGCGGATTGTGATGGTCCGGGTGATTTTGGTACATGAAGGAGGGCATGAGAAAAGGGATGGCGAACAGGATGTTCCAGGCGGCTCGGAAAACCGGCATGCGCTCGCGGGGCATGTGCACGATCTCGTGAATGAACACGCCGCAACGAAACAGCGCGAAGGCAGCGATCGTGAGACCGATGAAGAACTGCAACGAGAAGGCCGGGCTCAAAAGGTACAGCGCGACGGCGGCGTAGGCGAGCGCCATCGAGAGCAGGAAATCGGTCCAGTAGATCCGGGCGCTGTGCGCGAACAGATCCTTCACGACAGCCCGTGCCTGCGAGTGAAAGTCTTCCATCCTCCTATTCTACGATTGTCGCGTGATCGCCGGTTGCGCGCGCCGATCGGTCGCGCTGCGGCCGCTCGCGCAGCAGCAGGCCAAGACACGTGAGCAGCGCCAGCGCTGCGATCACGGCGACTTGCAGCGCCGGACTGCCGATGCCAATGAGGTGGCGGCCTGCCTGCACCACCAGGACCAGCAGGGCGACCGCGACGATGGGCGCACCCGAGGCGCGGATCAGGTCGTAAATCCCAACGCCGAAGTGGCGGTGCAAGTAGTGAGCCTGCCAGAGCAGCAACAGGGGGGGGACCACGAGCCATACGGTCGACATGCCCAGCAGTCCGTTTGCGGCTGGAACGGTGAGGCCCACCAGCAGCATGCCGGCACAGAGCAGCAGCAGGGTCAAACCTGAGAAGCGAACGGACAGATGCGGACGTCCCGATGCGAACATGACAGGGTATGCGAGCTGTGAGACGACCCGCAGCAGCGCCGCAGCGGCCAGCAGTTTCAGCGGCAGGCCGGCCGAGGCATAGCTGCGATGCTGCTCGTCGCGAATCATGGAGGTGATGGGATCGGCCGCGAGCACGATCGCCGCTGCCAACGGTGCTTGCACCGCAAGGAGCCTTCGCAGCGACCAGGTGAGCGATTGCACCAGTTGTTCGCGCACGGCCGCGACCTTGGCGAACACCGGCAGGGCGGTGCGACTGATGAGCGTGCCGGCGGCATTGGCCGGCTGCATCGCAAGGTCAAAGCCCACGCGAAACTCCGCCAGGGCTGCGGCACCGTAGAACCAGCCGACCAGCACGTGGTGAACATTGTTGATCATCTGCTCGCACAGCCCCGACAGGGTCGCGCGCAGTCCGAAGCGCAGCAGCGGCCAGGCGGCCGACAGACTGATCCTGACGCGCGGCCGGAACGGGCTTGCCAGCGTCGCTCCCAGGAGGGTGAACAGCCCGCTGGCTGCAAAGGCGATGACGATCGCCCAGGCGCCGGCTCCCGCCATCGCCAACCCCAGCCGGGTCAGCGCGGCGGCAAAGGTCGAGCCTACGTTGACGAGCGCGATGCGCTCGTACTTGAGCCCCCGCTGCAGCATCGCCAGCGGAATGACGGCAGCGCCCACCAGGGGCTGCTTGACGGCGATCGCGAGAGCGTAAGCCGCAACACCGGCAATCCCGTACAGAGAGCCGACCCACGGGGCAGCGAGCAGCACGCCGCCGGCCACGACGCAGGCCGCCAAGAGGATGAGCCAAAACAGGGAATCGAGCTGCAGGCGCGACAGCGAGGGGGCCTGCACCAGTGCCGTGCTGGTGCCCAGCCCGTCGAGCGCCTCGATGACCGCCCCGAAGGCCACCACCAGCGACGCCGTGCCCACCTGCTCCTTGGTCAGGAAGCGCAGCACCAGCAGGATCGTGGCGAAGTCCGTGAGTTTGGCGACGATCGTCGCGCCGCCCAGCCAGTTGAAGCCGCGACGCAGATGCTGCTGATGACCCTCCATACGCGGTGAAGCCACGGGGTAGCGCAGGCGGGTACACCCCCCTAGAGGCGTCCAGATTTCAACAGGGCCTCGGCCTTCTCCAGGCTCGCGGGGTCATCCACGTCGAGCCATAGACGGCCCTGGATGTCGAATACGCGAGCCTTGCCCTGACGTGCAAGGACATTCATGGCTCCGGAGATGCTCTCATCTCCTGCCGCCTGGCTCGACTCGAGCGCATCGAAGATGACGGGCGTACAGAGGAACACGCCCGTATCGATGGCATTGAAGTCGCGGATGACCTTGCCGATGTTCAGAATCAGGCCATTGGCACACTTGACCCGCGTGACATCGTCCGGGTCATTGATCGAGCCCGCGATGTTGAAATCCACGGCGAGCGTTACGGTATCGGGCTCTACCGGCAAGGCCATCAACTCCCGAAGAATGCCCGGATCGAGCAGGTGGTCGCACATGCTCAGCACAAAAGGGCCGTCCAGGTACGGCCTGGCCTTGGATACGGACACCCCGTTCCCACGCTGCCACTCGTCGTTCTCGACATGCCGGATCGAAATGCCTTCCCGGTCGGCAATGCCGTCGAGCGCCGCCCGCACGGCATCCCCCCGGTAGCCGCTCACCACCAGGAAGTGCTGCACGCCGGCGCTCTTGGCGCGCGTGATGACCCGCTCGAGCAAGCCCACCCCGTTCACCGCAACCAAGGGCTTGCTCTGGCCCCGCTCCCGCAGGCGCCCGCCTGTGCCGGCGGCCACGATGAGGCAGTTCAAGGGGCGACTACCCTCAGCTTGGCGGTGTTGTTGCGTATGAAGGTCTCGACCATATCGTAGGCTTCATCGTCCGTGTGCTGCTTCGGCGGGTGCTTGCAGAAATACGCGCTCGGCCCCTCGAGCGGTCCGCCGACGCCGTTCAACAGAGCGAGCTTGCAACATCGAATCATGTCGATGGCGACGCCGGCGGAGTTGGGCGAATCCTCCACCGACAGCCTCAATTCGACGTCCATGGGAACGTCGCCGAACAACTGGCCTTCCATGCGGATGAAGCAAATCTTGTTGTCCTTCTGCCACGGAACGTAGTCGCTCGGTCCAACGTGAATGTTCTCCTCCTCCAGACGCTTGGCGGCCACAGCCTGTACCGCCTCGGTCTTCGAGGTCTTCTTGGAGACCAGGCGCGCCTGATTCTTCATGTTGAGAAAATCCGTGTTGCCGCCGGTGTTCAATTGGTAGGTGCGAAGCAGCTTGACGCCGCGCTTGGCAAACAGGTCCGTGAGGACGCGATGAACGATGGTGGCGCCGAGCTGGGATTTGATGTCATCGCCGATGATCGGCAAGTTCCGCGCCCGGAAGCGCTCGGCGAATTCCTTGTCGCTGGCGATGAACACGGGCATGTTATTGATCAGTGCCACGCCCGCTTCGAGCGCACACTCCGCGTAGAAGCGCGCGGCCTGCTCCGAGCCGACCGGCACGTAGCTGACGAGAATCTCGGCTGCGGCGCGCTTCAGCTCCCGCACGATCTGCTCCTTGCTGAGCTCCGGCGCAGCCGACCGGACGAATGTACGGTCCTCGGCGCACGCCAACATATGCTCGGAGATGCCGTCGAGAACCCGCCCCATGCGCACGGTGACGCCGCTGTCCGGCAGGTCGGCCTGGAAAACCTTGGTGCAGTTGGGCTTTGCGAAGATGGCCCGATTCACGTCGGTGCCGACCTTGCGGGCATCAATGTCGAAAGCCGCGACCACCTCGATGTCGCACGGCAGATAATCGCCGATCTGGGTGTGCATCAAGCCTGAAACGCCCTGGCGGCAACGCTCCTTCGTGTAGTAGTGGATGCCTTGAATCAGCGAGCTCGCGCAGTTGCCGACGCCGGCGATGGCAATGCGGATGGAGTTTCTGTTGTTCATGCTAAAACCTGTGTTGCGAGTCTGATCGGGTTGTCCAAGTCCCCAGGGGCCCGCGCGCCCCCGGCCGCGGCGAGCTTCTTGCCGTAGATTCGATAGGTCTTGTAGGCACGGGCGCCGAGCAGCTCGAGAATGCGGCGCATCGGAAAATTGTCCTCGAGAATCCAGGACAGCTCGATCGAGCGAAATCCGAAGGTCGCATTGGCGGGCAGCATGGCGCCAATCAACTGCAAGGGGATCGCGCTGCCGAGCAAGGTGCCCGAGAACTTGCGCCGCATGCCAAAGAGGGGCACCCGTGCGGTTCTTATGCGGTGCAGTTTCAGACGCCACAGCAGCTTCGCCCAGCCGAAGGGCCACAGCCGCCCGTCGAGGTCGCGGATGGCTTCGTTGAGATTGGGCAACGTCACCATGAATGCGACGGCCTCGCCGTCCACCTCGGCAAACCAAACGAGCCGGTCATCGAGCAGCAGCCGCATGCGTTTCGCGAGCTCACCGGCCTCCTCGCCGGTGAGCGGTACGAAGCCCCAGTTATTGCTCCAGGCGTCGTTGAAGATATCGACCATTTTGCGGATGTCGTTCGCATAGTCCTTGAAGTTCAGGCGGCGCATCTTGACGCGGGCAGGCAGCGGGCGATCGAGCATCCTGCGCGCCGACTGAGGGAGCGGTGCCTGCATGTCGAGCAGGTACGCGAAGGTGTCCTTCTCCTTTCGATATCCCAGCGCCTCGAGTTGCCCAGCCGCGTAGTCGGGGTCGTGCCCCATGAGCATCATCGGCGGGGTGCTGAAACCGTCGACCAGCAGGCCAATCTCCTCGTTGATCGACAGCGAGAACGGCCCGCGGACGCGGGTGACGTGGCGGCTCCTGAGAAAATCCTCGGCGGTCCCCACGAGCGCGGCGAAGACAGCCGGGTCATTCTCGGCACTGAGGCAGCCGAAATGACCGATGCGCTCCGCGGCGCCCTGCTGGGCCAACGGATCGATCTGCGCGCTGATTCTTCCGACATCGCGCCCATCGCGCCGGGCGATCCAGAAGCGCACCTCGGCGCGGCGCAGAAACTCATTGTCCTTCGGTGAGAAGGCCTCCTCGCGCTCCATCGTCAGCGGCGTGATCCACGCCTGGTCGTGCTTGTGCACTTCCGAGGGAACCCGGATAAAGCGCCGAAGCATGGCCCTATCGCCGACCGGAAGGATCTCGAGGGTCATGCAGGCACCCGCTCGGCCGCCTGAGCGGGCGTCTTCTTCGCTTCCTGGTCGAGAATGCCCAGTTCGCGTCCGACCGCCAGCATGACGGACAGGGCAGTGTCGATCTGAGCTTGCGTATGCGCCGCGCTGACGCTGCAGCGAATGAGCGACAAGCTGCCCGGCGTCGCAGGCGGCAGCGCCAGGTTGGCGTAGACACCCTGGTCGATGAGGCGGTTCCAGAATCGCACCGCGGTTTCCTTGTCCGGCATCTTCAGCGCCACGATCGCATTGGGTTCAGGTCCGACCGCAAATCCCTCCTGCGCCAGCGCGCGATAGAGTTTGCCGCCGTTGTGCCGCACGCGCTCTCCCAGAGAGGCGTCGGTCGAAATGCGCGCGAGCGCGGCGGTCACGGAAGCGACCACGGCGGGCGGCAGGGAGGCGGTGAACATGTAGGGACGGCAAGCGACGCGCAACAGGTCAAAATCGGGCAGATCGGATACCGCGAAGCCGCCGATCGCTCCGAGGCTCTTGCTGAAAGTGCCCACCACGAAATCGACCTCGCTCTCGACGCCCAAGTCCTCACAGACGCCGCGCCCATGCTCACCGCGAGTCCCGAGCGAATGAGCTTCGTCGACAATGAGCGTGGCGCCCATTTCGCGCTTCACACCGGCGATCTCCCGGAGCTTAGCGCTATCACCCAGCATGCTGAAGATGCCCTCGGTGACGATGATGCAGCTGCCGGGGCCACCTTGCAGCCGGCGCAGCCGCCTCGCCAGGTCCTCTGCATCGTTGTGACGGAAGCGGATCACCTGCGCGGCGCTGAGCTTGCACGCGTCGTATATCGAAGCGTGGCTGTCGGCGTCGATCAGCAGATGGTCGTCGCGTCCCGCGAGGGCCGATATCAGGCCCAGATTCGCCTGATAGCCGGTCGTGAAAATCATGGCGGCACGCTTGCCGTAGAACTCGGCAATCCTCTGCTCAAGGAGCACGTGGTCGCCATAGGTCCCGTTTGCAATGCGCGATCCCGTGGTGCCGGTGCCTGCTGCGAGCACCGAGCTCACGCTCGCCGCGATGCAACTCTCGTCAAAGGTCAGGCCCAGATAGTTGTTGGTCCCGAAGAGCAGGCACGGCCGACCCTCGAGCACGGCCTCCGTGGCCGATAGGATCCGTTCGAAGCGCACATCGAAGGGATTGCGGCCGCCCGCCGCGAGCGCCTGCAGTGCGGCGCGCATGTCATCCAATTTGGAAAGCAGCGCCATCAGCGGGGAGCTCCCTTGAGGGTCTGAATGGCAGCGCTCAGCTCGCCGATCGTCTGAACCTCAGCCACTCGCTCGAGCGGGATCGAAAGATCAAAGCGGTCCTCGACGTCCTGGATGAAATCGAGGACCGCCACGGAATCGAGCCCCAGATCGCCGACAATGCGCGTTTCGGCCGTTACCCGGGTGTCGGCGGGCACACGGTGAGCGAGCAGCTCGATGACGCTCGCCTCGATACTGTCGGCATGATCGGTCAATGGCTCACCCTCATGCGATGCTCAGCGCACCGTGAGCCAGTGCCGATCGCGGTACCAGTTCACCGTGTCCCGAAAACCCCGCGCCAGGCCGATCTCGGGACGCCAGAGACTGCGAGGCGGCTGGGACTTGGGGCTCGAGCCCCAGTCGGCATGAAGAATCTCACGGGCCTTTTCGGGCGAGAACAGGGGCGTGCGCCGCCGCAGCTTGCCCGCCACCAGGCTCAACGCCGCGGCCGCCTTCACGGCCGCTCCCGGCAAGGGAATCACGAGCGCGCGCCTCTGCAGGGCAGTCTCGGCGGCTGCCACGATCTCGTCCCAGGAATAGCCCTCGATGCGCTCATCCGTCAGCTCGAACAGCCCCGGGTGCGAGCCCTGCTCGCACAGCACGGCGATGGCAGCCGCGGCGTCCGCCGCGTGAATGACCGCGATCCGGCCGTGCGCGCTTCGCGGGCGCAGGAAAATGCGCCGAGCAATGGCCCGGAAGATCGCGAGCGTCTCGCGATCCCACGGCCCGTAGATGGCGGATGGCCTGAGGATGATCAATTTCGCCCGGGCGCTCAACGTCGCCGTCAGAAGCTCCTCTGCGGCACGTTTGGTTCTCGCATAGCTCGACAGTGCCGGCTCGCGTGCCGCCATCGAGGACACGAGCAGAACCCGCGGGCTCGCTCCACTTTGCTCGATCGCCTGCGCGAGGTTCGCAGTTCCCGCAACGTTCACGGCCTCAAAGGCCGCAGCACTGCGCGCCTTGATGAGACCAGCGGCATGAATGATCACATCGGCGCCGTCCACCAGAGCGCGCAAGGCCTCGCCATTCGACAGATCACCCGGCACGGCATCGAGCTGCAACCCGGCGAATTGCGGATGATCGATCGGCTGCCGTGCGAGCACCCTGACTCGCCAGCCGCGCCCGGCGAGCGCCGTGACGATGTAGCGGCCGAGAAAGCCGGTAGCGCCCGTGATTGCAGCCAACCTGGTCATGATGATCGCGGCGCGTGGATGTCCGCGATCGGCTTCGACTCGGCGGCCGCGCCAGCCCCTCCCTGTTCGGGCTCCCCGAGCAATGAATCGAGGTACATGTCGCGGGCCTTCGTCCGGCTCAACTTGCCCGAGGACGTTCGCGGCAGGGCGTTGTGCGAGACCAGCACCACCGAGCAATTCAGGCCCGCGGCCGACAGGATCACCGAAGCCACCGATTTGCGCTGCGCCTCGCGCAGCACCGGATCCGAGGTTCGAGATTGCACGAGAATGACGACGCGCTCGGCGTCCCCTCCGTCGACCGAGAAGGCGACGACGTCGCCGCGGCGCACACCCTCGATATGGTCCTCGAGCGCCATCTCGAGGTCCTCAGGCCACACGTTGCGGCCGTTGACGATGATCAGATCCTTGCTGCGTCCGGCGACGACGATGGAGTCGCCGACGAGATAACCCATGTCACCGGTGTCGAGCCAGCCCTCGCCCGAGAGCACGCGCGCGGTTTCCTCGCTGCGGCGAAAGTATTCAGTCATGACGCTCGGACCGCGAAACAGGATGTGGCCCACCTGACGCTGCGCGAGAACCGAGCCCTCGGCATCGCGCACCTGCAACTCGTGGTCGGGGAGCGGCTTACCACAGATCACCAGATCGCGTACGTTCTCGCCGTCGGTGGGCACGGCGCGGCCCTCCCGCCGCAAGCGACCCAGGTCGACGCGATCGACCTCTATGCCGCGATCGAGCGGCGCAAAGCTCATGCCGAGGGTGGCTTCCGCCATTCCATAGCTCGCCACGAAAGCCTCCTTGCGGAAGCCGCAGCGGCCGAAGGTATCGGCAAATCGCGCGAGAATGCCCGGGCGAATCTGGTCCCCGCCGATGCCGGCGACACGCCAGCGCGACAGATCGAGATGCGAGAGATCGGCATTCATCGCCCGTCGAGCGGACAGGTCGTAGCCGAAAGAGGGACTGAAGGAAATGGTGCCGCCGTTGCGGGAGATGAGCGTCGGCCAGATGAGCGGGCGCCGCGCGAACTCATCGGGTGCGAGGTAATCCGTCGAGATCTGGCTGGTGAGCGGCATGAGGAAGAATCCCACCAGTCCCATGTCGTGATAGAACGGGAGCCAGGATGTACAGCGATCCGTTTCCGTCACTCGCAGTGCGTCGCGCGAGATGCCGCGCGCATTGGCGAGCAGCGCCCGATGCGTGACCGCCACCCCGGTGGGTGCCCGCGTACTGCCGGAGGAGAATTGCAGGTAGCACACATCTTCCGGTTCAGCCGCCGCAAGGTCCGCATCGGCTTCCGGCATCCGGGTCAGATCCTCGACTGTCGCCACCAGCTCGACCTGCACACGTGCTGCCGCCTGGCGGGCAGACTCCAAGAAGACTCCAGGCGCGATCACGGCGAGGGGCCGTGCCGCCTCCATCATGGGATGAATGTGGTCGATGTAGTTGCCCCGTCCTGCGAATGCCGCGGGCGTCGGCAGCGGGACCGGAATCAGGCCCGCATACTGGCTGGCCCAAAAAGTGCGTACGAAGTCGGCGGTCGATTCGGCGATGATCGCCACCCGCTCGCCCCGCCGCAGGCCCGCTCGGATCATACGCCGCGCCAGCGACTGCGCCCGCTCCTTCAGGTCCCGGTACGGCAACACCGCCAGCAGCTCGCCACGGCCGGAATAGAAATTGAAGCCGGCCCGGCCGGTGGCGGCGTAATCCAGCGCCTCGGTCAATGTCGAAAATTCGGCTCGACGAATCCGGCGCCCTGCCACATCCGTCGGCTGCAACTCTGACGTCACCCCAATTGCCCTCCTCAGACTGACCCCGATCGCGGATTTGGCCACTCCCTTGGGGCCTTCCGAATCCTTCATTTTAGCTTGGCTATTGCTGCGCCTTCTTGTACATTTTACGCTCACATCCGTATTGCCTGGCATCAATCACACTGCATTTCTCGTCCGGCTGTCAACAGCCCAGTCAAGGACTCTCGAGATCGAACTGACTCGGCTGCGACGCCGATCTTGCCGTGAAGATCCTATTCACTTTCGAAAATCCACTGCCGAATCCCCAGGCGGATGCCGAGGTATTCGTAGCGACATCCAAGCACCTGGCCGCGCTCGCCTCCAAGGCCTGGCTGCACGTCCCGGCGCCGGACGCCGCCAACTGCGCGGCTACTTGCGCCGCGACGGGCATGCCCGTCGTTCGGGCGCTCGCGCCGCTTCGCCCCGCGGTGCTGCGACACTTCTGCTGTGGTGCAAGTCTCCCGTTTCGGCGTGTCTTTCGCGAAGCGGATCTCGTGTACACGCGCAATCTGTGGGTCGCCTGGGTCGCGCTGCTGTTCGGGCAGCGGGTCATCTTCGATCACTATCGGCCCTGGCCCGACCAGGTACCACCCCTGCGCCGCTGGATTCACTCCATCTTCTGCAATGCGCGCCTGCTCGCCAACATCAGCCACTCCCGATATACGCGCGCGAAGTATCTGGAGCTGGGAATTGCTGCCGAGAAGCTGCACTCCGTTCACAACGGCTTCGATCCGCAGCGCCTGGGCGACCCCCTGACCGTCGAGACCGCGAAGCGGCAAATCGGCGTCGAAGACGGCACGAAGACGGTTGTCTATACAGGGCGCATCAACCACAAGAAGGGACTCGAGCTCGTGCTGCAGGCGGCGCAGCAGCTCACGGACCATCTGTTCATTCTCGTTGGCGCGGGCGACCCCGGCACGATCGAGACTCTCGCGAGCGGCGCGAAGAACGTGCGGATCGTCTCCTGGCAGGAGTCCGACGCGCTGGCCCGATACCTCTTCGCCGCGGATCTGCTGCTGATTCCGCCTTCGGTGAAGCCGCTCGCCGAGTTCGGCTCCACCGTCGTGCCGCTGAAGCTCTACCTCTACATGGGCTCGGGCCGACCCATTCTCGCCGGTGATACGGCCGACATCCGCGAGATCCTGGAGGACGGCAGAAACGCGCTGCTGTGTCAACCAGACTCCGTCGATGCCCTCGTTGCGGGGATCTGCGCGCTGACCAGCGACCCCTCGCTCGCGCAACGTCTCGGCGAGCGATCGCTCGCCGACAGCCGCAATTACTGGTGGAGCGAGCGTGCGCGCAAGATCGCCGCGATCGTGCTCGATCGATTGGCGGCCACACCGGTCAAGTGCAGCGCCTGGAATCGCGCGCAGAATCGCGATTGGCTGCTGCAATCGCGGCGCTGGGCGGTGCATCTGGTCCGCAAGCGATCCTGGGTGCTTCCTCCACGATCAACCTAGTCGCACGAGCCGCCGAGGAGCCCGGCGCGCAGAGCCGCGCTCGGGGGCGCGGCACCCAGCCATATCGACATGAAAACCCGTGCAAAGTCATCGCCCGGAACCGTTCCCTTGAGAACGCCGCCGACCACCACCTTGATGCCTTCGCCCGGTCGGCGAACGAATGTCAGGCGCTGACCGCTCTTCATGTCGGACAGCCAGGCATTCAGCGTCGCGACGCGCCGCATGAGCGAGGCGGGGCGATCCGGAACGACGTGCACGAAATCTTTCGTCCACTGATCGCGCACATCCCTGACACTCACGCTGCGCAGGAATTGCAGGATCAACTCCTGGGGGCGGTCCGAGTCGATCAGCGTATGGGGATCTCGCGAGGCTGCGGCCACGTAGAGCGCGCCGACGTACACATCAACCCTCAAGAATGTGGCCTTGTGCAAGCCGACGCCGTTGAGCGTCAGATCGGTGCCTTCAACGAGCGCGTGATCGGGGAAATCGATGCCTTTGCAATCCCTGGCCGGGGCTGCTGCCGTACAAAGCGTCAACACGAACCCGGCGATGGCTGATGCCGTCCTCATGACACCCTCTTGAGCGGCCGCAATTCTCGCATACCGGTGCCCGAGCGGCCGCGGATCAGGTCACAGGCCTCTTGAAAAATGCAATTCTTGCGCTAAGGATCTGCTCAGCCGCTGCTGCGGGCTCGCCGGAACCGAGCTTGGCAGCATCGATTTCACGGGCTGCTGGTTTCTCGAGGAGCCTTCCCCCGTGTTCCGACCCGCCCTCACCCTTGCCGTTGACGATGCCGAGCGGCGCTGGATTGCCGAGATCGGCAATCAGGACTTACCCGGTCCGATCTGGTGCGTGTTTCCCCATCCCGAAGTGGCGGTGTATGTCAGTGACGATCTGGCTGGATTCTTACGGGTGCTGCGCGAGCGGACCTGTGGCGGTGAGGTAGGGGCCTGGCTACGGGACTTGGCCGCCCAAGCGCGGACCGTCTGGTCGCGGCGCCATGTACTTGCGATACGCCCGCATCAAGCCCATCGTCTGGATCGAGCGATCCGGGGTTGGCTCACGACCCTGCCCTGCGACGCCTACGTCTATGATTTGCGCGCCCACACCGAGGCACGCGGATGGCCGTACGGCGTGGTTGGCCCCTCGGGCCGGCACTATCGCTGCGGGCGGGAGCTCATCTTTGCGGTCGCGGGGTTGCCGGCGCAGGGTTGGCGGGCACCGCATCCACGAGCACGTGTCGCGAGCATCCCCT
>Ga0335074_10007145_pt1 | contig 15485 bp, 12 predicted proteins | sample Lox_Sample_23_FD_206715 | JGI IMG/M metagenome (GOLD analysis project Ga0335074, IMG submission 206715) | Soil microbial communities from Loxahatchee National Wildlife Refuge, Florida, United States - Lox_Sample_2.3 | ecosystem: Environmental > Terrestrial > Soil > Wetlands | place: USA... | reverse complement strand
CGAGGGGCATTTCCTCGAGCAGGAGAGCGAAAGGCCTTGGGCACTGAAGACCCGTCAGTTGCTGCGTGATCGGCTCCTCGCATGCATACGTGAGACCGCCCGGGGATATGAAAGCCGCCGCAGGTGGCCGGAAGCGGCTCTTGTTTATCGCAGTGGGCTCGAGCTCGACCCGCTCGCGGAGGATCTATACCGCGGGCTGATGATCTGCCACCGGGAGCTCGGTGACTACAGCGATGCCTTGCAGGCTTACCGCCGCTGCCGGGAGTTGCTTGCGCGCATCCTTGGCGTGCCCCCGAATGCCAAGACGGAGGCGATCCACCAGAGCGTGAGGCAATGTGCCCAATCCGGGAGCGGCGAGAGCGGGTCGAGCCGAGCTCCGGAGTGCGCTCGTGCATGAACGAGGTGTCGGCCATCCCTTTCTCGGAGGCGCCGTGATGAACGCAGTAGTCAGCCAATTCGGGCCCTTCCGCCTGGATGGACGACAAAGGGTACTCGCAAAGAACGGAAGTCCCGTGGCGCTGGGCAGCCGAGCCTTGGACCTGCTGATCGCCCTGATCGAGAGTGCTCCGCGAATCGTCGGCAAGCGGGAATTGCTGGCACGCGTCTGGCCGAGCATGGTCGTGGAGGAAGGAAATCTGCGCTTTCAGGTTGGAGTCCTCCGAAGAGCGCTCGGCGATGACGGGCAAGGCGGCTGCCGCTACATCGTCAACGTTGCGGGCCGCGGCTACTGCTTCGTCGCGCCGGTCGCGCGTGTCGGCGAGCAGGCTGCCGCGAATGAATCCGGATGCGCACCTTCACCGCCACCGCCCCTCAACCTCGTCGATATTCTCGGACGCGAGCAAACGCTTACCCGTATCGAGTCGATGCTTCGGCGCCAGCGCTTCGTATCGATCGTGGGGGCCGGGGGGGTAGGCAAGACCGCCGTCGCCGTAGGGGTTGCCCGCGCACTGCTTACGCAGTCCGTGGACGATGCCCGCCTCATCGATCTCAGCAGGACCACGAGCCCTTCGCTGTTAGCCGAGACCATTGCAGCGATCGTTCAGCCGCCGCCGGGTGATTCGAGCGCGATGCACCTGCCCTCGGCGCGGACATACGATCGGCGGATGCTCCTGATTTTGGACAATTGCGAACATGTGATCGAGGCGGTCGCGGCAGCCATCCAGAACGTCCTGCGCAAGTACCCGGGGATGTATGTTTTGACGACCAGCCGCGAGCCGCTGAAGGCGCAGGGCGAGCAGGTCTATCGTCTCGGCCCGTTGGGCTGCCCGCCGGAGCCGAATGAGCTGACCGCTGCAACGGCGTTGGAATTCCCTGCTGTCCAGCTCTTCGTGCGAAGCGTCGCGGCGAGCGGCCACTGTGCGGAACTCTCGGATGCGGATGCTTGCACCGTCGGCGAGATCTGTCGCCGACTCGATGGCATCCCGTTGGCGCTCGAGCTCGCCGCAGGCCGCGTCGCGGCGTATGGGATGAAGGGAGTTCTGGCGCAGCTTGACGGACCACATTGGCTCGATTGGGGAGGCAGGCGACCCGCGCCGGCGCGCCAGCTGACGTTCGGTGCCAGTCTCGAGTGGAGCTACGAGCTGCTGTCGGAATCGGAGCGCACGGCGCTTCATCGGCTCGCCCGCATGGGCGGGACACTCCCGATGGAGTCGTCTCGGCGGCTTTCCGGCGAGGCCGGCGAACCCGCACTGCGGCTGGAAACACTTGCCAGCCTCATCGACAAGTCGCTCGTCGCAGCGCAAGCCTCGGGTAGTACCAGGTACTACGGACTGCTCGATACGACACGGGCCTTTCTCAATCGGAGCCCCGAGGCTTACCGCTTGGGCCCGATGACTGCGCCCACCGAGAGCGCTCATGCGGCTCATCGGGCCAGCGAGCCCCGGCCTCGATTCGCGAACCGGCCGATGCCAGCCGCCCCCACCCAGCTCCACGCGAGAGTTTGACCGCGAGGATCAACAGATGCCGAGGGCCCCAGCGCAAGGCCGCACCCCGGCGTTTTCCTTTCCGGGGGAATCACTAAGGCGTCCTGTCGGGCTCACCAGCCGCGAGCCCGAGTTGAGCCTGCCATGAACGCTGCAGGCGCATCGGGCTCGGGGCAGGCACAGGCAGTGGAAGTGTTACTGCGCGAGACCGTGCCGCCGAGCTCCGGGGCCGCATGGGCTCCCGCGCTGCATTATGGCCTGCGAGTAGCCGCAGCGGTCTGTCTTGCGCTCCTCATAGCTTTCTGGCTGCAGTTGGACGATGCGTATTGGGCGGCCACGTCCGCGGCAATCGTCGCCCAGCCCGCTCTCGGTGCGTCGTTGCGCAAGGGACGATTTCGGATAATCGGTACGATCGCCGGCGGGTTCGCCATCGTTCTGCTGACCGCGGCATTCCCGCAGAGTCATTCGGCTCTGCTCGCGAGCATTGCGCTGTGGGCGGCACTGTGCGCATTTCTGGCAACCGTCCTGCCCAACTTCGCTGGCTATGGGGCAGCGCTCGCCGGGTACACCGCGGCGATCGTCTTCGGCGACCTCATCGCGAGTCCCCAGAACGTCTTCATGATCACGGTATGGCGCGTGACAGAGATCGGCATTGGGATTTTGTCCGCGGGACTCGTGCACACGTTGACAGATTTCGGCGATGCACGTCACCGTCTGGCCCGAGCGCTCTCAGACATCGGCACGGGCATTGCCTCGGGGCTGGTCGAGACATTGCGCGCGGGAGAAGAGACGCTTCGGTTGACTACAACCCGTCGTGAGTTGATCGGGCGCGCCATCGGGCTCGATGCGACCATCGACGAGGCGATCGGCGAGCCTTCCCATTTGCGACTCTACGGCGGCCGTTTGCAGGCGTTGATGGAAGCGGTGTTGGTTGCGCTGTCCGCGTGGCGCGGCGTCGGCAACCATCTCGGGACACTTTCATCCTCAGCCAGGGCCGAGTTGATTCCGGTAATCCTTCCGTCCGTCGCGGCAGTTGCCGGGCGCGAATGGCTGAGCCATCCGGAAGAGATCGCCGCGCTTTGTCGGCGCGAGCGGTACCGGGTGCAGCAGATGAGCGCGCCTGGCGTATCGGCTCGGCTTCTGCTTGACGCTGTGGGACGGGTGCTCGTGGCGCTGGAAGGCGTCGGAGAGGGGCTGAGAGTGATCAAGGCGCCGAGCGGCGAGCGGCCCCAAAGGAGCCGGAGCCGGCCTCGTGTCGCGGACCCTTGTCCCGCGATGCTCAACGCACTGCGCGTCGCCCTCGCCATGGGCTGCGCGGAGCTGTTCTGGATCGCCACCGGGTGGCCGAGCGGCCCCACCATGATCATCTTCACCGCCGTTGCGATCATCCTAAAGTCCCGCGAAGCGGACGCGGCTTATCTACAGGCCGTTGAATTCGCAGTGGGTTGTATGATCGCGGCGGCTGTCGCGGTGATACTGGATCTTGCGGTGCTGCCCTCGCTGCATGGCGCCGCCGCCTCCCTTTCAGTGGCATTGAGCTTGGTACTCGTCCCGCTCGCGGCGCTGTCGATGAGTTCCTGGCACAAGGCCATGTTCGCCGCCGCCTTCACCAATGTGATGCCCATCCTGGCGCTCGAGAACGAGCCGATCTACGACGCGGCGCGTGTCTTCAACAGTGCGATCGCCGTGGGCGCGGGCTGTGCGCTCGCAGCGGCTTTCTTTCGCCTGCTACCCCCGATACCCCCGAGGCTTCGCACCGAGCGGCTACTCAAGCTCACGCTACGGGATCTACGCGCACTCGCCGGCGGAAGCAGATGGATTTCGCGGGATGCGTGGTTGGGGCTCGTGTCTCGCCGGCTCGCAGCCATGCCGAAGGAGGCGACGCTGGAGCAGGAGGCCGAGCTGCTCGCGACATTGTCCGTTGGAGAGGCCGCAATCGCGTTGCTCTCGGCGCGGCCCGGCGGCGTTACCGGTAGTGGGCTCGATGTAGCCCTCGCGTTCCTCGCGCAAGGGCAGGTGGCCGAAGCATGTGAGGCGTTCGTTCACTTCGCCGCGAAGCAGAGCAAGCCGCGGCTGACCGATCATCATCACGGGATGGAGGCCGCCGTCCAGGCGACGTTGATCGCCGACGCTTTGGGGCGGCATGCGCAATTCTTTTCGACGGCGTCGTGACGATGCTGGAGATCAATCTGCAAGGCGTTTATGTTCCGGCTCCGCTCGTTTGGGCGGGCGCGGCATTCGTGCTCTGCGGCCTCTTCGATCGGCTGCTCTCCCGAACGCGCCTCTACCGCCTGGTGTGGCATCGCGGTCTCTTCGACGCCGCCGTGTTCGTGATCCTCTGGGGAGCGATCTCGGCTGTTGCCTACCATCTGGCGTTTTCAGCGCCATTTGCGAGATAGCCGATGACCGCCCGAGTCCGAGGCATACTGCGGATATCCGTCACGCTCGCCGTAACGGTCGCCGCGGCTGTGGTGCTCCGCTGGATGTGGCTCCATTACGAGCGCGCGCCCTGGACCCGGGATGGGCGCGTGAGAGCGGACATTGTCAGCGTTGCGCCCGATGAGGCCGGGTGGGTCACGAGCGTGGCGGTCGCCGACAATCAGGCGGTACACAAGGGTGACCCGCTTTTCCGGCTCGATGCCGCCCGCTACGAGATCGCACTGCGTCAGGCCCGGGCAGCAGTCGCTCGCGAGCGTGCCGTCCTCGCCGAAGCCCAGCGCGAGGCGAGCCGTAACACGGGTCTCGGCGCTCTGGTCGCGTTCGAAGCGCGTGAGCAAAGCGAGGCGCGCGTGCGCGAGGCAACAGCGGACCTGGCGGGCGGCCTCGCGGATGTAGCGGCTGCGCGGCTCGATCTGCGGCGCACGGTCATCGTCGCTTCGGTCAACGGAGTCGTCACGAACCTGGAGCTTCGGCCCGGCGATTACCTGAGGGCGGGTCAGGAAGCGCTGGCGCTGACTGACAGCGACAGCTTTCACGTAGATGGCTACTTCGAGGAGACCATGCTGCCGAACATCCGTGTCGGTGACCGCGTCTCCGTGCGTCTCATGGGAGAGGCCCATCTCGTATATGGGAACGTGACGAGCATCGCTGCGGCCATCGATGATCGCGAGCGCACACCCACTGCGGATCTCGTCGCCAACGTCAACCCGACATTCAGCTGGGTGCGACTGGCACAACGAGTGCCGGTGCGGATCAGACTGGATCCTGCTGTGGGTGACGTGCGTCTGATCGCCGGGCGCACCGCCACCGTGGTCGACCTGTCATTCGCGAGGCCTCGATCGAACCGCGAGCGAGGTCAATGAAGCCCGATCGTGCGATCATCATTTGGATCGTCGCGGTGGCGTGTGTGATCGGCGCAGCGGCATGCCAGACGGTCGGCCCGAACTACCGCGGCGCACCGCGTTCGGCGGCGGTGGATAGTGCCGCGGCCCAGTCGCCTTTCGTGAGCGCATCGGGCTCGGCATTCTCGCGAGGGCGCGTTCCCGGAGCATGGTGGCGGCTGTATGACGCGCCGCGGCTCGATGAGCTGGTGAGGGAGGCGCTCGCTACCAATACCGACCTGCGAGCGGCGCGGGCAAACCTGGAGCGAAGTGCGGCCCTGCTCCAGCAGGCGAGAGCTCGTCGCCAGCCGTCAGTCGCAGTGAATTTCGATCCGAGTTACCAGCAGCTCTCACCGGAGAGCTATCTCCATTCCGGCTCAGTTGCCCCAACGGGCCTCTACGATGCGGGAATATCAGTGGGCTACGAGGTCGATCTCTTCGGACGCTTGCGCCGTGCGGTCGAGGCGGCAGCGGCGGACGCTGAGGCCAGCGAAGCAGCCTACGACCTCACCAAAATAGTCGTTGCGGCAGAGACTGCGCGCGCGTACGCGGACGTCTGCGGCGCGGGGGAGCAATTGGCGGCGGCGCGTCACTCACTGCAGCTGCAGGTGCGGGCCACTACCGTCATGCGACGTCTGGTCGACGCCGGACGGGCTCCGGTGACTGATCTCACGCGCTCTGCCGCGCTGGTCGAGCAGATTCAGGCGAACATCCCCACGCTCGAGGCTGAACGAAGCAACGCGCTCTTTCGCTTGGCCGCCCTGACGGGGCGCGCGCCGGTGCAATACCCGCGGTCCGTCGGAACCTGTTCACGGGCGCCGCGTTTGCCGCAGCCCATCCCGGTCGGCGATGGAGCGGCGCTGCTGCGGCGGCGCCCCGATGTGCGCGAGGCGGAGCGGCAACTTGCCGCCGCGACCGCGCGGATTGGGGTTGCGACCGCCGATCTCTACCCGACCATCACCCTGGGATTCCAGGGCGGTTCGACCGGCGCAATCACCGACTTCCTGACCAGCCCCACGAATCGCTACCGCATCGGGGTGGGCATTCACTGGCAGGCAAATCATTCCCTCGCCCGCGCCGAGATTGCTGCGGCGAGTGCCGGCGCTAGGCTCGCCTTGGCCCACTTCGATGGTGTGGTGCTCATTGCGCTGCGCGATACGGAGACCGCCATCACCTCGTATTCTCGTGACCGGCAACGCGACGAGGACCTCGCCGCCGCCGAAGCTCGAGACGGCGAGGCGGAACAGGACGCTCAGCGGCTTTACGCGAGCGGCAAGACCGACTTTCTGTCGCTCTTGGATGCCGAGCGCACGCAGGCGGCGGCAGAGGCGGCGTTGGCGACCTCGCACGCACAACTCGCGTCGGATCAGATCAACCTGTTTCTCGAGCTGGGAGGTGGATGGCAATAAGGCGCTCGACGGTGTGCGAGGTCTTGGTCCAAGGCGTTAGGTCGTGCGGTCTCGATTGGCCATGCGAGGGGCTATGGCCGCTCGGTTTACCACTAGTCAGCTTGCGGGGTATCGGTGAGTCAATGGTGAAGCGCGTCGGGTATACATCGTCGTGTGATCCAGATTCAAGCCTTCGAGGCCGAGACCGTCACTGCTGTGCGAGTACGCAGCAAGAGCTCACACGCAGCTGAGGAGCAAATCCGATGATGAGAGCCGACTCGCTCGTATCGATCCGAAGCCGCGTGTTGTGTTCGAGCACACTGGTGCTCGCAGGCGCAGTGCTGTCCGGTTGCGCGGGTGGCGTGCTCGATCCGGCAGGGCCGGTCGGCGCCGGCGATCGGATCATTCTCCTCGATGCGCTCGCTATCATGCTCGCCATCGTCGTCCCGACGATCGTGTGCACTTTGCTCTTCGCCTGGCGGTACCGGGCAACCAACCGGCGCGCCGCTTACTCGCCGCAATGGGCGTATTCCGGCCGACTCGAGCTCCTCGTCTGGGCCATTCCCGCGTTCGTCGTGCTTTTTCTCGGCGGCATCGCTTGGGTGGGCTCTCACGATCTCGATCCGGCGAAGCCCCTGGCCTCGCGCCAAGTGCCGCTCGAGGTCGACGTCGTTTCGCTCGACTGGAAATGGCTCTTCATCTACCCGGCGCAGCACATCGCCAGCATCAACCGCCTGGTGGTACCGGCAGGGACGCCTGTGCATTTCCGCCTGACTTCGGCGACCGTGATGAACGTGTTCTTCGTGCCGCGGCTCGGGAGCGAAATTTACACGATGAACGGGATGATTACCGAGCTCTACCTCGAGGCTGATCGTCCCGGCAGCTACCTAGGGCTCGGTGCGCACTTCAGCGGGGATGGCTTCTCGGACATGTCGTTCGACACCCAGGCGGTGTCTTCGGGCGAATTCTCCCAATGGGTCGCGGCGGCTCGGACGCAGGGACCGGTGCTCGATGAGGCCGCCTACCGCACGTTGCTGCGCCAATCCTCGCACGTCCCGCCCTGCACTTACCGGGCGGTTGTCCCGGGGCTCTTCGAGGCCATTGCTTCGCAGCGCTTGCCGCCAGGGCAGGGGCCCGGAGTGACGCGCCTCGAGAGACATACCACCGCGACGAAGGAGGGATGACATGCTCGGCAAGCTGACCTGGCAGGCGATTCCGTTCGACCAGCCGATTCCACTCTTCGCGGGGGCCGTCGTCGTGCTGGGCATCGTGGCTGTCCTGGCGTGGGTGGTGCTGAAGGGCTATCTCCCGTACCTGTGGCGCGAATGGATCACGAGCGTCGATCACAAGCGCATCGGCGTCATGTACTGCCTGCTCGCCATGGTGATGTTGTTACGAGGCTTCATGGACGCGTTGATGATGCGCTCGCAGCAGGCGCTCGCATTCCACGCCGCGGGGTACCTGCCTCCAGACCACTACGATCAGATCTTCTCCGCGCATGGCACGATCATGATCTTCTTCGTCGCGATGCCGTTCATGATCGGTCTCATGAACTACGTCGTGCCTCTGCAGCTCGGGGTGCGCGATGTGGCGTTCCCCACTCTGAATTCGGTGGCGTTCTGGCTTACTGCCGCGGGTGCGCTTCTCGTCAACATCTCCCTCGTCGTCGGGGAGTTCGCGCGCACGGGCTGGCTGCCCTTCCCGCCTCTCTCGGAGCTTCGATACTCGCCCGGGGTGGGCGTGGACTACTACCTCTGGTCCATTCAGATATCGGGCATCGGCACGCTGATCGGCGGTATCAATATCCTGACCACTATCTTGAAGACCCGTGCGCCGGGCATGCGCTACATGCGCATGCCGGTCTTCTGCTGGACGGCGCTCGCCGCGAATCTGCTCATCGTCGCGGCCTTCCCCATCCTGACCGCAACGCTCGCCATGCTGTTGCTCGATCGCTACCTCGATTTCCATTTCTTCACGAACACGGCCGGCGGCAACATGATGATGTTCGTGAACCTGATCTGGGCGTGGGGGCACCCCGAGGTCTACATCCTCATTCTGCCCGCGTTCGGCGTGTTCTCGGAGGTCGTCTCGACCTTTTCCGGCAAGCCGCTCTTCGGCTATCGCTCCATGGTCGCAGCGACGATGGCCATTTGCCTGCTGTCCTTCATGGTCTGGCTGCATCACTTCTTCACCATGGGCGCCGGGGGCGACGTCAACGGCTTCTTCGGCGTCGCGACGATGATCATCGCCGTGCCGACCGGGGTGAAGATTTTCAACTGGCTCTTCACGATGTACCGCGGCCGGGTGCGCTTTGAGACCCCGATGCTCTGGGCGATCGGCTTCATGGTGACGTTCGTCATCGGGGGCATGACCGGCGTGCTGCTCGCGGTGCCGCCGGCCGATTTCATGCTGCACAACTCGCTCTTCCTGGTGGCGCACTTCCACAACGTCATCATCGGGGGCGTGCTGTTTGGCGCTTTCGCGGGGTATACCTTCTGGTTCCCGAAGGCGTTCGGCTTCAAGCTCGATGAGCGCCTGGGCAAGGCCGCCTTCTGGTGCTGGCTCGTCGGCTTCTACGTGGCGTTCATGCCGCTTTACGTGCTCGGGTTGGAAGGCATGACGCGGCGCTTGCAGCACTACGATGAGCCACAGTGGCATCCGTGGCTGCTCGTGGCCGCCGCCGGAGCACTGATCATCCTCTGCGGCATCGTGCTGCAGGTGGTGCAGCTCAGGGTCTCCATTCGCTCTCGCCATCGCCGCACCGATGCGACGGGGGATGTCTGGGATGGACGTAACCTCGAGTGGGCCACCCCTTCGCCCCCGCCGCTGTTCAACTTTGCCGTCATGCCGAACGTCAAGGGTGAGGAGCCATACTGGGGAATCAAGAGCAAGGCCCGTGAGGCGATGCGCTTGAGCGCGGAGCCGGCCTACGAGCCGATCGAGGTTCCGCGTAATTCGCCGACCGGATTCATCACAGCGTTCTTCGCGGTCGTGGTCGGCTTTGCCCTCATCTGGCACATCTGGTGGATGGTTATCCTGGGCCTCATCGGCGCCTACGCGACGTTCGTCGTGTTCGCCTGGCGGGATGTGGCGGAACAGATCATTCCCCGGGAGGAGGTGGCGCGGATTGACCGAGCCAACCGTGCGGCCCGTGCCCTTGCCCTCGAGGAGTCCCCCACGTGAGCGCGCCGACCACTGCGCTGCGGATGCCCCCTGGAGCCGTCGTTCTCGATCGTCCGGCAGAGGCGCTGCTCGAGGGCGTTGATGCCCCTGGCCACGGAGAGGGAGGGCCTGCCTCCAAACGCATCGTCGTCGGCTTCGGGTTCTGGGTATTCATCCTTTCCGACATCGTGATGTTCTCGGCGTTCTTCGCCGCGCACGCAGTGCTCGGTGGAGCGACGGCGGGCGGCCCGGGCGCGGCCCAGCTCTTCGATCTGCGCAACGTAGCGATCGAAACCGCGCTCCTGTTGCTCTCGAGCTTCTGCTGCGGGATGGCGAGCCTCGCCGTCGAGCAGCGCCGTGAGCTCTTCACCCAGCTCGCGCTCGCCGCCACGGGGCTTCTCGGACTCGGCTTTCTCCTGCTCGAGATACACGAGTTTGCCGATCTCGTGGCCCGCGGCGCGGGTCCCTCCCGCAGCGCTTTTCTATCATCGTTCTTCGCGCTCGTCGGCTGCCACGGCGCGCACGTCACCGCCGGCCTCCTGTGGCTCGGAACCATGATGGCGCAGTTTCGTGCGAAGGGCTTCCGCCCCGACATTCGCCGGCGCTACCTCTGCTTCAGCCTGTTCTGGCATGCGCTCGACATCATCTGGGTTGCGATCTTCACGCTCGTCTACCTGATCGGAGTACGCACATGAGTGAACAAGCCTGGAATGCCCTGAGCGGCGGTGTGGGGGATGTGGCTCCGGGTCAAAGCGATGAGGACGGCCGCGGGCGGCTCGCCGCGGGTCTTCGCAGCTACTTCATCGGCCTCGCGCTCGCCGTCGCGCTCACCGCGGCATCCTTCTGGGCTTACGGCACGCACTTGATCTACGGACCCGGCGTCCCCATCGCGCTCGTGACGCTGGCCCTCGCCCAGATGGGCATTCATCTCGTCTTCTTCCTGCACATCACGACCGCACCCGATAACACCAACAACGTGCTCGCTCTCGCCTTCGGCGTGCTGATCGTGTGCATCGTCGTCTTCGGCTCGCTGTGGATCATGGCGCACCTCGATCACATGAATTCCGCCATGAGCCAGATGACGGGGATGCCGCAATGAGCGCAGCGAGCCGATGAGCACGCGGACAGTCGCCGACCAATTCGCCCATACGCTCGCGACGGTCGGGGTCAAGCGCATTTATGGCATCGTGGGTGACAGCCTGAACGGTCTCACCGATGCCATTCGGGGGCAAGGCAAGATCGAGTGGGTCCACGTCCGGCATGAGGAGGTCGCCGCCTTTGCTGCGGGGGCCGAGGCACATCTCACCGGCGCGCTTGCTGTTTGTGCGGGAAGCTGCGGGCCGGGCAACCTCCACTTGATCAACGGCCTGTACGACTGCCACCGTTCCCGCGTGCCGGTGCTCGCCATTGCAGCACACATTCCCTCCGCAGAGATCGGCTCCGGCTATTTTCAGGAGACTCACCCGCAGGGGCTCTTCCAGGAATGCAGCCATTACTGCGAGCTCGTGTCCGGCGCCAATCAGATGCCGCGCCTATTGGAGGTGGCCATCAGGAAAGCCGTCGGCGGGCGTGGAGTCTCGGTCATCGTAATTCCGGGAGATGTCGCCTTGCAGCCGGCTGCTGCGGCGCCGCCGCCCAAGCCCGCGGGGCTTCTGCCGCCGCAGCCAGTCGTGACACCGGCATCCGCTGATCTCGATTGTCTCGCCGCGTTGCTCAATGACGGGGACCGCGTGACGATTTTATGCGGCTCCGGATGCGCCGGCGCTCATGAGGAGCTTGTGGCGGTCGGGAAACTGCTCAACGCGCCCATGGTGCACACCATGCGAGGCAAGGAGCATGTCGAGTGGGAGAACCCCTGCGACGTCGGCATGACCGGGCTCATCGGCTTCTCGTCCGGCTACTTCGCGATGCTCGATTGCGATGTGCTGTTGATGCTCGGGACGGATTTCCCTTATCGGCAGTTCTATCCAAGCGGCGAGGACGTTTGCATCGTACAGGTCGACATTCGGCCGGAGTCTCTCGGGCGGCGTACCGCGATCGATCTCGCGATCGTGGGAGATGTCAAGGCAACGCTGCAGGCGCTGTTGCCGCGCCTCGAAGCCAAGTCGGACGACACGCACCTGACCCTGGCGCAGATGCACTACGGCAAGGCACGCCGCGAGTTGGACGAACTCGCGAAGGGCAATCCGCGCAAAGATCTCATCCATCCGCAGCAGGTCGCCGCGGCGATCAACAGGCACGCTGCGCCCGATGCGATTTTCACCTGTGACGTCGGCCTTCCTACCGTCTGGGCCGCTCGGTATCTTGCGATGAACGGCCGCCGGCGGCTGCTGGGTTCCTTTTGGCACGGCTCGATGGCCAATGCGATGGCGCAGGGAATCGGGGCCCAGAAGACGTTCCCCGGCAGGCAGGTGGTCTCGCTCTCGGGAGATGGTGGCTTCACCATGCTGATGGGCGATTTCATCAGTCTCGCGCAGCTCGGGTTGCCCGTGAAGGTCGTCGTCTTCAACAACGGCGCTCTCGGCTTCATCGAGCTCGAACAGAAGTCCACCGGCATTCTCGAATTCGGTACCGAGCTCAACAACCCTGACTTCGCCGCGATGGCCGAGGCGATCGGCATCCGCGGAATCCGCCTGACCAAATCGGCCGACGTCGATGAGGGTATTGCTGAGGCTTTTGCGCACGACGGTCCGGCTCTCGTCGATGCGGTAGTCGCGCGGACCGAGCTCGCCATGCCGCCCTTGATTACCCTCGAGATGGCGAAGAGCTTTTCCCTCTATATGGTGAAGGCCATCATGAACGGCCGCGCCGACGAGATCGTCGATCTCGCGAAAACCAATCTCTGGCGCTGAGGCATCGCACCATGGCCGTCAGCGCGCTCCTCCTCTCACGGCTGCAGTTCGCCTTTACGGTGTCCTTCCACATCATTTTTCCTTCCTTCAGCATCGGACTGGCGATGTGGCTTACCGTTCTCGAGGCGCTGCACCTTGCGAGCGGGCACCAGGCGTATCGTGTGCTGTTCGAGTTCTGGTTGAAGATCTTCGGGGTCGCGTTCGGGCTCGGCGTCGTCTCGGGAATCGTGATGGCGTTCCAGTTCGGCACCAACTGGAGCGAGCTGTCGCGGATTTCCGGTCCCATCCAGGGGCCGCTGCTGTCCTACGAGACCTTCACCGCCTTCGCTCTGGAGGCCGCCTTCTTTGGAATCCTGATGTTCGGCCGTTCTCGCGTGCGGCCCTGGTTCTATCTGTTTTCAACCGCCATGGTGGCGCTCGGCACGACACTCTCGGCGTTCTGGATCATGGTCAACAACAGCTGGATGCAGGTGCCGGTCGGTTACGCCCTCGAGCACGGTACATTCGTGCCGACGGACTGGTTCAAGATTCTTTTCAGCCCGGTGGTCTGGGTGCGTTTTCCACACATGCTGCTCGCCGCCTACCTGACCGGTGCCTTCTGTGTCGCGGCGACGGGAGCCTGGTACGCGCTGCGCGGGAGGTTTACGGCGGAGTCGCGGATCATGCTCCGCATGGGCCTTTATCTGGCGGCGATCCTTCTGCCGCTGCAGCTCGTTTTCGGGCATCTCAACGGCGAGTACATCCACGACGACCAGCCAGCGAAGTTCGCGGCCGTCGAAGGTCGCTGGCATGACGAGCAGCCGGCAGCGGAAGTCCTGTTCGCCATCCCCGACCCGGCGAGGGAGCGCAACAGGTTTGCGATCTCGATCCCCGTCCTGGGCAGCATCGTAGGCGGCATGAGCCTCGACTCGAAGGAGATCGGCCTGACGGACTTTGCGGCCGCGGATCGGCCGCCAGTGCTGATTCCGTTCTTTGCCTTCCGTGTCATGGTCGGCTGCTGGCTCATCATGCTGGTAGTCGCCGGGGCGGGGGCCTACCTGGCGGCCAAGGGTCGCCTCGAGAGGAATCGACCGCTGCTCTGGCTGACGTTCTCAAGCTTTGGCCTGCCATTCATCGCGATCCTGACTGGCTGGTTCACCGCGGAGGTGGGGCGACAGCCCTGGGTCGTGTATGGCGTGGTGAGGACCGCGGACGCGATCACGCCTTTCCTGACAGCCCGCGCGGCAGCAATCTCGCTCGTGGTCTATTGCGCCATTTACACGTTCATCTTCACGTTCGGCACCGCTTATATATACCGGCTCCTGCGCGACGGACCGGCCGCGCCCCGGGCGCTGCCACCACCGGCCGTCGTCCCCCACCTGCTCACGTCGGTCAGCGACGAACGGCATATGGCGGATGTCCTTCGCGCCCCGGCAGGAGGACAGCCATGATCGCGTTCTGGTTGGTCATCCTGGCCGTCAGCATGCTCATCTACGTTTTGCTCGACGGCTTTGACCTGGGGGTCGGCATGCTGTTCGGATTGGCCCGCACCGAGCAGCCGCGGCTATCCATGATGAGCGCCGTTGCGCCGATCTGGGACGGCAACGAGACGTGGCTCGTCGTCGCGGGCGTGATTCTATTCGGGGCATTTCCGCTCGTCTATTCGACGTTGATGTCGGCGTTCTATTTACCGGTTCTCTTGATGTTGGCAGGACTCATCCTGCGCGGCGTGGCGTTCGAGTTCCGGCACCAGGCGAAGCGGACGCGATGGGTCTGGGGGGCGAGCTTCGCGGCCGGGTCGTTCGTCGCTGCATTCATGCAAGGCGTGATGGTCGGGGCTCTGGTCGAGGGGCTGCCGCTCTCGGGCGGCCGTTACGTTGGCGGTACGCTCGGGTGGCTTGGCCCGTTTGCGCTGCTGTGCGGGTTCGGTCTGTGTGTCGGCTATGCGCTGCTCGGAGCGTGCTGGCTCGTCCGCAAGTGCGAAGGCGAGGTCCGCGCTGCGGCCTATCGCCTGATCCCCCCTCTCTCGGTCGCAGTCCTGGGGTTCGTGATCATAGTGTTTGGGGTTGCACTCGAAGAGCACCTGCTCATCCTCAATCGGTGGCTCGAGCGGCCGTACCTGCTCATCTGCCCGGTGATCGCGGCCGGCGCCGCGATCATCCTTGCCGTCAGTGTCCGCCGGCGCCGGGATGGACCGCCGTTTTACATGGCCGCGCTCACCTTTGCCGCCGCCTTCGGGGCGCTCGCCATTTCCTTCTGGCCCTACATGATTCCGTTCTCGATCACCATCGATGAGGCTGCCGCGCCGCGCGCGAGTCTGGCCTTCATGCTCTGGGCGGGGGTGTTCGTCTTCCCGTTGATGCTGATCTACACGGCGACCAGCTTGACGGTGTTCAGAGGCAAGGTCGCTACCGCGACGGACCACTATTGAGTTTGGAATGAGCAGCCACTTGACGTGCGCCCGCGCTTACACCAAAGCGACGCCAAGAGGAGTAATGAGATGACCCTGGAGAGCGAAGGCCGTCCCAGTGGATATGAGCTTCTACATGACCCGCGCCTCAACAGGGGCACCGCATTCACCCAGGCGGAGCGGCGCGCCTTTGGCCTCGAGGGCTTGCTGCCGCCTGCGGTCACCAATCTCGAATTGCAGATCGCGCGCCGGCACGACGAGATCGCGAAGCTGGATGACGATCTGCAGAAGTATCTCGTGCTGTCTGATCTTCAGGCTCGCAACGAGACCCTGTATTACGCCGTGTTGATGTCGGATCCAGCGACGTACATGCCGCTCGTCTATACGCCGACGGTGGGGGAGGCATGTCAGAAGTTCGCGCATATCTTCCGCCAGGCACGCGGGCTCTATCT
>Ga0335074_10007144_pt1 | contig 15487 bp, 19 predicted proteins | sample Lox_Sample_23_FD_206715 | JGI IMG/M metagenome (GOLD analysis project Ga0335074, IMG submission 206715) | Soil microbial communities from Loxahatchee National Wildlife Refuge, Florida, United States - Lox_Sample_2.3 | ecosystem: Environmental > Terrestrial > Soil > Wetlands | place: USA... | reverse complement strand
CATAGGACTCTGCCTCAAAGCCTTGTGAGATCGGATCCATACTAATATCAAGTGTTGCGTACTCTATGTTGGGAAAATCCTTGAATCTCTCCTTCGCGGCGATGAAGAACCCGGAAGAGATGTCTGTATATGTGTACTTTGAATAGAATCGGTCGCCCTGCATGGACGTGAGGTCCTTAAGCGCAGCAGCTGTTGTAGCGCCCGTCCCTGCACCAACCTCCAAAACTTTCATATTCGGCTTGCTGTGACTGAGCAAGTCTATGAAGTCCTTGCAGTTCCAGGAATGGGTACAATTGTACAAGTTCGTTAAAGCATCATCCTCGTGCAAAACTTCTATTGCTTGAATTGAGCCATCGAAGATGCGGGTCGCGTACTCGAGGATTCGAACCATTGGAATGCTCATAGCACTTGAATATCTGGACTGCATCTCGGCAACGGTAGTGTCGATCAATGCCACTCGATCTTCGTGACTGAGCTTTACCAAATCTTGAATGTTTTTAAGAATATCGTTTTCACCGAGCTCAGCACGACGCTTCTGCATCTCAAGCCATGACCGATATTTTTCGAGATGAGGTATCTGAGTTTTGATAGGTGCAACACGGTCCAGAGTCTCCAGAGCACATAAAACTGCAATTTTTTCGCATAGAACAATTCTGTCTTTTCTCGATGTGACCGGGAGTATGAGGTTCTTGGTATCCGCAAAGTCAATGCTTTCCTTCCAAACTAGGTGCGCGCCCGCATGCGGATCAGGAGGTTGATTTGCCATAGGCTGGTCTTTCAATGTAGACCACTTCAGACCTTTAAGATGAAAGACTACCTCATCGCCTGCAATTCCTATTGCTTTTCCACTAAGTGATGCATCTACGTAAACTTGGATTTCTGCAGGGCATCTTCCAATGTAGAGCTCTTCAATTTCAGAAGGCATTGATAACTTTGTGAGATGTCGTGATCTGCCACGGGACATTGCAACCGTGAAAAGCTGAAGGCAAGAGTCGATTGTCGTTGGATGGATTTGGTAGTGAGATTCCTGAGGCTCTCTTTGGTCGATAACTTTGGCGGCAGCCGTCCGGTCATTCGGGCCAGCAGAAATGCTCGACATGCCTTGAAAAGCTGTCCCATAGTTGAGACCAATTTTTTTCATTGCTTGATACCATTCAGGAGTCGAAACCTCTATAGGAAGTGGTATTGTTTCTGTCATATCTCCTTCATTATTATAGGAGCCTCCCCTGACTTGTCCCGAACAATTTTTTGTCCAAGCCGTTCCGCTATATGAGGAGATACTGAATTCGAACCACGCTGAGTCCAGTGTGTCTGTCAAGCGCAGTGGACGCATATTGGTCACTATTTCTACGGTCTCAGACTCATGTAGAACCAACGCCCGCTCAATTATTATATGTCGAAGAGAGAAGTTCTGAGCAGAAGTAATCTGCCGAACAGCTTCCCCTGCCATGGCAATGTATGCTGCCGCGGGGAATACAATGTCGTCAAAGATTTTATGATCTCGAACCCATGGCGCATTGTCTAGCCCGAAAACATTCCTCCAGGTCGGCTCCAGATCATTGCCCTCGGTTACACGGGAACCAAGGATATCATGATGCGCATATTTCCGAAACCTCCACTCTCTGCTTACTCGGCTTTCGCCACAAAAATTCCTATCATGATGCCACTGGTAGATTGGTAGGTTAGTTAAAACCGTCCCAGGTAGATTCAGCGTGGAAAAATCAATTGAAACTGCGTGACTGTAGAGCCGACCAGCTGCTGTCAACATGCTCTCAACACAGCCTTTCCCCCTGACGAGCGTAGACTCGTATATGCACTGCGTGCTAGCTGCTTTGAATATCTGTCGAAGAGGACCTGAAAGGGCCGAATGAGGTCCAATCTCGAGGAAGAGATTGTTTTCAGGCTGGTCCAATAAAATAGCTCTGACTGCTGAATTGAAAAGGACAGGCGATTCCAAGTTCGTCCTCCAATATGTTGGGCCTAGAGTCTCTGACTCGTCAAGTATATTGCCAGTCACGCTTGAATAGAAGGGGACGTTTGGTTGACGAGCTGCAATGTGTCGTTCGATGAGGCTGTGGTACTCATTTCCCAATTCAACCATATGATCTGATTTCATTAGTTTTCCAGAAAGGGTATTCGCATTCACGATGTGACTCACGTGAGTGATAGGCCACTTCGACCTGCAGATGCCTTACGAAAGTCTCAGGAAGCTCTTTCTTGACGCTTGAGCAAACGTATTTCAAGGCCTCCTGGTCACCTGAGAGGGTCACGCTGCTTGGACTATTCTCACAAGCAATAACAACGTCACTCACGAGGAACATGTTGGCCATCTTACGGCTAAGGCCGACCACAGCCATGCCACCCACTTTAGACTGTTGCTTTGCGACAAACCCGCGATAGTAAGCAGCAGTAATGGCCTCACTAGCTGTAATAGCACCACAGGCATAAGCACCAGCAATCTCGCCACTCGAGTGACCTACGACGGTCGCAGGAGACACTCCCCAGCTACGCAAAAGGTTGACCAGAGCGATTTGTACCGCGGTACAGAGAGGCTGTGCGAACTCGGCCTTATATACGCTGCTTAAATTTACGTCCTTTGAAAGCTCATCTGAGTAAATTTTAGCAAAAAAAAATTGAATATAGACAATAAAGACCAGCAAACTAACCTTGAATTCTCCAAGTGGGCCGATGTGCTAGCTCATTAAGTATGTCGTCCAATTTGATGATGTCCTGAAGGAACGATGGGAACTCATCCATGAGGTCTTTAGCCATCTTCGGCCACTGTGCACCTTGGCCAGTAAACACGAAATTGATCCGAGGTGTAGCTCCAGCCTTTTGGATTGAAGATACTTCCAGCAGACGGTCTCCCTTGGCAATACAGAAGGCCCTATAGCTCAGGTGATCCCTTCGAGTTCCCAGTGTATACGCAAGATCTCTCAAGGTTCTTGGGTGCTTCTCGACATAGACCCGATAGCCCTCAATGGACTTCTGAAGGGAATCTGCTCGGTGGGCCGAGAAAACAAGCAGCTTATAACGGAGATCCTCTGTCTTGGGCCTTGCGTATATACCGAAAGAAGCTGCAGAGTCGAGAATCGCCTTTACCAATCAGAAAGGAGTCCATACACACTGTGAAAAACTTACATGGGCATTCGCTCCGCCAATACCAAAGGAATTGATGCTGACTCTCTCGGAACGTTGAGCAGGCCATGGCGTAGCCTCAACGGGTACTGTCAGGTGTGCGGTTTTAAAAGGAACTAATTACCATAAGCTAAAATTGCACTACCACCTATTTTACAGAGTCTGCTCACTTTTAGGGTTCGGCTTTGAGAAGTTGATGTTGGGTAAAATCGTCTTGTTTTCAAGAGATAAAACCGCTTTTATGACGCTCGTGATTCCTGAAGCACCCTCAGAGTGCCCAACATTAGGTTTAACCTTCATTGTCTTTGTTAGCGGTATTTTAAGAGGCGCAAGGTAGCACAAACCGAACCAATGTAGATACCACTCTTTCCAAAAACGTTTGCAACTGCTTGCATTTCCAAAGGATCTCCTATCGCTGTTCCTGTGCCATGACATTCGACAAAAGCGGTACGAGAGTAGTCCTCAATGCCTGCAAATTTATACGCCTGGCGAATCATGGCTTCATGAGCTTCGGGGCTTGGATTATATATGCCTTGAGTTTTGCCGTCACAATTGCTTGATGTCGATCGGATAATTGCGCGGATTGGATCTCCGTCCCGGATGGCGTCGTCCAGGTTTTTGATGTATATGGCATTTATGGCTTCGCCACGAGCATAGCCGTCAGCTCGTGCGTCAAACGTTTTACATGAGCCTGTTGGTGAGATGACACCCTGCTCACTCATGCTGATAGTGATTGTAGGACTCAGAATGAGATTTGTGCCTCCAACGATTGCGGAAGAGCATTGGCCTCTTTGAAGAGCCTGGCAAGCCTCGTGCAAACAGAGCATGGATGCAGAACATCCAGATTTAATAGTCATACTAAGCCAAGTTAGCAAGAATATTGCGATCCCTGAATGATCATCTTAGGCTGAGGAACTTACCTTGGTCCTTTCAAGTCGTATTCGTATGAGATACGGTTAGAGAGCATAAAATCACACGACCCTGAAATACGATAGATACCAAGGTTCTGCGTGTCTTTAGCGGCCATATCAAGCCAGTCATCTCCGAAAGAGCCAACAAAACAGCCGATATTAGAGCCACGCCAATTAGTTTGACCAGCATTCTCCATGCACTCCCAGACTACTTCCAACAGCACTCGCTGCTGAGGGTCAACTGTCTCCGCTTCAAATTGCAGTATTGAGAAGAAAGACTCATCGAGAGCGAACAGGTCCAAATCTTGCAGGAAATAGCCGTCATCCACAGCGATCATACCCTTCTTTCCATAAGGATTATAGAATGCATCAATATTGTATCGATCTTTGGGTACTCGGCAACGACCATCTTTCTTGTTAACCAGAAGATCCCAGAAGGAATCCGTATCTCTGACGCCTCCAGGCAACCGCATGGCCATGCCAACTATGGCTATGGGAGAAGTAACTGCCTCGAATCTCTTGCTTGCACCATCAGGCTGCTGACTGTTAATCTGTTTGGAACCTATTGCAAAATTTTTTTTGGTTTCTCCATTAGCCCCATCAGCTGTCTTTACCCAGTTGAGAGACCGGTAGTCATTTATCTCAATCATTCCGTTAACAGCCACGGGGTCAATACCATATGTGAAGCCATTGGATTTATCGCTGTCTTCGACGACGCCCATTGCATACGTCTTGGTTCAAATCTATATTAATCAGAACTGTAGCCTATGCGCACGGATCAGTACTTTGCTTGGTAGGGAGAATGCGGTTAGTCCTACTAGCAAGAAATGTAGTATGCGAATGGAACTCTCTTGAGCAACACAAGATAGTAGTCTCAACTTATGCCTGAAGAATAAAGAGACAAACAAAAAAGGACGAAACTGGAGCAGGTATGTGTTTTCAGGTAATCCAGCCGCGTCGGCTTTTTGGCCGAGCCTAATTACGCAACGCAAATTAGGCTATGTCAATGCTTGCCCTTTCTAACACCCCCCTAGTTAGGAACGTTTGGTGTTGATGTGGGGGTTTGGCAGGCCTTTTTGTTGGATATCTAGGTTTGTATGACGGTGGAGGGGCAGAAAATATCCTGTCGCCCGCTAGATTGTTACATTTTAGCGGGCGACCGGATACTACAGCGGGTATTAAATGGAGACCTCGGTGTTTCTGCCCTCCATTGCGAGGACATCCATTCAATACATTTCCCTTACTACCCTACATGCAGTCAGCCAGAGGCTCTCTCTAGTAGCCGTTGTATCAGATTGTTAAAAGTTGAGTTGAAATATAGCAGGTTCAGATCGTCATCCAGAATAATAAGCTTCATTCTAGCACGTAATTTTGTTCCTCATTCTCGTTGACTCGCAAAAAAGTGCTCCATGCCTGGAGCGAGAATGTTTGGAACATTTTTCCCATTTTCATGGATGTTTACGCTATTATTCGTTATTCTGGCCTTGACTTCACTTTCCTTTGTGTGGTCAGCAAAAGCTTCAAGGCAGATCAAAGCATTGGGGGGGCGAGCCCCACAAGTTCCCACCTCTCTCCCTCTTGGTTAGTCCCCTTCGGTATGCAGCAACAAGCCATTTAAATATTAACCACCTCTAGGACTAGATGGAATCCTCTCCATGTTGTTCGCGCAAGCTCAGCGGCGCGTCATTCAGTATTGGCAGGACTTGATGCACAAATATGACTCGACCGGGGGCAATACCGTTGAACTCACGGTTCTCGGAAAACGGCTAATCTTTACAAGCAACTTGGAGAACGTCAAGGCTATTCTATCAACAAAATTTGACGACTTTGGCAAAGGCCCCACCTTCCGAAACCAATGTAGGGAGTTCTTGGGCGTCAGTGTCTTTACCTCCGATGGAGAAGAATGGCATCACATTCGACAGATGATTCGTCCACAGTTTACCAAAGATCGAGTCAGCGACCTGAAAACATTCGAACACCATGTCAACAACCTTATGACCAAGATCAATAAAAATGGGAAGGAAGTTGAACTTCTAGAGTTGTTTTCTCGGTATTGTTCCAGCTCCAAAGCATTTTCAAAGCCATTAACACTGACCAAGCATTAGCTACACACTCGATATTGCAACGGATTTCTTGTTTGGAAGGAGTGTAGCTAGTCTAGATAACTCGGAAGCTAAGTTTGCTGGTGCATTTGCCCACATCCAAAGCGTGCAATCTTTGATTTTAAGAGCCGGGTATGTTGATCTCCCTCGCCCTGCTGACTCTCCTATCTCGCAAGGTAGACTGAATTTTGCCTTACTCCCGTTTAAAATTCTGCCTCAATGATAACATGATTCAACAGGCCGCTGCATGCACTTATCCCACGTGGCAGCTATCGGAAGGCGATCAAAATCCTGAACAATTTTATTGAGCCTTTCATTGATGAAACCCTACAGATTCCACTGAAAGATCTCGAGGAGAAGACTAAGTCTGACGAAATTTATACTTTTCTTCATGCCCTCGCAAATCACACTCGAGATAGAAACCTTATCAGAGACCAGCTCGTGTCGCTCCTTTTAGCAGGAAGAGTATGGACAACCCTTTTCCATGGGCCTTTGTAATCACTTATTAATCGTTCTCCAAAAGGATACTACAGCTAGTACATTGACTTGGCTCTTTTACGAGCTAGCACGAAAACCACGAATATTCAATAAACTCCGTACCGAAATCTTAACCACGATTGGTCTCTTCAACTCACCGACTTATAATGACTTGAAAAATATGAAGTATCTCAAAAATACTATATCCGAGACATTGCGTCTCTATCCTACTGTGCCCTTCAACGTTCGTTATACCTTGCGTCCAAGTAGCTTGCCTCAAGGGGGCGTCGGACCGTTTCGGGATCCAGAATCGAAGCAAAGGCCAATCGGCGTCCTCCCCGGAACCGTTGTTGCGTACTCAACCTTCCTGCTGCATCGCAATCCAGCCCTCTACCCAGCCGCCTCACCTACCTTTGCACCAGTGGATACCTTTAGTCCGGAGAGGTGGGAAAATTGGATCCCAAGGCCGTGGCAATTTATCCCGTTCAGTGGCGGACCTCGCATCTGTTTAGGGCAGAACTTTGCTCTCACCGAAGTCGGGTACACAGTGGCGAGAATCCTTCAGCGCTTCTCTCATATTGAACTGGCCGCTAGCTCAAATGCAGGTGAACTAGTCCTAATACCTGATATCGTGCTACAACCAGGGAATCCTGTCCTGGTGAGGCTATTTCCGCGAGTGGCGTAGATCCGTTATCCCTAGTGATAACGGAATGCAGAAAGGAAATATGCGGAAGCTACAGCAGGGGTTTAAGATGGCATGACAGTGTTATTTATAATAATAGTATCTTGAGCGAGAAAGTTGGTATCAGGTAGGTAGAGTAAGCGAGAGAATACAGCGGAATTAAGGAAGTCAGTTCGTTGGAAGCAAATTAAGCGAGGGAACGTGCTGAGAATGGACGCCTTTGGCTTTTAAGGGCTTTGGGAAGGATTAGAAAATGAAAGTATTTGGGAGTATTGGATTCAAAGATCAATAAAAGTCAAACGTGAAAGTTTAATGACAAAGGTGGTTGCGTATTATGTCGCAGATCTGTAAAGTCTAGATTCTTAGGAGCTATCTGTGGGGACCGCAGATCCTTAGGAGCCGCAGATCTGTAGAGGGCTAATGACCAAAATATCACGAAAATGTGCCAAGGAGACGAGGAATAGGGTACTGTCGTGTGCGTATTGTGTTTGAATAAGCTTAAAACTACTGTACGTCTGTGCATCGAACCTTGTTCCCGGCTACAATTCCTACCCGAATGACCTGGATGTAAAGACGTAGGCCCTCCTAATTGGTCAATTGTGATTACCAATCAAGAGACCGTCGTCGCTGCCTCCCAAACCATAATTCCTACGCTTTTTGATCAGCGCGGCCATCAATCTCTATCCAAATCTTACGTACAATAGCTGAAATTGAAGTTATTGATGCATTTTATTAAAAATTACTTAATTACCTAAGCTCTACAATGCCTCCAAAGAAAAATGCTTTGCCCTTCCTATAAAAATCCGCAGGAATCTACAGCTGAGTCATCGACCGCTGCCAGTATTAATAGAGCTAGGAAATCTGGTCTAAAACCAAGAAATGAAGAGAACGCTGGAGCTATTGGGGAAGGCAGACACCAACGCCCTGAGTTTGATCTAAGCGACAATACAGATACTAGCATCGAAACACTAAAGCAACTACTATCCCGATCGATCCCCATCGCGATCACGACCACTATCGCCATTGCTCTCGCAAACCCTAGACCAGGCCTAGGCCCTAACACTACGCCGACCTGCTGAATCAATACAAACGTGACGGTACATACAAAATGCAAGAGTAGATCTGCTTTGTAAATTGCACTATCGAAGATACTAAGCTAAGGAGAGAAGAAGAAGGAAAAGAGTGGTTCTTATCCCCTTGCCCGTGAGCGACACGTAATTTGGCTACAACGCGTGTGCGCGGTTCAGGTCTATACTATATATAGTTTTATGGTGTTTTAGGGCTTGAATTACAACTAATCTATCCAATTAAATCATGCTAGTGGGTTTGCCCATGCAATTATGGCTTTTCGAAGACAAATGTGGCCCCACTACAAACATAATGAATTCTATAGCACAGACTTGAACTTATAGAATAGATTAAAACAATTGCTACACAAATATATACCGCAGTGATTGCGCAATGTTCGAGTCATCCTGACTTTGACGCCACTTCCTATACCACCAATGTGCCCTAGTTGGACTTGACACATGTCCTTTGAAAATCGATAAAATAGACACTTATCTGGGTAGCCAGCTTGTTTTTTGACGTGGATCTGGATAGGCTGGTCCAATCGAGATATTGGCAAGTGCTGGTGGTTTGTATAGATGCGTACAGGTGCGATTTTGTACTAAGTTAGGAGACTATTAACTAGGGCTTTTCGGAAACCTCGGTGGGTGCCACAGATCCTTTTGTTAGGGTCGTACGATGGCCTGGATTTACAATAATGCTCAGATAGTATATAAGCATTATAGATAGCTGTATCCAATAAATAATAGAAGAGTGGCATCCAAATTCGTGAGGTTTGTTGCTTAGTGGTAAACTCAGCTTGGAGTTGGTTTGCAATATCGACACCATTCATAAAGTAGTTATAATCGTATACCATTTGGGGAATTGGCAACGGCCGAACATGAACGTATTCCTTCTTTTTCCGTCCTGTTTGGGTAGGTTTTGGTGTTCTAATTGCAGGAAAAACTTCAAATAGTACTTTAGTAATTGCAGCAGATGAAGATGTATCCCGGGGTTTCTTTCGTTCCCAGACAACCCACTTAGTGCCTTAATGAATTGTAGTAGCAAACTTAACTACAGCACTGTCTTGCCAAAGTGATATTGTGGTGGGGTTCCATGGTCCCCTACAAAATCACATGGTTTAGGCGAGGTTGGGTTGGGTTGAGTCAGCTGATCTGGGTGATTGTTGTTCCCATGCCGGGGCACCTTGATGTATATAGCCGGTCGGGAAGGACGTATTCAGAAAAGGACGAGGAAGGGACGCGTGACGGAATCCACAGACGGACGTACAAAGCTGCCCACGGCAGGTTTGGGCAGTTTTACAGACAGTTTTACAGACGTGGATTGAGCTTTACGGGCACCCGCATGGAATTTACGGGTTGTTTATAGGGCTTTACGGACACAGAATACAGTTGTTTCTTGCGTTGGCTACCTGTTGTGTGGTTTTGGGTCCTATTCCTTCTGCTGAGCACCTTGTGAGCGCGTGTTGACCTACCTATTGCCCTGACGATCGTGCACTGCGACGGCACACCCATTTATTCCCTCCACAATATTAGAACTCCATTACCAGTATCGTTATCTTGAACCTTAAACTATAGCGTACCCCATGCTGGCTTCTATGTCTCATAGACTTTGCCAAAAAGTGGCGATATTACATTAGCTCGAGCAGTACCGCATGCACCAATTCCTAGTGCTCGGAGCTGACTAAAGAGCTTTGATTTTGTGAATAGATTATCGCAGAACACACTGAATTTGTAGGTTGTATATGGCAAGGTTTTTGCAAGCTGTAAGACAATAGAGGCTGTGTTTGATAACTCTTCTACTCGTACAAGTTTAGCGGTCCCTGAATGACAATTAGTATACAAATACTACTATAAACTGTCCTTTTTAACATACCTTTAACGTAAGAGTGCTATAGAAAGTGCCAAACATATCCATGGTCTGCTATAGCCCACATCTTATAACCTTCTCTAATAGGTTTATTATTCATCTTAACTGTATGAGCTGACCTGCCTGTAAAAGCCTTTATCATCTCATCTACACTTACGTTTTGTGACAGCACACAAAACACCTCAAACTGGGTACGTAGATGCTCGAATAATAGCGACAGTTTCATCTACCAGCTAGTCTTATTGGTAGGCTCTGACACATGAAAATAGCGTTTGACTTGCTTAAAACGATACTAGGGCATAAGCTGCATTGGCTGGTAGATACAATATCCATCTGTAAACCAATATGACTCAATATCTGTGTTATTACCAAGGCCGATATAAATGAGCAGGCCCATCCAAACTGATAGCTCGTGCCTATCAATAGGCTTCCATCGTCGGCTTTGACTATATCGGGTTGTTCGTGCATCTTTTGTCTTAGCGTATAAGTTGGAGTTCCAGACTAGGATGTCAAAGATATCGTCCGTAAAAAAGAGCTTGAAAAAGGCAAGGGGGGACGCTTGAAACCCAGCTGGAAGACAGAGTTTAAATGGGCGGATTTGGTGGGCTCGTGGTAGGGCATTGAATCGTGGAGTTGGCACTATAGCACTAGATTTAATGTCTGCATTCAGTAGTCCAAGGTGGATCTCATCAGCCGTCAATTTAAGTAGTTTTGTAGGTCCTGGGACTGAGGCTGGGTGCAATACATCGTCGTTGATATCGCCAGCGTCATTTAGCAGGTCCTGGAGCTCCATTTTGGCCTAAAACACCAAGGGAATTATCACCAAGTCACCAAAGCAGCAAAAGACAGCACTCTATTGAAGATTCTGCAGTATTGATGTTTTACCTGCGGACGCGTTTTATGGCTTGGAACTACTGTGCCGCTCCTGGTCTCGCGTTTACAGGGGGTGCTCACGGGCAAGGGGATAGCTTCATTTTCAGGGGCAGATCGGGAAAGTGGTGGCTTGAGACGCAAGCCTTCGCTAGGGTGCATCCCTACTAGCGTTCAGTCAGTTTCTGGAATTTGGTAACCAAATTTCATCAGCATATTTTAAGGCAGAAACACAACAAAATCTGTCTTGTCTTTTTATTGGTCGCTCCTAACGCTGCTGAGGTAATCTTTCTTACTCTCATATTCCTCCGCCCAAATTTCCGATGTTCTTTCTCCCCTTTCCATCCTTTTGCGTTCATGTATCGAACACCGCCATTCATTCATTATTCATCCTTTCCGTTTGAAAAGACACTCATTCTTTCGCGTCTTCAATTTACTTCTTCCGTTCATTCTTTTCCACTTCGAAGTGAAATCTGAAAAGTTCTGCCAAGGAACGCGACGTGAAAAGCGCCTATGTAAAGCAGCCGAGAATAGACACGACAATGCGCACCTCCACCTTCCTATCAATCGTGGCTTTGCCCTCTTTCGTCTTGGCTACTATTTATAAGGGTTTTAACTATGGAAGCACATTCACCGATGGCTCAGCCAAGACTCAGACTGATTTCGAGGATGAATTCAACGCTGCGAAGAATTTAGTTGGAACTTCGGGCTTTACCAGTGCTAGACTTTATACTATGATTGTTTGTCCCCCTCTCAAGCCAGAACTGGAAATCATTAGTCTTCCGACCAGTGAACATATTCTGATTATTCTTCTATATAGCAAGACGGCACAACATCAGATCCGATCGCAGCCATTCCCGCAGCCATCACCGAAGAAACATCTCTCCTTCTTGGAATATGGGCATCAGGTGGACAAACCCAAGTGAACAACGAGATCTCAGCCCTGACCGCCGCTATTGAGAAATATGGTACATCCTTTACCGATCTTGTCGTCGGACTGTCTGTCGGCAGCGAAGACCTATATCGAATCTCGCCCACGGGTATTGAAAATGATTCTGGTGTTGGTGCCAACCCCGCAGATATCATCGAATACATCGGACAAGTCAAGACTGCCCTGGCGGGCACATCCTTAAGTGACGTTTTGATAGGTCACGTTGATACCTGGAATTCATGGACGAATGGATCGAATTACGCTGTTATCGAAGCTATCGACTGGCTGGGCGTGGATGAGTATCCATACTTTCAGAATACCGAGAGCAATAGCATTGATGATGCTTACTCACTCTTCTGGACTGCATATAATGCGACCTCCGGAGCTGCAGGTGGTAAACCGGTTTGGATCACCGAGACTGGATGGCCCGTCAGTGGTAAAACCGAAAATCTAGCCATTCCAAGTTTGGCCAACGCAAAGACATTTTGGGATCAAGTTGGATGTGCATCAGCCTTCGGTAAAGTTAACACCTGGTGGTATGTTCTACAAGATGCTGCCCCTACTACACCAAATCCAAGCTTCGGCCTCCTAGGTAGTAGTGCTAATGATAGTACCTTGAGTACATCACCGTTGTATGACCTTTCATGTCCCAATGTTACGCTCTCTTTAAGTGTATCGCCATCTTCAACCGCTAGCGGATCGATCGCTACGGCAAGTTCTGGTTCCGGCACCGTCAGCACCACAAGTAGAAGCAGCACTGCTTCTTCTCCAACCTCGACTTCTGCAGGAAATGGGGCTTCGACGCTCATCGTCTCGAGCTTGTTCTTAGCATATGCCATGTTCGCGGTTGCTGCTCTTTTCTAAACCGCAAAGTATCTGGGCTATGGAGGAATGGGGTGCCATGTAGATTTAATTCAACAGCCTGGAGCACTCATAGAAGTAGAGAGAGTCCTCTTCAATAGAATACAGTGCTTCAGGGAGGGGGGGGGATTTAGGATTATCAATTCAGGACTTTTAGGGGCAAGCCAAAAGTAATAGAACCCGCTAGCAGGGGAAGCACGCTGGAGATTCAGTATTTGAAGCCCTAGAAGTTAGCGATCATATCCCTTAGACACCTCGAATCTTCGTTGGCCTTTGGGTCGTTCATAAAGCCGACATCTAGTGTGCGTTCCGCTGTAGATCTCGCCAAAGGAAGGTTAGTCGTGGTAAGAAACAGAGTGAAACTTGGGAAGTGATGTGATTTGCCAATGACGGTGCAGATTGCTCATCCAGTAAATAAGACATGTGTTTTGCATCGGCACAGATTCTAGATGGGAGTTACAATACAGTGCGTGTGTGGGTGTCGCATGGGCAGGTGGACTAGTTCAATTGGGAGAATTGAAGCAAATTGAGTCTGATGTCCGGAATACTGGCTTAAGGCCAGTATTTATAGACAGTAGCCATCTAGTGGTTGTAAGGTTGCCTACCACTGCCTCCGTAACCAATTTCTGCGCCCGGTCGCAGCGCGACGGCGCCGCACGGGCTGCTACAACCTAACTAACAAAAAAACCTACGATTATGGCGTAGCTGGGGCGAGACTTTTTCACTGGAGGAGACTCGTTCCTGGCCGGCTTTGCGCTTGGCAAGACGAGCTTCTTCCGTTGCTGGCCTACGGCCTTTTTGGGCTTGCCGGGCATGGCAGGTTGAGATATTCGTGCAATTGACGGGGTCGTGGCTGGTAGGAAGGGCCGCAGGGTGCTGTTGGGACGTCGTAGAGCCCAAATTATTGGCTGTTAGGAAGCTGCGTAGAGAAAACTAATAGGGGGTCCGTTGGATGTCGCATTAATTCGATTTGAGTATAGCCTAGTATCACCGGGTGTCGCAATAACTCAATCGGGTAAGGTGGCCCTGAATTAGCCCGGAAGTGCCTGCTGGTACGCACGAGCCACCCACCGTAGCGAATATCAACAATTTTAATACGAATTGACATAACTCGATAACCAACTGTCGCATCGCCCTGAAAGCCGGCTAGATCGATCCGCACGGGCTGGTTTGCCCTGCAGCCGACAGGGCGGCGTCATCAGGCCCCACGCTCGCCCGCGGCGCCAGTCGGTTGGGATGTCGCATCGCCAGCCTGAACCCGATTCGCAACTTACGAGGTCTCTTATATACACATTTAACCGCTCCGCCCAGCGATACCCTTACTAATCGGAGACGCTGATTCTCCATAGTCAAGGGCTAAAGCAGGTCGCTACATACATGTGACGAACTGTTACACGCATGTGTCATACGTCGGAAAGGTTGTGGGGGCGCGTTGGGCACACAGGCCCAAAAGTTGAAGATATATCATATGTCGAGTAACCCTTTGTACAGTAGGGTTATTTTATTTAACTAAAAGTTGAAGAGCCGTGCTTTATGTTATAAGATTGATTATCATCTCGACTAAGCTAAGAGTCCCAAATCGGGCCATAGACAGGTATGTCCCTACACTCCATATCATATACAAATTTCTTCGTCAAATCAGGATTACTAATACAGAATATCGCCTCAGCGACAGACTCCTCTAGATCGTCCGCGCTGGAGCTGCATGTATAATGCTATGAAATAGGCTTGTCAAGTCTCGGATTCGAAGATGCTATATTCTAATGGAAGAGGGACCAACCCATAGACTTATAGTAGTGCTCCACCCTCCTAACGCTATGAAAAATACAAGGCAGATGACTTTTCTGTTGGAGATCGAAGAGTACCCCTTACTCAATGGGTTGTAAAGGCATAGAAACAACTTTATGTACAGTACAAAGATACAATCATTCAGACCTTTCAGCGTGTTGGATTGAGTCTTAATCCTAGTGGCTCTGAAGACTGTGAGATTAAGATTAAGGGACTTGAGAATATTGAGGTTGGAGACTTCTCACGTGAAGCGCTAGAGCTTGAAAATGGCCTTGGGAGTCTTATAGCTAGTGATATCAAAGCAGTAGAGGCATTACAAGCCAAGCTTGCAATGAGAGTTGCAAAATTGGATAAGGAGCTTACAGACGATGAGGAGCACGAGGAGGTTTTTACACTAGGACGAATGGGTACACGGTCACAAACTCGAGTCAGTTAATACTTCACAAACATGGAGATCGAGGAAGAGATAGAGAATCATTTTGATAGTAGTAACGACGATGGCGAGGATGACGAAGGCTCTGAGACTGGATTTAACCCCTCTAATGACGACGATGACTTCAATCAAGAGAATGATGGTGATTTGGACATGGTCGATGAGAATATGGTATAGTTGTAGCACAGAATGATATATAGGAGGCATATAGGGTGTTGCAGTCTCATTACCTTTATCATATTAATTATTAATATAAGCTACATGTCTAATTAATAACACCAATGGGGGCATGCGCACAGGGGGACATGATTTGGACACAGTTTGGACATGGTTTTACGAGTGCGCGGACATGGTTTG